>UMGV01000449.1_pt1 | contig 48450 bp, 51 predicted proteins | sample 1965361 | NCBI WGS metagenome assembly UMGV01 (sample SAMEA4836081, study PRJEB28245) | human gut metagenome | biome: gut microbiome; material: fecal sample | place: Denmark | collected 2008
AGGAGATATAAAAATGACAGAAGCAGAAATATTATGGAACAACATTCGTCTAAGGGCAAATGGTAGAGAGGCTATTCCTAGAGAAGAAATAGAGGATATGCTTGAAACTTATGCTAAAGATGTATGGAAAGAATTGTTTGATAGATCCCTTGTAGGTTATACTGATGGAGAGTTAGTGATAGATGTTTCACGTGAAACATTGGAGGCAGCTCCCGTAGAAGTAACTGATTTTTAAGAGGGATAGTTTGGTGGACACCTCACCATTAAGAGTTGGTGCTAAATTAGACAACTATTATTTGCTACCAATTTTTTGAAAAAAGTTTTGAAAAAGACTTGATTCAAGGTAGCAACATAGTTTATAATATAAATGTAAAATGAAAAAGGAAAAATAAAAAAGACTTCTAATCCTTCACCATTTAGCATAATAGCTCTGGTTTATTAGAAGCAAAAAATATTTATTTTAGAAAGGGTATCCAATTGGCTGCTATAAGGTTGGATATTAGGGTGAGAATTATGGCTAAAGAAAGATTTAATGTAATGGGAAAAGAACTTACTGCAAATGAAAAAGCAGTATATGAATTCGTAAGGGACAACGGAGTAGTTGATTACAAGATGGTTGCTGAAAAACTAAACATCAGTCCAAAGAGTGCGTCAAGCACACTAGCAAGACTAGAAGCAACTCATTCATTACTAAAGAAAAATGCTCCAAAAGTTGCTACAACTTATGAAGTAGAAGCTGAAGCTGACGAAGCTGAAGCTGAATAGTAATAGGAGTATCGGCTTAGCCGAGCTCCTATAATATAGGTTTTTATTCTTCACAATATAAAAGGGGTTGCTTGTGGTTGCCCCAACCAAAAACATAAGTAGTGTAGGTTTGCTCGTTAGGGGCTGCGAGGGTAAATAAAGAACAGCAGAACTGGTTGCATAATACGAGTGGCAAGGCAAGAGCCTTGTCTTTTTTTATTTTTTAATTTTAGACTTGACAAACGGTACTTGCATATGATAAAAAAACTTTTTTATTTTTTTTGCAAAAAAGACTTGACTTTTACTTGCAAAAGGGTGTATAATTAATATATAATGGGAGAGTATTATTAAAAAAAAAAAAAATAGATCTCAGCTCCCTTAGCCTGATCCAGCTCCAAATCCCAGCTCCCACTTAAGGGGTTAGCCATGAGGGCGCAGCTCCAAGTTGCTACCGGGGATAGGTGGCAATGAATTATTTCCTGGGAAATATTTGCTAGCAAAAAATGGGTAGATTCCCCCCTCCCCTTCTTCTGGCAGTTAGATCTCATTACACGGCTCGGGTCTAACTATTGCCCACATATTTAATTTTTCTTTTCCTCCTTTCTTTATAATATAATTATACATCTTTCAGCTCCCAATAGTCAAGTATTTTTTGAAAAATTTTAGCAGCTCCCATTGCCCCCACCTTCCAGCTCCCATAGCGCAGCTCCGGTAGGTAAAGCGCAGCTCCCACCCAGCTCCCAATAGGTGGCAATGCCAGCTCCCTGCCACCAAATTATAGGTGGCAACACCTGATCTGATCCACCTTGACCGGATCTGTTGCCCTTGGGATAATTTTTGCAATAAATTTTTAAAAAAGACTTGCATTTTACTCCATAATTTGATATAATTATATTGTAAATAAAAAAGAAAGGAAGAGTGGTAAAAATGAAACAAAAACTAATTAAAAAATTGCACGATCTAATGCTACAAATAATTACTTGTAATGATGCTGAACTTGACAAGATAGGAATTGAACTTGCCGAAATAGAAAAACAACTAATTAATTGGCAAGAAAAAAAATCTCAAAAAAAATAAAAAAATACTTGACTTTAAGGACAAGATGTAGTATAATTAATATATCAAATGAAGAAATAAAAGAAAAGTAAAAAAAGTTAAAAAAATTAAAAAAAATACTTGACTTTTAAATCTGAATTTGATATAATATATATGTAAATAAAAAAAGAAAGGGCATTAACAAATTAGTCGGTTAATGTAATGGTGATTAAAATGGCTAAAGCAAAAGAATTATTTAATGTTAGAGGAGTAAATTTAACTGCTCACGAAAAAAATGTTTATGACAAAGTAAAGGAGTTAGGTACTGTTGATTACAACCAAGTAGCAACTGCTTGTAATGTATCTACTAAGTCTGCTATTGCAACATTAGCAAGATTAGAAAAAACTCACGGTTTATTAAGAAAAAATGAACCAGTAAAAGTAACTACTTATGAAGTAGCAACTGATGTAGAGGGCGAATAGTCCTCTTTTTTTTTATTTGCTGTAAAGCGAACAAATGTTCGCCAAATACTTGACAAAAAATTTTTTTATTTTTTTTATTAAAAATACTTGACTTTGTGGGGGAAAGTATGATATAATTAAAGGGGAAGTTTTTTTTTTTTTTTTTTAGTAGCTTCGCAGCTGCAACAGCAGCAGCTCAGCTCCCAGCTCCGACACACCCGGGTGCGTTGTTGCCCCCCCGTTAGGGGGTAAGGGGCTAGGTGGTTGCCCCTGGGTTGGGTTAACCCAAGATCTGATACGCCCGGTTGAGTTGTAAGATCTTTTTGATCTGGGAGAGGATCTCACGATACGCCTGGATGAGTTGTCTTTCATTATTATAATATAAAAAAACTTAAAAAACTTTTATAAAAATGCTTGACTTCTTTTTCTTTATTTGGTATAATTAAGATGTAATAAAGAAAGGAATGATTAAAAATGACATTATATTTACAAAAAAATTACAACGGAAGTTTTGCAATAGCCGAACTTAATACAAACAAAAGTGATATGTTTGATGCCGACTTTTACACACTAATTGATAACATTGACAAAAACACAACTTATCAAGATATTATTAATTTGGTTGTTGAGCAATTCGGTTGTAAAAAGTTAGTGCTTGATTTTTAGCACTAACTAACCAAATAAAAAAATAAAAAAAATATTAAAAAAGTATTGACTTTTAAAGTTATATTTGATATAATATTATTGTAATAAAGAAAGGAAAGTGATAAAAATGGAAGAAAGAATCGACGAAATTATACAAGCAATAATTTTACAAGCATTAAAAGATAATCCAGATGGACTAACTCAAAGACAAATAGAAAGACTTGTCAAGAAAAAAATGAAAAAGTTAAAAAAATTACTAATTCTATTTAATGAGTTTGACAATTTAACAATAACTAAAAAAAATTAAAAAAAAGTTAAAAAAAGTATTGACTTAATTTAAAAACTATGTTATAATTAATATGTAATAAAGAAAGGAAAGTGATAATTATGGCAATGACACCTGCAAAAAGACATCAAATAAGAGCAAAGCAAGAGGCAATGCAAAAAGCAAGAAAAGAGGAAAGACTTGGACTTGCTAAAAAAACAGCAAAGAAAAAGGGAAGAAAATAATTTCTTCCCCCCTCAAAAAAAAATTAAAAAAAGTTAAAAAAGGTATTGACATTTGACCTAATAAATGTTATAATTAATATGTAAATGAGAGATAGCCACTCTCAAAAAGAAAGGAAAGTGATAAAAATGGCAAAAACTAAAGAAACTTTTAATGTAAGAGGTGTAGAACTAACTGCACACGAAAAAAATGTTTATGAAAAGGTTGTAGAACTTGGAAAAGTTGATTATAACCAAATTGCTACAAGTTGTAATGTAAGTCCTAAAAGTGCAATAGCAACACTTGCTAGACTTGAAAAAACACACGGACTTCTAAAGAAAAATGAACCCGTAAAGGTTACAACTTACGAAATCGCCGAAGATATAGAGGACTAGAAACCTCTATATTTTTTTATGTCCTGATACGAACAAATGTTCGCTTTTAGCCCCCCCCCAAAAAAAAATTAAAAAAATTACAAAAAACTATTGACTTTCACTTGCATTTTTGCTATAATTATGTTAGAGGTGGAGGAGAGCCCCTTATAAAAAAGATCCCCCTTTAGATCATCTGATGATACACCTGGATCAGTTGTACGGGTTGGGATGCACCCAAAAAAAATTAAAAAAAATATAAAAAAGTATTGACTTTTGATTTGGTCTATGATATACTTAATATGTAATCAAGGAAAGACACCAAAGAAAAAAAATAAAAAAAAATATTAAAAAAGTGTTGACACTGATTAGAAAGTATGTTATAATAAATATGTAATTAAGAAAGGAAAGTGAATTAAATGGAAACAAAAGGTTATCCACAAAAACAAAAAAATATCAATGTTAGAAAGGTTAAAAATGTTTTAGGAATTGATACTGAAACTATTATGGACTTACAAAACGCAATGCCATTTGATATCGGTTATGTTGTTTATAATAACAAAGAAGATAAAATCGAAAAACAAGGAACTTATCTTGTTAAAAAGTTTGTAAATAATAAATACATTATTTTATCAAGTTGGAGTGCTAACAAGTACGAAAGATATTATAAACCACTTTTAAACACTAAAACAAAAGATGTTAAAGTTGAAAGTGTAGAAAAAATAGCAAAAGAATTTGCTAAAATAATTAAAAAGTATGATATCAAATATATGTTTGCTCACAATGGACAATTTGATTATCAAGCACTTAAAAGATTATTTGAAGATGTTGGAGTTAAAAATCCATTTGAAAATCTTGATATAATTGATACAATGATGTTAAGTTATAAAACTATTACAACTACAAAAGAATATGAAAACTTTTGTAAAGAAAATAAAAACATCACAAAATTACAAGATAAAAAAGTTGTTAGTCGTTTTATTACTGATAGTAATAGAGTAAGACAAACTGCCGAAAGTATCTTCGCATTTATAGATAAAAATATTGATTTTGAAGAAAACCACACAGGACTTGAAGATATCAAAATTGAATTAGAAATCTTTAAGTATTGCAAAGGTAAAAAAGCAATCTTCCCTATCAATACACAACCGACTTGGCGTGATTTTGCAAAATTAGAAAGTTAAAAAAAACTTTCTTTTTTTTGTAAAAAAGTATTGACTTTATACCAAAACAATGCTATAATTATAATGGGGGTGGATGATGATATATATAACAACGCCGCCTGGCGTGTCATAAACGCCCCCCCTTTGGGTTAACCCAAATGATACACCTGGATGAGTTGTAGATAAAAGCCTAGAATAAAAAAAGTTAAAAAAGTTTCAAAAAACTATTGACAATGACTTAATACTATGCTATAATATATATGTAAGATAAAGAAAGACATATCTTACAAATGATTATTTAAGAAAGGAAAGTGATACAAATGAATAATCAAAAAACTAAAAAAAGAGTATTAAAGAAAGGTGTTGAAAAAGTATTCAGTACAATTGTTGCTATTTGGTTTTTTTGGATAATGACTACAATTGACACAATAGACAACCCATTTAATGAAATTAAAAGTTATTTAATCATTACTGGAATATTAACAATACTTGCCTTATTTAGTTTCATAATGCTAATGAAATACTCTAATTTATTTGAAGATGCCGACTAGTGCATCTTTTTTTATTATTGCATCAGGTACAAAAAAATAAAAAAAATTGTAAAAAAGTATTGACTTTTGTTTCACAAAATGATATAATTATAATGGGAGAGAATAATAATAATATAAAAAAAAGATCTAAGGGTGGATCTGATGACACGCGTGGGTGAGTTGTAAGAAAGTTAAAAAAAATTAAAAAAACTTTTAAAAAAGTATTGACTTTAACCTAATAAAGTGATATACTTAATATGTAATCAAGAAAGGAATGAAAAAAAATGAATTATAGAAACTTTAAAATTGAAATGGAAGAAAAGGACTTAAAGAAAACAAACTTAATCTATAAATGGTTGATAACTATGAAAGATGGAAAAGTTGCTACTTATGTTGGAATATCAACAAGACCACTTGATGAAAGAACAAAAGAACACATAAGAGATAAAAGAACATATTTTGATAAGTTCTTAACTGAAAATGAAAACAATATCAAAAGTATTAAAATTGAAGTTGTAAAAGAGTTAAAAAGAAACTTTAAAGATATGAAAACACAACTTGAAAAAAGAGAAACTAAACTTATAATAAAAGATAAGTTAGAAAATGCTTTTAATCTTAATAGTAAAATTGATAAAAGATTTGCATAAAAAGTATTGACTTTTAAAAAGATATTTGATATAATAATATTGTCAATAGGAAAGGAACTTAATAAAAAAAATTAAAAAAAGTTAAAAAAACTATTGACAATATCAATTATATTTGATATAATAAATATGTAAATAAGAAAAGAACTTATTTACAAGTAGCAAAGAAAGGAAAGTGATATTATGGCTACAAAAAAAGAATTATTTAATGTAAAGGGTGTTGAAATGACAGCACACGAAAAAATGGTTTTTGATAAGGTTGTTGAACTTGCAAGACCAGTAAGTTATAAGGAAATTGCAAAAGAGTGCAACATTAGTGAAAAAAGTGCTTGTGCTACACTTGCAAGATTAAATGCTACAAAGGGAGTTTTGAAAAAAAACGAACCTATCAAAGTTACAACTTATGAAATAAATGAAGATATCGATTAAGGTATCTTTTTTTAGTGCAAAAAAAAATTAAAAAAATTTGCAAAAAAGTATTGACTTTATACTCAAAGAGTGGTATACTTATAATGGGGAAGAATAATAATATATAAAAAAAACGATCTACTTTTGGATCACAAAAAAAATGAAAAAACTTTAAAAAAAGTATTGACTTTATACCATTTATTTGGTATAATATATATGTAAGATAAAGAAAGGAATGATTAAAAATGAAAAAGAAAAGAATGTTAAAAAGTTGGGTTAAGGAAACATTATTATTTATTGCTTGTGGTATTGCTTTATTTGGTTGTTTCAAGTTATTACAATTACAAGACCAACACGAATACAACAAAGCAATTGAAAGATGTGGAAGTGTTGAAAACCTAAACACACACTACACACAACAAGGCGACAAATACTACACTTGCAAGGTTGAAAAATAACCTTGTAAGTGCTAGAAAAAAATTAAAAAAAGTTTTAAAAAAAGTGTTGACATTATACCAATAGTATGGTATACTATATATGTAATCAAGGAAAGGAAAGTGATAAAATGATTACTAGAAACCATAAAAACATTATGAAGTATGCAAACATAATGACAAACATTAAAGATATTGCAAAAGCAACTAAACAAACTGAAAGTCAAGTTGAAAGTGCAATAATCACACTTGCAAGAAAAGACTTAATGACAAAGTCAAAAGCAAAAGAACTTTTGAAAGACAAGAAGTCAATTAAGTTTATAGACTTGCCATTTGGAAGTAGACTTGCAAAACCACTTCCAGTATCAACTGAAAAAGTAAAGACTATTTATTGCAAATAGTCTTTACAAAAAAATTGAAAGGAATTGATTAAAATGAGAAAAGCCGATAGCATACCTATTAAATGGGTGTTAGATATGGACGACACACTAGCACACTTTCACGAACAAAAAAATGCACTTGAAAGATTTGCTACTGAAAAAAACTTCTTTAATATTTTGAAACCTAGTAAAATGACAAAGTTTATCAAACAACTTGTTGAACGCAACGAACTTGACGCAAAAGATATTTTTATTGTTAGTGCTTCACCTAATGAACAAGCCGACAAAGACAAACTACAATGGATTGAAAGACACTTGCCTGAAATACCAAAAAGCAACATTATGTTTACAAGACTTGGGGAAAATAAAGCCGAATTGTTTATCAATAAATACCACTTATCAAAAGATGACTTCAAGTATTTTATGCTAATTGATGACTACACAAAAAACCTTATTGAGTGGAAAAACTTTGGTGGAATTGCTAAAAAGTACATCAATGAATACAACAACACAACAAAGAACTATCTTAACTACAACATCAGTACAATAGTATTATAAATGATAAATCAAAAGACTAATAACAAAGTCTTTTTTATTATAATAACTATAACACAAACAACACAAACACAAACACAAAGTCAAACACAAACAACACAAAGTCAAAGACAAAGTCAAACCAAAACACTTAAAACACTATCAGTACTACCTAGCATAGCACGATACGAACGAAACGGAATAAAAAGACCAATTATATTATAAAGATAAAACACGCCTAAAAACGCCCTTAAAATGCGTCTAGTGGTGTATTAAAAAAATAGGGTTGAATCGATAGGAAATAAAAAAAGACTTTTAGAAATTAAAAAGTCTTTTGCTACAAACTTTTGTTTGCTATTCCTTGCAAGTTGCCAAACACTGAACAAGTGTTTGAGTCTTAGCATTTCAACCCCGAGAGTGCCAACACAAACACGAACGAACAAGCGTTCGGCTGAAGGGGGGATATGTTTAGTAATGATACGCCTGGGTGCGTTGTTATGGGTGCATGCGTCCTATACGAAATCACCTACTCAATTTCTGCTAGCTCACTCACTCAATTTCTCATTCCCGAAATCACTTACCTAATTTCTACTCCTCGGGTTCCCTTTTTAGTATTTTCAGAATACTTTCCTCTCTGTGTATAGCTATGTTACATTTTTCGTAAGCGCCTTGGCTGTCATTTTTACAAAAAGTAATTCCTCTTTCAAGTTCATAAACTGCTTTCGCTATTATATCTTTCAATTCTTGGTTTTGTCTAGTCAAAATTCTTACTTTTCTTTCCAAGTCTTCTATTTTCTCATTTATTTGATAACCGCTAGCTACATCTCCATCAGGACTTGTGACTAAACATCTAGATTCATAATCATAAAACATTTAATCCACCAATCCATAATCTTTTAATATTTTTACTAATTCCTGTCCAATTGCACGTTGCATTGGGTCGGGACTGCTTTTTAATTCATTTGCCTTATGCACCATTCCATCAATTTTGTCTTTTTGCATAAAATATCTACCATAGTCGCAAGTCATATCATTAAGCGGTGCAATTGGAATTCTTTTTTCTTTTGAAACAAGAAAAAGTGCCCTGTCATCAGCTTCTAGGGTTAGTTTCTCATTTGGCTCGATCGCAAAATCTTCAACTCTGCCGCCAATAGTCTCTATCTTAACATTAACATTAACTTTGTAACTGGTAGTAGCAAAATCCATTGCTTGCCAATTATGGCCATCCAAGTTTATATAAGTTGTATTAAATCCATTATTCATTTAAGTCCTCCTCAAAAAATTTTTTTAGCCTTTCTTGGCACATACGCTCGATTGGGTCGTTTGTTTCTTTCGTAATAAAATTGAAAAGTTTTCGGCAAAAGTCATTACCGTAAAGCCCAAGCATTTGCGTTGGTGTTGCAATTACACGTTTGTGCCAACCCCCAGAATATTTTTCTATATATTCAATTCCATCTGGCGTAATTCTAAGCTCGCCCGAATTTTGTATCACATAATCATTAAGGTTATTTGTCACATAAAACTGGTGTTCATCTTTTAGATCGCATGCGGCAACAGATTTTCTTGGTACAACTTTAATCACAGGACTTGAGCTAAATATTGTAAGGACGTCACTATTTTGGACATTGTCAATTGCGCCCATATAATCACGTACGACGAAACCATTATAGGTACGCATTATAAGGCCACCTGCTCTATAAATATTGTTCATATATCTAGCTAAACGACATTCGTCTTTGTTATAGCAAAAAACAGGGATAGCACGCCATGGATTTTCATTAGTGATAAACAAAAAGTTGTCGGCATCAAAAATACTAAATGCAGGGTGATGGTAAGGAAATCCTTCACGATAGAATTTTTCTATGTCTTCTGGCGTTGATACGTCTGCCCATTTTTGCAATTCTATTAGGGCGTTGCGGATTTGATAGTCCAAACTAATCACCTTGCTTTCCGGCTGCCATTGTGCGAATTTTATCTAGTCCCCACATGTGCTTCATAAACTCAATAATACACCAATTAACCTCGGTAATTTGGGCATCGGGTTTGTCTTTTTTATAATTAGCCCATATATTACATAAGCCCAAACTATATACAAGCAAATCATAGAGTGTTTCTGTGTCATTTGAATAAACATATGTGTTTTGGTCAAATGCCTTACATTTTTCGGCAAGGTCAAACACTTCATTGACCGTAAGCTCGGGTTTGTCTGTGTCTATTTTACCGATTAGGTCTTGCATAAGGGCATCTAATTCTATTTTAAGAGTTTCTCTTACTTTCATAACATAAACCTCCTTAGCTTTTTAAGAAAAAAACCTGCAAATTTTTATTCTTCTGCAGGCTTTTCTACTTTGGCATTTTTAGAGTCGAATTCGGCTTTAAAAACGGGATCTAATAAGCAAAGTAAATTTGCATAAGAATTAGCATAGCCGCTTTCAAATCCATTTTGGAAATTATCATAAGGACTAGCTTCCACATCTTCTTTTGTGAATAAGTCATTATCACTAATATTTTCACGAAGATAATTTGCTAAGTCTTTTAAGTTTTCTATTTTTTCCATTTCTCCACTCCCTGTTAGTTAAGACTAACACCAATTATTGCATATCTATATCCTAAACAGGAAAAACCTGTATAGTTCAATTAAGTGCTCATTGCGTGGCTAAGCACAATGAGCGTAAGAAAGGGGTGAATACCGTTGCATTAAACAACGATAAATGGTTTACCATCATTGCGACTTTTTGTGTAATTGTTAATCGCACGGACGGGACAAGCCGTCAAGTTAATATTTTTAAATTAACATTTTTTCTTTTTTCATTTTCTAAATATATTATAAACGAAAATGATATATAAATTCAAGTCTTTTTAAAGAATTTTTGTAAAAAAGTTTTTTAATTTTTTCTCTTTTTCTTTTTTACAATTATATTATAAAATATATTTCTATAATAAATCAAGTCTTTTTGTAAAATTTATCTAGATCTTTTATTATATGAAAAATATTGATAAGAAATTAAGCTTTTTTCTATTTCTAATAATTGCTTGCCCATTTCATCTAGTGTTTTATCGTCAAATGTGGCAATTTCCATTATAATTTTATGTAGCCACTTTAGTATTTTCTTTTTTACAATCATAAGAATTACTCCTTTCTTTTCTTTTTACATTTATATTATATCATTCATTAGACAGTTTTGTAAATAATTTTTATTCATTTAATGTAAGAAAAAGAAAAAGAAGCAAAAAGAAAAAGAATATATTTTTATTATATTATATATATAGAGAATAATACTCGCTTCGCAAGCTACGCTCGTATTATTCATTGTATATAATTATAATATTGCACTTTTATTTTGTAAAGTTTTTTGATTTTGGAATAAACTAGAAATAAAATTACACAAAACTCTTTACAGAAATCTTTTAGAGTGTTAATATATAAGTAAGAGGGAGGGATTGGCATGAAAGTTGATGATCCTAATACTATAAAAGTTAAAGGTAGTAAGAAAAAAATTGTATATTCATTAGATTGGACAGCACAAGCTTATGAAGACAGACTTGCTTGTGTAAAGAATTTAGAGAGTGAAGGACTATTAAATGACTTGAGTCCGACGCAATTGAACGAAGTCTCTAATTATTTACTTTATTCTGCAGATGTAGATTGTGATGTTGAGTTAAAGCAACCTTCTAAGAAAAGCGTTTCTTATGAAGAAATGGTTGAAAATGGAGTTGCTGACATGGCATTTCATAATGCAAAATATAAGAATATATATAAAACTTACAAACCTTTTATAGATAAAGAAAAAGATAAGGATATCCCAGGAATGCAAGATTTATGGGAAGAAATGGAAAAAATTAAGGTTGTATATGATTATTTAGATGATTGTTTAAAGGGAAGAAGGGAAAGAGATTTTACGAATCCATTAGAAATTAATTATGTAAATCATCATTATTACAAAAATTGGTATATAGATTTATGCTTACAACAATATACTTTAAAAGATGCATATCGTCCAGTTATGCAATCACAACAACAAGGTTATCTTAATATTAGACCTGATGATGATATGTATTTTGGGCTAAGAGTTGGAGAATTTATCATATGCGAATCCGATGAAGACAAAATGATAGATTTATCAAATCCTCTTCATGTTTATCTACTAATGAAAAATTATAAAACCATAAGATATGAGCATGCGAACAGAGTTATTGATGATTGGAATGAAATATATGATTTATTAGATAGAGCTATTGCAAGAGTACAATTTAGTGATTGTATATGGGATATATTGGAAATGAAGATTAACGGAGAAAGAAATGATATCATAGGAGCATATGTAAGAGATAAATATAATGTAAATTATAATGATAATTATATTAGCACTCTATTTACAAAATCAATTAGTAAGAAAATAGCCAAAGCTGCTGTGATTAATGCAAGAAGAGATTTTCATAAAACTGGAAAAAGAAAATGTATAAGATGTAAAGAAGAAAGATGGGATGATGAATTTTTCTCATTTGCAAAAAGTTGTGGATATTGTTTGCATAAATTAAATGGAACTGGTAGAAAAATTCACTTAAAGGGGTGATATAAATGGATTATGGGACAAGACGATGCGGCAAATGTTCTCAAATAAAATTAATCCAAGATTTGGTTCCTTGTGGTGAAAATTGTTTATTTGGAACTGATGGAGTAAGCACAATTTGTTATGACTGTGCTTTAGAGAGTATAAATACAAAAGATTTAACTATGGTCGATAAGCTATGTCAGTTTTTAGATATAGCATTTATGGCTGAAGAATGGATAAAAATATCGAAAACATCTGATAATGAAAGATATATTTTAGAAACATATATTAAAACCGTTAAAAGCAGCGAATATAGCAAATCATCTTGGAAACAATATGACTTATTATGGGAAAAAGCGAGAGAAACTGACGCTGTATTGAGCAAATTACCTACATTATCTGCTGATTTATTTATTTATTTAAGAAAGAAGTGGGGCTCATATGACGATTTCGGTGTAGAAGACTATTTGAAAATGGAAAGCTATGAAAAGAATACTCTAAATTATTATAATTTTAGGGACGAGGCAAGGAGAGACATGATTCGTAAGCTTGCTTTGGTATCTGTCTTAATAGACAAAAAGTTAGCTTCTGGAGATACTCGTGAAGTATCAACATTAATAAGTTCTTATCAATCTTTAATGAAAGAATCTGGTATTCAAAATGCAGTACAAAATGATACTGAGACTATTGAATCCTTAAGCGAGCTAATAGCTTTTTTAGAAGAGCATGGATGGTTAATGGATTATAAAGTTACAGAAAGCAGAGATATTGTAGATGCAACAATAAGAAATTTCCAACAATATGTTGCTGCAATAGTGGCTGGTTCTGGAGAAGAAATTACTCAGATGTATAATACTAAATTAATGGAACAAAACTCAGGAACAAATGTCAATGAAGAAGATATAGAGAGTATGTTTGAGACACAAGAAGCTCAAGAAGAAAGATTTGAAGATGAAACTCTAAATGAAGAAGAATTAATAGATATGTTTAAGGAGATAAGTAAAGAATATGAAAAATAGTTTAGATGAATTCATAGATGCTTATCATCATATGTACTCTGAGCGTAATGATATAAAAAGGATTATTGTTACGCCAGATTATGTAATGAATAATTGGGATAATATAACTTATGCAATGCGAATATTGTATCTTTATCCAGATTATTTTATAGATATCGTAAAAAGGAAAAATACATATTTACAGCAAGTATTCTTTTATCAAAGAGTTTTTTTAAGAGTTATGGCTAGGTATCAAAAAGTTAGCGGAATTTTTGTTCGTGCTTATTCAAAATCGTTCTTAAATTTCATATCAATAAATATGAAAGCAATGTGGCAGCCGATGAGTAAATTATTCTTATGTGCAGACACTAAAAAACAAGCGGCAATGATTACAAAAGAAAAAATGAATGAAGTTTATTACTTAATTCCATTTTTTGTTAATGAGTTGGACATAGCTGATTTTGATAAACAAAAACAACATTATTCAACAGGTGGAGAAGATCAAGCTAAGCTAAAATTCAGAAATGGTTCCGCAATAGATATCGTTTCTACAACAGATAGTGCTCGTGGAGGACGTAGACATGGAGGTACAATTGAAGAGTTTTCATTGGCAAATCAAGATGAAATTGAAAATGTTGTTATTCCGTTATTAAACGTTAACAGAAAAACAATGTGTGGTAAGAATAATCCGACAGAACCACATGCTTCACAAATAATGATTGGATCTGCTGGATATAAAAATACCTATGCCTATAATTTAACGGTTGAGATGTTAGTTGATATGGTGTTTGAACCAGATAAAGTATTTGTTTTTGGTGGAGATTATCGAATTCCGGTTATGCACGGACTATTAGATAAACGAAAAATTTTAGATAAAATTAAATCTACTGGTACTTATAAATTGGAAACATTTTTAAGAGAATATATGTCAAGATGGGCTGGTGGTAGTGAAGAGAGTTATTATTCTTATGATTTAATAGATAAGCGTAGGAAAATATTAAGACCCGAGTTTGAACCGGAGCATAGAAGCGATATTTTTTATACGCTTGGTGTCGATGTTGGTCGTTTTAGCGATGAAACTGTTTTAGAGATATTCAAAACATACACATCTGGAGAAAGATTTGTTACTCATTTGGTTAATATAATAATAATGCCTGGAATAGGTAGACATTTCCAAGACCAATCTATTAAAATTAAACAGCTTGATTCTATATTTAACTTTAGAGGAATAGTTGTCGATATAAATGGACCAGGAGCAGGTATTGCTGATTTCTTAATAATTGAGCAAGAAAAAGATGGTGATTATTATCCTGCATATGGCTTTAGTAATAAGCCAAAATATAAAAAGACCGAAATGCCAGGATGTATAAGAAAATTATATGGTGTCGAGGCAAGTCCAGGTGCTAACTCAGATTATTATAAGAATGCACATTTGATGCTTAGTTTAGACAGAGTTCGTCTCCTTATTAATGAACGACAAGCAAGAACTTATTTTGCTCAGTTTGATTATTGGAGAAAAATGAAAGTAGACAAAAAAGCCACTCAGTTAATTCCTTATATATCTACAACTAAATTGCAGGATCAGTTGGCGAATCTGAAGGCTAATATTGAAACTGCGACAAGTAATATAAATGTTCAAAAAATTAAGACAACTATCGGAAAAGACTTAGTTTCCTCATTTATTTATGGTTTGTGGTTTATAAGTCTAGAAGAAGAAAAAGAATTAAAAAAACGTGCCGGAAAGGGTACGTTAGGACAATATTCTTTTTATAATTAGGAGGTGTAGAAAATGGAGAAAGAGAAAAAAACCAATACTTTTGAAGACAAAGACAAATTAATAGCTCGTTTCCAAAAATTGGCTAAAGCAATAAATAAATATGATCCTAGTTATGATAAAGTTTTAGACCTAGACCGTGTTAGGGGATACAATCCAAAGAGTATAACTTATGAGAAGTTAATGGAATTATCTCCAGAAGATCCACTATGGATTACTTTATCAAGGGTTTATTATAATGAACCACAATATCAAAGAATTATACTTTATTATGCAACACTATTTTTAAATTATTATTATGTATCTCCTGTTGATTTATCAAGTACAGGAAGAACCGTAAATAAGAAAAAATTAGAAAAAGAGTATAATGATGTTTTAGCATTTTTAGACGACGAGATAAAAGTAGAAGACTTTACTGTACGTACTTTAATCGATATTCTTGTAGATGGTAGGGTTTTCTATTATTATGATTTTATTAACATGGATGGAAAACCATATTTTCAATTATGCAAATTGCCATCAGATTATTGTGAAATAATTGGAAACGCAAAAAATGGACAAATGCCAATTTTTGAATTAGATATGAGTTTTATCGATCAAGTTATGGCATCTTTAGTGTCAATTGATCCTAATATAACAAAGGAGGATGTATTAAAGCAATATCCTAAAGGATTGCGAACTGCCTATTACCGTTGGAAAAATAATGGAGAAAGAAAAATATTAGTAACTCCAGTACATGGTATTGGCTTTACAAGTTATAATGGAATGCCTCCTTTTGCCGGCATATTAAGACAAATTGTTAGAATGAGAAAATTCGAAGATGTACGAGATAATTATATTGAAGATAGTCTTCAAAAAATCTTGTTCCAACATGTTAAAATCGATAGTAATGGAGATCCTGAAATCGATTTAGCGCTTGCTGCTGAATTTCATGACAACTTAAAGAAAATCACAAAGAAGATGGAAAGAGTAAATGCTTTAACATCTTTAGCAGATGTAAGTGTATTAGACTTATCTGATACTTCAAGAGAAAATGATTTGGACTTTATTGACAAATTTGAAGAAAAGATGTACAATGAAGCTGGTGTTCCTCAAGCTATTTTCAATGGGGACACTGCTGGAGTGTTAGAATTCTCAGCAAGAAAAGATGAATCATTTATTTGGAACATTATGGAAAAAATAAGTACATGGTTATCTTTTATTTGTAATGCCGAGATAGGTGCAAGAGGAAAAAGAACTTACAATTTTGTAGTTTCATATTTACCGATTTCCTATCGTAATAGGGAGAAAATGATGGACACTTATTTGAAGAATGCGCAGTATGGATACAGCAAAATCATTCCTCAAATAGCTGTTGGTGTTAAGCAAAGACACTTTGAGTCTCTTTTATATTTGGAAAATGATTTATTGAAGCTCGACAAAAGACTCGTTCCCCTAATGAGTTCTCATACAATGAGTGGAAAGGGTGGAACCGCTGCTCAACAAACTGCAGATGCAGCTAATAATGTTGAGGGAGGAAGACCACAATCATCAACAGATGAAAAGACAGACGGAACTCTTAAAAAAGAGGATAGTCAATAAAGGAGGCAAGTGATATGGACTTAACAAAATACGCTGCCCTAAACATCAAGATAACTAAGTTTTCTAAAGTTAATAGTCAATTTTCATTGGGAAGAGCAAGAGTATTCTATGAAGGACCAAATGTCAATCGTACTATTATTGATGCAGACGTAGCTGAAAAGTTGATACAAACCATTCCTGGTACTCCTATTGTTGGAAGATATAATTCTGAGGAAGGAGATTTTGAAGGACACGGCGAAGGTCAAATAGCTTACGGCTTTGTCCCATTAGATCCTCATCCCATGAGGGTAGAGGTTACAGAAGAAGTTTATGGTTTACCTGTAAAAAGGAAATACTATGAAGTAGATGCTGTAATATGGGACGGAAGATTTCCTGAAGCCCAAAAAATTTTGGAAGAGGAGAAATCTCTATCAATGGAACTTAATCCTGAAACTATGGACGGTGAATTTGAGATTTATGATGACAAGCATTATTTAAGAATTACTAATGCCGAATTCTTCGGAATTACTGTTCTTGGTGATGCGCACACTCCTTGCTTCAAGGATGCCAAGTTCTTTCAAGCATATGCGAGTATGCTTAGCGCTTATGAAGCGTTAGAACAAGAATCGAATATAGGAGGTACAAATATGCCAAACACAGAAAAAAAAGTAGATGTTGTTGAAGTTAATGAAACAGATTCTACTATAGTTAATGAAGAGGCTACTGTTGAAACTGAAACTCCTGAAGTTGAAGAAACTGAAGCTGTTGAAGTAACAGAAGACGAAGCGGCTGAAGCTACTCCTACTGAAGACGGTGTTGAAGAAGGAACAGAAGAAGAAACTGAAGCCGAAGAAGAATCTGAAGACGAATATGCTTGCAAAAAGAAAAAAGAAAAGTATGAAGACGAAGATTCTGAAAATTCTGGAGATGAAACTGCTGAAGAAGTAGAAGAAATCGAAGAAGAAGCTGAAGAAGAAACTGCTGAGTCTGAAGAAGAACCAGAAGTAGAAGAAGAAACAGAAGCTGAATCTACTGTTGAAGATGAAACAGAAGCATTAAAAGCTAAAGTCGAAGAATTAACAGAAAAATTAGAAGTATATGAAAATGCAGCTAAAGAAGAATTAATTAATAAATTCTCTGCTAAAATAAACGATAGTGATTTTATGTCTGACATAAAAGAAAATATTGGTAATTATAGCATAGAAGATTTAAAATCAACTTTAGGTGCAAAACTTGCTGAACAAGTATTGGTTGAAGAAGAAAGCGATGAAAATAAAGTAAATGGTATGATATATTCATTTAATGGCATTGCTAAAAAAGAAACTAAAAAAGGATGGCAAGAATTAGTTAGAGCTACAAAAGCTGCTAATAAGAAAAATTAAATGGAGGTAATTAAACATGGCTCAATATAAGATTTCTGGTCATGGTGTTGTTGAACACAATTTCTTAGCTTCTGAAGCTACAAGACAAATTGAAGCTCAAACACCTGTAAAAGATGGAATTGAAACATTAGAGAATGGTATGATCCTTTTCATTGATCGTAAGAAAAACGAAATCGTTAAAGAAGAAGTTTCTTGTCCTTATTTAATGCATTCAACTGTAAGATATTACAGAGCAGGAGAAAGAGGACTTAATCATTTCGTATTCAACGTAAACAATGAAGAAGAATTACCAAGATTATGGAAATTATCTGAAGGAGACAGTTTCCATACTAATTTAATTTCTGGAGACTATTCTAGTAATGAAGAATTCGATACAGCTTTCGCAAAAGGAAGTTTATATGGATATCCAGATGGTAACGGAATGATAAAAGTTACTGAAACAAAAAATGACGACGCTAAATGTGAATTTATCGTTAGTAAAAGTACAATGCAAAATGACGAAGTAGGATTCTACGTTGTTGTTAATAAAGCGTAAGGGAGGTAGAAAGATATGGATAACATGAAAGATATCGTTGACTTAGCAGTTGCTACAGTTACTAAAGAAAATATTCCTTCTGAATTCACTGCTGCTGACCTTGAAAATTCACTTCGTGAACAATTAAGTGCTTTCCAAGATTACAAATATCTTAGAAAACATGCAGCTGATTTATATGAAATAATCGAAGAAGTAGCTAATATCGTTATACCAAGAAAGGTATTAGAACAATTCGGTGGTTTCGCTGAAATCAGAAGAAAAGGATATGGAGAAAAAATTAGCTTCACTGTAAGAACTGGTAAATACAGAGGTAAAAAATTCGTTACTAAAGCAGGAGATCAAGGTATTTATAAAACATTTACTTTAGATAACAAAGAATTAGTAATGCAACCAAGAGTATATGCTGGTGCTACAAGATTAGAAATTGAAGACTTCTTATTAGGAAGAATTTCAATGTCTGAACTATTAGATGTATTAACAGAAGCTTTAGGAGAAAAATTATATATTGAAATTCAAAAAGCTTTAATCGCTTCATTCAATGCTCCAGATAGACCTGATGCAAACAAATACACAGGTGCTGGATTTGTTGTAGAAGAATTCGATAAGTTAATCAACACTGTAAGAGCTTATGGAGACAGCGTTAATATTTATTGTACATTTGCTTTCGCAAGTAAATTATACAATACCCCAGGATGGGCTACTGTAAATCCTAAATTAAGCGACAGAGACGCTGAAGACATAAGAAACCAAGGATACGTTGGAACTTACAAAGGATGCAACGTTATAATCCTTAACCAATCATTCACTGATGATACTAACACTGAAACAATCGTAAATGATGCTTATGCATACATTATGCCAGTTGGAGCTGAAAAACCAGTTAAAATTGCATTCGAAGGTCCTACATTCGTAAGAAACTTCACTGACGCAGTTTTATCTCAAGAAATTAGTCTTGAACAAATGTTCGATGTTGCTGTATTATCTCACAATTATTGGGCAATCTACAAAGACACAAGCTTAGAAGCGTAGTTATATAAAAAGAGCCGAAAGGTTCTTTTTTATTTATTATAAAAATATTTGACAAAAAGAATAAAATATGTTAAATTATTATTAACACGGAGAGTGCCTACTATACTGTAGGAAAAGAAAAAATCCGTAAAAGAGATGATGGAGGTTGAAAAAATGGACAATAAATTTATTGAAATTAGATTATTAAATGTTGGCGATTGCGGAGTTGGATTAAGAGATACTCAAGGAAGATTTTATAATATTCCTATGAACAGTCAATTAAGAATATCTTTAGATAGTTTTAAAAATATCTTAGATTATCCAGTTAGCAAAAAAATGATTTGCCAAGGATTAATAAAAGTAGAAGGAATCACAGAAGAAATGTTATATGGAAGTATTCTTAGTGATGAAGAAAGAGATTACATTTTAGGAGATCGTGTTTGCGAAGTTGAAGAAGATGCAGGAATTCATCAAATTCATGTAGAAGAAGAAACTGCAGAAGTTCCTATTGTAAAAGCTATTACTTTCTATAATTGGATTAAAAATGATAAAGAAGATAAAATAAGAGAAGCTTTAAAAAATCCAGTAAACTATGATACAATCAAAGAAATTGTTGCAAAGAATGATAGATATAACACAGATTTAGTTAAAAAAATATTATCAGAATAAGGAGGGATAAAATGGGAACAAAGTATATAGAGATATACGAATCCTTTCTTAGTGCCGTAACAGATGATAGATTTGCGGTAATGTCAGAAGAAGAATTAATGACAGATTTATTACCTCTTCTAAAGAGATCAATATATTATTTATGTAGAATAGCAAAAGAAACAGAATATAGAGTATTGCCAGGATATGATCTTCATGCAAGAAACGATGAAGAAGGATATTTTGAGCAATCTTTATCAGATCATGAAATAGAATGTTTGGCTTGGGGTATGGTTGTTTCTTGGACAGAGCAACAATTAAATTCAACAAGATTAATAGAACAACAATATTATGATGCAGGTATTAAAACTTATTCACCAAATGAAACGATGAAGAATTTGCTTGAATTACATGATGGATATTATAAACGCTTAAAAAATAGACTTACTGAATATGGCTATAAAACTATCGATATCTCTACATTTGGAGGTAATGAATAATGCAAGATAAGTATATTAGAGAACATATAATATCTATGGTATATAAGATGCTTTGTTGGAGAGAAGAAGGCAAAGAATGGGAAAGACTATACGATGAATTAATGATGGAATTAACAATGAATAACGGACTCTTAGACAGTCTTACAGCAAGTACAATTGCTTTTAAGGTTGCTCCATTAAAATATTTAGATGGAGATTGGTATAAGAGAAGAGTTTTTGATGTTATAAATTATTTAAACGGTATAGCTAAACCTCAATAAGAAGGGGGTGCCAGATATGGGTGTATTAGAAAATTATAAAGCCAGAGTTACTGGCACTGTTGGCTCTAGTTTAAAAGAATATGTTAAAAATCAAGTAAGAACTAATCTTGACACTTTTTTAGAAAAATCTCAATATGGTATGGACGTATCTATTTATAATATAGACACCGAAGAATGGAATCCAAATCGTATCGGTATTATGACCGGTGCAATGACAGATATTAGAGATGAAGTATTAGTTTTATCTAAAATAGATGTACTTAAAATGGGAACTCTATTTAAATGGGATAATGAGTATTGGGTTGTTGTAAAAAGAGAAGCTCGTGTAATAAAAGAATCTTTTTATGGAACTGCTTATAGATGTAATGTAGACTTAAAATGGGTAGATAAAGAAGGAAATCTTAGAACTCAAAAAGCATATGCCAAGGGAAGAGGTATGAGTTCAATATTAGTTGAAAATAAATATACCGATCCTCCTGTTATGGCTAGAGAAGTAGATACTCCTATAACAGTAATAACACAAAGAAATCTAAGTTTAGAACAAGATATGCGTTTCTTATTTAATGGACAACCATATAGAGTTACATTCGTGGATAATCTGTCTACAGATGGAACAACAATATTAGGTATGTATGACGATATATTGCAAGATGGTGATGATGTCGAAAATAATATAGCAAACTACAACAGAAGATATGAGCTTAGATTGAATTTTGATTCTGATGTAATATTAGAAGTTGGTAAACCATTTGAAGTTAATTATGAAGTCTTTAAAAATGGAGAGATTACAGATAAAAAAGACATTGTATTAACTGTAGAAGATCCAAACGATGTTTCTATAACAGGAAATGTTATAACTCCTCTTGTCGCTAAAGACATTTTTGTGAAAGTTAGTCTTAAGGATAATGAGTTAATATATAAAGAATTTGTTATACATTCTGGTGACGAGTGGATTAAGGATAATATTTACATAATAGGACCAGATACAATTGTATGGAATGGAAGTGCAGAATATTATCTTAACAATAAGGAAGATGCAGAATTTGTTCCTACTTTCCCATCGAAAGTAAAAGGAACATATAAAACTACTAATAATTCTATAACAATTTCTATAAAAGATAAGTATTCTGGTACAATAAAACTAGTTGTTATGACTGGAACTGACATTTATACAAAAGAAATAAGAATTGTAAGTGTAGAGGGGGTGTAATATGAGTGCTTTTTCTAGTAAAAATCAAGAAGCGTCTTTGTTTCTCTCTCTTAATAACGATATCACAAGATTGGCTGCTGTTTTAGATTCTACTCCAGAGATAAGAAAATTATTATATTATATAGATAAAAATGCGTTAGAACAACCAGAAGTAAAAATGTCTCTTGTTGATAAGACAATTTGGAGAACTCCTTTAATTCCATTACATAATGAAACAGATATTGATGCAAGTTATATTTCTATTAACTTGCTAATGGAAGATATCGGTAATGAAAGGAATAACGCTATAACTACAATAGCAATCGATGTATGGACTCCTCCAGAACAATGGATAATTAACGATGGGTTGAGACCTCTTATCATATGTAATTATATAGATAAGGTAATGAGAACGAAATTTGTTCAAACTTCTGGTGTAAAATATAGATTAGATCAAGTTATAAACGCTAAATTATCAGATAGATTAATCGGCTTTAGGATGGTCTATGAAACAATCCTTGAAAATTAATATAAGTAAAATACTAACTGGAGAAGGAATAGAATTAAATTCTAAGATTACTATCTTTCAACCAACAGTCAAAGATATTGTTATTTTAGGAAATGAAAGATTTGGGAATCTTTATGCAATATGGAATTTATCAAGAAAAGATTTAGTTCCAGAAGAGACAGATGAAACATGGAATCTTGAGGACTGGGACGTATATAAAAAGTTTATAATATATGATTTAAACTTACAAAAAATATTTAAAGACTCTGTTTTATTCTTCATGCATAAAAAAGTTGAGTTTTTAAAGATGCAGAATTCTATATTTATAGGGGAACTAGAGTCTGGGATAGAGCTCACTGAAGAACTTTTTTCAGAGATTCAAAGTGTTATCAAACAGATAACATCGCAAAAAGAAGAAGATACTAATATACAAAATGCACCGCGATCTAAACGTGCTCAAGAAGTTCATGATAAGATTGTTAAAGGCCAACAACGTTTAGCTGAGATAAAAAAGGAGAAGGGCGAAGATGACCTTGCTTCTCAAATTGTTGCTGTTGTTGCTCACGGACATTCTTATGAAACGGTATATAACATGACGTTATTACAGTTTAGAGCTGTGCTAGAAAAAATAGTACAAATTGAAAACTATCAAATAGCTTGCTTATTGTCACCTTATGCTGATAAAAAGCATAAATCAAAGACTAAGCATTGGCTAGAATAATTCAATGGAGGTAAAAATTATGTTTGAAATTATGGGACGTAAATATGCTTCTGTTACTTGTGCTGATGTTGTATTATACGATTTAGTTTGTGGAAATCCAGTTGCTAAATTTGATACTTTAAAATTATCTACAATTGAACAAACTGCTGATACAAACGACGTACAAGGTGGTAAGGGTAATCCAATATTAGCTCGTATCGCTTCAAACAAGGCTGTTAACTTAACTATCCAAGATGCTGTTATGAGTATGACTTATTTAGCAGTAGTTACTGGTGGAGAAGTTGTTAAGTCTGGAGATCAAAGCGCTATAAGAATTGCATATAATGAAAAAATTAAAGCTACTGACACAGGTTTAAAATTAACTCATAGTATGGCTGCTGGAACTACTCTTTGGTTAGCAGAAGTAAAAGATGGTATCATAAGCGAAAGAAAAGCTCGTTACGATAGTAAAACAGCTGTTCAAGACATTGCTTTAAATGCAGACGCTTGGAGACCAAGTGATTACACAATTGAAAAAGACAAAGAATATCAAGTATTCTATAGTTATGATATAACTGAACCAGAACAAGCAAGAGAACTTACTGTATTTAGTGATATGTTCGCTAAAACTTATAGATTTGTAGGAGATACTGAATTATACAATACATTTACAGGACGTAATGATGCATTACAAATCGAAGTTCCAAGATTTGCTTTAGACAACAACTATACATTTGAATTAAATGCTGACGGTACTGCTGCTGTATTTGATATGAACGGAACTGCTTTAGCAGACGACGACAAACGTCTAATCGTTTATAGAATTTACGGAGAAAATGGTACTGGTGAAGCTACTGAATGTATCGAAGCTGCTACTATATAATATAAAGAACCGCAAGGTTCTTTTTATTTGACACAAAATTTAATCTATGGTACAATGAATGAAGTAAAGGAATACAAAGCCTACTAATAGACAGAGAGGATATTGAAAGAGGTGAGATAAGATGCTTGATCGATTAAGGTTTCAAGAGGTTGAAAAAGCCATTTTCAGAGTAAGAGAAGACGGACGATATGGAGACAAATGTCTAAAAAAGGGAGAACCTTTTATGGTAATAGACAATGCGTCTATTTCAAGTTTCGTTGTTGGAGAAAGAGATAAAAATATTGTCGGTAGAAGCACTGAAGCGGGTACATCAACGATTAAACATGTTAGTTTTAGTTTAATGAATGGAAGTATGATGTTAAATTTGTTTAACAGTATATTTGGAGAGACAAAAACGAATCAAAAAACGAAAGCAACAATAACAGATACCGTTTTGACGAATGACCAAGATATAATTAAATTACCTTCTAAACCAATGGGAGAAGTATTATTATATTTAACAGATGATTATGGCAATTTAACGAAAGTTGCTAAAGATCAATTTGAGGTTGTTGAAGATGAAATACATTTAATTAAAAAAGTAAGTCATTTATTTACATATCTCTATGAAGAAGAGAATGAGGCAAAATCCTTAACAAGTATAAAACAACTTGGAGCAGAAGTAATAATGTCGCTAGAAATGCAATGCCAAGCGATGGATATTCTAACAGAAGAGAAAATGAATATAATTATTAGATTTAATAAAGTGTCTGTTGGTACTAATTTTTATATAGGGTTTAATAATTCAGAAAAGGCTTATGGCTCTACGGTATATGTACAAGGTTTGGCAGATGATAATCAAAATGGAGTAAATAAAGAGATATTTACGATTGAAGTGATGTAATATGGCAGCAGAAGTGAGAGATGGAGGATACTACGGTAGACCTGGTTATTTACATAGATATTATTTATTTTGTAGTCCTTATTGGAAAAAGGCTCAGTCTATCTCCGTTAATCCACAAGAAGACAAAATAAGAGCTGCAATAGAGAGTTTTAAGGAGAAAGAAAATGCAGCTTTGATAGATTTTTGTAGTTTATTTACATCTGAAGAAGTAACACCAGAGAAGGGTATTGAAATTTTAAATAATTTATTAACTGATACGAATAAAGTATTCGATGAAATATGGAAAGAACTTTCTTCCAGAGACAAGTTAAATAGAACGGTATTAGATTCTGTAAAAGAGATAAGTAAAAAAGCGCTACATGAAACTATAGAAAATGGAAAAACAGATAACAATCAAGAGGTAATTTCACAGATTAAATCAACAATAACAAGAAGTATGAATAGGCTATTGGGTGTTAGTGAAGGAATGATGGTATCTGGTAAAAGCGCCACATTGGGAAATTGGTTTGAGCGTTATTTTTCAACTCTAATTAATGCTACTTATATGACAAAAATTACCAAGGAACAACCAGAACTAAAAAAATGGACAAAAGAAATTGCGGTTCAGAATACAATAGCTGGATTTAAGGGTTCAGAATCATTAATCGCTCAAACTGGAGATTCTAAATATGGAGAAAAGAAAAGTACTTATGATATAGAAGTTTCTGCTGAAGGGAAAAATCCTTTACCTATTCAGATGAAAGCTGGTAGTACATCTGGTAAAAGAATTTTGTCATTACCTGCAACTAATTTAGATCTATTAATGGATGAAACAATAGATAGTAGTACAAAAGATATCATAAGATTTGCAATAATACATCAACATGCTTTCTCAGATCCAAATTATATATCTTTGGTTGATAGTGTTAATGAAGATAGAAAAGCAAGAGGGATTACTCCTACTGATATGTATACAACAGGCTCTAACCCAAGTGCGATTGAAAAATTAAATGCAAATCCATCTGGTTTATTAGATAATAGGTTTATTAATGTAATTAATGTGTTAAGGTATGCAATAGCTGTGAAAACAATAGCAGGTATTGCCGAAGGAAAAGAAGCTCTTATATATGTTATTTCTAAAACAGGAACAAAAACAAAAGGACATACAAGAGATGCGGTACTAAGAGTTTCTGATATGTTAGAGGCGACTCTTGGAACAAAAAATAAAATCACTTCCAATCCTTGGCCTATTAAACAAACTGGAGATAGTTTAACTTCAGTTCCTGGAGATATACTTAAATTATATGAAGAAGAGCCATTAGAAACAAGAAAAGAATGGTATGACGCAACAGCAGATACAATGTTGCATGCAGTGAATAAGATAAAACTTAGCATGGAATTTAATTATGCTAATGTTGGGAGGATAGATAAAAAATGAAATTAGAGAGATTAGAAGAATTAAAAAAAATAAGTACAAAAGATGTTATAGTTAGACAAACTTTAAACAATATAGAAAAAAAATATTACCATAATAAATATGAATTAAAAATATCATTAGCATTAACTTTATTCAATTTATTAGGCAATACTGAAATGCACAAAGCAATGGAAGCAGAAGACATTAATTGGATAGATTTTATAAATGATAATTACAGTTTAATTGAAGAATTAGAAAAGGGAGAATATTCTAAAGAATATGAAGAAATTTTTAGAGAGATTGAAGAAGGGGCAAAAGCTAAGGCTAAATATTCATTGACCTTAATGTCAGTTCTTGAAGATTTAGGACAATCTTTTACAGAAGAAAATATAAATAAAATTAAGGAATTATTAGAAAGTAAAATAGAAGAAGTAGAAAAAGTTAATGAATAAATTTAGAGAGGGGTGAGTTAAATGGCAGCAGGTAATGATACTGTAAATATTAAAGTCAAATATATACCTGATACAAGTGCTTTGAAAAACATCAAAGAAATAAGGATGCCAGAAATAAAAATTGGTGGCAAAGATGCAGGGAAGGGTGTTTTTGATTCATATAATAATGCTATTAGAGATCTTAATAGAGAACTATCAAAAGGCACTGATGCTTCTGCCATTACAAAAGCATTCAAGACAGTTGGAGAAGAAACTACAAAGGTAAAAACACAAATTAATAGCATGAAGGAGGCTATTAATCAGTCTTTTCAAAGTCCAAGTAATCAATCTTTAATAAAAGATTATCAGAACTTAGAAAAGCAATTAAAGAAATTAGACGCCGAGTCTCAAAAACGTCGTAAGAAATCTGCAGAGCTTTCTTCTTTTAAGAGTCAAAATAACATGAGTACGCCTCAGGCTAGAAAAGAAATCTCTAAAGCAGAAGCTTTAGTAACAGCGGGCGAAAAACTTACTAAACAAGATCAAGAGCGTTTAGAAATAGCTAAACAAATTATTGCAAAAGAAGAAGAATTGGCTAAATTAAGAACACAAGAAGAAATTAGGAATGCTCAAAAAGATATTAAGAACCAAATGTCAGATTCTAAATATGATTCTATGATCAGCAGCACAGAAGCAAATCGCATATTGGGACAATATAATGATATATTATCTCGAGTAGGGATAAATTTAAATGGTGTAACCGGAGAAAGCAAGAAGTTTAGTTCATCGCTTGACGAACAGGTTAATCAAGTTAAAGCAGCAAAGAAAGAAGTCGTTAAATTTGGTGATATTGTTTCTGGAACTTTTTTGGGAACTTCTTTAAGTAATTTATTTCAAACAGGACTAAGTAGAGGAATTGAGTTTTTTAAAGATTACGATGAAACATTAACTCGTACAATGATGGTTACTGGTCAAACTAGAGAGGAAGTTAATAGTTTGACATCTTCATATAATAAGTTGGCAAATCAATTAAGTTCAACAACTAAAGATGTTGCTGCTGCTCAATTAGTTTTCTATCAACAAGGTTTGGGAACTTCTGAAGCGCTAAAAATGACAGAAGCTTCTATAGCAGTTTCTAAGACTGGTGGAATCGGCGCTGCAGAAGCCGCAGATAGATTAACTGCAGCAGTAAGAGGATATCAATTAAGCGCTAACGAAGCGATGGATATAGCAGATAAGATGTCTGCGTTAGATGCTGCTGCTGCTTCAAGTGTAGATGAGTTAACAGTTGCTATGCAAAAATCTGCATCTCAAGCCCGTATGGCTGGATTAGATTTAGATTATTATATGGCTTATCTATCAACAATGCAAGAAGTAACTCGTGAAGCGCCAGAGAATATTGGTACCGCAATGAAATCTATAACTTCTCGTTTACAGGAAATAAAGGATATTGGTAAAATAGAAGAAGATGGTACTACATTTAGTAATGTAGCAAAAGCATTAACTAGTATTGGAATTGCAGCTACAGACAGTTCTGGACAGTTGAGAACTTTACAAGACATTATGAATGAACTTGGTCCAATGTGGAATACACTAGACCGTAATCATAAGGCATATATTGCTACTGTACTTGCAGGAAATAGACAACAATCTCGTTTCATCGCTTTAATGGACAACTATGATAGAGCGATGGAATTAGTAGATGTTTCGCAAAATGCTAGTGGAGAATCTGCTAAACAGTTAAGAGCTTATAACCAAGGATTAGAAGCAAGTTTTACAAGATTAAGTAATGCTTGGCAACAATTTGCTACAAATATAGCAGATTCTTCGATGATAAAAAGAATAATTGATATGTTTTCTTCTTTTATCGAATTATTGAATAAGATTCCGAAAGGAATTACTAGTACGGTAGTTCCGCTATTGGCATTAACCAAAGTTTTCACAACGTTAAGTAAGGCTGGTAATTTATTTAAAGGATTCAAAACATGGAGTTTAGAAAAACTCGGTTTAAAAGACTTGTCTTCAGATCTTAATGGACTTGGGAAAAGTTTCCAGGACGTTGGAAATAAAGCAAATTCAGTTTGGAGTCATATTAAAAATTCAATAGATGGACTTGGCAATTATACAAAGGCTATTAATGAAACATCACAAGCATTAGAAGATAATACCTCAGCCTCACAATCTAATGAATTAGCACAAGAGAATTTGACTCGTTCTAAACAAAGTGACGATTTAGTAGAAGATCAAGAGATTAAAGAAGCTGGTTCTAATACTGGTGCACAGATAGCAATGAGAAAAGCGTATGAACAGGCTACAGATGCTGTAAAGACGCAACTTGATATAATGAGCACTAATAGTGATGGCTATATTCAAGAACAAGAAAGAGCAATAAGAGAAACAGAGGCTCAAATCAAAAAGAATAAGGCGGAAGAACAAAAATTATTAGAAGCAAATGAAGCTGAGCGCGCACGTAGAAAAAGCGAACTTCAAACTTTAAGAGAGGGATACGAAAGAAAAGTAAAAAATCCTGACAGCAAAAAGATTGGAGGAGAATTATACGAAGAAGCTACTGAAAGCTTGCGTCGTAAAGGATTGTTGGGAGATGTACAGCAGTTGTCATTATTTGGCGATGATGAAGTCGATAAAATGATTGAAGAAGAAATGGAACGTCTCGCAAAAGAGTATGGTATTGGATATCACGAATTACAAGAGGTATTAAAAGATGAATCTGATAAGATATTCAATATCAACAACGATGCTATAGAAGAATTAAGGAAAAGCAGAAAAAATCTTACCAAAGAAGTTTCGACTCTTAATAAAGACTTATTAAAATACAAAAGTAATCTTGGAAAACAAAAAAAATCTTCTATTTCATTAGACGATCCAAAGCAAGTAAAAAAGGCAAGAGATTTGTCAGAGAAAAGATTAGATGCTTTTAAAAATTTAGATTCGGTTTCTATCGGACAGGTAAAAGATATTACGACAGACAAATTTTTAACTAATATTGAAAAGATATCGGCAGTTTTTTCTAAAATAAATATTGGTGGAGGATTAGTTGCTGGTTCATTGGCACAAATGGGAGCATCATTCCTTGGGCTTGATGAAGATATGTCATCTGCGTTAAGTACCGGTATCGGTTTAGCCACTACTTTTAGCAAATTTGCTCCTCCATGGGGTGCAATTATTGGAGCATCAATAGGTGGCGTAAAACTTGTTTTTGATAAGTTGTGGCCAAGTGTAGAAAAAACACAAGAAAAATTAGCACAGCTACAGCAAAAACAGGACGAAGTTGGCCAACAAATGACAGATATGCGTTCTAGTTTAGACGTTTATGAAAAATTAAGTGGGAAATTAGATAAGACCGAAGAAGAAACTCAACAATTAAAAGATTCTACAGAAAGATTAATAGAGTTAGTTCCAGGTGCGGTTGCGGGTTATAATCAATATGGTGAAGCCGTATTAAATACAGCCAAAGCTTACGAAGAATTAGACAAAAAACAAAGAGAAGCCTCAGCACTTTCAACTAAATCATTAAAAGAATTTGACAACTTACAAAAAGGTGCACAAAAGACTGAAAAAACTATTAAAACAATAGCTGATGTTGTTATTTATGGTGCTTCAGTATTAGCGGCTCCGATTACTAGCGGATTATCATTATTAGCAATACCAGCTCAGGCCGTTGCAGATGTTGCTTGGAATGCAAAAATTTCTGAAGAGCAAATAGAAGAGAACAAAAAGGTTTGGGATGAAAATTACTCTGAGATTCTATCAAATTATCAAACAAAAAGAGATGAGTTCTTATTAGATGTTTCTGAGACAAACAAAGATACAGCCAGTAAAATCGTAGACAGTTTTATTGCCTCTATAATAGAAGCTGGTAGAGAAGGTAGAATATCTGATGCTTCAAAGGCTTTAGAGAGCACTTTAGAAGATCTTGGAAAGGTTAGCTGGTCTGTAGTAGAAGTTACCATGGAACGCTTAACTGCTAGAAATGGCATTAAAGAAATGAATTTTGGAAAAGCTCGTAAGTTTGTAGAAGAAGAGTTAAAGGATTCTTTAAAAGCAGCTGGATTAGATGAAGTAGAAATTCGAGGTGTTATAACAGCTGTATTAAATATAGAATTTAACGGAGCAGCCGAGGTTGAGCAACTAAAGAAAAATATTGATACCGAAATTTCAAATTTAAGAGCCAGTGGAGGTAGACAAGAAAAGATTGATGCCTTAGGTAATTTTAAAGGAGAATTAGATTCATTAAATCAATCCGAAATTGAGTTATTAAAAAATGCAGGCATGTTAGATGTCGCATTCGCTGAAGTATTTGAAAATAATGGTGGAGTTAAAAAGACATTGTCTAGTTTCAAAATGCAAAATGGTGAGTTAAATAAGCAAAAAGCTATTATTTCATCTATAAATTCGATGCTAAATGAAACGTCTGATAAGGAAAAAGAAATTCAAGACTATGAAAAGAAAAACAAAGAAGAGAGAAAACAGTTTCAAGAGACAACAAGAGAATACATACCTAAAATCATGAATTTCTCAGATGCAGAAAATGAAAAATATGTACAAGAAAAAGTTGATGAATTAGAGAAACGATATAAAAAGTTATATGACAAAGGGATAACATCAGATCCCTTAAAAGGTAGACCCGATTATAATGCCAACGGTTTTGATTTAGAAAAGGGCTATGATACAGATGGTGCTAATGGTAAATTTGTAAGCGACTATGCATTTAAAAAAGGTTTTGAAGCCTATGTACAATATCGTAAGGCTCAAGAAGAAAATGACAAAATAATCAATGAGCTTACAAAAGATAACACAAAATTTGCTGACAGTATTAAAGAAATGGTTAGTAAGATAGAATCTTATGCTGTCCCAACTTTTGATGAGCTATCTAGTAAAATTAAAGAAATGAAAACAAGTTGGGATGCTTTTTATGGTCTTGCAGATAAATTGGATTCAACTGACGGAATATTAGATGCAGATGGATTAATTCAATTATTTGATTTACTTGGTTCTTTTGAAGATGCAGCATTTGAAAGTCAAGAACAATTTAATGGATGGATGCATGCTATACAAGCTGTCAATAATGGTTTATCTCAACAAAATGGTCAACTTGTGATAAATGAAGAAGCAATGGGTGGAATAAATGATTTAATTAGTTATTCAACTAAATTAAAAGCTAACGATATGTTAATGTCTATTGAACAAGGCAGAGTAGAATTAGAAAATCAAAAAAGCGTTTTAGAAGCCCAAAAAGCAGCAGTAGATGCTGAAATCATAGCTCTTAAAGCAATGTCTGATGCAGAATATAAAAAGGCTATGGAAAAGGGTGAAATTCAAGAAACCCTTAAAACAAGTTATATTGATTTATTAGATAAAACAAATATGGCTGAGATTGAAGCTGAAGATAATAAATTTTCAACTTTGATTACAATGACAGGAAACTATTATAAACAAATAGCTGCCATGCGTACAGCTTATGCCAATGGAAAAGATATTGGTGATGTATCATGGATAGATATTAAAGGAAAGTATTCTAAAGTTTATGAAAAGTTTGTAGATGAAAGTTCCAATGCAATGACAAGTTTGATTAGTTCTAATAGACAAGAAACCATTGATTCTTTGCAAAAATATTCTGATCAACTTGGAGCTAGTATTTCTAATTTAGATCAAAGAATTAATAATGAAGTGAAACTTAAAAAGACTGTTGCAGAATTTTTAGCTAGCGATAGTGCAAACCTTGGAAAAACTTTTGATGATGCTTCTAAGAGTGCTTCAGATTATAATGAGAAACTTGAACGAACATTGACATTATTGGAAAAAATTGAAGGACTGCAACATAAGATAGATGAAAACGAAACTTTCAAAGATTTATATGATGGCTATAGTGGAGAAGATTATGGACGTTTATTAATGTCTAATCTTGATTTAGCTCAACAACAATATGAAGTATATAAAGATTTATTTGCAATGCAACAAGAAATGACGAATCAGGCCGCTGGGGACTTATTAGATTCACCATATGGACAAATGTTTAAAATTATGGAAAATGGTGATATTGGTTGGGCAGATACTTCTATGTATGACAAGTATAAAAATATGCCTGCTGATATGAAGGAAGATATTGATAATTTAGTAGAGGCGTTTCAAAAACAACGAGATGCGCTTAGAGATACTGAAAAAGATATGTCTAAGTATGCGCAAGAAGTCAAGAAAGTTCGTGAAGAATTAGTTCAAATGCAGATAGAAATAGAGAATGAACTTGTAGATGCTATTAAGAATAGAGAAAAGATATTACATGATGCTAGAGTTAAGGCTCTTGATGATGAGATAGATATGATTGAAAAAGCTGTCGAAGCAAGAAAGAAAGCCCAAGAAGACGACAATAGTAACAAAGAATTATATAAGGCCCAAGAAGCTTTACGTAGAGCGACTCTAGATTCTTCTGGTAAGAATAATGCTCAACTATTGCAATTGCAACAAGATTTAGAGGATAAGCAGTTAGAAATAGCCGAAAAACGTTTCGAAGATGATATGGATGATCGTAAACAGTGGTTACAGGATACAAAAGATGCTGAGACAGAAACTTATGATTATCGTTTAGAAAAAATGACGTGGTACTGGGAGCAAGTACAAGCTATCCAAGAAGCTGGAACAGAAGCTATGATGGAAACTTTGATTCATTGGAATATTGAGTATGCTCAAACAAGTGAATATCAACAGGGCGAAATGGAAAGAAAGTGGAAAGAGACAATGGATGCAATGAAAGCTGCGACAGACATGGGAGCAGAGTTAGGAAAAATGACTTCTGATATTGTTTCAGTTACTCAGACAGTTGAAGCCATGGATATTAAAATTCAAGCACTTCCTGGCTCTTGGCAAAAAGCCACAGATGCTGTTAATTCATATGCTGCTGCTGCAAGTAGAGTTAGCAGTTATAAACCTTCTAGTAATCCAATTACTACAGATACTACAGACACAACGGAAACAGATAACAATAATAATGATGATACAACGAGTAACGATGGAACAAAAATGAAGAAAGGAGACAAAATTGAATTTAGACCTGCATCAAACAGAAAGGCGAAAGTTGTTGTATATGATGAAAATGGCGGTAGTGTAGGAACATATCAAAATGGATGGGGAGATAAAAATGGTAAGGCTGGAGAAATAAAAACAATAAGAGGAGTTCGTATGGTATATTTCTCGCCAGCTGGTGGTTATATCGAAACTAGACATTTCCAAAAACAAGGAAAATGGGGAGCGAGCGAAAGATATTATCGTTCAGGCGGTATGGTAGATTATACTGGACCAGCTTGGGTAGATGGTAACAAAACACATCCAGAGGCATTCTTAAGCGCATACCAAACTGAGCAAATCGGAGCATTAGCAAAATCACTAGATCCTTCTACTGTTAATAATGCTACAACAAATTCTAATGTTACATTCGGTTCTATTAATTTCAATGTTGCTTCAATGTCAAGTGCCGCTGATGGCAAGAAAGCTCTAGACATATTCGTACAAGGAGCAAATGACATGATGGCAAAGAAAGGTATCGGAACTAAGTTAAATATAAATATGAAATAAAGAGGAGGTAAGATTATATGGCTGCACATGAACCAGTATGCGGAAGAGCAAATATAATGGATGTCATAGACAAGGGAGAAATATATCTTACCTTCGTCTTTGACGGAATAGATTCAAGTCAGATAGGAGTAGCGAGTGTCTCAGACGGAAGCACTTATGACACTCCTATCCTTCCTGAATTTAGTGATAATAGTTTAGAAGTTGATGGATATGATGGTAAATATTATTTTAATACCAGATTATCTCAAAAAAGTTTTACTTATAATTGTTTTATTGATAATTTGTCAGCTTTTGAATTTGATCAATTGAAATCTTGGATAAGACCAAAAAAGATTGGAAAATTAATAAGACCAGAAGAACCTTATAGATATTATTGGGTAAAAGTAAGTTCTGTAGATAATTTAGGAAATATTCCTTTAACACATCCGGATACAGGCGGAGTTAGTTATACAGGAAACTTCAGTATAACTTTCACGACAGTTGGACAAGCTTGTGGTTATGGAATGTTATACTATCAAGATGATTTAAAATATTATGAGTACAGAGACATCTTTGATGGCACGCAAGACTACTATTATGATGAGGGATTATTATATAGAGAAGAAAGTTTACCAATGTCAGTTACAATGGCAAGTGGAGAAAATGAAGTTCAAATATATAATCCAGGAACATATAATTCAAAAATAAGAGCTATTATAAGTACTGATACGGCGATAGATTCTGGGGCAATGATATTGCGCAATGAAACTGTTGGAGATGTTAGTGTTATTACTTTAAATGGATTGACAACTGATAGTAAAATGATTCTTGATTGGGGCGAAAATATATATACTTTAAACGGAGTAGATTGCTCAGATAAAGTTGAGGGCGATTTAATGTATTTGCAACCAAGGAATTATGTTGAAAGACAGGAGAATGCGTCTATATCGAATGATGGAACTAATACAATGATAAGTTTTGATGAAAAAGTTAGACAAGTGAGAACAGATGATATTGGAAAAACAGTTATATTTAAAAATGAAATGAATATAAACTCAAAAGATGGTGCAGGAGGAAGAATCATAGGAATAGATAAAATAACAAATCGCTTTATACTTGATAAAAGTGTCGGATTATATTCTAATCCTAATGCTACTGTCATTATAACAAAATTAGACAAATTATCTTGCGAACTAAATATTCCAGAAGGACAATCAATAAACGTAGAATGGCAAATAGTGCCAAGGTACTTATAGGAGGTAGAATTATGGCAATAACTCAAAAACTAAGAGAAATTGGTGGAATAATCAATTCTACCGACCTTAATTATAATTTTAATAGAATGGCGGAAGATTTACAATTAGCCGTAGAAGGAGTTATTTTTGACAAAGAGTATTCTCAAGTAGAAACTATCGCAGACAGAAATAATATTCCTTCTGATCGACTAACTCAAGGATTCTGGTGTGCCGTTAGTGAAAATGGTGTTGTATATGAATATAATAAAAGAAATGATCTAGTTACAGCATCGACTGAAGAAAGATATTTTGGAATCAATGATGGTGATTTACCAAACATACCTTATGTTGTGGATGGAGATCCAACTTCAGGAGTATTATTAAATGCTAAATATATCTGTAAAGCAGATGGAAGAGATAATAATTGGAGATATACTTCTACAACAACTGGAGATACTTATGAAGACAGTGACTGGGCTATTTATGTAAAAGAAGATTATGCTGAAGAAGGTCATTGGAGAAAGATATCAAAATGGATACCAATAATGAATGTTACTTCAATATTAGAAAACAACTTAATCGGTAAGCTAGAGAATTTACACACAGAAGATAAGAGCAGAATTGTTAATGCAATTAATGAAATTCACGATGATCTAGGCACGATAGAAGAATTAACAACAAAAGATAAGAGCACTGCGGTTGCAGCGATTAATGAGCTTGACAAAGAGATGGGAGATTTAGAGAATCTTACCACTGCTGAAAAAAGTACTATTGTTGGAGCAATTAATGAAGTAGATACAAATGTTGGACCTGTAGAGGAATTAACAACTACAAATAAAATCGTAACTTACGCAATTAATGAGCTAGATAGTGAAATGGGAGACTTATCTAAGTTACATACTGAAGCAAAAGACAACATGGTTAATGCTTTAAATGAAGTTCACGATGATCTGGGAACCATAGAGGAATTAACAACAGATGATAAAAGTACTGCTGTGGCAGGTATAAATGAATTAGATAAGAGAGTGGGTAAACTTCCAGAATTAAAAACAGCAGATAAGTCAAGTGTTATTAATGCGATTAATGGACTTGGTGATATTAGTAAGCTTGAGACTACTACAAAAGAAACTGCTGTTGCTGCAATTAATGAATTAGATAGTCGTGCTGGAGAATTGGTTGATTTAACAACTACTAGTAAAACTAATTTAGTATCTGCTATAAATGAATTAGATAAAGATATTGGTAATGTAAGTACATTGACAACTACTGCAAAAGATAATACTGTAAATGCTATTAATGAATTAGATAAAGAGATTGGTCCTCTTAATACATTGACTACTACAAACAAAGAAACAGTAGTAAAAGCCATTAATGAAGTCGATAAAGATATTGGTAATGTTGGAAATTTAACAACCAATAATAAAACTGATACAGTTAGTGCAATAAATGAATTGAAGTCAATTACAGATACATTAAGAGGGGCAACAATTTTAATTGGTAAAATTGACTTAAATACCAAAGATGTAACTCCTGAAAAGCTAACAGCTAGAGCATTAGAAATAATGGGCGGAACAACAGTTCAAGCTGGTTGGGAGTTAGTTGATAAGGAACAACACGAATGGATTTGGAATGGAAACAATTGGCAAGATTTAGAACAACCTAATATTTATCCAGCACAAAATGGAATATTAGGAACAGTTCGTGGAAATGCTAGCGGTGACATTTCTATAACCGATGGAAATATGACTGTTTTACATGCTGCCAATGCAACCAAGTTAAATAATCAAACATCAGATTATTATGCTCGTTCAGCTCATTTGGGAAATATTACAACCCTTACTACCACAAAAAAAGATAATGCAGTAAATGCTATAAATGAATTAGATAATGAGCATGGAACATTGTCAGACTTACACACAGCAAAAAAAGATAATTTTGTAAATGCTATAAATGAAGTTAGAGATGATATCGGCACATTAAGTGATTTAATAACAACTGATACAACTAATATTACAGGTGCAATAAATGAGTTAAAAACAGGTTTAGATAATGCAAATGTAAATATTAATAAGAAGGCTGATAAAGATAATGTATTAGAGTTAGATAATATTAATGCCTATGAGCCAACCACAGATTATCATCCTGCAACTAAAAAATATGTTGATATGATTGCTGGTGGAGCTTCATGGGGTAATATATATAACAATATAGAAGACCAAGAAGACCTAATGATGTTAATAAACGATAGACCAACAAAAAATCAAGTATTAACAAGAGATAATACACTTATGTATACTCCTACAAGTGATTATCATCCAGCTACTAAAAAGTATGTTGATGAGACATTTACAAAAAATAACAAATGGGGACAAATAAGTGGAGATATTGCAGACCAACAGGATCTTCAGAATGAATTTACAAAAAAACAAGACAAGACAACTGCTTGGAATACAACTAATTTAGTTGTTGGAACTCAACAACCTGAGATTCCAGAAAATGGATACATAATTTGGATAGATACGAATAGTTAGAACAGGGGGTGAAGAAATATGGCCAACGTTATTGAAGTTGGAACAATAGATGGATATTCCAACGGAAGTACATATGGAAGATATAGAGTTTGTATAGCGTATAATAGTTGTACAAGAAATTACTCTAAACCAACTGGTTCTGTTTCTCATAGTGGAGTAGGAAGAACAACGGCCACAATAACTGGAAATGTTAGTGATTGGGGAACGGCCGGAGCTGTAACTTTTGTCTCTGGAACAGGAATATCATATAAGCCTTCTGGATATAGTTATACTTTTTCTGGAAATGCTACTATGTTTGCAGTAAGATACAATGACGGATATACAACGAATTCGATGCGACATTCTGGTTGGATAGGAGCATCTGGAAGTAATACCTGGGGAGAAATATCAGAGAATAATTCTGGAAGTGGATCCCCTAAGACTTTTTCTGCGAATAAGGGAACAGTAACTTATAATTGTCCAGCCAATCAAAGCTATATTCCGGTATATGTTTATGTAAGAGCTGCCAATAGTAATGGTAGTACTGTTGGTGGAACTCCATTAGAAAAAACAACTAATGTGCCCATAAGTAATCATAATACTAATACTAGCTCGTCAATTGTATATGGAACATCAACAAGCTATGGTAACTCAGCATCATCCGGAGTTCAAATTACAAACCTATCTCCAAACACAACGTATTACTATAGATATAGACTTACAAATGCGGGAGGCTCAAGTGATTATACTGGAAATTTTACTACCACAGGGAATGCTCCAGTCATAAACAGTATTGCAGTTTCTCCTTCAAGAACTTCTGTAATCCTTAATCCAAATGTGTCTTATGATACAAATGCTAGTTTCAGTAGTTATTCAATTAGATATGGAACATCAACAAGCTATGGGTCAACTTCTACAAGTACTACAATAAGTGGATTAACTCCAAACACTACTTATTATTACAGTATGACTGTAACAGATAACTGGGGAAGAACATCAGCGGCTAAAACTGGCAGCTTTAAGACAACCGGAAACAACCCGACAATTAATTCACATGGAGTGAAGACTTATGCTCAGACTTCTACGGAGATGCAGTATTCGGCTTCTTATGATACTAATGATTCATTATCTTCATACAAGTGGGAGTATGGCACTTCCACAAGTTATGGAAGTTCGGTTACTGGAACAAATACAATAAGCGGATTGAGTGCAAATACTACTTATTATTATAAGTTGACTGTTACGGGTATTCAGGGAAGAAGTTCTACTGCTACAGGTTCTTTTAAGACAGATCCTGCTACTGTTACAATAAGTGCTTTAGGTATATCTGAAATCACGGAAACGACAGCAAAAGTAGATTATACTTTCAATAATCCATCGAATGTTGAACAGTTTTATGTTATAGAAACTGTTCTTGAGAGAGAAGATGGAACTAGTCAAAATTATCAAGCAAACAATATAATTCCCCCTTATACCAAAGTATATGATAATTTAGAGCCAGGTTCTAAATATACTTGCAAAACTAGAGTTGGCATTAAAGGACAGAGTGGAACGGTATATTATTCTCAATGGGCTTCACAAGATTTTGAAACATTGGCAAGTACTCCTTTTGTGAAAATAGATTCTAATGGTGTAATTAAACATTATAAAGGATATGCTCTCGGAAAAAGTGACATCTATAATGGGTATAGTTCAGAATGGAAGAATGGGAACTATTCAGAGACGGTCAATTCTCCCATATCTTTTAATGGAGAAGGAGCAGGCGTTTCAAAAGTAAAATATATCGAGATAATGCCTAATGATGCTTATGCGTATGAATTTCCTGTTGAGCAATTTACAACTTCATCTGGTATAACTCTTATATTAACGAATGTTTCAGATATTATTCAGAAAGTTGTAAAAGTAACACCAGGACAATCCGGATCTATAAATACTGATAGCAGTACTCGTTTATATATAACTTGTACAGGAACAGATTTAAGTAAAGAAACAGCAAGATATGTTCGTTTTAGTATTTATAGGTCTATAAAGAAAGTTCCATTAGATAAAGAATCAATAGTTACGTTAAATAATAAGATAAGATATATAGATATATCGCAAAATGGATATATAAAAGGAACAACAACGGGTTCTGACGGAAAAATTATAGAACTTGATGTTTATGATAAACTAGGTAATAATATTGCTTTTAATAAAAACGTTACAATGGAAAGAGGTAGTGGAAGTAATCTTGAAAAAATTACTGATGGTAATCATGATGGTTCTTCTTATTGTACTTTAAATGAGAACAGCGCAGGAACTACAGTGAGAGTTGATTTGGGCCAAGAATATTCTTATGACCAAATAGATAGAGTTGTATTATGGCGAGATGTTGATTGTTTATATCAAGAAAGTAGATTATTGGGATTAGATGCAAACAAACAAATAACGTGGAAATTTCAGTCATATAAGAGTGAAGGAGTTTATAAAGAAACTTCTGAAGGATATACTGCCAGACCAAGGAAAGCCAAAACAAAGCATAATATATATATAACATCATTACTTAATGAGTTAGATAATCCTCCTTTTGCAGATAAAATAACAATAAATGCAGATTGGAATATATCTATTCCTCCTGTAATAGCAGACTTGACAACACATAGAGTAGATGCTATAATAGCAGCAAATAGTGGTAGATTATTAAAGAATGATGTTGGTGATCTAACGGCATTAACAACTACAGAAAAATCAAATTTAGTAGATGCTATTAATGAGATTTGGAATGGTATAAATAAAACAGAAGAAGAATTTACAATATTAGATTTCGTATTAGAATCTATACTATGCGGTTAGGAGGGAGATTGATATGGCAGAGAAACATCCAGATGTAAAATTTGAGTATTCGTTTTCTGATGGTAAATATTGGTCTCCTTACGACCATTGTCGTGTTTGGGAAAATGGTACTTATGATTTAATGATAAGAGACAACTATGGTCAGACGGCAAAGAGAGTTTATGAAGAAACCAATGTTGTCGAAGATAAGGAGATACCGTTTAAAATAGAATTTATTGATTTTATTGATTTCAATGACAATCCTATAGAATATTATGATGGTATAGTTGTAGCTAGAAGTAGTGGCAAGATGGTTATTACTATTCAAGGAAATTACAATAACCCTGTGCTTTATGAACGTATTAAAGGACAGGACGTATGGGAAAGAAAAGGGAGTTTTGTTAATAATAAACTTACGGTACGAAGCTTACATCAGGCCGAATACTATGTAGCAGATTCATATGGCAGAAGGTCAAAAACTTTTACTTCCGAAGTCGTCACATATACCCCTTACTCTCCTCGCCCAGCTATAACAATATTACATGCAGATTCTGGTGTGCTCATTACAGAAGTAAGAGACGATACAGAGACGAATGCTGTTCCAAGAAGATATGCAATTAGTTATGATGATGGGAAAACTTGGTCAAATTGGCAATTGGGTAGATATTTTCAAAAATTAAAACCATCAACGGGGACTTACTGGATAAGAGTAAAAATAAAATATACCACTGGAGTCGAAAGTAATTCTGTGGGTAAAAGGGTAACAATAAAATAATGGAGGTGTTAATATGGCAATTTATGTTCCTAATATAATTGATAATTTAACTTCTACTTCAACTAAAGACGGATTATCTGCAAACCAAGGTAGAGTGTTAAAAGAGCAACAAGGAGATTTAACTGAATTATATACAGGTAATAAGGAGAGTCTTGTCGGAGCAATCAACGAAATCAAAGAAATGGAAACTACTTTAGCATCTCTATTAGATGAGATAAATGGAGAAGTGATATAGCGTAAAAACTACTGGTGTTTTTGCGCCTTTTTTTATGGAGGTTTAATTATGGATGAAAAAGAAATGATGAACAAAATAAAATACCTAATAAAAAAGAAAAGACCTTTGGAAGATATTCTTTTAGAAACTGGATTAAAAGAGTATGAAGTGTTCGGTTTTGTAGAAATGTTGAAACAAAATGGGTGGCAAGCAGAATATAAAGACGGCTTCTTCATTTACCAAAAGGAACAACTTATTAAGGATAGGTACGTTTATAAAATGGCAGCTGGTGAGAAGCATAAGTTATTGTTTATTAGCGATACGCATTTGGGAAGTAAATATGATAGATTAGATATTTTAAGATATTTATATGATTTAGCAGAAGATGAGGAAATAAATACAGTGTTTCACGTAGGAGACCTATGTGATGGCGCGTATCCAAATAGACCAAATCATACTTATGAATTAAGGGCACACGGAGCAGAAGAGCAACTTGAATATATTGTTGAGAAATATCCCTCTAAGACCGGAATTAAGACAATGTTTATTGGGGGAAATCATGATTATTCTCATGTAAGGAATGCCGGTTTTGATATAGGGAAAGCAGTCGCAAAGGAGCGTCCTGATATGATATATTTAGGACAAGATGTTGCAGATGTTGATTATGGGAAAACAAGGTTGAGATTATTTCACGGTTCTAAAGGACAGAGTTACGCGAGAAGTTATAGGATGCAAAAATACGTAGAGCAAATTCCTACGGAAGAAAAACCAGATATATTGTTAATGGGGCATTACCACAATTCTTTTTATATGAAGTATGCAGATGTACATTGTTTCCAAGTTCCATCTACAATAGATCAAACTCCTTATGCAAGAAGTCTTGGATTGAATAATGAAAAAGGAGCTTGGATTGCAGATTTGACAACAGATAAACAAGGTGGTATAATGACAATAGAACCTGAGTTTATAGACTTCAGCGGACAAAAAAGACTTGTAAGAAGAAAGAAGTAATTAAACCTTAATTTATACTAATTCTATCTACTAAGTAACAGAGGGAAAAAAGTAAGAAAGAGAGGGGGTAAGACTATGGACGCAGTTATAGAGACAGCGAAAACAATAGGCATTACTTTGGCAGAGATTATTTTAGTTATCTATTTCTGTGTTAAGTATATAAATGCAGCTTTGAGAAAAGAAGATATAAGCAAAGGTGTTAAAGAACAAAGTAATCTTGATTTACAAATAATTGAAAAAATGGATTATTATAAGGAATTGCTAAATGCGGACAGAGTATTATTATTTGAATTTCACAATGGCCAACATTATTCTAATTATAGATCTGCATTGAGAATGTCTCCATCTTATGAGGTATTCAAAGCGGGACAAAAAAGCAAAATGGCAGAATGTACAAATCTTCCGATATCTATTATGCCTAAATTGATATACGAAATTACACACAATGGGTATTCAGAGTGTAAGACAATAGAGGAGATAAAAGAAGATAAGGGGAACACTTATGAATTTAAAAAATCTATAGATGTATACTCTTATTATGATGTAGCGATTAGAGATAAAAATAATAATATTATTGGATTTGTTGCTGTAGAATGGGCATCAGAAAGACCAGATGATATTGATGTGCTTCAAATAGAAAGATTAGCTGGTTTCTTAGAAGATAAAGTTAATGAAATAGTAGAAAATAATAAAAAAAGAAAAAAGAAGAAATTCTTAGGAATTTTTTAATGGAGGTGTAAAAAATGGAAGAGTGCAAAGAAGTACTTACTTGGGAGCAAAAAATACAAAACATTGAGAGCGCACCTGAAGAAGCAAGATTGATGATTGCAAAGGCTTACATAAGAGACGATATACCAGATGAAAACGTTCAATACGAATTTAATACAGATAGTCCTGAGCAATTAAATGAAGACGGAGAAATTGAAAATTTAAATGCAGATGATCCTGAGGGGATAGGAGCTACAGGTTTTACAATGAGAACTACAAGACCTGCAAATAATAAGAATTTTATTACTAGAGGTTCTGGTGGTTGGAATACTTGTATAAAAGGAAATCCTAGATATCAATATGCAGATGCTTTAGCAAACTGTGTTGGTTATGCTAGCGGTAGATTTAATGAAATTATAAATATTGCTAGAGAAACAACTGGCTGTACTTATACAACATTAAATTGTAACGCAGTAGGATTTAAAGAAAGAGCAGAAGCTGCTGGATTAAAAACAGGTTCTACTCCAAGACGTGGTGCTATTATGTGTTGGGGTAAAGAAGGTGGCGCTGGACACGTTGCTATTGTCGAAAGAGTAAATAATAGTAATTCAGTATATACTTCAGAATCTGGATGGGGTTCAAGTGCTATATTCTGGAACAGTACAAGAAGTAATAACAATGGTAGATGGGGAATTGGAGCAGGATATTACTTTAGATGCTTTATCTATTTACCAGACGATGTACAAAAAGCCATAGATGCAGAAGAACCAACACCTACTCCACAACCAACTCCAAGCGATAAATTTAATATTGGAGACAAAGTAGTTATTGATGGACCTTTATATGTAAGTTCTACTGCTTCATCACCAGCAGGTTATGCTAGTAATAAGGTGACTAATATAACAAGAAAGAATCCTGGTTCAGCACATCCATATAACACTACAGGAGATCTAGGTTGGATGGATGAAAGTTCTATTAAAAAATATGAAGAACCAACACCAGCACCAACACCATCTACAGAATTAAATGTAGGAGATGCTGTAGAAATTATTGGAACAGGAAATGGTAGTGCTTATGGTGGAAGTAATACTGCTTATGGAATTGGTTGGAAAAGACAAATACTAAAGATTTGGAATGGAAAACCTTATCCATATCAAGTAGGAAATAATACTGGAACTACTGGATTCTATAAAAAAGAAGCTTTAAAAAAGATATAAAAAAAAGATAAGCGACTACCTAAAAAGGAGTCGCTCGTCCTTGTAAGGAGGGGATGAGAATGTTAAATGCAATTTTACTTACTTTAAAAACAATGGGATGGCTTGGTATAATTTTAGGTCTTTTGGTTATCGTTAATACTATTTGTGGAACATTATATAACGTTGCTACAAAAAAAGAAACTTTTAGCTGGAAGAAACTATTTAAAGGAATTGGCAAGTCTGTTATATTTTATGTAAGCGCTGCTCTATTATCAGTTGCTTTTACAATGTTACCTTTTATAAATGAAATGATTGTTAATACATTTGGCGTAATATTATTATCTAATGATTTATTAAATACTATGTCAAGTATTGGTGTTCTTGGTGTTGTAATTGGAACTATTATAGTTCAAGGTAAAAAGGCAATTGAGGGTGTTACTAAATTGGCTAATATTAGTGCAGATACTGAAGTTATAACTTGGAAAGTTGAAATCCCAGAAGAAGACGAAGAAAAGGACACAAAATAGTCCTAATATAATAGACGAAGGGAGGGGAAATCATGGAAATATTAAGAGATAAGACTATCAATGCTGGCACTGTAAAGCCACAAGATAAAATTATTAAGAATATTACCGGAAATACTATGAGTATTCAAATTGATGGTGACGCAAAACTTTCTATGAAAGGCTCTCATGCAAATTTTGAATCAAACGAATCCTATGCTATTGCTCTAATAAACATGACAACTCTTGATAAAGTAACTGAGACAACTGCTCCAGGTCTTTATCTTGCTGTCGTAGAAGGCATAGATGAAATAGAATTAGAGATTTCTGGTAGTGGTGTTATACATTGGAAGGAATTAGGTGATTAATATGGCTAAGACAGACGGAGTAGCAAGAATAATCGCTCTTGCCGCTTTGGGTAAGAACGGTGGAGGTAGTACGGGAGGTACTACAAATTATTTAGAATTAGCCAATAAACCTAAAATTAACAATGTAGAATTAACCGGAAACAAAACATTAGAAGATTTGGGTATTAATATACCTGATTTAGAAAATTATTATACGAAAGATATAGTTAATGAAGCTTTAAATAAAAAACAAAATACTTTAACAGCTGGAGAAAATATCACAATATCTGAAGATAATGTTATTAGTGCTAATGTATCTGGAGGAACAGATGGTAATGCTGTTTATACATATTACGCTCCATATTCAGATGAAGATTGGTTTACTGAAGAAAACGTAGCAAACATATTACAGACAGTAAAAGATAAAGGATATTCTAACTTCGAGTTATGTACTTTAAATGGTAGTCATTATGCATTAAGACAAGGTGGAAATTTACAAAACTTAACTACAGAAGGAGAGAGCTACCAATTAGAGTATTTACAAAATGATTTAAAAAATTATGTTTATTACTTTTTTGTCGCTCGTTTAAATGAAGGCGGTAAGATCGTAGTAGATGGACTAGGTACGCAAATTTATACAGCTCAAGAAATGATTGAGACCTTTCTGTCACCAACATTAGAAAAAATGTCTGGTTACGATAGTTCAGCATCTCATTTAATGCTACAATCAAATAATGGAATCTTTGAATGGGATTCATCATTAGACGGTGGTATATTCGGAGATAATTATACTGATCCTGCTTATTATACAGAAAAACAAGTCGATAAAATAGTTACAGATACTGTAAATGAAGCATTAGGAGGCAGGTACTAATGGAAACAGAAGGTAAAAGGATATTAGTAAATTATCTTACTGACATTGCAGACACTTTCAGAAGTATTACAGGAGAAACTGATACAATAAGTGCTGAAAGTTTTTCTAAAGAAGTTCAAGCAGTAGCTACGTCAAGCTCAAAAAACTCATATCAAAGAAATTCTATAGAAGAAATGAATGCAATAACAGACGCAAAGGATGGAGATACTTGTTTATGTTGTTATGAAGATAGTAGTAATGTTACTAAAGATACTACGGTTAGTATAATAACCTTTCCAGAAGAAGTTGTATTTGAGAATGCCATTACTAAATTTTATCGTGCTAATATAAGTGCAGCTGATAGTAGTATTGATCTTTGGGGAAACATTCGTTTGTCATCTGGTTTTTTTGAGTTTCAAATGGATAAGATGGATGACAACAGTAGAATTAATGCTAGTTACAACTCAGAAGATGGAGTTACTTATAGATTAGATAGACTGGATGTCGAGGGAAATTTTGAACTAATTAATGAAAGAACAGTAGATTTTAAAACGAAAATTAAGATTGAAGGCACAAATGAATATATAGGGGCGTTTTTAATTGCTCCTAATCAAGTTTTTGTAGGTCTGTATAAATACAAAAATGGCTGGAAAACATTAGGACTAAATTATCCTTTAGATAGGTACAATGTTGAAGCTTCACAAAAATATTACAACGACGGAGAACAAGAAGGAATGTTAGGTAATACGGAAACGTCACAAGGAGTACAAAAATTGAATGACTTTATTAAAAAATATGGAACAGATTTTGTATATCCAAAAGACATGTCTCGTTGCTTTTCAAATTATGAGGGAGAAAGAATTCCTCTATTGGAATTGAATCCAAACACTAGTAATGTCACTAATATGGAAGGATTATTCTCTGGATGTCGTTCTTTGAAGTCTATTCCGGCGATAAATACACAAAATGTAACCAATATGAACCTGATGTTTTTCCAATGTGAGAAGCTTTCTTCTGTGCCAGCATTAGACACTTCTAATGTAACCAATATGAATCAGATGTTTAACAACTGCAAGAGTCTTTCTTCTGTGCCAGCATTAGACACTTCTAATGTAACTGAAATGAGTAGTATGTTTTTCCAATGTGAGAAGCTTTCTTCTGTGCCAGCATTAAACACTTCTAATGTAACCAATATGGGCTCGATGTTTGGGGATTGTGAATCTTTAACGACAGTGCCGTTATTAAATACTAGCAATGTAACTGAGATGGGCGGTATGTTTTCAGGTTGTCATTCTCTCGTTGAAATTCCAGCATTGGACACGAGTAAGGGTAAATTTTTGTCAGCGATGTTTGCAGGGTGTTCATCTCTAAAACAGATTCCTTTGTTAAATACAAAAAGCTGTACTAATATAAATAGCATGTTTGAGGGATGTACATCTCTTGAAACAGTGCCTATTCTTGATGCAAGCAATGTGGGTGATATCAGTAAGATTTTTAAAGATTGTCCGTCATTGGTAATGTTAGGCGGATTAAAGAATCTTGGCATGGATTATTCTTCGGCTTATTATGTACCCGCAAATAAGAGTGAATATACCTTGGATTTATCTTATAGTCCATTATTAACACACGATAGTTTAATGAATGTAATAAATAATTTATATGATATAAAATCTAAA
>UMGV01017621.1_pt1 | contig 48163 bp, 42 predicted proteins | sample 1965361 | NCBI WGS metagenome assembly UMGV01 (sample SAMEA4836081, study PRJEB28245) | human gut metagenome | biome: gut microbiome; material: fecal sample | place: Denmark | collected 2008
TATAAATAATGTTAAACTATAGTGTTGCGGAATTAAGGCATTATTTTTTTATTCCTTTGCCGTCTTTCTTCTGCGGGGTCGTATTTTTGAGCTTCATTAATTTCGGCAATAACATTGTTCAATGCATTATTTACAACTAATGTAGATATTTTCAGATAATATTCATTGTCAGCACCCAATTTATCCTTTATAGACACCAAATACGGTTGGGTGTTTTCAAGAAGTGTAACAGCATGGCTTATCAAATCGGGCAACTGGCAATATTTATGCAATTCTTCCTTGATAGCCTTGTCCTCTGTAAACACTTCAAATGGGGGCAAGTTATCTATAATCTTTTGAAGAATGTCAACATTCTCTTTACACCTGTCCTTTGCCGCTTGTCCTACGACAATGCTCAATGCATATTTTTGTAGAGACATTGCCTTTATAGCAGCATCGGGTTCTTCAGAATCATTGTAATAGTCTATTCCACATTGCAGAATTTCAAGTCCTAGTTTGTCAGCAATCATCTGATATTGCAAATCAGTGTGGGTAAGCATTGATGACAACTCGGTCAAAGAGTCGGTTGTGTGTTTTCGCAGTTGCTCACCGGCTAATAGTCTTTCTTTGGGTTGCTTCCCTTTTGATTTCCTTGCCAACTCTATACAATTCTGTATGTCTGCAATAAATTTTGCCGCATACTTGTCAACAATGTACTTTCTCCACTCACCACGAATAATTTCCCTAAATACAAGTTTGTAATATCCGGAAGGTAATTGTATAACAAACAAATTTTCCTTGTTTTCAACAATTTCCGCTGGGGTTAATTCGCCCAGCCTTGACCAAAAAGCTACAAGGGTCACTTCTCCGTCTGTGTTTATAAAGGCACACGATTTAAATGTTTCTCCCGTTTCTTTGTTCACGAAAGGAGCAACTTTCATCTTTCCATGTTTTCTTACGAAATCAAGCAACGACCAATCTGGTTTATACACCTTTAACAATTCTTTAGCACCAAATTCAGCACAAAGGTTGTCTAAGAGATTTTCAGTTAGAATTTGGGGATTTTCTACGGAAAAGTCATTACTTATATAACTGACAAGCTCGTGCACATTTTCAGTTTTAGAATATAACTTTTCAGCATAATAAAACGCCAGAAACAGATATCCCCTTATCAAACTGCAGACAAAAAGATTTTGCAATGAAGATGAAGTTCTCTTCTTGCGCCATATTTCGATAGCTCCATCCATGTCACCATCCAACAGATGATTAAAAGCCACATCGTCCAATGGTGTAGCTTTTACAAACCAAAACTGAGCATACAAAATTTGGTCTTTGGGCAAGGTGAGTTTTGCTTCAGCATCTGCTACCGAAGCATCTGTTCTATTAATGAGTCCCAAATATGAGGGTAGGTCTAAAGGAAAGGATACAGGCTTGCCAACCTTTAAAAACGCTTTCATGCGATTGTGGTTAGCCAGTCTTTCCTTTGTAGGAGAGTTTGAATAGACTCCTAACAGACGATATGGATTGTTTTGTAGTATATTCATTCTAATTCCGTAAACAATAAAGCCAACCGACTCCCTTGTTGACGAAATCCACTCACTAATACATACAAAAAAGCGTGGAGTCTATCCTGTCACTCGTTCCACGCCATAAAGGCCTTCGCATTGCCCTGATTGTCGAAACGAGCAACGCCGAAAGCCCCACGCCAGTGTAAATATATAAATCACCCTTATTGACAACAAACGGCAGAACCGTCCAAAGCCAATGGGGCTGTATATAATACACTTCATGAGGCGTTCCCGTTGCTTTGTTTTTGACAATCTGTTTGAAGTTGCGAAGTTCTTATGGCGTCAAAACCAAAGCGTACAGTTACGCCTTATACCATATATGTATGTCTGCCCAACCTCTGCCCATTGAGGCTTTCGGCATGGGTATAGACGATACAAAGATAACACTTTCATCTTGGAAACCATTTTGTTTAGCTGGAAAAGTATGGTTTCAATGTCCGATTTAACATTATTAAATATAAATATGTCAAAGGATTCCACTTTTGCGTGATTTTTCTCGCTAAAAAGTTCGTATTATCAATGATTATTCATACCTTTGCAGTAACAGAATCCGCCACGCTTCCCATTTGAACAGCGAACCAGGGCGGGTCTTTTGCTTTTATGGGAACATTAAGATTATACACTAAACAGGCTATTTCTATTTCGGAACAAATAGAACTACTAAAAAGTAGAGGCTTAAATATTGCTGATTCATCCAAGGCTGCAACATTTCTTGGAGAGGTCAGTTACAGCGTGTAGCTTGTCAATTCAATCTTCCACAGCATGAGGTGTTGGAAAGCTGGATGCGTAGTGTAACTGTCCTGAGATACTATTGCGCTCACCACTCACGACTTTGGAATCGTTATCTTTCCAACGCTCCACAAATGAATGCCTCTTTACGTGGTGCGTGGGTTGACATTAATGGTGTTGATGCGAACAAAGTTTATGCTATAGCCTGTTGTATTGCATACTGGCTTGATTCCATGGGATATGGATTGGACTTCAAGAATGAACTCAAATCCTTACTCGTTTCTTATCCCCAGGTAGATCCGGCAGCAATGGGATTCCCTAAGAATTGGATTTCGGATCCTCTATGGAGATAACTTTATAGATAAAATACAGATAAGCCTGTCGGTAGTGAAAATTCTTCATTACCGACAGGCTTTCTTCTTGATATATGAACTATTTGATGAAAACAAGTCGGAATATGTCTGACAATTGTCATTTCTCAGAAGCGTTGTCTTCTTAAACCATTCATCAACATGCGGATGAATATACAATAACGTGCTCACATTCATGAGAAATGATGGCATGGTGTTCCACACCTCCGTCTACCCCGCCCCACCAACGAGTCTTGCCACGGTCGCAGCCAGGTTGTGGCGGGCCACCTCGGGCTGCATCAGCACGGCGAGCGGTCGGGGGTCGGCATCGTTGATGTCCGCCACCAGGTCAAACGCTTTCGAGAGCTGCCCCTCGGTATCGTCGACCGCGCCCGATAGCAGCCACACCTTCACTCCCTCGCGGCGGCAGCGCGCCAGCACCCCACAGGGAACCTTGCCCATGAGTGTCTGAGCGTCAGACCTGCCCTCACCCGTAATGACGAGGTCGGCATCACGAATGGCGTCGTCGAAATGGGCAAGCTCGAGCATGATGTCTATGCCCGAGCGGAGGTCGGCGTTGAGGTATGCCATGAGCGCATAGCCCAGTCCTCCCGCCGCACCTGCCCCCGGGTGGAGGGCGAGTAGTGGCGTGGCGAGTCTGGCACGCTCAGTGGCGCGGGCAAAGTCGCGCAGACGAGCGTCGAGAGCCCTGACCTGCTCGGGCGAAGCACCCTTCTGCGGGGCAAAGATGCAGGCGGCACCACGCTCGCCATACAGCGGATTGTCTACATCGCAGGCCACGGTGACTCTACACCGTGACGCCAGGCGCCGACAGTCGCCCAGGGCCTCTATCATGCCCCTGCCGCCGTCGCAGGTGGCGCTTCCGCCGATACCCATCACTATCTCGGTGCAGCCTCGGCTTACGGCGTCGGCCATCATCTCGCCCACGCCATAGGTGGTGGCACGCATCACATCGCGCCGCCCTACGGGCACGAGCGTCAGTCCACTTGCCGCCGCCATCTCCATATAGGCGGTACGACCATCCATGGACACGGCATATTCGGCGGTGACAGGCTCCATCAGGGGACCATGCACCTCGACGGTCACAGGGCATGAGGGCAGCAGCCGGCGTACACACTCGACCAGCCCTTCGCCTCCATCGCTCAGCGGCAGCTGAACTACTGCGGCGTGGGGCAGGACTCTGCCTATGCCTTGGGCACACGCCTCGCATGCCTCCCGGGCAGAGAGACTGCCCTTGAACGAGTCGAAGGCTGCGACGACCTTGCGTACCGTAGCCCCATGCACGGTGTATTCCGGTCCCTGTATAGTCGGCATCATGGGAGATAGAGTCTGTTCTCCTGTCGCTCGCGGCAGAGCGGTTCGAGATGGACTGCCAGCATGGAGAGGCGCTGTCCGATGCCTCGGGCATGGACGGGGCACACCTGCACGCAACGCATACAACTGATGCAGAGGGCTGGGTCGGTGGTCTGGGGATGGTCTGGCGCGATGGCTCTGGTGGGGCACTGGGCAGCACATGCTCCGCAGCCCTGACAGCGGTCATCGGCTTCGGGCACGGCACATGGGCTGTACTCGCGGTAAGGACGGTGACCCGGCAGAGTGAACTCGGGGATGGGCGCCGACAGGGCTGCGCGGGCAAGGATGGCGGCACCAAACTCACCAAGCTGCGCGGCGTCGCTCGCATCGGGGCGTCCGGCGGCAAGCTGTCGGCACACGCTGTGCTCTGCGATGGCTGTCACGGCTGCCATCACCCGGAAACCCGCTGCGGTGGCTATGTCCTGCATCTCTACGAGGGCGTCGTCGTAGGCGCGGTTGCCATAGACGGCGACTATCACGCACCGGGCGCCATGGGCGCTGACGCGTTTCAGCCGCTCTACAGCCAGCATCGGCACGCGTCCGGCAAAGACGGGCATGGAGATGACGGCCAGGTCGTCGGCAGCAATATCGGGATAAGCGATGTCGTCCTCCCACGAGCAGAGTTCGGTGGCGGTGTCCGTGGTGCCGATGCCCGCACACAGCAACTCGCTCACGCGTCGCGTGCCGCCAGTGGGACTGAATGTGATTTGATGTATAGTCATAGGTAAACACTATAATATGGTCACAAAAATACAAAAAAATACGCCAAGCGTGCAGTTTTTCGGTAAAAATCATATACTGGGCAGTGCGTGGGGCAGTGTATATGCCAGCGGTGGGCTGAGGGGCTGGTGCCACGATAATGAAATAATCGGAGACTTGGTACGGGACTTCGGGAAATAATTGCTAAATTTGTACGTGATAATATAAAAGCCTATGCGCAAGGCATATAAAGCAGACGGAAGCCCCGTGCTTTATATCGCCACAGCACAGTCTATGTACAATAACAAACAACCAATTGACAAATCATTATGAAAAAATCGCTTATCCTATCGGCAGCGCTCTGCCTCGCGTCGCTCTTCGCTTCGGCAGAGAACACCCCCACCCCACGTCGACAACTTGCACCCAAACCACCAATGGGATGGATGACATGGAACCTCTTCCAAGGCAACATCAACGAACAGCTCATACGCGAAACCGCTGACGCCATGGTTGAAGGCGGTTTCCGCGACGCCGGCTACGAATATATCTTCATCGACGACCTCTGGCAAGGCGGACGCGACCGTGAGAACAACATCATACCCGACCCGGAGAAGTTTCCGTCGGGCATAAAGGCGCTCGCCGACTATGTACACTCCAAAGGACTGAAGCTCGGCATCTACTCGGATGCGGCACAGCTCACCTGCGGCGGATGGACGGCGAGTCTGGGTTTTGAGGAGCAGGACGCACGCACCTTCGCCTCATGGGGCATAGATTATCTGAAGTACGACTACTGCAACGCTCCTGCCGACAGTGCCACCGCCCGACAGCGCTACCGCACTATGGCTAACGCTCTGCAGAACTCGGGGCGCGACATCGTGCTCGGCATCTGCGAATGGGGTCAGCGCCAATGCGAAGAGTGGTGCGAAGAGGTGGGAGGACAGCTCTGGCGTACCTCAGGCGACGTGCGCGATATGTGGAAGGACATCGTGAAACAAGGCGGCATGGGTATTCTGGACATCATCGACATAACGGCGCCTCTGGCAAAACACGCCCGTCAGGGACAATGGCCTGACATGGATATGCTGGTGGTCGGCCTGTACGGAACGGGCGGCCCGTCGAGCGACCTCGGTGGCGTAGGCTGCACCACGACCGAATATCAGACACAGATGAGCATGTGGTGTATGCTGTCGTCGGTGCTTGCCATGACCAACGACCTGCGCAAGGTGACCGACGATGACCGTCGCATTCTGCTCAACAAGGAGATTATCGCCATCAACCAAGACGCGCTCGGCAAGGCTGCCGAACGCATTGTGAACCAGCCTACGCAGCAGGTCTACATCAAACCGCTCGCCGACGGTTCGCACGCCTTGGCCATCCTCAACCCCTCGGACGAAGCCCAACGCATAAGCCTCAACTTTGCAAGCCTCGGGCTCAACGGCAAGTACACCGTGCGCGATGTATGGCAGCACAGAGACATAGCCCGGAAAGCCAAGAGCTGGAAAGGAAGCGTGGCTGCGCATGAGACAAAGGTGTTTGTGTTGAAGTAAGAAGACACCTAACCGACGAAAGACGAATAACAGGAGCATCTGGCGGCAAGCTAAAAACGCTGCAACCATGATGCTCCTGTCATCTTATAGAATACTGACAGCAACCGCGCCAGTCACCTCTCTGCCTTCGGTGACCGTCGCATAGGAGGAAGGGCGCAGCTATCGTCTGCGGACATCCCGAAAAAAGCCGTGTGGTCTCCCGAGACCAGTCACAATGACCTCGGGAAACCACACGGCTTGTCAATTAGACTCGCACGCCATCGGGGTGCGGAGGAAGGGAAATCAGAGAGCAGCCACAACCTCTACCTCTACGAGCGCATTCTTGGGCAGCGTCTTGACAGCCACCGCCGAACGGGCTGGGTAAGGCTCGCTGAAGAAGGTGGCATAGACCTCGTTCATGGCGGCAAAGTTGGCCATATCTGAGAGGAATACCGTGGTCTTGACCACATGGCTCAGGTCGATGCCTGCCTCGGCAAGCACATGGGTAACATTGGTGAGCGACTGGCGGGTCTGCTCCTTGATGCCGCCCTCGGCAAATTCACCTGTGGCAGGATCGATGGGCAGCTGGCCTGACGCAAAAACGAAGCCACCGGCCACAATGGCCTGGCTGTAAGGCCCCACCGCTTTGGGGGCGAGTTCAGAATGGATTACTTTCATCATATTGTCTGTTAGTGTATATATTGTCCTTCGGGTTACAAAAATACTATTTTTCCACGACAACCAACTATATTTTCCTGTATTTCTACAACTGCATGGCAGAAGCGGAAGCAGAGACTCTGGAGCCGTAAAGGAAGCAGAAAAGACAAGCTGCGGGTGTGTCATATCCTATGGATGACACACCCGCTGCCTCTATGTAGACTCTCTTATTACGGTTTCGCCTCTCAGAGCAATCTCCTCTATCGGCTTGTCTGCATCGGCAAGATGCTCCAACAGCAGTCGGCACCCCTCCTGCGCCATCTTGGCGATAGGCTGTTCGACAGCCGTCAGCTGAGGATGTACCAGGGTGGCAAGGGTCGTACCCGACATGCAGCAGAGCGCCACATCGTCAGGGATGCGCAAGCCGTGCTTCTGGATGACGCTCTTGGCTCCCAGGACAGCGGTCTCCGTAAATCCGAAGACGGCGTCAAAAGGCACCCCCTTGGCCAGATACTGCTCCATCACCCAACTGCCCTCTTCGGCCGACAATGCCGGCAGCAGGACATCATGCGACTGGTACTCGACATGAAACTTCTCAAGCGCCTCACGATAACCTCTCAACCGTTCATAACTGTTGCGGATATAAGACGGACCGGGAATATGGATGATGTGCTTGTAACCCTTGCGCAGCAAAGCCTCAACCATGAAAAACGCCATGATATAATCGTCCATGCGCACCTGGGAAGCCCTGACCCTCTCCACGGTTCTGTCAAAAAACACGATGGGGATGCCTCGCTCTATCACCTTATTATATAGATCTACGTTGCGCTCCTTGTCACAGGCACTCATCAGGATGCCATCGACGCGCAACTGCTCCATCATCAGGATATTCTCACGTTCCTGCTCGGTATTCTCATTGGAGATGGCTATCATCACCTTGTAGCCCTGTCTGCGCAGGATGGCCTGTGCCTCGTTGATAAATGTCATATAAAACGTAGTGATGATTTCGGGGATGATGATGCCGATGTTGTGGGTACTCTGCTGCCTGAGATGTACTGCCAGTTCGTTGCGATGATACCCCATCTGCTCAGCGGTTGCCAAAATCTTCTGCAGGGTTTCGGCCTTCACATTGCCGGTATCTCCCGAGAGGGCACGGGAGACGGTGGACTTGGAGATGCCCAATACCCTTGCAATATCCATAATGGTGACGTATTTTGCCATATCTCTTTGGGTCTTTTGTCTATGCGCTTGTAAAGATACTTATTCTCCATGAGAGCAACAACAAAATGCGGATCTTTTTGGGAACGGTTGCAGAAAATGGGAACGGTTGCGAGAACGGTTGTGGGAAAAAAGATGCTTTTTTTCTTGAATTGCCTGCGAATTCACGCTACCTTTACAGCATGATAAGGGAAGAGCAGGCTCTCTCGGAGAGTACTACTTCCCAACACCTAAGAATTAAAAACAACAATACACTACCCAAACCTAAAAAAGATGGAACAAGACAGTAAATGTCAAGCGAACTGTTCACAGATGAACGACTCGCAGAAAAACAATGCAGAGGGGAAAGTTCCCTTCATCAGCAAGCTCGCCTATGGCATGGGCGACGTGGGCTGCAACTTCAGTTGGATGTTTGTAGGCAACTTCCTCATGATATTCTACACAGACGTGTTTGGAATCAGCATGAGCGCTGTAGCCACCCTGATGCTTATATCCCGATTCTGGGATGCTATCAACGACCCAATCATCGGCGCACTCACCGACAAGACCCATACTCGCTGGGGACGATTCCGCCCATGGCTGCTCTTCGGAGCCCCTATCACGGCACTGGTGCTGATACTCACTTTCTGGGCACACCCCGAATGGAGCCAGACCGCCAAGATCATCTACATGGCAGTGACCTACTGCATCCTGGTACTGGGCTATACCTGCGTCAACCTGCCTTATGGCACTCTCTGCGGAGCCATGACACAGGATATCGACGAGAGAGCCAAACTCAACACCAGCCGCTCGGTAAGCGCGATGATGGCCATCGGCGTAATCAACATCGTAACCGTGCCACTCATCAGCTGGTTTGGCGCCGGCGACACCAAATATGGCTATCTCGCCGTGGCTGTGCTCTATGGCATCATCTTCGCCGCCTGCCATCTGTTCTGTTTCCGCAAAACCAGAGAGGTGGTGGAGATACCTGTGGGTCAGAAGCTCCCGCTGAAGGTACAGCTCTGTGCCATGATGAAGAACAAGCCCTATATGCTCGCTCTCTTAGGCCAGCTGCTCTTCGGTTTCATCCACTATGGACGCAACGCCGACATGCTCTACTATTTCACTTATGTAGAAGGTTCGGCCACGCTCTTTTCCTTCTATTCGATGGCCATCATCGTGCCAAGTATCATCGGTGCCGCCTGCTTCCCCATGGTATTCAGAAAGACCGGCAACAAGGGTCTGGCTGCAGCCATCTTCGCCTTCCTCACTGGTGTCACGATGATCGCTCTGTACTTCTTCAGTCCCAACGGTAGCGCCATCATGTTCTACCTGTTCTCAGCATTGTCATGGTTCTTCTTCTCTGGATTCAACACTGCCATCTATGCCATCATCCCAGACTGCGTGGAATATGGCGAGTGGAAAACGGGCATCAGAAACGATGGATTCCAGTATGCCTTCATCTCTCTGGGCAACAAGATAGGCATGGCGCTCGGCACATCGCTTCTCGCCATTGCCCTGGGCAGTGCAGGATATGTAAGCAACGCTGTGCAGAACCCGGAAGTGCTGAGCATCATGCACCACGCCTTCAGCACCATACCAGGAGTGTTATGGATCATCACCGCAGGGTGTCTCTGTCTATACAGACTCAACAAGAAACAATACAACCAGATCATGACAGAACTGGAAAACAAAAAGAAATAAAACTCCATCGGTCATCAGGCCGATGGGTGGGACAAGACAAACGAAAATTGCCCAACACACTAACATTAACGATAACAACCATAAAAAAACAATACAACTATGAGACAAGCAATATTGGTAGAACCCAAGCGTATCGAGTTTAAGGAAATAGCAGAACCCAAGGCAGCTGACCTGACAGCCCATCAGGTGCTCGTCAACATCAAGCGCATCGGCATCTGCGGCAGTGAGATACACTCTTACCACGGTCTCCACCCCGCCACATTCTATCCAGTGGTACAGGGACATGAGTACTCGGGAGTGGTAGTGGCTGTAGGCAGCGAGGTAACCGTATGCAGCCCCGGTGACCACATCACCGCCCGCCCACAGCTGGTCTGCGGCAAGTGCAACCCCTGTAAACGCGGACAGTATAATGTCTGCGAACATCTGCGTGTACAGGCATTCCAGGCTGACGGCGCAGCCCAGGACCTCTTCGTCGTAGACGATGACCGCGTAGCCAAGTTGCCCGAAGGGATGAGCCTCGACTATGGAGCCATGATAGAACCTGCCGCCGTAGGTGCCCATGCCAGCAACCGCACCGAGGTGAAAGGCAAGAATGTAGTGGTGAGCGGTGCTGGAACCATCGGCAATCTCATCGCCCAGTTCTGTATCGCCCGTGGCGCCAAGAACGTACTGATCACCGACGTGAGCGATCTGCGTCTGGCCAAAGCCCGCGAGTGTGGCATCGAGCATACGCTCAACATCACCAAGAAGCCCCTCAAGGCAGCTGCCCAAGAACTCTTCGGCGAAGAAGGCTATCAGGTAGGCTTTGAAGTGGCTGGCGTAGAGGTTTCTATCCGCTCGCTGATGGAGACCATCGAGAAGGGCAGCGACATCGTGGTCGTGGCTGTCTTTGCCAAAGACCCAGCCCTTAGCATGTTTCACCTGGGCGAACACGAACTGCGCCTGATCGGATCGATGATGTACCGCCACGAGGATTATCTCACCGCCATCGACTATGTGAGCAAAGGCATCGTCAACCTCAAGCCTCTCATAAGCAACCGTTTCGCCTTTGAGGAATATGATGACGCATACAGATTCATCGACAGCCATCGCGAGACGAGTATGAAGGTTATCATCGACTTAGACCAGAAACCACAAGAGAAGAAATAGCAGACAGGCAAGAAGAGACAGTCTGCACACCATTGGCAGATACAGAGAAAGGATGTACTGACGTGTGCAGACTGTCCAAAAGATTGGACCGTAGCAATGGGAACCGCCAGAAAGATGCCCACGCAACGGAAAACAGACGATGTATCCAGCAATCTAAAACTAAAAACGACAATGGAAAAGAAACAATCAGTAATAGGTATCGGCGAAGCTCTCTTTGACATGCTGCCAAGTGGAAAGAAACTCGGTGGCGCTCCAGCCAACTTCGCCTATCATGTCTCTCAGTTTGGGCTCGACAGTTGGGCTGTCAGCGCAATGGGTGATGACGAGTTGGGCAAGGAATTGGAAAAGGAACTCGACGACCACCATCTCAACTATGAGATAGAAAAGATAGACTACCCTACCGGCACCGTACAGGTGACGCTCGACGCCAATGGAATACCCTGCTATGACATCAAGGAAGGAGCAGCCTGGGACAATATACCCTATACCCCCGCCCTGGACAAATTGGCCAAGAACTGCACCGCCGTCTGCTATGGCTCGCTGGCCCAGCGCAACGAGGTGTCACGCAATACCATCTACCGATTTCTCGACAATATGCCTGAAGAGAAAGAAACTCTCAAGATCTTTGACATCAATCTGCGTCAAGGATTCTATAACAAGGAGATTATCACCGAGAGCATCAAGCGATGCAATATCCTCAAGATCAACGACGAGGAACTGATCACCGTAAGCCGTCTCTTCGGCTATCCAGGCATAGACCTGGAGAACAAATGCTGGCTTCTCCTGGGCAAATACAACTTGAAGATGCTCATCCTGACCTGTGGCGTAAACGGCAGCTACGTATTTACACCAGGCGAGATATCATTTATCGAGACACCCAGAGTGGAAGTGGCTGACACCGTGGGCGCCGGCGATTCGTTCACAGGCGCATTTGTGGCAAGCATCCTGAAAGGCAAGAGCGTAAGGGAAGCCCACGAACTGGCGGTGAAGGTATCGGCATACGTCTGCACACAGCATGGTGCCATGCCTGTATTGCCCGAAGAATATACCAGATGACACCTCTTCTGCCCCATAGCGGCTGAAAGCGGCCGTGACATTGGGGCAGAATCAGCATGTGTACCGCTGGACTCGGACACACGCAGAGCAGGAAGCGTTATGAGCACTTGTTATGCAAACGACAACCGGGCTTCTGCATTTCCTGTTCGTCAACGGTTGTGATTAGTTAGGACATTAGTACTTTTAGTACATCCAATAAGGATTATTCCGTTGTGAAAACTAATCGGACGGGGGCATTATTTACATTGCTCCCGTCCTTCTTTTTATAATTCAATCTCAGAAACAGAAAAACAGAATTGCTAAATATAATAAAAGATATACAGCCGCACCTATTCCACCCATTCCTTCTCCCATCGCGCACTTCTGCTAAAGAAAAAAGTGGGGAGATGGGGATTGGGGGTCAATGTTTTTTTGTAACTTTGCAGCACATCCGTGGCTGCCCTGTGGCTTTGCGATGGTACATCAAGCCTACGACCTGGGCGTCATCGGCCGCGAGCACTACGACTGGTGGTATGACGAGATGATAAAGAAAAATCCACGGGAAGAAGGATGGGGGCAATACGACATCGCCGAAACCATAGGCAGGGAAAATCGTATCAAGTCTATCGCCGAAAAGGGTATACCGAGAACCCAATAACAATCAACTAACACATACAACTATGAAACATCTATTATGTACATTGCTGCTGACATTGACAGTATGCCTCTGCTCGGCCCAGACCGAACACATGAAGTTTAAGGGCATCCCTATGGAAGGAACCCTGCAGTCGTTTACACTCAAACTCAAGGCCAAAGGATATGAACCCTTAGGCACCGAAGACGGCGTATCGGTGCTGAAAGGCGAATTTGCCGGTTACAAGAATTGCCATATCTATGCCGTGGCCGACAAGAGTGGCATGATATGCCGTGTCTGCGTAGAGTTTCCTAAGATGGACAAGTGGGCCGACCTCGAAAGCTGCTACTCCAGCTACAAGGACATGCTCACCGAGAAATACGGCGAGCCCAAAGTATGTGTGGAGGAATTTCAAAACAAGTATGCAGATGACGACAACAGCCGCATGTACGAAGTTCAGTTTGACCGCTGCAAATACCATTGCACCTTTGCCTGCAAGAACGGAGATATAACCCTCGAGATAACCCATCAGAAATTCGACTGCTTCGTGCAGCTCAGCTACTACGACAAAGCCAACCAGGACAAGCTGAGACAAAACATTATGGAGGATTTGTAAAGTCAAGGGGGCTAAAAACAAAAAAACTCCCACCGAAGCGGGAGTATAGGTTTTACCCTTCGGCATTACTGCCTTATTGTGGTTTGATGTAGGAAACGGACGATATACAACCACTGCACATATTTTACAGGAGCATGGACCGTTGTGGTTTGATGTAGGAAACGGACGATATACAACGATACCGTTATCAGTCCACACACAGGTACGGTTGTGGTTTGATGTAGGAAACGGACGATATACAACTCACCTCTCTTTTTACCAAAGAGTCTATAGTTGTGGTTTGATGTAGGAAACGGACGATATACAACGAATAAATCCATTTCCTTTGCCGTATGAGGTTGTGGTTTGATGTAGGAAACGGACGATATACAACCAGCATTATCGGCAACAACATCAAAGAGTAGTTGTGGTTTGATGTAGGAAACGGACGATATACAACGTGTAGCGACTTCACCGAGAGCATCGGGAAGTTGTGGTTTGATGTAGGAACAGACAACACGGGATGCCATTCTCCCCCAAGCGACTCCACCAGCGGATGGCAAAGCGGATGCGACGCCTCCTATATATAATAAGGTATATATCCGCGCCCAATCCCGCCCCCTTGTGCATGGCAGAAGAAAAAATGGGGATTGAGGGATTGGAGGTCAATGTTTTTTTGTAACTTTGTAGCGTCTCTGTGGCAGATCTGGGGCTTGACGGCACGTGCAGTTATGGCTGTGGGATGGACACGGAGCGAAAAGAAATGTTATCAAGCGATATTTCTATTTATACTGATATAGTTATGACAAATTCTACAGAGAATCTCTATCAGCTTGACGGTAGAGTACCATTGGGCAAAGCAGTCCCATTCGGTCTTCAGCATGTACTGGCCATGTTTGTCAGCAACATTGCGCCTATCATGATTCTTGCCAGTGCCATAGGGTTGGACAAATCAGTCAGTGCGGTGCTCGTACAAAACTGTATGGTAATAGCGGGTATAGGTACGCTGGTGCAGCTCTACCCCGTATGGCGGATAGGTTCGCGGCTGCCCATCGTAATGGGTATTTCCTTCACCTTCCTCTCGCTGGCTATCAGCATTGGCGCAGCCTATGGTATGGGCACCCTCATCGGAGCGGTGATTGTGGGCGGCGTGCTGGAAGGACTGCTGGGACTTTTCGCCAAATACTGGATAAAACTGATTCCGCATGTCGTGGCAGCCACTGTGGTAACAGCCATCGGATTCTCGCTGCTGCCGGTGGGAGCCAACTCCTTTGCCGGCGGACTGGGCGCAGCCGACTTCGGCAGCATGGACAACTGGATTGTGGGCAGCGTGACGCTGTTGGCCTGTCTGCTCTGCCAGGTGTTTGCCAAGGGATTCCTGCGGTCGCTGTCGGTACTCATGGGCCTCATCGCGGGCTATATCCTCGCTCTCTTCATGGGTATGATTGATTACAGCGGACTCAGCGATATATCGATTGTGGCGCTACCCAAGCTGCTGCCCTTTACGCCTGAGTTCAACATCGGCGCGATACTCTCGGTGACGGCGGTCTATCTGGTCTCGGCAACAGAGACGATAGGCGACACGTCGGCACTCTGCAACAGCGCGCTCGGACGCGACCCCAAGCAGAAGGAGATGGGGTCTGCCATCTGCTGCGACGGTTTTGTGAGCAGTGTATCAGGACTCTTCGGCTGTACCCCCATCACCTCGTTCAGCCAGAACGTGGGTCTGGCTGCCATGTCGGGCGTAGTCAACCGCTTCACGATAGGCGTGGGTGCCGTGGTAATGATTGTGGGCGGCATATTCCCGGCTATAGGCTATGTGCTTACCACCATACCCCAGGCCGTACTTGGAGGCTGCACCATCATGATGTTTGGCAGCATCCTCTTTGCCGGTTTCGGCATGATGGCCCGCTCCGGATTCTCTCAGCGCAACATGATTATCGTGAGCCTCTCGCTGAGCGTGGGACTCGGTTTCACCCAGGCCACAGACATGTTCAACATCTTCCCCGAGATTGTGCGTACGGTATTTGCCGACAACTGTGTGGCTGTGGTATTCCTGCTGGCCGTGGTGCTCAATCTGATTCTGCCCAAGGACAAGGAAGACGCTGCTGACAAGCAATAACGATACAAGACACTCCATTACTGAAGAGACGACAGCCGACGATGGGCCCCACAGCGCCCTGCCGGTTGTCGTCTCTTCGGTTTCAGGGGTCGGCGTGTCTATCATAATCATGAAAAATCAAGCATTTTGCCATTCTTTCGTTGCATAAATCAAAAAAAACTCCTAATTTTGTATACTTTCTGCAATAAACGATAATAACTATGGACGACGACAAGACCAAAGAGGAAACAGACGATATACTGGACAACGACCAGCACTCCGACTATCGCCCCGCCGACCGTTTCGACGCTTCTGCCGTGCATCACCTTTCGGGAATGTACAAGAACTGGTTTCTGGATTACGCCAGCTACGTAATCCTGGAACGTGCCGTGCCCCATATCGAGGACGGTCTGAAGCCTGTGCAGCGACGCATACTGCACACCATGAAGCGCATGGACGACGGCAGATACAATAAGGTAGCCAACGTGGTGGGCGAGGCGATGAAGCTGCACCCTCACGGCGACGCGTCGATAAGCGATGCGCTGGTGCAGCTGGGCCAGAAAGAGCTACTCATCGACACCCAGGGCAACTGGGGCAACATACTGACCGGCGACCGTGCTGCTGCCGGACGATACATCGAAGCCCGTCTTACCAAGTTTGCCCTCGACACGGTGTTCAACCCCAAGACCACCGACTGGCAACTGTCGTACGACGGCCGCAACAAGGAGCCTATCACGCTGCCCGTGAAGTATCCGCTGCTGCTGGCCCAGGGAGCCGAAGGTATAGCCGTGGGTCTGGCGTCCAAGATTCTGCCCCACAACTTTACCGAGATATGCCAGGCTGCCATAGCCTATCTGCGCGGCGAGAAGTTTGCCCTCTACCCCGACTTCCCTACCGGCGGTTCGATAGACGTATCCAAATATAACGACGGACTGAGAGGCGGAGTGGTCAAGGTGAGAGCCAAGATAGAGCAGGTAGACGGCAAGACGCTCGCCATACGCGATATCCCGTTCACCAAGACCACATCAACTCTGATAGACAGCATCACCAAGGCTATAGAGAAAGGTAAAATCAAGATACGCCGCATCGACGACAATACCGCCGCCGAGGTGGAGATACTGATACATCTGGCGCCGGGCACAAGCCCCGACAAGACCATCGACGCGCTCTATGCCTTCACCGACTGCGAGACCAACATTTCGCCCAACTGCTGCGTAATCAAGGACAACAAACCCTGCTTCCTCACCATCAGCGACGTGCTGACCCACTCGGTCGAGCACACCAAAGACCTGCTGAGGATGGAGCTGGAGATACGCCGCAACGAGCTGCTCGAGCAGCTGTTCTTCATCTCGCTCGAGCGCATCTTCATCGAGGAACGCATGTACAAGGAGACCCGCTTCGAGCAGGCTCCCAACCAGGACGCCGTGGTGGAGTTCCTCGACGAGAAGTTTGCTCCATTCAAGAAGAAGCTGGTGCGCAGCATCACACGCGACGACCTGCTGCGTCTGCTCGAAATCAAGATGCAGCGCATCCTGAAATACAGCAAGGACAAGGCCGACGAACTGCTGGCGCGTATCAAGAAAGAGCTCAAGGAGATAGAGCACGACCTGGCCCACATGACCGACGTGACCATCAACTGGTATGAGTATATCATCGAGAAATATGGCGCCGACCATCCACGCCACACTGAGATACGCAACTTTGACACCATCGAAGCCACCGAGGTAATCGAGGCCACCGAGAAGCTCTACATCAACCGCAGCGACGGCTTCATGGGCACCGGACTCAAGAAAGACGAGTTTGTGTGCAACTGCTCCAAGATAGACGACATCATCATCTTCTACCGCGACGGCAAATACAAGATCGTCAAGGTGGCCGACAAGTTCTTCGTGGGCAAGAACGTAATCTGGGCGCAGGTGTTCAAGAAGAACGATGTGCGCACCATCTTCAACGTGGTCTATCGCGACGGCCGCAAGGGCATGTGCTTCATCAAGCGTTTCTTCGTCAACGGCTGTACTCGTGACCGCGAGTACGACCTGACCCAAGGCACCGAGGGTTCGCGCATCATGTACTTCACTGCCAACCCCAACGGCGAGGCCGAAGTGATAAAGATAACGCTCGAACCCGACTGTACAGCCAAGAAGAAGGCTAATATATTCCTCGAAAAGGATTTCTCCGAAATACTTATCAAGAACCGTACGGCACGAGGCAATATCCTCACCAAGAAGCCCGTACACCGCATCTCGCTCAAGAGCCGCGGCCACTCAACCCTGGGCGGACGCAAGGTGTGGTACGACCCCTATGTGCGACGCATCAACTATGAAGAGCGGGGCAACTACCTCGGAGAGTTCAGCGACGACGACCGCATACTGGTCATCCTCAACGACTACAGCTACTACTTCACCGACTTCGACGCCAACAACCACTATAGCGAGGGCATCGTCGTCATCGAGAAGTGGAATCCCGAGAAGATATGGACCGCCGTGCTCTATGATGCCGACAACAACCGTCTGCTCTACATCAAGCGATTTGCGCTGGAATACTCGCGCAAGCCGCTCAACATCATGGGCGAAAACCCCAAGAGCAAGATGGTGCTGCTCACCGACACGCCCTATCCCCGTCTGAGGGTTACCTTCGAGGGCGTCGATGTCAAGCAGCCACCGCTGGAGGTCGAGGCAGCCGACTTCGCCACCATTCGCTCGGTCAAGGCCCACGGCCGCCGTCTCACCATCTACAAGGTCAAGACGGTAGAAGAGCTTGAGCCTACCCGCCAGCCTGAGCCCGAGCCCACTGCCAGTGACGCCGACGACAGCACCGACGACACCAATCTGGACCCCGATGCCGGCAAGAGCCAGCAGCAGGTCATCGACGAAATCACCGGCCAACTCAGCCTTTTCTCCAATGACGACAATTAAAACCATCCTCCTGGCGCTCCTGGCAGTCGTGCCCTGCTCCATCGCTTGGGCCCAGAGCGAGCGCATAGTCACCAATGCCCGCATGGTGGGCATTGGAGGCGCCGAGGTGCTCGACACCTATCTCTCCCCGCTCCATTACAGGGGCACCGAACTGAGATACATCTCACACACCCTGCGCGAGAAGACCGACACCACGCGCCTCTTCCATGAAATCATCCACCAGGGAAGCCTCTCTCTTCTTGAAAACAAGAGCGGCTACGGTGGCGAGATGGCAGGCAGCTACAATTTCCAGTACGGATGGCACTGGCATCTATGCGATTTCCATTTCAAGGGAAGCACCCTGCGACTCGATGTGGGTGGAAACATCGACGCCAACATAGGTTTCATCTACAACACCCGCAACTCCAACAATCCCGCACAGGCCAGAGCCTATCTCAACCTTACGCCCACAGCCGCCGCCACCTACACCCTGCACTGGCGCCATCCGCTGGCAGTGAGATACGAGGTGTGGCTGCCTGTCGCCGGCGTCATGTTCTCGCCCAATTACGGACAGTCCTACTACGAGATATTCTCCAAGGGCAACTACGACCACAACGTGGTGCCCACCTGGGTAGGCAACGCGCCGTCGATGAGGCAGATGCTCACCGTCGACTACAACCTGTGGGGCACCACCCTGCGCGCCGGCTATCTGGGCGACTACCAGCAAGCCAGCGTCAACCACCTCAAGTCACACATCTACACCCATGCGTTTGTCATCGGTGTGGTGCGCAAGTTCAGTATCCAAAAGATTAAACAGCCATGACCCTTCCACGCCTTTCTTTCTTGTTCCGCCTATGCCTCGCATGTCTTGTCGCCATCAGCATGACCAGTTGCGTAGATGAAGACGAATACACCAACTCGCCGAGCGGCAACTTTGAAGCCCTATGGCGCATCATGGACGAACACTACTGCTTCTTCGGTCAGAAGGGCGTAGACTGGAACGAGGTCTATCAGCGCTACTCGCGCCAGATAGACAACCACATGAGCGAGAACCAGCAGTTTGAAGTGCTCTGCAACATGCTCAGCGAACTGCGCGACGGCCATGTCAATCTCTACTCCACCTTCGACATCGGCCGCAACTGGAGTTGGCGCGAAGACTATCCCTCCAACTTCTCCGACACACTCTCCCGACGCTATCTCGGCACCGACTACCGCATCGCGTCGGGCATCAGCTACCGCATCCTCGACGACAACATAGGCTATATGCGCTGCTCCACCTTTGCCAACGGTTTCGGCGAAGGCAACCTCGACGACATCATGGCCTACCTGCTCACCTGCCGCGCCCTCATCATCGACATACGCAGCAACCCCGGTGGAATGATAAGCGCCGCCGAGCAGCTGGCTGCCCGCTTTACCGACGAAGAAATCCTCGTGGGATATGTGCAGCACAAGACGGGACGCGGCCACAACGACTTCTCTGCCATGAAGGAGCAGCGGTTGCGCCCGAGCCGCGGCATACGCTGGCACAAGCCGGTGGCAGTGCTCACCAACCGCACCGTCTTCAGCGCCGCCAACGAGTTTGTCAAGTACATGCGCTGCTGTCCACGCGTCATCACCGTGGGCGACCACACCGGTGGCGGAGGCGGCATGCCCTTCAGCAGCGAGCTGCCCTGCGGATGGAGCGTGAGGTTCTCTGCCTGCCCCATCTACGACCGCAACCGCCAGAGCACCGAAGACGGCATAGCCCCCGACCATGTGGTGAGCATTACCGACAGCGACCTCCAGCGTGGCATTGACACCATCATCGAGGAAGCCCGTAAAAAATTGAATGACAGCAAATAAAAACTCACGCATCGTCACGTTTCTCATTTTTTTATCGTAACTTTGCACCATTATTGCGCTTGTGGCGGAATTGGTAGACGCGCCAGACTTAGGATCTGGTGGCTCAGGTCGTGTAGGTTCGAGTCCTATCAGGCGCACCCGCTAATCCTAATTGCTTATCAACAAGCAGTTAGGATTTTTTTGTTTGTATACCCAAGCCCCCATTGCCTGCGCAGTCATCACTCATGATCGCCCGATGGCCAGGCTGTCAGCCTCTACATTTGAAGACACCACTACTGACTGGCTGAAGGGATGTGTGGGGATAGAAGAGAGATACCTTGAAGTGGGCAACAAGCATAATATATTCTGCAAAATGGCTGAGGAGACAACCCTATTCGGAGTTTCCGCTATTATTAAATGCTTGGAATGAGAAGCGTTGCTTGAGACCCTACCTACGGGAGTAACCAGAACCGATACAGATTTAATTGAACCAGCTTGTTCAAAGCAATGCCATACTCGGTTAGCCCAATGGCCCAATAAATGACCCAATAAATGACCCAATAAATGTATCTATGTGGCATTATGGAAAAAACGGCGGAAACGGCTATTTATCAGCAAAAAAGTATTATCTTTGCAACCGCTTTTGAAGACAAGCGCAATAATTATGAGACCAAGCGCGATGCCTCCGAAGCCATGCGCAACCGCTTTTGAAGCCATGCACAATGCTTTTGAAACCAAATGCCCTATGTCTGAATCTACATATAGAACAATGGAAATGAAAGATATCGCACGAATACTTAGACTTGCAGTGTGGCGCAGCCATGCTGTGGCTGTGGTGGCTACCGTGGTGAGCATGCTGGCGGCCATTGCCCCTGCGGCGCATGCCAAGGACATCAGCCCGATGGAGGCTGTCAGGATTGCCCGAAGAGTGGTTACCCTGTCGGACGACTGTGCCGCCAAAGCCAGGGCGCAGAGCCGCACGGCGACGCCCATTCCACCTTATTATATATATAACGACGCGCGGGGACAGGGATTTATCATCGTTGCCGGCGACGACGAGATGGGAGAAATCCTGGCCTACAGCAGGGAGGCCACGCTCGACACGCTGACAGCCAACCCCTGCGTCAAACTGCTCTTAGAGGGTTACCGCCAGACCTACGAGGCAATCAAGGAGGGGTGGGTGACCATCAGCCCCAGAACCCGCAGCGCACTCTACACCAAGACCGTAGAGCCGCTGCTGAAGAGCAAGTGGGGACAGTCGCACCCCTTCAACGCCAAGACCGGCTACCCCTACAGCGGATGCGTGGCTACGGCGGTGGCGCAGATGATGTACTACTACCAGTGGCCCGCCCAGGGCAAGGGGAGCAACGAGTATCTCGTCAAGTACTACAACACGACGGTGAGCGCCGACTTCAGCCAGTCGCGCTACGACTGGGCCAACATGCTGCCCGACTACCGCTACCCCATCGCCGCCACGCAGAAGCAGGAAGACGCCGTGGCGCTGCTGATGAGCGACGTGGGCATAGCCTCGTTTATGCAGTACACCCCCGACGCGAGCGGTACCCAGGGACTCTTTGCCTACAAGGCGCTGCAGAAGCACTTCGACTACACCGCTGCCTATGTCACCAAAGCCATAGAGGGCCCCAGCCGCTTTGCCGAGATACTGCGGCAGGAACTGCTCAACGGGTGTCCAGTCTATCTGGACGGACGGCCCGCAGGGACGGCGTCGGGGCACGCCTGGGTGGCCGACGGATTTGACTAGAACGGACTCTTCCACATGAACTTCGGCTGGGAAGGACAGGGCGACGCCTACTACTCGCTCACCAACCTCAACGTGACCGAGACCGGAAGTGAATTCCAAGGCAAGCCGTTGGCCTTCAACCGCGCCCTCACCGCCATCCTCGCCCACCCCAACAACGGCAAATATCCCGACATCGACCGCGGACTGCTGGAGACCTCGCCCCAACTGATGTTCAACGAGGGCGGCTCGCTCTCCATCAAGGGCGCAGACAAGACCTTCAATCCGTCGCAGACGCAGACCGTAGAGATCAGCTCGTTTGTGAACCGCGGCAACCCCTTCCGTGGCGACATCGGCGTGGCGGTCTACGACGCCCAGGGCAAGTTCGTCCGCGTGGCCTATTCTGACGACCATGCCACCGGCGGACTCACCCAGCGCATCTACGGCGACGGCCTCGACGGATATATGGGCACCGACTATCTCATCAACGAGCCCCAGCCCATCCGCCTGAGTCTCGCCCAGCTCGCCGATGGCTACTACCGCCTCATCGCCGTTTGCACCGCCCGCAAGGACGACGGTTCGTGGGACGATTTCTTCCCCATAAAGAAGGCGCCCATCATCGAGGTGGAACTGAGCAACGGCTCCGCACGCATCTCGGAAATCTGTTCGGAGGAAGCGCGGTTCCAGCTGATGGGCCAGCCCCGCCTCTCCGACGAAGCCTATCAGGGCGAGAAGGTGGTGGCGTTCTTCCCCGTGAAAAATCTCAATGGCGTGCCGCGCGACTGTTATCTGAGGGTGAGGCTGCTCGATGCCGACAGGACAGTGGTGCTCGACACGCGCGTGGACGCACTGACCGAAATCGAGGGCTTCACCGAGACCGAGATACCCATCACCCTCTCCATCCCCGCCTCACTCGTCCCAGCGCGCTACGAGGTGCAGCTCGAGATGACGGGCGACGAGGCAGAGACGCTCCACTACCCCATTCTCAACATCCACGACCGCGATGCCGCCTATATCGATGTGGTCAAGGGACAGGACAGACCGATTATGGCCAAGGCGGAGATATTCCTGGCCGACGACTCCAACTCCAAGGTCGAGTCGGGAAGCATCGACATCACCAGGATGCCGCTCTTCAAACTCGGAGTGTCGCTACGCGCAACCGAAGGACGCAGCTACGAGGGCTACGTATATATGTTTGGCGAAGACACGCAGACCCATGAGACCATCCAGATACCGGGTATCGAGGATAATGTCAGCGTCCATTCATCGTTTGATGTGCCGCTCTTCAGCTACTGGTTGCGTCAGAGCAACCAGCCCTTTGCCGACGGCCACACCTATCGCATCTATGTCACCGGCAAGACCGACGGCAACGATGTGGCGCTGACCTCGCCCAAGGCGCCGGCTTACTACCTCAAGCGCGAGGGCAACATCTTCTCCATCTATAGCGGCACCGCCACAGCCATTGACGACGCCCCGACCACGGTGCCCACAGTGAGCCTCAGCGCCGGTCAGCTTGCGGTAAGCGCCGAGGGGCTCAGAGCCATACGGCTCTACAGCGTGAGTGGCACAATGGTCGGCCAGGCACCAGCCACCGACGCCCGCCGCGCCGAACTCTCCCTCCAGGGTCTCGCCCAGGGCGTCTACCTCCTGCGGATAGAGGCTGGAGCGCGCACCACCACCTATCGATTCATGCACCGCACCGCCGCCCCTCTGCGATAGCCACTGCGACAGCAGTCCACCGTCACCGCCACCACGGCGCAACCATAGCCATCCCCCCTGCCCAACGACAGGCAGCGGGGATGGCTTTTTTGCGTCACCGCCACCAGCCACCCAAGCACCGCCACCCGCTCCGCCTCGCCCCTCATGCCGTAGAGTCAGCCAGAGGGCGTCATCGCCATCACCTCAACCACCATGGCCAGCTCGTACCTTATGTCACGAGCCCTCGCATCATAAGTCACGAGCCCACGTTTCAGAAGGCACGAGCCCACGTATCATATGTTACGAGCCAGCCGTGATGATTGCGCAAGTCGGGATGGCGGTCAACAGGGTAGCGGCAATGCCCATCACGCTCCGCGAAATCGCCATGGGCGACATGGCGTGGGTTACGGGAGTTGCGCTGACAGCAAGAGGCGCAGTGACGCCCCACAGCGATGCCCACCTGCCGACAACGACATTGACCCACAAGCCCCATCCCGGCCTTCCCCAAGGGGAAGGAGTGCACCACAACCTCCTCAAACACAACGGGAATGAACTCCCTCCCCTTGGGGAGGGCTGGGGAGGGGCTCCCAATAAACAGCTGTTTTTTTACCGCCAACGGCGGACTTTTTTTACGGCCAAGGGCCGCTTTTTTTACCGTCGCGGCGGCTGTCGTCATGCCGTGCATGACGGTGGGGATGGTGGAGACGGCAAGGAGGAAAACTCGTTTTCCGACTGTCGGAACCGCCATCCACGCCAAGGCGAAGCCGACAGCCACAGCCACGGCTTTTTGTATTTATATCATTCCCTCATAGACGCAATAAATAGTGGATAAAACGCGCAATTGGCCCTCCACAAGCAGCAGCCACGGCTTTTTGTGTCTGCATCGGCAAAGCACTGCCCGCAATGGCGCAATCGGCGCCGCCATATCGGGCATAAAATGAGCTGACGACAAGCTCCGAGGAGCCATTGTTGATTTTTTTTAAGATATTTTTATCAATTTATTTTCCGTATCAATATATTTCATTATATTTGCACCATCGTTATTATAACGATTAACTAAGAACATACATTACTAACCAATTAAATTTATCTTAATGAACAACATTCCTTTAGTATTTTGGCTCATCCCGATTGCCAGCGTAGTGGCTCTGGGTATGGCATGGTACTTCTTCCGTTCGATGATGAAAGAAGAAGAGGGCACAGACCGTATGAAAGAAATTGCCGAGCACGTCAGGAAAGGCGCAATGGCCTATCTGAAGCAGCAGTACAAGGTCGTGACCATCGTATTCATAGTGCTTGCCATCGTATTTGCCTTCATGGCTTACGTGCTGAAAGTGCAGAACCCCTGGGTTCCGTTTGCATTCCTCACCGGTGGACTCTTCTCGGGTCTGGCAGGCTTCTTCGGCATGAAGACCGCCACTTACGCATCGGCACGCACAGCCAACGGCGCACGCACGAGTCTGGACAAGGGACTGAAGATAGCCTTCCGCAGCGGTGCCGTGATGGGTCTCGTCGTTGTAGGTCTCGGCCTGCTCGATATCGCTATATGGTTTATTGTTCTCAACGCCGTCTATGAAGGAGAGGGCACCGCTCTCATCACCATAACCACGACCATGCTTACCTTCGGAATGGGTGCCTCTACCCAGGCGCTCTTTGCCCGTGTAGGCGGAGGTATCTATACCAAGGCTGCCGACGTGGGTGCCGACCTTGTGGGTAAGGTCGAGGCCAATATCCCTGAAGACGACCCCCGCAACCCCGCTACCATCGCCGACAATGTGGGCGACAATGTGGGCGACGTTGCCGGTATGGGCGCCGACCTCTACGAGAGCTACTGCGGTTCGATACTCTCTACCGCCGCTCTGGGTGCCACAGCCTTTGCCATGAACGATGACATGCAGCTCCGCGCCGTCATCGCTCCTATGATTATCGCCGCCATCGGCATCTTCCTCTCCCTCATCGGCATCTTCCTGGTGCGCACCAAGGAGGGAGCCACCATGAAGGAACTGCTCCACTCGCTGGGCTTGGGTACCAACGTCAGCGCAGGTCTGATAGCCGTGGCTACCTTCGCCATACTCTATCTCCTGGGTATCGACAACTGGCTCGGCCTCTCCTTCTCTGTCATCAGCGGTCTTGTAGCCGGTGTCATCATCGGTCAGGCTACCGAGTACTACACCTCTCACAGCTACACGCCGACACAGCAGATAGCCGAGGCTTCGCAGACAGGTCCTGCCACCGTCATCATCAAGGGTATAGGAACGGGTATGATATCGACCATGATTCCCGTGCTCACCATCTCAGTGGCCATCATGCTCAGCTATCTCTGCGCCAATGGCTTTGATATGTCTCTGTCTGCCCACTCTATCAGCACCGGTCTCTACGGTATCGGTATCGCCGCTGTGGGTATGCTCTCCACACTGGGTATCACACTTGCCACCGACGCCTATGGTCCTATCGCCGACAATGCCGGAGGCAACGCCGAAATGAGCGGTCTGGGTAAGGAAGTGCGTGAGCGCACCGACGCCCTCGACGCCCTCGGCAATACCACCGCCGCCACCGGCAAGGGCTTTGCCATCGGTTCGGCTGCCCTCACCGCCCTCGCACTGCTTGCCTCTTATATTGAGGAAATCAAGATTGCCATGGTACGTGCCGTGGAAAACGGCAAACAGTATTTCGACGCCGCTGGTGAGGTGTTTGACCCCGTCAACGCCACCACGATAGACTTCATCGAGTTCTTCCAGGTCAATCTCATCAACCCCAAGGTGCTCGTAGGTGCATTCCTCGGCGCCATGGCAGCCTTCCTCTTCTGCGGACTCACCATGGGAGCCGTAGGCCGCGCTGCCGGGTCGATGGTACAGGAGGTTCGCCGCCAGTTCCGCGTCATCAAGGGCATCCTTGAGGGCAAGGCTACTCCCGACTACGGCCGCTGCGTAGAGATAAGCACACGCAGTGCCCAGCGCGAGATGATTCTGCCGTCGCTGCTGGCCATCATCATCCCCATCGTCATCGGTCTGGTGCTTGGCGTAGCCGGCGTACTGGGTCTGCTAACCGGTGGACTTGCTGCAGGTTTCACCCTCGCTGTGTTCATGTCCAACTCTGGCGGCGCATGGGACAATGCCAAGAAGATGATAGAAGAAGGCAACTTCGGAGGCAAGGGTAGCGAAGACCACAAGGCCACCATCGTAGGCGACACCGTGGGTGACCCGTTCAAGGACACATCCGGCCCGTCGCTCAACATCCTCATCAAGCTCATGTCGATGGTAAGTATCGTCATGGCAGGCCTCACCATCGCCTTCCTGTAAGGCTCGAGCCTGCTACCCCATAAAGCGGAAGTCTGCATATCGCCCACCAGGGTATATGCAGACTTCTTGGTTATGACATTTAGGAGCCCATACAGATTGATACCCACACTGTCACATCAGCCACGTTCATCCTCATCCCAAACGTCTACAACTACAATTCGACCGCCAACAGGTTCGGGGCTCAAGACAACAGGCTCAGACTGCTCTGCGACATGGATATCGTTGCTGGAAAAGTGCTTATTACATTTCTTGAGCAACTCTTTTTGCATATTTGGTATTAATTTTGGTACCAAAATGGTTGCCAATTGGAATATTATAACTATCTTTGTAGCGTAAACAAAATAAACAATTGTCATGACGATAGTTAGTGCAAGAGACTTTAGAGCCAACCAGGGCAAATACTTCTCCATGGTGAACTCCGGTGAACAAGTGATATTGAAATCACGTGAAGGCAGTTTCCGTCTGCTTCCAGTTACTTCTTCCGACTCCGTTGCGGAGAGTACACAAGATATTGCGGCCGACCTAAGGGGAGCTCTCAGAGAACTGAAGGATGTCATTGCAGGCAAGAAAGAGCTGAACACACTTGACAAGTTGATTGATGAACTATAGAATCACAACATCAAGTTATTTCAATGTGACAGCGAAGAGGCTTGCAAAGAAATATCCTTCATTCAAGGAGACTTGACCAACTTTGGAAAGTCGCTCCTCGAGAACCCGTTACAAGGTGCAGAACTGGCTCCTGGCATCCGTAAGATAAGAATGGCCATCAAGTCCAAAAGCAAAGGGAAAGCCGGCGGAGCAAGGGTCATCACTTATAACTTCATCACAAAGGAGATGGATGGAGAAATAGTGCTGCTGCTCATCTATGACAAAGAGGATGCTGCAACGGCAAAGGTCAATGTGCTCAAACAAATCATTAAGGAAGAAGGCTACCCTATCGGATGACTCGTAACGAGCCACTTTGCCAGTAACAGACATTCATGCGAAACCGATGATACCATGACGGATGGTATCATCGGTTTTTATTGTTCCTCCTGCAAGAACAAACATGCGGGGCTGCCAACAGAGTCACGCTGCGGTGGATATATCGACGAAGAGCGAAGACGGGGCGGCGCCTACGGGAGGCCCTGTCATCAGGGAAACAGCCGCGAGGAGCGGAAAAGCGAAAAGGATGCCCGCAGACATCCCTTCAGACTGGCCGTGTGGCCATTTATACTTTCCAAGTCTTAGGCAGATGGCGCTTTACGCTCCTGACTGCCGATGCCACAGATGGCGGAAGCGGGTCGAGCATCATCTCGCGCAGCGTGATATGGAGTTCGCGCAGCAGCTCGGGATAATGGCGGCACAGCTCATAAGCCAGTTTGACACACAGGGCACGGCAGGCAGCCGTCTCGCGTGGCTGCAGGGCGTGGTCGAAACAGAAGTTGAGCAGGTCGATGCGGACATCATCGGCGCCAAACGGCAATCGGCTGACGAGGCAGAGCAGCATACGCCTTCTGCCGCTCACCTCTTCTGCCACAGTTCTGGCAATCAGGTCGGCGCGGTGGGTCTCCAGCCATACGTCCTCGCTCTTGGGCAGGTGGTTGAGAAGCCACAGGGCGTTGGTTGCGGTGCGGCTGTCGTCGCTGTCCATCAACTGGTAGACCATGTTCATCAGCCCCTCATTGCCAGTACACTCGGCGCAGAGGGCATCTATCTCGGCGGCTCCATGAGAATGGGCAAGCCGGGCTGCCCAATGGTCTGCGCAGGCAGTCTCCACTGCCGTCATCCTATCTTGGTCATGTGATACCCCATACGGCGCAACTGTACCGCCATGCCAGCCAGATAGAGCTGGTGGAGACAGGCGATATAGGCGCGGAAAGCCTCGGCGCTACCAGGAGTAAGCCCCTCGTGGCGCAGCAGAGCCAAGGCACGGTTGGCACACTCGTTGACCAGCCGGCTCACGGCGCCATGGGCTTCGGCATCGAGACCGAGCACCTCGTCGAGGATATAGTCGTCGGTATGGTCGAAGCCGCGCACGTCGCGCAAGGTATTATATATATGTGCATCGGCGTCGGCACGCTGCCAGTCAGTGTCCCACAGCTGCGCCATGGCCATGCCGACAAACATAATCCAACCCAGGGAAACGGTGGGATAGGCGTTGAACTCGCGGATGCCGTCGGGCATATAGTCCTCGCCCACCTTGCGCCATGCCTCCTCTACATCGGGACACTCGGGCATGGGCACGTCTATCTCTTGTCTGCCTGCCAGATAGGTAAGCAGGTCTTCTCTCACTCTCTGTTCAAAATTCATATTCTCTATTATTGTTTCATTGTCAACTTAGTATGACGCCGTGCAGGAGATGCCCATATCCTCGACCCTGCGGCGTATGGCGTCGAGCTCGAGGGGCGTCGCCTTCTGCAGACAGGTGTCGGGCGTAGGGCGGTCTATGGTGTAAATCATCACCTCGGCGGGCTGGATAAGTCTTACCGCCTCCAGCCACGGCGCGACATAACGCTCGGCGGTATTGCCCACATCCTCGCCGTCGATAGAGCCGTGCAAGAACATGGTCTGGATGATGACGTGACCGTCGAAGAGGCGCAGCTGGTCGATAATGTCGGCGGCACGATAGGCGCGACTGGCGGGGCGGTTGACGAGGCGTATGTAGGCATCGTCGACCGTATCGAGTTTCTGGATATTGTTGTCTACCTTCATCAGCGCCTCACGCACCTCGGCACGATGCAGCTGCGTGGCGTTGCTCAGCACCGATATGCGCGCGTCGGGGCAATAGCGGTTGCGCAGGGCGATGGTGGCGTCGACGATTTCGGCGAAATGGGGATGGGCGGTGGGTTCGCCGTTGCCGGCAAAGGTAAGCACGTCGGGACGCGAACCATCGTCTGCCATCGTCTGCAGCTGTCGCTCGAGCGCCGTCGTCACTTCGGCGACCGTCGGACGCGGCGTGCGGGTCTGTCGCTCGTGGTTGTATCCACACTCACAGTAGATGCAGTCGAAGGTACAGTATTTGCCGTCGGCGGGCATGAGGTTGATGCCCACCGAGAGGCCCAGACGGCGACTGTGAACAGGGCCGTAAATGGGCGAATTATGTAGCTGTGTACTCATATCTTTAGCATTAACAGCTGCAAAGGTACTCGTATTTTCAGGCAATACGCGTTAATGGTGGTTAAAATGTCGTATATTCGCGTTTTTTTTTGTTTCTTTGCACCAAAATTGGCATATTATATCCACAAGGCAAATGGCTAAAAGACATACTAAATCGCGGAATCGTCAGGGACTGCAAGCCGTGACCCTCTGCATAAGCACCGCAATGGTGCTCGTTTTGTTAGGCTTGGTGATATTCTCAGTACTGGTGGCCCGCAACACCTCTGAATTTGTTAAGGAAAATCTGGTAGTGACCGTCATGTTCGAGCAAGACATGACCACCCCCGAAGGCAGCCAGCTCTGCGCCCGCCTGAAGACCCGCCCTTATATCAACCACCTCGACTTCATCAGCAAGGAGCGCGCGCTGAAAGAGCAGACCAAGGTGCTTGGCACCGACCCCACCGAGTTTACCAATGGCGAGAACCCCTATCTCCCCTCTGCCGACATCACGCTCAAGGCCGACTATGCCAACAACGACTCACTGCGCTGGATTGCCGCCGAGCTGAAGAAATATCCCAAGGTGAGCGACATCACCTACCAGAAAGACCTGGTGGAGAGCGTCAACCGCAATCTCGCCAACGTAAGCATTGTGCTGCTGGTGATTGCCAGTCTGCTTACCTTTGTATCGTTCTCGCTCATCAGCAACACCGTGCGGCTGGGAGTCTATGCCCGCCGTTTCTCCATCCACACCATGAAGCTCGTGGGAGCCTCATGGGGTTTTATACGCCGCCCGTTCCTGGGCCAGGCTGCCCTCATCGGCGTCATCTCTGCCCTGTTGGCCTGTGCCGTGCTGGGTAGCGGCATCTATGCCGTCTACTATTACGCCCCCGACATGATGGCCGTCATCACCTGGCAGGTCATCGCCATCACGGCTGCCACCGTGCTGCTCTTCGGCATCCTCATCACCGTCTTCAGCGCCACCATCTCGGTCAATAAGTTTCTGAAGATGAAGGCTGGCGACCTCTACAAGATATAAGAAGAAAACAACAACAATATGGAAAAGAGAAATTTTGCTTTTGATAAAGTCAACTTTATCCTCATGGCCATCAGTATGCTGATAGTTGTGCTGGGCTTTATCCTCATGTCGGGCCCTGGCTCTACGGAGACCCACTACAACGCTGACATCTTCAGCACCATGCGCATCAAGGTAGCCCCCGTGGTATGCTTTGTGGGCTTCATATCCATGATTTATGCTGTCATCCGCAAGCCCAAGGACGAGGCCGGAAGCGATGACACCAAGGAAACCGAGAACAAGAACATCGCCGCAGCCAACGGTTGCGAGGACCACACCATAACCCAAGACAACAAACGATAACAATGAACTGGTTTGAAGCATTATGGTTGGGCATTATACAGGGCCTTACCGAATATCTGCCCGTCAGCAGTAGCGGACACCTCACGATTGCCTCAACCCTCTTTGGCATCGAGGCCGAGGAGAACCTGGCGTTCACCATCGCCGTACACGTGGCTACAGTACTGAGTACCCTCGTCATCCTCTGGAAGGAGATTGCCTGGATATTCAAGGGACTCTTCCAATTCAAGGTCAACGACGAGACGCGCTATGTGTTCAACATCCTCATCTCGATGATTCCCGTGGGCATCGTGGGCCTGTTCTTCAAAGAAAATGTGGAGCAAATCTTCGGCTCAGGCCTCGCCATCGTAGGCTCGATGCTGCTCGTCACCGCGCTGCTGCTCACCTTCTCCTACTACGCCAAGCCCCGCCAGAAGGAGAACATCAGCCTCAAGGACGCCTTCATCATAGGTCTGGCCCAGGCCGTGGCTGTGATGCCAGGTCTGTCGCGCTCGGGCTCCACCATTGCCACAGGACTCATCCTGGGCAACAACAAGGACAAGCTCGCCCAGTTCTCCTTCCTCATGGTCATTCCCCCCATTCTGGGCGAGGCTCTGCTCGACACCATGAAGATGGTGAAGTACGGTGCAGCCTCCGTGATGGGCGACATCTCACTGGGCGTGTTGGCCGTAGGTTTCGTGGCCGCCTTCGTGTCGGGCTGCGTAGCCTGCAAGTGGATGATTAACATCGTAAAGCGTGGCAAGCTGATATACTTCGCCATCTACTGTGCCATCGCCGGTATCGTCACCCTCATCTGTTCATTCTGCTAAACCACAGACATGAACTTCAAGACAGGTGAGATATTTGCCATCGACAAGCCCTATGGCATTACCAGCTTCAAGGCGCTGGCCCACGTGCGCTACGTGCTGTCCCACACCCTCGGACATAGAGTCAAGATAGGCCACGCCGGCACCCTCGACCCGCTGGCTACCGGCGTGCTGATACTCTGCACCGGCAAGTGTACCAAGCAGATAGAGACACTGCAGGCCCATACCAAGGAGTATGAAGCCACGCTGCAGCTGGGCGCCACCACGCCGAGCTATGATATGGAGCACGAGGTCAACGAGACCTTTGCCACCGCCCACATCACCGAGGACGCCATACGCGAGGCGCTGCCCCAGTTTGTCGGCGACATCCAGCAGACCCCACCCACCTTCAGCGCCTGCAAGATAGACGGAAAGCGCGCCTACTCCATGCGACGCGAGGGGCAGGACGTGGTGCTCAAGCCCAAGAACATCCACATCGACAGCATCGAGATTACCCGTTTCGACCCCGACACCATGCAGCTCGACCTGCGCATCGTCTGCGGCAAGGGCACCTACATCCGTGCCTTGGCGCGCGACCTGGGCAGAGCCCTCGGCAGCGGAGCCTACCTTACCCAGCTGCGGCGTACGCGTGTGGGCGAATACGATATAGATAAATGTATAGTGTATGACCATTTCCAGGAATGGTTGGATAACCAAGAAATAGAAACAAGCAATGAAACTGTCACAGTTTAAGTTCAAATTGCCCGAGGAGCAGATTGCCCTCTACCCCCATAGCATCTATCACGACTTCGTCGATGATAATGGCAACAAGGTTACATCGCGCATCACCCGACGCGATGAGTGTAAGTTGATGGTACTGCACAGCAAATCGCAGACTATAGAACTCTATAAGAAGGATGCCGATGGCAATCCTATCGAAGGCGAGTACCTCGATTTCCGTAACGTGCTCGACTATTTCGATGAGGGCGACACCTTCGTCTTCAACGATACCAAGATTTTCCCTGCCCGCCTCTACGGTACCAAGGAGAAGACCGACGCCAAGATTGAGGTCTTCCTGCTGCGCGAGCTCAACCAGGAGATGCGGCTTTGGGATGTGCTGGTAGAGCCTGCCCGCAAGATACGTATCGGCAACAAGCTCTTCTTCGACGACTCGGGCACCATGGTAGCCGAGGTCATCGACAACACCACCAGCCGCGGCCGCACCCTGCGGTTCCTCTACGACTGTCCCCACGAGGAGTTCAAGCGCGAGCTCTTCGCCCTTGGCGAAGCCCCACTGCCCCGCTACATCATAGACCGTCGCGAAAATCACCACGGCACCGCCGAAGACCTGGAAGACTTCCAGTGCATCTTCGCCAAGAACGAGGGTGGCGTGACCGTGCCTGCCTCGGGCCTCCACTTCAGCCGCGAGCTGATGAAGCGCATGGAGATTAAGGGCATCGAGACCGCCTTTGTCACCCTGCACTGCGGACTGGGTGCCTTCCACGACATCGAGGTGGAAGTCCTCACCAAGCACAAGATGGACTCAGAGCAGATGATTATCACCCGCGAGGCCTGTGACAGAGTCAACTCAGCCAAGGCTGCCGGCCACCATATCTGCGCCGTGGGCACCAGCGTGGTCAAAGCCACCGAGACCGCCGTGGGCACCGACGGACTGCTGAAGGAGTACGACGGATGGACCAACAAGTTTATCTTCCCTCCCTACGACTTCGGACTCGCCGACACGATGATCGCCAACTTCTACCACCCCTACTCCACCCTGCTGATGGAGACAGCCGCCTTTGGTGGCTACGACCTGGTGATGGAAGCCTACAATCTGGCCTTGAAACATGGATTTATGTTTGGATGCTATGGCGACGCCATGCTTATCATGAATGACTGATCACTGCGTATATCTGGCACTGGGCTCCAACATGGGCGACCGCCATGCCATCATGAGCCGTGCCATAGACGAAATAGGAAGACTGATTGGCGTCGTAGAGCGCCGGTCAGTCTTTTTGGAAACCGAGCCTTGGGGCTTTGACTCCCCCAACCGGTTCCTTAACGCCTGCGTGCGTTGCCGCACCACGCTCACACCGCGCGAGGTGCTTGCCGCCACCCAGGACATAGAGCGGCAGTTGGGCCGCAAGAGCAAGTCGACCGACGGGCAGTATCACGACCGTCCCATCGACATCGACATACTCATCTACGACGACCTGCACATCGACGAGCCCGACCTGCACATTCCCCACCCGCTGATGCACGAGCGCGACTTCGTCATGAAACCTCTGCGCGAGATTATGGACTGACCCGTCCACACCGCCCGAGCCAAGCCCCGCGACCACGCAGCAAAACGGAACAGGCACACAACAAGACAGGGCGGGAACCGAGCCAAGCCCCGCGACCACGCAGCAAAACGAGGTGGACGCCCTGCAAACCTCTGCGACCACGCAGCACCCCACACGACCAATCGCCGCCAGCACAAGCCCATAGCGAGTGCTGGCGGCGATTGTCGTTTTAGTGCCGAGTGGCACAGAGCGCGAGTTTATCATTATGGAGATGACCATAATCGGGAAAGCGGGGCATGAAATGACTGTTTCATGACTGGAAACGGAAATTTCATGGTTTGCAATAACTGTATCGCAACGCGCAAACAACTTTAAGGGCAGCTCTGCATGGAGGAAGGGCAGCTCTGCATGGAGGAAGGGACGCTCTGCATGGAGGAAGGGATGCTCCGCATGGAGGAAGGGATGCTCGGACTGGAGGAAGGGACGCTCGGACTGGAGGAAGAGACGCTCGGACAGGAGGAAGAGATGCTCGGACAGGGTGGGCGGCATCACGGACTGCGCGACCTTACCCAGGGACATAAAAAAAGGAAGATTGCGACTCTCATCACAATCTTCCTTCTCGTGTCGGGATTACTGGACTCGAACCAGCGACCTCGCGCCCCCCAGACGTGTGCGCTACCAACTGCGCTAAATCCCGAACTTGCGGGTGCAAAGGTACATACTTATTGCGAAATAACCAAACTTTCACTCTATTTTTTTCAAAAATTCCTCTATTTTTGATGTTTGTCTGTTGTTTTTGTAGTCTCCACGGCGATAGAGGTACCTCCGGGCGGCGCCGAGGTACCCTCCACGGTTGTGAAGATAACCTCCAGCGACACGGCGATGATGAGGGCTGTCGCCCAATCCTAAAAATATCAAAAAAGATGGCCTTTATTTTGTATTGTCTCCATTTTGCATTAACTTTGTGTTATTATATATATAATAAGGTGGACGCCGGTGCCCCTGAGGTCATGCTCCGCCTTGCCAAACGGACAATGCAATATGAAACAGACATTCCTCTACATGCTGATGGCAGTGCTCGCGCTCACTTTCGGCGCCTGCTCGAGTGACGACGGCCCGCAGCAAGACCCCACACCCAAGATAGACCTGGACGACGACCAAACCACCGCCGAGCTCAACGAGAGCTACACCTACAAGTTGCCCGTTATCTTCCACGTATTCTACAAGGACGAGGCCGAGATGAAGCAGAAAGTCACCGCCTCTCGTCTCGCCGATATTCTCGACCACGTCAACCGCATCTACCAGGGCGGCTACTACAGCACCGACATCGGTACCAGTGAGAATATCAACATCCGTTTCAATCTCGCCACCCACGATGAACGCGGCAACCGCCTCGCTACCCCCGGTGTGGAATATGTCAAATGGGACGGCACCTACCCCATCGACGCCAACGACTTCATGAACAACAACAAGAAGGGATATGCCCGCTATCTGTGGGAGCCCAACGACTATATCAATGTGATGGTCTATCCCTTTGCCCCCGAAGCCAACTCTGCCGAGGTCACCCTGGGCGTGAGCCATCTGCCCTTCACGCTGAAGGGCGTCAACGAGACCGACGGCCTCTCTGCGCTCGAGTCCAAGTATAACGACATCAGCAAGAAGAACCTCTCCTTTGCCTACTGTTCGTCCATCAACAGTGATTTCATCAACTACGAGGTAGACCGCTATACCAACGCGTCGCACAACATCACCTCGGGCACCCTCAACCAGGCCAAGTTTGACATCAATGTCACCCTTGCCCACGAGCTGGGCCACTATCTGGGTCTGCTCCACGCCTTCTCTGAGAAGGAAGATGCCAACGGCAATCTCCTCGAAGATGCCTGTGACGACACCGACTACTGCACCGACACCCCTTCGTACAACCGCCCCACCTACCTGCGTCGCGTCACCGCCCTGCTCAACAACAGCCAGGTCATGTCTATCTCCTTCAAGGAGCTCGCCGAACGCACCTCTTGCCGGGGCGACAAGTTCTTCTCTACCAACATCATGGACTACGCCTACACCTATGCCTTCGAGCTTACTGCCCAGCAGAAAGCCCGCATCCGCCGTGTGCTCTACAACAGTCCGCTCATCCCCGGCCCCAAGCAGCGTCTGCGCACCAAGAGTCGTGTGGCCACGGGCTCGGCAGACGACATGGGCGTGATAGACCTGCCCATCCGCGTGGTCAAGTAGGATAACAATGAAGATTATCGACAACATGCAATATACCATCCAGCCACCCCAACATATCAACACCACCATCACGCTGCCGGCTTCAAAGAGCGTCTGCAACAGGGCGCTCGTCATCCAGGCCCTTGCCGGCGGCAGTTCACTACCCGCCAACCTCTCCGACTGCGACGACACCCGCGTCATCGCCGCCGCCCTGCGCGATATGCCCGAGACCATCGACATCGGTGCTGCCGGCACCGCGATGCGCTTTCTCACCGCCTATCTCAGCGTGACCCACGGCTGCCACACGATTACCGGCACCGAGCGCATGCGCCACCGCCCCATCGGCGTGCTGGTCGATGCCCTGCGCCGTCTGGGCGCCGACATCAGCTATCTGGGCGACGAGGGCTATCCTCCCCTCGCCATCTGCGGCCGCGCCATCGAGGGCGGCAGCCTGGCAGTGCCCGGCAATGTCAGTTCGCAGTATATCTCTGCCCTGCTCATGATAGGCCCCATGCTCCGCCGCGGTCTCGAGCTGCGTCTTGAGGGCGACATCGTGTCGCGCCCCTACATCGACCTGACGCTGTGGACCATGACCGAGTTTGGCGCCAAGGCCGAGTGGAGCGATGTAGACACCATCACGGTGGCGCCCGTGCCCTACCAGCCCGCCGACTATGCTGTGGAGAACGACTGGAGCGCCGCCTCCTACTGGTATGAGATGCTTGCCCTCTGCGACGACAACGAGCCCCGCGTGGTGCTGCCCGGCCTGATGGACGGTTCGCGCCAGGGCGACACCATCTGCCGCTACATCGCTTCGCTCATGGGAGTGAAGACCACCTTCGGCACCGGCGACGACGGCACCCCCCAAGTGGTGCTCAGCCACCAGCACCGCCGTCTGCCCCGGTTGGACTACGACTTCGTCAGTTCGCCCGACCTTGTCCAGACCTTTGTCGTGGCTTGTGCCATGCGCGGCATCCCCTTCCACTTCACCGGTCTCGCCAGTCTGCGCATCAAGGAGACCGACCGCATCGAGGCGCTGAAGCGCGAGCTGCGCAAGTTGGGCGTGGTGCTCACCGACCGCAACGACAGCGAACTGATATGGGATCTCGAGCGCTGCGAGCCCACCATGGAGCCCATCGACACCTACCAGGACCACCGCATGGCCATGGCCTTTGCCCCCGCAGCCCTGGCCCTGGGCAGCATCACCATCAACGACCCTGAAGTGGTGTCCAAGTCTTATCCCCACTACTGGGACGACCTGCGTCGTGCCGGTTTCCAGATTACCGAACGCCCATGATATATCTCGTTACCTCCCTCGTAGTCCTGGGCATCGTGGCAGCCCTCCTATCGCTGCGCCAGCACGACGGCGCCGAGGCTACCCCGCCAGCCGCGAGCTGCGGCACCTGCGACGGCACCAACACCAAATGTGAGCAGGAGTGCATGATGGAAGCCGCCACCCGCGAGATAGAATACTACGACGATGAAGAGCTGGACCGCTACCGTGGCCGCCGCTCCGACGAGTATACCGACGACGAGGTACACGAGTTTGCCGACGTGCTCTACACCATGCGCCCCGACGAGGTGGCAGGGTGGAACCGCAGCCTCATCCTGCGCGGCATCAATCTCCCCGACGCCCTCAAAGACGAAGTAATCATGCTGATGGAAAGATGACATGGAACTGCTGACTTACACCTTCTTTCAGAACGCCATCATAGGCTCGCTCCTTGCCAGCATCCTCTGCGGCATCGTGGGCACCTATATCGTGACGCGGCGGCTGGTCTTCATCAGCGGCGGCATCACCCATGCCTCCTTTGGCGGCATCGGGCTGGGGGTGTATTTCGGTATCAATCCTGTAGTCTCTGCCATGGCCTTTGCCGTGGCCAGCGCCTTGGGCGTGCAGTGGCTGTCGCACCGCGGCGACGTGCGCGAAGACTCCACCATCGCCTTTTTCTGGACCCTGGGCATGAGCGTGGGCATCATCTGCTGCTTTCTTTCGCCCGAGTTCATGCCCGACCTCAACTCCTACCTCTTCGGCAGTCTGCTCACCATAGGCCATGGCGACCTGGTGCTGCTCGGCGGGCTCACGCTGATAGTGGCGGCACTCACGGTGATGTTCTTCCGCAGCATCGTGAGCGTGGCGTTCGACCCCATCTTCGCCCGCGCCCAGCAGTTGCCCGTCGACATGATAGAATATACGCTGATGGCGGTGATAGCCATGACCATCGTGGCCACCCTGCGCATGGTGGGCATCGTGCTTGCCATCAGTCTGCTCACCATCCCCCAGATGACCGCCAACATCTTCACCTACAGCTACAAGCGCATGATAGCGCTGAGCATCGTCATCGGCTGGATAGACTGCATGACGGGACTGGCACTCTCCTACTGGCTCAACGTGCCCTCGGGAGCCACCATCATCTTTGTAGGCATCATCGTCTACGCCCTGGCACGCACCGCCAAGACGCTGATGGGCCGCCGGCGACTGCGTGGCGCCATGGCGCTGACAGCGGTGGCGGTGGTGGCACTCAGCTCGTGCTCTACGCAGAAAAACACCTCGTCGTCGAGGTTCTGGCATGCCTTCAACGCGCGCTACAACACCTACTACAACGGTGCGATGGCATACATAGACGGCGCGCTCGAAAAGGAAGAGGGCAACCGCGACAACTATACCGAACTGATACCCCTCTACACCGTCAGCAACAAGAATAGCAAGGAGCTGGGCAAGAGCAACTTTGAGCGTGCGGTGACCAAGGCCGAGAAAGCCATACACCAGCACAGCATCAAGCGGCGCCCCGTGTGGGACAAGCAGCGGCGCAAGACCGAGCGCGACATCGAGTGGCTCAGCCGTCGCGAGTATAACCCCTTCCTCTGGAAAGCCTGGATGCTCATGGGGCGCTCGCAGTTTCACATGGGCCAGTTTGACGAAGCCGCCTCTACCTTCTCCTACATGAGCCGCCTCTACGCCACCCAGCCCGCCATCTATGGCAAGGCCCGCGCCTGGCTTGCCAAGTGCTATGTGCAGGAGGGCTGGCTCTACGACGCCGAAGACGTGATACGCAACATGGCGCGCGACTCCATGGACTGGCGCGCCGTCAAGGAGTGGGACTACACCTATGCCGACTACTACATACACACGGCCGACTATCAGCGCGCCATCCCCTATCTGCGCCGCGTGATACGCCACGAGATGCGCCGCAAGCAGCGAGCCCGCGAGTGGTATCTGCTGGGTCAGCTCTATGCCGCCGTGGGCAAGCCCGACTCTGCCTACCACGCCTTCCGCCGCGTGGTGCGCCTCAACCCGCCCTACCAGCTCGAGTTCAACGCCCGCATCGCCCAGACCGAGGTAATGGCCAAGGGCCAGTCGCGCCGCATGATAAGCCGTCTGCGCCGCATGGCTGCATCGGACAACAACAAGGAATATCTCGACCAGGTCTACTATGCCATCGGCAACATCTATCTGGCCGACCGCGACACCGCCCACGCCATCGGTGCCTATGAGAAGGGCGCCAAAGAGTCGGTACGCAACGGTACAGAGAAGGGCGTGCTGCTGCTGAGTCTGGGCAACCTCTACTGGCAGAAGGAGAAGTTTGGCGACGCCCGCCGCTGCTATGGCGAGGCGATAGGTCTGCTGGACCAGGACCGCCCCGACTACCGCCAGCTCTCCGACCGCTCCAAGATACTCGACGAACTGGTGCCCCACACCGACGCCGTGGAGCTGCAGGACTCGCTCCAGTCGCTCGCCCGCATGAGCGAGAAAGACCGCAACGCCGCCATAGACCGCGTCATCGACGCACTCAAGAAGAAGGAACGCGAAGAGCGTCGCGCCCAACAGGAAGCCGACGCCATGCAGCAGCAGAACGAAAACATGGACCGCGACGATATGGGCAACAACCGCAACAATACCCCGTCGAGGCCCAACAACACCGCCACGACAGGCAACGGCCAGTGGTACTTCTACAACCCCATCGCCGTGAGCCAGGGCAAGGCCACCTTCCAGAAGCTGTGGGGCAAGCGAGAGAATGTGGACAACTGGCAGCGCGTCAACAAGACCGTGGTGGCTGGCATGGGGCAGCAGGAAGAGCTCACCGACGAGCAGCGCGACTCCATAGCCCGCGAGGAAGCGCTGCAAGACTCGCTGGCATCGACCACCGACAGTCTGCAGAACGACCCGCACAAGCGCGAGTACTACCTCGCCCAGATCCCCTTCACTCCCAAGCAGGTGGAGCAGAGCAACGCCCTGATTATGGACGGCCTCTTCCATGCCGGTGTGATATTCAAGGACAAGCTCGACAACCTCAGGCTGAGCGAGAAATACCTGACGCGTCTGGCCAACCAGTATGAGAGCTACGCCAACATGGACGAGGTCTATTACCACCTCTTCCTGCTCTATATGCGCAGCCACCGCGGCGAGACGGCGCGCCACTATCTCGACCTGATGCGCCAGCACTATGCCGAGAGCCAGTGGACCACCATCCTCACCGACCCCTACTTTGAAGCCAACGCCCGCGAGGGCACCCATCTCGAAGACTCGCTCTACGCCGCCACCTACACCGCCTTCAAGGACGACAGGATGGACGACGTGATGCGCAATCTCAAGGTGTCGGAGCAGCGCTTCCCCATGGGCGACAACCGCGACAAGTTCCTCTTTGTGGGAGCGCTGGCCAAGCTCAACATGGGCCAGCCCGACAGCTGTCTGGCAGACCTCAAGCGCGTGGTCGAGCAATATCCGCAGAGCGAGATAAGCACGCTGGCGGGCATGATAATCAACGGCGTCAACGCGGGTCGCCAGCTGCGTGGCGGCAAGTTTGACATCGGCGACGTGTGGAGCCGCCGCTCGGCTCTGCTCGACAGCGAGGGTGGAGACTCGATACCCACATTTACCAACGAGCGCGACATCGACTTCAAGTTTGTCATCGTCTACCAGCCCGACTCCATCAATGCCAACCAACTGCTGTATGAGCTGGCGCGCTATAACTTCACCAACTACCTGGTGCGCAACTTTGAGATAGGAGTCAACGACGCCCATGGGCTCTGCCACATGGAGGTGAGCGGTTTTCGCAACTACGACGAAGCCCTTCAATATGCGCGACAGCTCTACGCCCAGCACATTCTGCAACGCCATGCCGGACTGCGCACGATGATAATCAGCGAGGCCAACCTCGAGCTCATCGGCCATCCCTACAGCTACGACGACTATGCGCAGTACTACGACAAGCACTTCGTGCCGCTCAAGGTGAGCACCTTCCGTCTGCTGGCCGAGCCCGCCGAGATAGTGACCCGCCAGGGCGATGAGCCTTCGGTAGAGGATATCGACAATGCCCTGGGCGAGGGTATGATGATAGACGAGGGCGAGCAGAAGCCTCAACAGCAGGGTGGTACCTACGTGCTGCCCGACGAGGGCAAGGAGGGCGCAGCCACCTCGGGCACCATCATCAGCGAGTCGCAGACTGAGGAAACGACCAAGACAGGAGGCACCATCGTCAGCGAGTCGCAGACCGAGGAAACGCCCAAGGCAAACGGCACCATCGTAAGCGCGCCACAGACAGAGGAAGCGCCCAAGGCCAACGGCACCATCGTCGTGCTGCCCGAAGAGACTCAGAAGGCCAAGGCTGCCGCGCCTGCCACAAAGACCGCCACCCCAGCCACCAAGCCAGCAGCCACGACAGCCAAGCCGACAGCTCCTGTCACCAAGCCAGCGGCAAAGCCCGCTACTCCCAAGCCCGTAAGCAAGACAGGCTTCTACTTCGGCGACAAAGTCACCAAGGTGCCTGCCGACACCACCAAGACCAAGAAGCCCAAGGCTGCGGCAAAGAAGAAAAAGTTTGACCTCGAAGACGAATACTACGACTTGGAGGGATTTTAACCCATTAACAGAGACAACAATTATGACAAACGGATTATTACTATGGGTCGATGACGAGATAGAACTGCTGCGTGCCCACATCTTGTTTCTTGAGAAGAAAGGCTACGAGGTAGTTACCGTAACCAATGGTACCGATGCCATAGAACAGTGTGCGCAGCGCACCTTCGACCTGGTGCTTCTCGACGAAATGATGCCCGGTCTCACCGGTCTCGAGACACTGCAACGCATCAAGGAAATCAACCCGGCGACTCCCGTGGTGATGGTGACCAAGAGCGAGGAAGAAGACATCATGGACCAGGCTATCGGCTCAAAGATAGCCGACTATCTCATCAAGCCCGTCAACCCCCACCAGATACTCCTCACCCTCAAAAAGAACATACATCGGCGCGAGATAGAGACCGAGGTGACACAGAGCGGTTACCAGCAGAACTACCAGAACCTGATGATGCAGATTATGGACTGCCAGACGCTCGAAGACTGGCAGAACATCTACCGCAAGCTCACCCACTGGGAACTGGAGCTGAGTAGCACCGACAGCAAGATGACCGAGATGCTGCAGATGCAGAAGGAGGAAGCCAATATAGGTTTTGCCAAGTATATACGCAAGAACTATCTGGACTGGGTGAAGCCCGGCAACAGCAACCGTCCGCTGATGAGCAACGACATCATGAGCCGTCGCATCTTCCCCATGCTCGACAGCGGCGAGAAGGTGTTTCTCGTGGTCATCGACAACTTCCGCTACGACCAGTGGCGCATGCTGGCTCAGGAAATCAGCGACCTCTTCGAGATAGACGAAGACATGTATACCAGCATCCTGCCCACAGCCACCCAGTATGCGCGCAACGCCATCTTCAGCGGCCTCATGCCCACGCAGATAGCGCAGATGTTTCCCGAGTTGTGGGTCGATGAAGACGAGGAAGAGGGCAAGAACCTCAACGAGGCGCCGCTCATCCAGACCCAGATAGACCGCTACCGTCGCCACGACACCTTCAGCTATCACAAAATCAACGACAGCGCTGCGGCAGAGAAGTTCCTGGGGCGCCTCAACGAGTGTACGGGCAACGACCTCAACGTGGTGGTAATCAACTTTATCGACATGCTCTCGCACGCCCGCACCGAGTCTAAGATGATACGCGAGCTGGCCAACGACGAGTCTGCCTACCGCAACCTCACCCTCGGGTGGTTCCGCCACTCGGTCATCGCCGACCTCTTCAAGGCACTCGCCACCACCGGATACCGCGTGGTGGTGACCACCGACCACGGCTCCATACGCTGCACCAACCCCATCAAGATAGTAGGCGACCGCAACACCAACACCAATCTGCGCTACAAGTTGGGCAAGAACCTCAGCTACAACGCCAAAGACGTATTTGTCATTCGCGACCCCAAGCAGGCCCAGCTGCCTATGCCCAATCTGAGCACCAGCTATGTGTTTGCCACCGGCGACAGCTTCTTCGCCTACCCCAACAACTACAATTACTACGTGTCTTATTACAAGAACACGTTCCAGCACGGCGGCATCTCTATGGAAGAGATGCTCATCCCCCTCATCACACTGAAACCCAAGAAAAGATAAAACGATATGACACAGATCAGAATAGAGTCGCTCGACGCCATACGCGCAGCGGCACAGCAGTTTGTCAACAGCATCGGCGAAGCCCGCGTTATCGCATTCTATGGCGGCATGGGCGCCGGCAAGACCACCTTCATCAAGGCATTGTGCCAGGAACTGGGCGTAGAAGACGTCATCACCTCGCCCACCTTCGCCCTCGTCAATGAATACACCGACGGGCATGGCGACCCCATCTACCACTTTGACTTCTACCGCATCCGCCGCATCGAGGAAGTCTATGACATGGGCTACGAAGACTACTTCTACAGCGGCAACCTCTGTCTCCTGGAGTGGCCCGAACTGATAGAAGACATCCTGCCCGATGACACCGTGCGCGTAAAAATCAGCGTCGATGCCGACGGCAGCCGCCTGCTGGAGTTTTAGCTCCACCTTATTTATATATACAGCGAGCCGGATATGCGACAATCGTCAGCATACCCGGCTCGTTGTTTTCGGTCAGTACAGACTGTTAATCCCCTATAAGCGCGTGGGATTAGAGCAGCGCCTTGAACTTCTCTTCTATTACTGCCTTCTTGGCTGCGCCCACGAAGCGGTCTACCAGTTCGCCACCCTTGAAGAAGAGGATGGTAGGTATATTGCGCACGCCATAGTCGGTAGCGATGTCATCGTATTCCTCGATGTCACACTTGCCCACCACAAGACGGCCGTCGTACTCTTCGGCCAACTCAGATACAATGGGAGCCAGCGCGCGGCAAGGTCCGCACCATGTAGCCCACAAATCCACTACCAATGGCAGTTCGCCATTCAGATAGTCCTTAAAATTCTCGTTAGTGATTGTTACTTCCATCTTGATTATTATAAATTCTTCTGCAAAGATAGTGCAAACCGAGCGCAATACAAAATAAATCATATTTATTTTTATTGCCGAGGTGCAGCCTATCTTCACGGCTATGCCGTAAAGTAACGCAAACCGAGCGCAATACAAAATAAATCATATTTATTTTTATTGGCGAAGTGCAGCCTATCTTCACAGTTATACCGTAAAGTAATGCAAACCGAGCGCAATACATAAGAAAGCATGCTTCTCTGTGGCGTTTCAGGTGTTGGGTGGCATCATTGCCTAACAAAAAGGAACGATTTCCGTCAGAAAAGTTTGGCGCTTAGTTTTTTTACTGTATCTTTGCCATGATAAATAACTAAGCCTGTGTCTACAGGCCTCCCCCTATCACCGCAGAGAACAACAAGAAAGCAATAATGGCGTTCGACACAGAAATAAAAGAATACGAGGCGGCAAGGCAGCAATACCAGACCTCGATTATCAATCAAATGAATAGAGAAGAGTACATCAAATACAACGAAGTGCTTTTTTCCACTCATTCGTGCGCCATTGAAGGCAACTCTTTCTCCGTAGATGACACCCGAGAGCTGAAGGAGAAAGGATTGGGAATGATTCCTGCGGGAAAGACACTTTTCGAGGCATTCGAAATGCTTGACCACTTCGAGGCATTCGAGTATATGATGCAAAATACGCAGCATCCTATCGACGAAGAACTGCTCAAGGAAATCAACAGGCGAGTTACCCGTCACACGCTTTCTTATCACGCTCCCGAGGCCATCGCGGGAGAATACACCACTACGGATATGACGGCTGGCGACACGGTCTTCGGCGACCATAAAGAACTCATCGCAAGAGTGCCAAGGCTATTGGAATCGACAGAGGAAGCCATCGTCGCCGCTAATGTACACCCCATGATACTTGCTGCCCGTTTCCATGGTTTCTACGAATATCTTCATCCGTTCCGCGATGGCAATGGGAGAACCGGGCGTCTGGTCAGCAACTACATACTGTTGCGCATGGGGCATCCCCTCCTTATCATCCCGTCAGAGAATCGCAAGGAATACATTGCTGCGCTCCGCATGATTCGTACAGAAGCGACCGATGAACATCTCATTCGTTTCTTTTTCAAGATGGCGACACGGAGAATGGATGAAGAATTGAAGCAGAAAGAAGCAAACACCAAACGCTTTACGACATTTCTCTTCTAAAGCAGCCTGAACGAAGACACGTTGAGGTTTCTACATTGACCGACAAGAAAAGAGTCGGAGCCGAAACCGAACAACATAAATGAAAAAAGCTACGGAAGATGTGTCCGGTTATGACAAATTATTATTACTTTTGTAGATACTATTAGAAATCAACAACTAAAAATAGAATCTATGAAGAAGACTATCGTAGCAATGGCAGCCATGCTCGTCGCAATGGGCATGAGCGCACAGCAGAACATCTCATTTCGTGAGGGCGACATCGTTTCGCCACAGGTAAACGACGACCACACCGTAACCTTCCGCGTGAAAGCGCCCAAGGCCAAGAGTGTGAAGATATTGGCCGACTGGGAGCAGAACAACGGCCAGGCTACTATGAAGAAAGGCAAGGATGGAATATGGGAGTATACCACTCCGCAGCTCGCATCCGAAATGTTCACCTATCGCTTTGACATCGATGGTGTGCTGGGCATCGACCCTGTAAATCCGTTTACGCGCCGCGATGTGGGCAACATATTCAGCATCTTCTATGTGGGTGGCGGCGCTGCCGACGAATATCTGGTAAAGGATGTGGACCATGGCCAGGTGCGCACGGTATGGTATCACTCCAACACGGCCAACGCCGACCGCCGTATGAATGTGTATCTGCCTGCCGGATATGGCAAGACCGACAAGAAATATCCTGTATTCTATCTTCTCCATGGCAGTGGTGGCGACGAGACTGCATGGCTCGACTTGGGCCACATGGCGCGCATCATGGACAACCTCATTGCCGAAGGAAAGTGTGTGCCGATGATTGTCGTCATGCCCAACGGCAACTTCGGCAAGCAGGCCGCTGCCGGCGAGACGGCAGAGAATCTCGCGTTCAGACCCGTATCGACCCACCTCTTGCCACACTACAAGGACGGACTCTTCGAACTGGCGTTCCCTGAAATCGTAAACTATGTCGATGCCACATTCAACACCATCCCCGACAAGGCACATCGCGCCATTGCCGGACTGTCAATGGGTGGTATGCACACACTTATGATTACAGCCAACTATCCCGACATGTTCAATTACATCGGCCTCTACTCCGCCGGCGTCGACTTCTCCCATCTTAATATGGAGGAGGTTCCAGCCTATGCCAACCTCGATACCAAGCTCACCAAGCTGGCACAAGGCAACCCCAAACTCTACTGGATTGCATGCGGCAGCGAAGACTGGCTGTTGCCAGCGAACAAGCGGCTCATGGAGCGCATGGACAAAGACGGACTGAAGTACACATTCCACGAGAGTCCGCGCGGCCACCTCTGGTGCAACTGGCGCCAGTACTCGCTCCTGTTCATCCCCCAGCTGTTCAAGTAAAGCATAACGACATCCCCCTAAGAACCATAAAGATACAGCCATTGCTGGCTGTATCTTTATGGTTCTTAGTTATTGCTGTCCGCTAAACTTGATGGACCAGAAAAAGACAGGGCAAGATAAGTTTGAAGGACCGCATTATTTTAGCGATTAAGGAGCTTTTGAAGAAAACTCTTAGATTCGTTATCGTTAATGTTATTCTCAAATTGCTCATCATATAGCAACTCATTTATGGTTTTACCATTAAATTGTGCCGTTCCTCTGGTTCCTCTTCCAGCCCAATGATGTTGAAGGAGAGTCGTGTTTTGGAGTTTGTCATGAAATACAGATGCCAAAACAGTATTAACTATTCCTGTTTCATCAATACCTACAAAGAAAAACATAAATACGGACTTCTCATTACCCATGCACTTCAAGAACTTGTCAATATTATAGGCTTTAGGATTAGAATCAAGATAAAGGACTTTTGTCTTGATATCTGTATATGAGTCTGAATCAGAAAAGTTCCTAACATAGTCACCTAAGTCATTCTTTGTGTCATAAGTAGGGAGAAAATGTTCTATTTCTTCGATATTCCGCAACAATTTGTTACGTTCTTCCTCATCAGAAGTGATCAAAACTTCAATAAGTCTTCCTCTTATATTCACATTTGGTATATGAGATGCCACAAGTATTGCATCTTTCACTTCTTCACAACGAGTTCTTAAATCTTTCAAGAGTATACCGTAATCATGGGATTGAATAAACTTTATTGCCCTCTTTGGAGAATTTAACACATTCTTAATTTCAGCCTCACTTAATTCCGCTCTGCCAATATTGGGCTTTATATTAGGGAGTGTCGTTAAATATTAAGATTATTTACAACTAT
>UMGV01002246.1_pt1 | contig 46186 bp, 54 predicted proteins | sample 1965361 | NCBI WGS metagenome assembly UMGV01 (sample SAMEA4836081, study PRJEB28245) | human gut metagenome | biome: gut microbiome; material: fecal sample | place: Denmark | collected 2008
CTGTTTGTGTGAACGTACAGTTTTTGATTACTACATCTACTGCGTAGTTACTATTATCGTAAATTTCTATAGCAGCTAAACTTCCTCCAATAGGTCCAATAAATGTACAATTCTCAAATGTTATTGTAGTATCTTCAGTAAGATTATCCATATCGGTTCTTACTGATGTATTGTAAAATACACAATCTTTATATATCGTACCCGACTTGACATGAGAAGTATTATTCGTAGTACCTGTATTATCAAATATCTTGTTAGTATAAGTTTCTCCTGCTGCTGTTTCGCCTATTTTTTGAATCTCATAAGTCGATACAGTTTCATCAGATTCAACAGTTCCCTTTACCAATAGACCATTGATAATTTTGACATTACTATATGTAGCATCAATTCCAAAGAAATATCCATTCAAGTCAATGGTATAGCTATCAGTTCCAACCAAAGCATCAAAGTTATCCTTATTTGTAATGTTTACAAAAGAAATGTACTTTGTAATTCCCGAAATTTTAGCTTCAACAGCATCTCTGTAAAATCCCCACAAAGTGGATTTATCTACGGATTCTTCAGGATATATAACTGTATCGGTTTCATCAAGAAGATACATTGTGTTTTTTTCAAGGCTGTATGCGTAGTGGAAACCGTTTGAATATGTTTCAAGCTTTCCTGCGTTCCAGCCCTCACGGTACAAGCCGTTGATAGCGTCACCGGCAGTTGCAAACTTGGAATCAGGAATAACTTCAACAGCAAGAGCTGTGTTCATATTTCTAACGTTTTGTTGGTCATTGGAAAGATTCGCTTTCTTCACAATATTACTGAAAGTTGGAATTAGCACCGCTGCAAGTATTGCTATTACAGCAATAACGATTACCAACTCAACAATGGTAAAGCCACGTTTATTTGTTTTTTTCATTTTAATTTTGTCTCCTTTGTAATTTGTGTTTCAAAAGAAAAAGGAACCCCGTCTGTTACAACGAGGTCCCCGAAAGAACATAGTATTTCTAAATCTATCCCCCTCGCACCGAAAATAATTTCCGATCCGAGAGAGGCAGGTTGTATTTCTTTTATTTAGTTAGATTTGCTGGGTTGGATTAGTTAGCTTTTGCGTAGATTTCTACACCAGCGTTAAATCCTTTAAGTTCTTCGGCTTCTGTAGCTTGACTATATACATCATGGCTTACAGCTTCACCAGGTGTCCACTTTGTCAAACCTTTAGCATCTTTATACTTGTCTGCAGTAGGTGCAGTGGTCTTTGTCTCCTTTACGACTTTCTTTGTCAAATCGAATGCTCCCTTTGTAAGAGTTGCACCTGCGTAGGTTTTAGCTTCTGACTTGAATTGACCATCAACAACTTCAAAGTAATAATCACCGGAAACAATATAGAAATCTTCGTCACCCTTCATGGATGCTGCATTTTCAGCAAGGTAAAGTTCGTATTCGTTACGAGCTGCTTGCATAGCTGCGTTCTTGTTAGCCTTTTCAATTACATTAGAGAACGTAGGAATAAGTACTGCAGCCAGGATTGCGATTACTGCGATTACGATAACAAGTTCAACGATTGTGAAACCTTTTTTATTATTTCTTTTCATTTTTATTAGTCTCCTAAATTGTATTTTTTATAGTGTTGCACGTAAGTGAGATGCCAAAGGAGCCGTGCAAATCCAGTGGCGCACCGTCAGTATAACAACCCGGTACTGATACGTTTATGTTCTTTATGGCGATAGTAAACATACCTAAATTTTCTCACCATGCAACAGCCTGCATCAAAACTTCAAACCATAATTTCTAAACCAACGCAAAAACCCCGAAGACATCAACGGGTAAAATTGTATTTAGTTTTTATTATGATTATGGTTCCTTTACATCTGCTGCTTGCAATCTTCCTATAAACTTACATCTCTATAGATTGCAGACTTAGATTCGAGTGTAAGTATAACTTCAGTCAGACTCACCGGCTCTTACTCATCGGAGCATCGCTATTCTCGCTCACCGGCTGAAAAAGTCCAACAAGAGGACGGTCATCGTATTCGCCCTACAAAACTAAAAATACCGGTGGACGAGCTTGAGCAGATGAGCCTGACTGTTGTTATTAAATTGATTGTTTGATTTTGCGGATTTTTCACCCACAATAAAAACAGGTGGGTTTTCTTTTGAGAGCGTTTGTGGTGCTCCCCACCTGTTCTGTTGTTTGTTTTGTAGATTACTCTACAGATTAAGTCTTAACATTCTCGTTCTTGTTTTAATACTGAAAACATTATAGGTTGGGCTTTCTCTTGCGGTCGCTAAAGTCTCAAAAACTCCGAATATTTGATACTACACTTTTTGAGGTTTGAAACCTCGCTTTTCATTTTCCGAAAACCTACTTTTCAGCGGTTAAAACGTGTACTTTGCACGCATTTCCGTTCCGAAGTAGTTCGTAGCAGTTATATCGTATAGCTTACACAGATTTCAGCATTATGCGTATTCTTATTGTTCCGCTGCTCTCTTTAAAATACTATTAATATAAATATTACCCTTTGTAATGCCAGAAGTTGTTATGTCAAATACATTGATAATCCTATGATAAATTAAGATGTAAAAATTTTCTAAAACATCTTTTTTTAACCTTGTGGTTAAAGGCAATATTTTAGTTTATTTTGTTTACAACTACATTATATTTAGATGAAGCTTCAGTTGTCCATGACTTATCATTTATTTTAGCACTATCTTGATAATTTATAACAATAGTATTTTCTCCTCTATATGGTGCAAATCCACCTGACACTTTACTTTCATTATATGCATTAATTGTTACGTTGCAACCATCGTATAACAACATAGCAAAGCCATTTGATGTGATAGTTCCGTAATTATTTACTGTTAGAGTACATGCTGCTTCTACATGAATAGCTGATGACTCATGAGAAATTGTTCCATGGTTAGTTAATGTAACTGCAGCAGTTGTTCCAACAAGTGATAATCCACTGAATTCTCCATTATTAGTAATAGACAAACCAACTCCATTTCCTTGAACACTAACTCTTCCTAATGATCCATTATTAATTATTTCATTATTACTACCTGTAAGAATGATTGATTGCATAGAAGTGTTTTCAAGAATTGTAATTTTATTATTAGTACCTCCAATTGTAATTGTCCTTTCACTAGATAGTGATTGTTCTAAGCCAATTAAGTTAATACTGATAATGGAATTATTTAAGATTACACTATCACATATCTTAGTATTGGCAGTGATTGATTTAACATTTCCAGGAATAGTTAAAGCACCACTAGTATCACCGACTGTGATATTTTTTAAAATAAGTGTATGCACACTTCCAATAGCATTATTAAGCCTTGTTTGTAACTCATTTACTGATGAGAAACTTTCATTAGCAATTGTTAAATTAGAAATACTTGACGAAATATCATAAACTTTACCACTCTCAGCGTTGTTAGTAAGTGTTCCACTATTGCTGCATGCAACTGCGGGTATGGATTCTGTAATACAAATTCCTGCTACACCATATGTATAAGCGTTAGCAGTGATATTTCCAGAATTCGTACACCCATATATTCCTTTCACCCAGTCGCCTGCTTGTCCAACAATACCACAGGCATAGTTACAATCTCCAGCAACTATATCACCTTCATTATGACAATTATAAATAACAGAAGTAAGACCAGTACATGAACCTGCATTCGCAACAACCCCTGCAATTGGCACGCCTCCAGTTGTTGCTCCATTTTCAGTCCAGTTTACGCTTGCTCTATTTATGCAATCTTTTACTAAAACGAAATGATTGTTATTATTATCTCCACGTTGGATACTAGATACAATACCTGCAATACTATGCTTAGAACCAGTAATTGTAACATCTGTTCCTGTCTCTAATTTACTATATACCATATTCTTACCGGATACACCAACAACTCCGGCAATTTTTCCAGCTTTTATTCCATCATCAGTAACTGTACCATTAGTTACTTTTATTTTTTCAATATAAGCATTTTCTGCCCAGCCAATTACAGCCGCACCGAATGTACCAGTTTTAATTGCAAAGTTAGTTACATTAAAGTTTTTAATTACAGTTTTAAATAAATCTTCAGAATAAGTTCCATCTTTTAATGTATAATTTTCAGAATCCCATACTTCATTTGCAGTCTTTTTATAAGATGCACCTTCTGTAATACCAACTACCTTTCCAAAAATACCATTATAGCTACCTGTTGAATTTATAGTAAAGTCTGAAATTGTGTATCCATTTCCGTCAAAATATCCAGAGAAAGGATGTTCATTTGTTCCAATTGGAACCCATTCAACATTATCTAATTTAACATTTCCTTGAAGAGTAATAGTATACCCTGCGAAAGTTTCTCCAGCATTTACTAGGTCTCTAAACTCTGCTAATGTCGCAAAATAACCTGACTCTGCTATTGCACCATTTTGAAGAATGTACACGTCGCCTTTATAGTTTTCTCTTTCTATTGCCTCATTAATTGTTTTATCAGCTTCAGCTTCAATTATTGATTCTGTTAACAATTCTCCAGAAGGTGTACCATCATTAGTATATTTAAATGTTACATTTCCTTCTTTATTATTACTAAAATTAGTATAACCAGAAGCTGATTGTTCTACTGAAGTTGTAGAAACACAATATGCATTAGCAATAGTTCCTCCATCTTCTTTTGCAGCAACTGCAGCTGCAGTAGCATAAAGAATAGAGATCTCTCCACCTGTTTTTGCAACGATTTTACCTTTTGCTGCTTTTGCATAAGTTGTTTGACCATATTCATAATAACAATCATATGGAACCTCAGTAACGATAAGTTTTCCTAAACTTCCATAATGGTCAACATTTCCATAAGTAGTATTAATGGTCAAAGTTGTGCTCACACTGTTAGTACGAATAACAACATCTTTTGCTTGAGTGCCACTATTTGTATAACTAACACTTATAGCTGTTGTATTCTTACCAGCATCAAATCCTTGAGTTGCATTGACAGTTGTAACAGTAGCACTTTCTTTTAGATATACACTATAACCTAAAGAATATAAATTATTAATTTCTTCTTCAGTTTTTGCAACAGCAAAGTAGTTTTCTTTATTAGAATCATTTATTTCTTCTCCTTGAGGGAATACTAATTTATAATCCTTATCAAGGACTGCTACTCTATTTTCTTTAGAATTCCAAACATAGATATAACCTTTTGAACTTGGTAATTTCTCTATATCCATTCCATATTTTTCTAAATCTTCTGCAGCATCATACATAGTCTCATTTTTTTCATTAGTTATTTCTTCTAATTCTAATATTTCATTCATATTAGTTACATAACTAAAGTCTTTAGCATTATTAGCTTTTTCAATAACCCCACTAAATGTAGGTATTAACACCGCTGCAAGTATTACTATAACAGCAATTACAATAACTAGTTCAACTAATGTAAAACCTTTTCTTCTTTTCATTTTTTTCTTCCTCTCTTCTTCTAAAAAAAGAACACTAATTAAAGAACCAACATTAATATTATTATAAGTAAGAATATTAAAGTTAGAGCACCAATAATAATACCACCCCAAAGTGTGGGAACTTCTTTTTTCATAAGTTCTTTAAATTTCTCAAACTTATCAGTTGATTTACCTTCCATTGAATTCTCCTTTCAAAAAAAGCACATATTGTTATTAGCAAACGAATATTTCATCTGCTACTTTATTATACTACTGTTTTTTCAAAATTCAATATTTTTTCAATTATGTAATCGTTTTCTTATTTTTTTTATCAAAAATATTATTTGCTACGTTTAGTATTCTTTTTAAAATATAAAAAAATTGCATCAAAAAGATGCAACTTATTATATTTTAATAATACACTCTACCATTAATTATTTTGTCACTACTGAAAAAATCAAATAATTCCGATATAGTTACAAATGAATAATCTTCATTTTTTAAATAATTTATCACTTTGATAATGGCTTCTTTTTTATACTTATTATAGTCATGAAAAAGTACTATTGAATCTTGTTTTACTTCACTTAAAACTTTCTTGTATATTTCATTACAATCATCATACTTCCAATCTAGTGAATCTGCATTCCAAAATATGATAGGAAAATCTATTTTTTCTAATACTTCATTATTAGCAATTCCATAAGGGAATCTAAATATTCTTGGATAATGATTTATTACTTTGTATATTTCTTCTTGAGTTTTAGATATCTCTTCTAATCCCTTTTCTAAAGTTATATTTTTAAAATTAGGATGAGAATAGGAATGATTCCCTATTTCATGATCATGAGAATATATATACATCAGTTCTTCTTCATGATTTTTTATATTACATCCTAATATAAAAAATGTTGCTTTAACATCTAACTCTTCTAATAAATCAACTAATTCTTTAGTTTTTAAACTTGGGCCATCATCAAAAGTAATAGCTATTCTTTTTTTGTTTGTTGGATTAGATTTAATTTGTTTTCTTAAGTATGCATCTGTTATATCAAAAGTGATTGCTAATGCATTTTCCCCAGTAAGTATAGGCATCATATAGACTATTAATCTATTGTTAATGATTAGAAAATTTAAAAGTTCTAGTTCTTGATAAGTAACAGTATTTTGTGTTTTACTATTTAATTCATTAAGTATAGTATCTGATAGCACTACTCTTTCACTTGTTTTAATTTCATATGTATATGATTTAATTATATTTCTATTGTTTAAATTATAAAAAATCATATAACTTACATATTCATCATTTTGAAAAAAACGATATCTAATTTTGATTTTTTTACCTATTTTTTTATTGTTTTTTATAAAATTACTTATCTCTTCAACCACCTTTTTATCAATATTTTCGCTGTAACTAGGATAGGTAAAAGTAGTATTTTCTACCGTTTTTTCTTTAATGATTATTTCCGCTTTTGTTTCTTTTTCAACCTCTCTACAAGAAGCTGAAATTAGTAATACTAAAATAATTATTAATAATTTTTTCATATACTATTATATTTTGTGTTTTTTTATCTTTTATTCATAAAGAAAAGGCAACTAGAAAACTAATCGCCTTATTTTTAACTGTTTTCGCCACCTTGTAATGCTTTAATTGGTTTTTCAAAACTTGCAATTATTGTTGGTAAAAGACCACTGATAACAGTAAGTATGACACTACCAATTACTATCAATATTAAGTAAAGTGGTTCAAATTGAACTATTTTAAAAGATGATAAACCAGTAGTAACTGATGCATTTTCTTTAATAATATTCTTAACTAAAACACTTATTGGATTACTTAAAAGATATGCACCAAATACTCCTAAGACTCCTGATGCAAATCCTATTAGCATGGTTTCAGCCACAAATATTCTTCCAACATCTATTCTTCTTGCTCCAATACTACGTAAGATTCCAATTTCTTTTCTTCTTTCTAAAACAGAAATATAAGATATTATTCCTATCATTATTGATGAAACTAATAATGATATTAATGCAAATATAATTAATACTTTACTTAGTATCTTAACGAATGTTGAAAACTCTTGAGTTATTCGTTTCATATAATCACTATAGCTTATTACAACATTACTATTAGAGTTATCATATGCTTCTATATAATCTTCAATAATTAATCTATCTTCAAACTTTTCAGTATATATGAAAAATCTATTTATTTCTTTAACTATACCTAAATTCTTTAATTGATTTTCATATAAATAAGTTGCTGTTTGTGTTGATGAAATACCAACATAATCTTCAAATTTACTACCTGTAAAAACATCTTTTTCTAATCCATATTCTAATTGTTCTTTAACTATTTGACTATTCATATTAGTATTATATATATAATCAGTTAACTTTTTAGTATATAAGAAACATGTTTGATAAATTTCACTTGTAGCTTTTTCTTTGACTCTTATTATTCCAACAATCTTCAAAGTCATTTTACTATTGTTATACATCTGTTCGTAGTATGATGTGCCTTTAGAATAATATTTTCCATCTATCTTAACATATAAATCATCATTAGTTAAAAGTTTAAATTCTTTATCCATTAATTCATCAAAAGTATAACTATCTCGATAATGATCTATTCCCATATAATATAAAATTGTTGCACTGATGCAATTATAACTATCAACTACCAAGGCAATCTCATCAGCTTCTGTTGGTATTTTTCCTTTTAAAACATCATAGTCACTACTAACTATTTCTGTATCATCAGTCATTTCTTCTAAATAACTAGGATATACCTTTTTATATCCATCACTATTTTTAGTTAACATAGTCATTTCAATACTACTATTATAATTAACCCAAGTATATAAAGATTTATCTAACTTATCAAAATGCTCAAAAAACTCACTTTCGATTACATTAAGATGCTCATAACGATATTGTCCCTTAACAACATTTACTTTTTCTTCAGTTGGAAACTTTTCATAATCTTTAGAAATGGTAGCTGAAGAATTAGTCTTTACACTAGAAGAAACTGTAATAGGATAATTACCCAAAGCAACCCTTTGGACATCATTAATATAACTATTCACTCCCCCAGAAACCGATATTACTAATGCAACACCAATAATTCCAATACTTCCAGCTAAAACTGTTAATATACTTCTAGCCCATTTTAGTTTTAAGTTTTTAAAACTTAAAGATATAGCTGTCAAAAATGGCATTTTTGAATGCTTTTCTTTTTTCTTAATAACAGTTTTTTCTTCTATAATATTATTATCACTTTTTTCATCACTTACTACTTTTCCATCAAACAGATTAATAATTCGAGTAGAAAATGTCTTTGCAAGTTCTTGGTTATGAGTAACCATTACAACCAAATGATCTTTAGAAATTTCTTTTAAAATTTCCATTATTTGTCTTGAGTTATTTGAGTCAAGTGCCCCTGTAGGTTCATCTGCCAAAATGATTTTTGGGTTATTTACTATTGCCCTAGCAATAGAAACACGCTGTTTTTCCCCTCCACTAAGATACTTTGGTAACTTCTTTGCTAAATGGTCCAAATTAACCTTTTTTAGGGCCTGTAATGCTTTTTTCTCTCTTTCTCTATAACTTATACCAGATAGAGTTAGCGATAACTCAACGTTTTTTAAGACGCTCAAATGAGGAATTAAATTGAAGTTTTGAAATACAAAACCAACATTTTCATTACGATAATAATCCCAATCTTTTTCCTTATAGTCTTTTGTTTTTACACCATCTATTATTAATTCTCCACTAGTATATTTATCTAGTCCGCCAATAATATTAAGCAAAGTCGTTTTACCGCATCCACTAGGACCAAGTATAGAAACAAACTCACAGTTATTAAAGACTAAATTAACATCTTGTAAAGCTTTGGTTTCAAGCTTAGATATATTATAAACTTTATTAATATTTTTCAGCTCTATCATATTATCACCACTTTTTCTAGTAATTTATTTTAACATTTTTAAAAGTATTTTTCAATAATTATGTGTTTATAAAAAAGTTAGACTTTAGGTCTAACTTATTAATTATACTCAAACTTAAATCTACTCAATAGGCGTAAAAGTCTTCATAAACCTCTTCAATAAAAATGTGCAAAAGTATGGGAATGTATACACCTTTTCACTATAACCAATATTACTAGCTGATAATTTAAATCCAAATGAAACATCTGCATATTTATCAGATGATATGATATTTTTTAACGACTTAGATTTGCCACTTTTTGCTTTTACTTCAATTGGTATCAAATTATTTGTTGAACGAATAAAAAAATCTTCTTCTAGAGTTCCGTCATTTCGCTTATAATAATAAAGTTTATAACCAGCTTTTACTAAAGCCTCACCAACCATATTTTCATATAGTGCGCCTTTATATACTCCAAAATTTTTATTAGCTCGTAAATCTTCTTGAGATTCTTCATCAAGAAGAGAAACAAGTAATCCTGTATCACCAAAATACAATTTGAATTTATCTATGTCATAATTCCCCGAAAGAGGTAACTCTATATTATTTAAACAATAGCAGACATTAACAATTCCAGCATCCACTAACCATTCAGCACATCCTCTATAATCTCTAAATCTTGCTCCATTTTCTATTTTTGACACTTGAAATTTTTTATTTTCTTTAGCAAGTTGCACTGGAATACTATTAAAAACATTAAGTATTCTGGTTTGATCTAGGCCCTCTGCATATTTTCGTATATCCTCTTTGTAATCAGCAATAAGTTGCCTTTGAATACTCAAAGAACCTTCAAATGTTTTCTTTTTAATATAATTTTTAACAACTGCTGGCATTCCCCCAAGAATTACATAATCACGGAAAAGATCATGAAAAACCGACATTTCAAGTTCACTGAATGGGGTAAAAGTTTTCATATGGTCAAGCATCCCTGAAATTACTTCATCATTATAACCCTTTGCCCATAAGAACTCTTCAAAGTCCATGGAAAACATTTCATAATCTGTTTTATATCCAACACTATTACTTTCAATTTTTCTATAATTTATTCCTAACATTGACCCACTACAAATCACATCAAAGCGTCCATCTTCTTTAAAAAATTTCAAAGATGTTGTTATGTTAGGAAATTCTGTTATTTCGTCAAAGAAAATGAGTGTTTTACCAGCAATAAATGCTTTAGTGGGGTCTAGCAAAGATATATTCTTAATAATATCTGATACAGCATAGCCATCAACAGTAATTTTTTTATACTTTTCATCTTTAACAAAGTTTATTTCAATAACACTTTCATATCCTGCTACTTTGGCAAAATGACGTATAGATTCAGTTTTGCCTATTTGTCGGCACCCTTTAACAATTAATGGATTTCTATCACTATCTGCTTTCCAATTCAAAAGGTATTCATCTATTTTTCTTTTCAAATACATTTCTTCCATAAAATAAACTCCTATTGTTTAAATATATTATAACATAACTTAATTATTAGTCAATATAATTGCACATTTTTAGAGCGAATATTTTTAAATTTCACACATTTTTAGAGCGAATATTTTATCATTTTGCACATTTTTAGTATATTATTAATAGCTTATATACAATTTATATCAAAAAAAGTTAGACAGAAGTCTAACTTATTAATTATTACTCAAATATTAGATAAATTCAATGATAGCCATTGGAGCTGAATCACCACGTCTAGGACCAGTTTTTAAAACTCTAGTGTAACCACCATTTCTTTCTTGATATTTTGGAGCAATTTCACTAAATAATTTTTGAATTGCGTATTGATTTTCATCAGCCATCTCAAAACGAATCATTTTGGCAGCTTGACGTCTAGCAGCTAATGTATCTTTCTTACCTAGAGTAACCATTTTGTCGGCTAATCTTTGTAATTCTTTAGCTTTAAATAAAGTTGTTTCAATACGTCCGTTAATAATAAGATCAGTGATTAAATCTCTTAACAAAGCTTTTCTTTGAGCAGAGTCACGACCTAATTTACGATAACCTAATGACATATTTTAAGTCCTCCCTTGGATTTTTAGATTTCATCAGATGAATCGAAATCGTCTTCATCTTCTTCATTTTCATCGTCTTCTAAATAAGTTGAATCCATATCATATGAACGACGCAAATCTAAACCAATTTCGCGAAGTTTTTGAACTACTTCTTTCAAAGACTTGCGACCTAAGTTACGAACTCTCATCATTTCTTCTTCATTCTTTTGTGTTAAATCGCCAACAGTGTTAATTCCTGCGCGTTTCAAACAGTTGTAAGAACGAACTGATAAATCAAGTTCTTCAATCTTCTTATCAAGTTTCTTATTAGAAACTTTTTCTTCACGTTCATACATATAGTTTTCTTGGACAACCATTTCATTTAATTTTGAAACTACTTCAAAATGTTCAACCAAGAACTTAGATGCAAGTGATACTGCATCATCAGGTTTAATTGAATCATTTGTCCATACTTCTAATGTTAATTTATCATAATCAACATTTTCATCTACTCTTGTCTTTTCAACATCATATCTTACTTTAGTAACAGGTGTGTAAATTGCATCGATTGGAATTCTAGTAACGATTAAATTGCCACTAGCATCTTTGCAGAAAATCTTATTTTCATCAGCATTAACATACCCAATACCACGTCTAGCATAAAATGTTGCTTTAAATTTTGCTCCTTCTGATAAAGTAGCGATGACTTGATCAGGATTTACGATTTCTATATCGCTATCATGTTCTAAGTCGCCAGCTTTAATTACGCCTTCACCATTAGCTACAATTGTTAATTTGTATAAATCTGTTGTCTCTGTTGGCATAGGTTTGAATAGTGTTTCTTCATCGATTTTTAAAACAATATTTTTTAAATTCAATATTATTTCAGTAACATCTTCATAAACGCCTTCCAAAGCCATAAATTCATGAGCTACGCCTTCAATTTCCATAGCCACGATTGCAACACCAGGCATTGAAGATAACAATACTCGACGAAGTGCATTTCCTAAAGTAATTCCGTATCCTCTTTCAAGTGGAATAATAACAAATTTACCATAGTTCTTGCTCTCAGCATTTTCAACAAGTGTTTGAGGTCTAATAAATTCGAATCTTCTCATTCGTATCCTCCTTCAGATTTTTTAATTGTTATAACTATTCTTTTATCCTCTAGGTCTCTTTGGTGGACGGCATCCATTATGAGGAATTGGAGTTACATCTTTAATTGATGTAATTTCAAGTCCAGCAACTTGTAATGAACGAATAGCTGCTTCACGTCCAGGACCAGGTCCTTTTACAGAAACTTCAACTTTAATCATACCGCTGTCAAGTGCTGCTTTTGCACACGCTTCAGAAGCCATAGATGCAGCAAACGGTGTAGATTTCTTACTACCTTTAAAGCCTAATGCTCCAGCACTGCTCCATGCAATTGCATTTCCTTCAGTGTCAGTGATAGTAACGATTGTATTATTAAAAGTAGAATGAATGTGTGCGACTCCATTCGGAATATTCTTTTTGATTTTACGTTTACGAATTTTACGAGCCATTTAGTTCGCCCTCCTTTTATTATTTCTTCTTATTTGCTACAGTCTTAGCTTTACCCTTACGAGTTCTAGCATTACATCTTGTATTTTGTCCTCTTACTGGTAAACCTTTACGATGACGAATACCTCTATAGCAACCAATTTCCATTAATCTTTTAATATTCATTGCAACTTCACGACGTAAATCACCTTCAACTTTTAATTCTGCAACTTCACGTCTAATAGCTGCCATTTCTTCTTCAGTTAATTCCTTAACGCGTTTGTCTTCGCTAACGCCAGCCTTTTTTAAAATTTCAATTGCTGTTGGTTTTCCAATTCCATAAATATATGTCAATGAGATAACAACTCTCTTGTCACGTGGAATATCAACACCACTAATACGTGCCATTATTTTGCACCTCCTATATTATCCTTGTTTTTGTTTATGTTTTGGATTACTACAAATAACCATAACTTTTCCGTTACGCTTAATTACTTTACATTGGTCACACATTGGTTTTACTGATGGTCTAACCTTCATTTTTATATCCTCCTTTTGAGCCTCTCAACGAGACTTTAGTGTGAATTGTATTACTTATGTCTACGTGTAATACGGCCACGTGTTAAGTCATATGGTGATAATTCAACAGTTACTTTATCACCTGGTAAAATGTATATGAAATTCATACGGATTTTACCAGAAACGTGGGCTATAATTTGATGCCCATTATCTAAAGTCACCTTAAAAACTGAATTTGGTAGGGCATCTGTAACTGTCCCTTTTAATTCTATGACATCACTTTTTGACATCGGCATTGCCTCCTTCAATCGTCAGTATCTTATATCCATCTTTTGTTATGACAATAGAATGTTCAAAGTGAGCACTGTCACTTCCATCGCAAGTTACCGTAGTCCAATCATCTGCTAAAATTCTAACACCTGATTTTCCACGATTAACCATTGGTTCTATCGCTAATGTCATACCTTCTCTTAATACTGGTCCATGACCAGCTTCTCCATAATTTGGAATCATAGGATCTTCATGCAAAGCTCTTCCTACTCCATGACCTGTAAAGTCTTTTACAACGCTACATCCATGTTCTAAAACATAAGCTTCAATTGCATGAGATATATCCGATAAACGGTTTAGGGGTTTAGCAAATTCCAATCCTTTAAATAAAGCATTTTTAGTGATTTCCATTAAAGATTTTCTTTGTTCACTAACTTCGCCAACACCATGAGTCATTGCACTATCGCCATGGTAGCCTTTATAACAAGCTCCAATATCGATAGAAATTATATCACCATTTTTTAATTTAGTTTTTTTGTTTGGGATACCATGAATAACAACATTATTAATCGAAGCACAGATGGATCCTGGGAAGCCATTATAGCCTTTAAAAGATGGAGTTGCACCATGAGCTAAAATAACTTTTTCAGCAACTTCATCAAGCTCAGCAGTTGTAACTCCTGGAGCTATTGCTTCCTTAACAGCTTTGTGAGCTAAAGCAACAATTCTTCCCGCTTCTTCCATCAAAGCAATTTCACGATTACTTTTTATTGAAATCATTTATTTCCTCCAAGTTTTACTTTAACTTCTTCAAAAACATCGCTGATATCTTTCATACCATCAACATCAATTACTATATTTTGTTTAGAATAATAATCTAAAACAGGTGCAGTTTGATTATGATATACTTCAAGTCTGTTTTTAACAGTTTCTTCATTGTCATCAGCTCTTTGAATTAAAGTAGCACCGCAGACGTCACAAACGCCTTCAACTGTTGGTTTCTTTGATTTAATGTGGTAACCTTCTTTACATACTGGGCAACTACGGCGTCCAGTAATACGATCTATTAAAACTAAATCATCGGTTTTAATATTGATAACTCCATCAAGTTTGATTCCTAGCTTCTTAAGCATTAAATCTAGAGCTTGTGCTTGAGCAATTGTTCTAGGATATCCATCAAGTAAGAATCCACCTTTACAATCACTAGCTTTAAGTCTTTCTTCAACAAGCCTAATTGTTATTTCATCAGGAACTAATTGCCCATTATCAATATACACTTTTGCTTCTAAACCAACAGGTGTCTTGTTAGAAATAGCTTCTCTAAACATATCACCTGTTGAAATATGAGCAATATTATATTCATTTTTTATTAATGAAGCCTGAGTGCCTTTTCCAGCACCAGGAGCTCCCATAATTAATAAGCGTTTCATTTTAACACCTACTCGATAAAGCCACGATATTCTTTCTCTTGGCTTTGAGTTTTAATTTGTTTAGCTGTTTCAATAGCAACACCAACAACGATAATCAAACTTGTTCCACCAACTTGAACAGATGATGGTAAATTAAATATCTTAGTAATGATTATTGGAAGGATTGCAACAAGTACTAAGTAAGTAGCACCTAGCATTGTAATCTTGAATAATACTCTTGAAATATATGATGCAGTTTCATCACCAGGTCTAATACCAGGGATATATGCGTTTTGTTTTTGTAAATCTTCTGCCATCTTATCAGGATTAATTTGTAAGAATGAATAGAAGAATGAGAACAATACGATTAATACAACATATAGAACAAATCCGATTGGTTCACTAGTTGAAAATATATTCAACAACCATGTCTTAGCTGTTCCTGCATTTAAGAAGTTAGCGATTGTTAATGGCAAACTCATTAATGTTGATGCAAAAATTACTGGAATAACTGATGCAGAATTCAACTTAATAGGAATGTTAGAATCGTTCTTTCCTCTGAATGATGCAGTAGCAGGTCTATTTGCATATTGGATAGGAATTTTTCTTTGAGCTTCTTCCATGAATACAACAGCCACAATGATTAAAATCATAAGGATGATGATTCCAAAGAAAATGAAAATATTACCAATTTTTTCTCCACCAGATACGATATATTTTTGAATTAAATCATTAATCATATCAGGGAAACTAGAAACGATACCAGCAACGATAATCATAGATGTACCATTACCAACACCACGAACTGTAATATTTTCAGCTAACCATAATGTGAAAGCAGTACCTGCAGTTAATACAACTGCTAAATATACATAAATGATTGCTGGAACTGGAGTAGGAGTACCTACTACGAAGAAAGCATCATAATAAGAAACAGAAATACCAATAACTAAAGTTAAAGCTTGAACGAAAGCTAAACCTAAAGAGATGTATTTTGTTAAATTATTTAACTTCTCTCTACCAGTAGCACCTTCTTCACCCCATTCTTTTAAAACAGGAACGATGTCCATTTGTAAAAGTTGAACAACGATTGAAGAAGTAATATATGGGCTAACACCTAATGCAATAATAGAGAAGTTTGATAAAGCACCTCCACTAAATACATCAAGGAAGCCGAACATTGATTCACTTGAACCGAATAAAGTTTTTACAGCATCTAAACTAACAAAAGGAATTTGAATGAAATAACCTAGACGAAAAACAAATAAGAATAAAGCTGTAAATAATAAACCTATCCAAACTTTCTTATTTTTTAATTCCATCTTCATCTTAGATCACCTCTATTTTTCCACCAGCTTCAACAATTCCTTTTTCTGCTGATTTAGAAAATTTATGTGCGCAAACAGTTAGATTCTTTTCTAACTTTCCATTTCCTAAAACTTTGATGTTACAACTGCCTTTTTTAATAAGACCAGCTTTTACTAATTTTTCAGGTGTAACTTTTGCTCCAGCATCAAAGCAATTTAATGCTTCAACATTAACAACATCATATTCAACACGATTAATATTAGTGAAACCACGTTTAGGAATACGTTTGAATAAAGGAGTTTGACCACCTTCAAATGCCGGGCGAACACCGCCACCACTACGAGCGTTTTGACCTTTGTGTCCGCGACCACTAGTTTTACCTAGTCCACTACCAGTACCGCGACCAACGCGCTTTTTACTATGTCTAGCACCTTCAACAGGTTTTAATTCATGTAATTTCATGTTAACCTCCTAATCTTGAAGAACTTCAACTAAATGACTAACTGTTGCAATCATTCCGCGAACTGCTTCATTATCTGGTTTTTCAACAACTTGATTAATCTTAGATAAACCTAGAGCTTTTAAAGTTTTACCTTGATTAGGCTTACGTCCATAAGCACTTTTAACTAATTTAATACGTAATGTTTTTTCCATAATTACTACTCCAAAATTTCCTCAGGTTTTTTACCTCTAATTTCAGCTACTTGTTCAACTGTTCTTAAAGATTTTAATCCTTCCATTGTAGCTCTAACAATGTTAATAGGTGTACTAGAACCTATAGATTTAGATAAGATATTTTGAATTCCTGCTAATTCAACAACGGCACGAACAGGTCCACCGGCGATAACACCAGTTCCATCAGGAGCAGGTTTTAAGAATACTCTACCAGCACCATAAACACCTGTGATTTCATGAGGAATTGTTGTATTAACGATTGGAACATTAACTAAATTCTTCTTTGCGTCTTCTACTGCTTTTTTAATAGCATCAGGAACTTCTATAGCTTTACCAGTTCCTAAACCAACGCGACCTTTTTGATCACCAACAACAACTAAAGCACTAAAACGGTATCTTCTACCACCTTTAACAACTTTAGTTACATGGTTAATACTAACAACACGTTCTTCAAATTGTTTTTCAGCAACAACAACATCTTTTTTAACTTGTTTTTTATTTTCTTTATCTTGACGCATTATTTCCCTCCTAGAACTTTAATCCTGCGTCTCTAGCAGCTTCTGCTAAGGCTTTTACTCTACCATGATATAAATAACCACCACGGTCGAATACGACGCATTCAATTTGATTTTCTAAAGCTCTTTTCGCTACTAAAGCACCAACTTGTTTTGCTGCTTCAATATTAGAACCATTCTCTAATTTTAATTCTTTATCAATACTTGATGCACTAACTAAAGTAACACCCTTTACATCATCAATTACTTGAGCATAAATGTGTGCATTTGATTTATACACATTTAAACGAGGTAAAGTAGATGTTCCACTTATCTTTTTACGAATTCTTAAATGACGTACTATGCGTGTTTCATTACGCGATTTTTTTGTGACCACTACTCATACACTCCTTTCTACTTAGCTTTCTTTCCTTCTTTACGACGGATAATTTCGTCTTTATAACGAATACCTTTACCTAAATATGGTTCAGGTTTTCTTACAGCTCTAATTTCAGATGCGAATTGGCCAACTACTTGTCTATCAATACCGCTAACTTTCATTTCAGTTGCAGATGGAGTTTCTACAGTGATACCAGCTGGAATAGCAAGTTCAACTGGGTGAGAATAACCAGCACTAATAACCAACTTTCCATCTTTTAAAGCAGCACGGTAACCTACGCCTTCCATAACTAATGATTTAGCGAATAGATGTGTAACGCCTTCTACCATATTGTGTAATAAGGCTCTTGTAGTACCATGAAGAGTTTTATGTTCAATAGAATCACTTGGTCTACTAACTTTAATAGTATTGCCTTCTATTTCAATCTTCATATCTTTACTGAATTGACGAGAAATTTCACCTTTAGGGCCCTTAACAGTTACAAAATTATCTTGAACGTCAACTGTTACGCCTTCTACGAATGTAATTAACTTATTACCTATTCTTGACATATTTTTCCTCCTACCAAACGTATGCTACGACTTCGCCGCCAACGTTAAGTTTACGAGCTTCTTTATCAGTCATAACTCCATTTGAAGTTGAAATAATAGCTATACCTAAGCCGTTCAATACTTTTGGTAATTCGCTTGATTTTGCATAAACTCTTAATCCTGGTTTAGAAATACGAGTTATACCTTTGATTACTCTTTCTTTCTTATCTGTATATTTTAAAGCAACTTTTAAAGTGTTTTGAGCTTCGCCTTCAACTACTTCGATGTCTTTAATATAACCTTCATTTTTAATAACGTTTAAAATTTCTAATTTTGCTTTTGATGCTGGAATCTCAACATATTCATGTTTCATTTGATTAGCATTACGAATACGTGTAAGCATATCAGCAATTGGATCAGTCATTACCATAGATGGTCTCCTTTCTACCAACTAGCCTTAGTAACGCCAGGGATTTGTCCCTTGTACGCTAACTCTCTAAAGCATAGACGGCAAAGTTTGAATTTACGATAAACGGCATGTGGTCTACCACAGCGTTCACAACGTGTGTATTCTCTAACACCAAACTTTTGTTTACGTTTATTTTTAATCTTTAATGATGTTTTAGCCATAATTTACTCCTTTACTACTTTCTAAAAGGCATATCCAATAAGTTTAACAACTCACGGCCCTCTTGATCAGTTTTAGCAGTAGTTACTATAACAATATCCATACCACGAATCTTTAATACTTTATCGTAATTGATTTCAGGGAAAATTAATTGTTCCTTAATACCTAAAGTATAATTTCCGCGTCCATCAAATGAATCTTTACTTAAACCTCTAAAGTCTCTTACTCGAGGAAGTGCAACTGAAACTAGTTTGTCATAGAATTCATACATTCTTTCTCCTCTTAAAGTTACTTTACAACCGATAGCTACACCTTCACGAAGTTTGAAAGCAGCGATTGATTTCTTAGCTTTTGTAATAACTGGTTTTTGACCAGCGATTTGTGTTAATTCTTCATAAGCTGCATCTAAAACTTTTGAATTATGAATAGCATCACCAACACCAATGTTGATAACTATCTTTTCTAGCTTTGGTACTTGCATGATAGAAGTATAAGCAAATTTCTTCATTAATTCAGCTTTTACTTGTTCATTATATTTTACTTGTACACGATTCATAGTTTCCTCCTACTTATCCAAAAGTGCTTCAGTCTTCTTTACAAAACGCACTTTTTTGCCATCAACAAATTTGTAACCAATCTTACTAGCTTGATTAGCTTTTGTATCATAGTACATTACGTTAGAAATAGCGATTGGAGCTTCCTTTTTAATAATTCCGCCATCAGGATATGCATTAGAAGGTCTTGTATGACGAGATACAATATTAACGCCTTCAACAACTACACGTTCTTCTTTTACTAATACTTTTAGTACTTTTCCGATTTTACCTTTATTGTCACCGCTAATTACTTTAACGGTATCACCTTTTTTAATATGCATAAGTTACCTCCTTATAGAACTTCAGGAGCCAAAGAGATGATCTTCATGAAGTCTTTATCACGTAATTCACGTGCAACAGGTCCGAAAATACGAGTTCCTTTAGGAGTCTTATCTTCTTTAATAATTACTGCTGCATTGTCATCGAATTTAATGTAACTTCCATCATTTCTTCTTAATCCACTCTTAGTTCTTACGATTACGGCTTTAATAACGTCACCTTTTTTAACAGCACCACCAGGTGTTGCACTCTTAACAGTAGCAACGATAATATCACCAACGCTAGCGTATCTACGTCTAGTTCCACCTAAAACTTTAATTGTTAAAATTTCTTTAGCTCCTGAGTTATCAGCAACTTTTAATCTAGATTCTTGTTGTATCATTATCTCGCCTCCTGCCTATAGTTGTACAGCACGTTCAACAATTTCAACTAAACGGAAGTTCTTAGTTTTTGATAGTGGACGAGTTTCCTCAATCTTAACGATATCTCCCATTTTAGCATCGTTTGTTTCATCGTGGGCAGTAAATTTCTTACTATTTTCAACGCGTTTTCCATATAAAGGATGTTTGCGATATGTTGTTACTAAAACTTTAATTGTTTTGTCTTCTTTAGTAGAAACAACTTTACCAGTATATACTTTTCTATTATTTCTTTCCATAACTAGCCTCCTTATTCAGCTGCATTCGCACGTTCAGTTAGAATAGTTTTCATACGAGCGATTTGTTTTTTAACTTTACCAATTTGAGCTGTATTTTCTAATTTTCCAACTGCTGCTTGCAAACGTAAATTGAATAATTCTTGTTTTAACTCAACGATTTTTTCCTCAATAGTGGCATTTTCTAATTGTCTGATTTTTTCAGCTTCTGATACTTTTTTAACAGGAGCTACAACTTTCTTTTCTTTTTTAGCCATTATCTTTCACCACTTTCTTTGACAACGATTTTTGTTGGAATAGGTAGTTTGTGAGATGCAAGTCTTAAAGCCTCTCTAGCTGTCTTTTCATCAACACCGCCAACTTCAAACATAATTGTGCCACGTTTAACAACTGCAACGTAACCATCAGGAGCACCTTTACCTCCACCCATACGAACTTCTAGAGGTTTATGAGTTTGTGCCATATGAGGGAATATACGAATCCATACAGCTCCTAAACGCTTCATATAACGAGTCATAGCGATACGAGCAGCTTCGATTTGTTGTGATGTAATCCATGCACCTAATTCTGCTTGTAAGCCATATTCACCAAAATTAATTTCTTTAGCACCTTTAGCTTTTCCTTCATAGCTAACGCGATGAGGACGACGGTACTTAGTTCTCTTAGGCATCAACATAATTATTTAGCCTCCTTATTATTCTTTTTTGTAGGAAGAACTTCTCCTTTACAAATCCATACTTTAACACCTAACTTACCATAAGTTGTGTTTGCTTCTGCGATAGCATAATCTACATCAGCTCTTAAAGTATGTAGAGGAACAGTACCTTCACTATATCCTTCACGACGTGCCATTTCAGCTCCACCCAAACGACCAGAGATAGAAGTTTTAATACCTTTAGCTCCAGCTTTCATACTTCTTTGGATAGCCATCTTTTGTACACGACGGAATGATGCTCTGTTTTCAAGTTGTTCAGCAATATTACGAGCAACTAAAGTAGCATCTAAATCTGGGTTCTTAACTTCAACAACGCTTAAGAAAATTGTCTTGCCAGTTAATTTTTGTAATCTTTCAACCATTTGCACTTTTGTTGAACCTTCACGTCCAATTACTACACCTGGTTTAGCAGTATAAAGAGTTAACATAACTTTAGTTTTAGTTCTTTCAATTTCAACTCTTGATACGTATGCTTTCTTATAGAAAGTTTCTACTTCTTTACGAATCATTAAATCTTCATTTAGTAATGCAGGAACATCTTTTTTGTCTGCATACCATTTAGATTCCCAATCTTTAATTATACCTATACGTAATCCTATTGGATTGACCTTTTGTCCCATGCGATCCTCCTTATTCTCTTTCTCCAAGAACGATAGTAATATGACTAGTTCTCTTCAAAAGTGAGTTTGCGCTACCTTTAGCTCTAGGCAAATAACGTTTTAAAGTTGGTCCTTCATTAACGTATGCCTCTTTTACATATAAATTCTTTTGTTCCATTTTATTATTGTTAACAGCATTTGCTGCTGCTGATTTTAAAACTTTTTCGACTACTACACTTGATCCTTTTGGAGTTAATCTTAAGATTGCTGCAGCTTCTGCTACATTCTTTCCTCTGATTAAATCTACAACAAGGCGAACTTTACGAGGAGCAATACGAACAGTTTTTGCAATTGCTTTAGCTTCCATTATTTACTTCCTCCTTATTTAGTTGCTTTCTTATCTTTACCGTGTCCACGGTATGTTCTTGTAGGAGCGAATTCTCCTAATTTATGTCCTACCATATCTTCAGTTACATATACTGGAACATGTACTTTACCGTTGTAAACAGCGATTGTACGTCCGATGAATTGAGGGAAAATTGTAGAACGACGTGACCAAGTTTGAATAACTTTCTTATTACCTTCGTTTTGAGCTTCAACTTTTTTCATTAAGTGTTCATCAATAAAAGGTCCTTTTTTAAGTGAACGTGCCATTATTTTTCTCCTTTCTATCCGTTACGGCGACGTACGATTAAGTCGCTAGATTTTTTCTTTTTATTACGTGTCTTAAGACCTAGAGCAACTTTACCCCAAGGAGTAAGAGGAGCTTTACGTCCAATTGAAGTACGACCTTCACCACCACCATGAGGGTGATCATTAGGGTTCATAACTGAACCACGAACAGTAGGTCTAATTCCTAAATAACGAGTTCTACCAGCTTTACCAGTATTAACATTCATGTAATCAGCATTTCCAACTTCACCGATTGTAGCATAGCATACGCCTAAAATCTTTCTAACTTCGCCGCTTGTTAAACGTACTAATACGTATTTGCCTTCACGACCTAAGATTTGAGCGCTAGCGCCTGCCGAACGAACAAGTTGTGCACCATGACCAGGATGTAATTCTATATTGTGAATAACAGTACCTACAGGGATTTTTTCAAGTGGTAATGCATTACCAACTTTAATATCAACATTTTCACCAGAAACAATTGTTTGACCAACTTTGATTCCTTTTGGTGCAATGATATATCTCTTTTCACCATCAAAGTAATTAACTAACGCGATGTTTGCACTTCTGTTTGGATCATATTCAACAGTTGCAATTCTACCTTCAACATTGAATTTATCGCGTTTGAAATCAATGATACGATATTTTTGTTTGTGTCCTCCACCTTGATGACGCACTGTAATTCTACCCATGTTGTTACGTCCACCTTTTTTTCTTAAAGGTGCTAATAAACTTTTCTCAGGAGTAGATGTAGTAATTTCATCATATACTAACACAGACATATTACGGCGACCATTAGTAGTCGGATTGTATTTTTTAATAGCCATTGTCTTTAGCCTCCTATATTAATTACAATTAAACTTCAAATACGTCTAATGTTTGGCCTTCAGCTAAAGTAACGATAGCTTTTCTTACTGCAGGACGGAATCCTTCATATTTACCAACACGACGTGCTTTTTTTCTTACATTAACGATATTAACGTCAAGAACATTCACTTTGAATGCTTCTTCGATTGCTTTTTTAACTTCCACTTTATTAGTGCCTTGTTTTACTTCGAAAGTATATTTTCTTCCTTCAACAAGCTTTGTAGTTTTTTCAGTAATAAGTGGGCGAATAATAATATCATAAGGATTTTTCATTATTTAAGATCCTCCTCATATTTTTTAACTGCTGCTTTAGTAACTACATACTTATCAGCATTGATTAAATCATAAACACTTAAATGAGCTTTAGTTTGTACATAAACATTAGGAATGTTTGCACCAGCTTTGAACAAGTTATAATTTTCTTCATCAGTAATAACTAATGTCTTTCCTTCAACTTTTAAGTTTTCTAAGATTGCAACTAATGTCTTAGTCTTGTAGTCTTCTAATTGGAATTCATCAACTACTACTAAATCTTTTGTAGCTAAGCGGCTTGATAATAATGATTTAACAGCTAACTTAACAACTTTTCTATTTACTTTAACGCTATAGCTTCTAGGTGTAGGTCCAAAAACAATTCCACCACCGCGCCATTGAGGAGCTCTAATAGATCCTTGACGTGCACGACCTGTACCTTTTTGACGCCATGGTTTCTTTCCACCACCGCTTACTTCAGTACGGTTTTTTGTCTTATGAGTACCTTGACGCATAGCTGCTCTTTCAGCATTAACAACGTCATAAACAACTTGCATGTTTGGTTTAACTCCAAAAATTTCCTTTTTCAAAGTCATTTTTCCAACTTCTGCACCTGTTTGATTAAAAACAACGATACTAGGCATCTTTCATTCTCCTTTCTTAAGCTAACGCTTCAGGGTTAACGGCAGTAGCAGCTTTTTTAACTGCATTTGTTACAACAACAAATGAGTTTTTAGCACCAGGCACATTACCTCTAACTAGCATTACATTTTTCTCTAAATCAACTTTAACAACTTCAAGATTTTGAACAGTAACTTGTTCTCCACCCATTCTACCAGGTAACTTCTTACCTTTTTTAATTCTTGCAGCATCAATTGAACCCATTGAACCAGTTCCTCTATGATAACCAGAACCATGAGCCATTGGTCCTCTGTGGAAATTGTGACGTTTGATAACGCCTTGGTAACCTTTACCTTTGCTTGTACCAGTTACATCAACGATTTCACCTTCAGCAAATATATTCGCTTTAACCTCTTGACCTACCTCAAAGACTTCCATTTCTTCCCCTGTAAACTCTTTGATGAAGCGCTTAGGGGTAGTGTTAGCTTTAGAAGCATGTCCTACTTCAGGTTTTGTAGCAAGATTTTCTTTCTTGTTGCAGAAACCTAATTGCACAGCTTGATAACCATCTGTATCAACTGTCTTCTTTTGTAAAACAACGTTTGGAGTAACTTCTATAACAGTTACGGGAATAAGTTCTCCTTTAGTTGAAAAAATTTGAGTCATACCAATTTTTTTACCTAAGATTCCTTTGGCCATGAGTTTCACCTCCTATAATACTCATTATTTCAAAATGATATCAACACCAGCAGGGATTTCTAAGTGAATTAGTGCATCCATAGTTTTAGGTGTTGTCTCAACGATGTCGATTAGACGTTTGTGAGTTCTTCTTTCAAATTGTTCACGACTATCTTTGTATTTGTGTGGTGAACGAATGATAGTGAACACTTCTTTTTCTGTTGGAAGTGGAATAGGACCAGAAACTTTTGCACCAGTCTTTTTCGCAGTTTCAACAATCTTTCTTGCAGACTCATCAATAAGTCTGTGATCGTAAGAAACAAGTTTGATTCTTAACGCAGTTTTTGCCATAGTTTTTTCCTCCTTATACATTTTCTAGAAATGTTTGCGACTCCATACGAATTCCCTAACAACCACGCTTGGCAACGTTTCCGTGAGTGTCAGCAACCTCGCATATCATAGTCTCTCCATAACCTTATAGATTATATCAAAAAACTTCCTGTTTGTCAAACATTTTTTAAAGTTTTTAATTTTATTTCTTTTGTTTTAAAACGATATAAAAAAATCATTTTTATTATCTTAATAATTTTTTCCTATCAACAGGATAATAAAAAACTGCTAGAAAATCTAGCAGTTAACGAAGTCACATTATTCAACGATCTTTGCGTTATGATAAAGTTCTTGAACATCTTCGATATCATCTAAAGCTTCTTCGAATTTTCTGAACTTTCTAATATCTTCTGGATCAGTTAATTCAACTTGTTCTTTAGCAATCCAAGTAGTTTCATCTTCATCAAATTCGATTTCTCCAAACGCTTCAATCAAAGCATTTTTAATCTTAGAATACTCACTTTGTGGAGCATATACAGTAACATACTCTTCATCTTGTTCAACATCAGTAACATCGCAATCAGCCATTACTAAAGCATCAAGTACTTCTTCATCAGTATGTCCTTTGAAAGTAAATAATGAAACATTGTCAAACATATAAGCAACTTTTTCACCAATTCTAAATCCACAACGTGAAAATGCAACTTTTACAGATGTGTATGTTCTATTAACATTGTCAGTTAAACAATCAACAATTACCATTGTATTACCAGGTCCGAATCCTTCATAACGTACAAAGTTATATGCTTCGCCTTGACCACCTTTTGCTTTTTCAATAGCACGTTTAATAACGTCAGCAGGTATATGTTCACGTTTCGCTTTTTCTATTTCTTTTTTCAGTGCTTGGTTAACATCAGGATCAGGGATACCACTCTTTGCTGCTACATAAATAGCTGTTGCATATTTGGCATTTTGTTTACTTTTAATAGCCGCAGTTTTTGCCATAGAAGCGGCTCTAACTTCATGTGCTCTTCCCATAATTTTTCTCCTTGTTTAAATATTACTAACTTATTATACCACTTTCTTTTGAAAAATAAAATATTTTTTTTCATTTTATTAAGGTAATTAATCAAACTGATCTATTTTTATAGTTTTCGACCATTCTAAGAGCCTACTGCTATACTCTTTTCTATTATCGCTATTACAAAAGAAGTCACAAAAATAATTTTTTTCATCACTTTTTGCAGCAAGCAACATACGAAAATGCTCATTGCTACCTATTTTCTTCATATTCAACATAACTAAACGAAATATTTTCGTCACTATACTCTTTAACTTCACCACTAACACCTGCTTCTAGTATAATTCTTTTTAAACATTCAGTAGCAGTTTCATCTTTTCAATATTTTTTCATCTACCGTTAGAGTAAAAACAACATCGCCATTAGTTAGTTACATATCAATATTTTCATATTTTTTTCAACAAAATCATCACCAAGTTTAATGGAAAACTCTTTGTACGTATCCGTACTATATCCAATAGAACAAGCCCTACCCAAAATAGCAAATAATAACAACAAATGCACTTTGATGATTTTAATAATATTCATTACATTTCCTCCTAATACTAAAATTGTATCGTTTTATTTTTGAAAAAACAAATATAATAAAAGGACTCATAATTAGAGTCCTTAAATTAACAAAGGTTTACCATTTTTTATAAAGAAAAGATTTAACCACATTTGCATAATGTGCATTAATCTCTTTATATCTATTTTTAGTTAATGGTTGTGAGTATAGAAAATTTTGATAATTAAAGCTATTCAAATTATTAATATTCCCTCTTGGTGCAACCATTTTATAGGTAGCAGCCATTTGCGAAAAATAATTTAAAATCTTCGTGATATTAAAAGAATTCATAATTAATTAGAACCAAAATGCAGCACCACAAATAACAAGTAAAATGAATAATACTAATATGAAAGCATATCTTCCACCGCCAGTTGTATTATTGCAGCAAGGATTGCAATTATTTACACAGTTTCCCACAAGTACACCACCTTTCACTATATCTTATGTAATTTGATTTTTTTTGTTAGTGTTTTTGCTACTTTTTTAACTTTTTTTTATTTTTTTCATACTATGAAAGTGAGAGGAAGTTGAATATGAATAACAAAGAAATAAACGATTTTTTAAACTGTGATTTTTCTTCTCTTTCCTCTTTTCTTTCAGACATCTCTCCCCTTGAATTTGGTACTATTGGTTGCCTTGTAGGGTTATTAATATCTATTCCTTTAAACAGCAATGAGCAAAACTCAATTGGAAACTTCCTTGAACTTGTTGGGCAAGTTATCCTAACAGTTCAAGCTCAACAATCAATTAATTCTACTGCTTCTGCTAGCGAATCTGATTTAAACAAATTCAAAGAAGAAACTCAAGAAAAATTTAAAATTTTATATAAAGAATTAAAAAAGATGAATAAATAGATATCTTCCCCCATATAATTAAGCGAACTAAAGAAGGAGAATAATTATGAATGTTAAAAGTCAAGCTACAATTTATTACAGTTACGATTTAGAAGGGACAAGCTTCAAAAGTGTTTCAACATCTAACACGCTATCTACGCCTTTAAAAGTTGCTTCATTTTTTGCTAAAAAGATCGCCAATACTAATTACTTTAAACCAGGCGATATTATAACTTATACTATTGTTATTAATAACGCTAGCAACTTTAAAGTTACTAATATTTCAATCAAAGATCTACTTGATAATCAAATATTTATTAAAGATTCACTGCACTACTATTATCTTAATCAAGAAGGAAAAGATGTAAGCTACTTAATCGATAATGAAAAGTTAGAATTGCGTGTCGAAGAACTTCTTCCATCTACTGTTTTAATTATTTCATATAAAGCAAAAGCAAAAGAGAATTTAGAGCTATATGAAGAATTACAAAATTATTCCAAAATAACAACTAATGAAGGAAATGAAATATCTATTACAGACTTAAACTTAACTCAAAAATATGCAAAAGTAATATGTGAAAAATCAGTTTTAAACGATTATGCTTATCTTAACTCTAACCTAACATATAAAATTGTTGTTAAAAACATTGGCAATTATAAAGCCACTGATCTTGAAGTAGTCGATGAACTTCCAGAAACTTTCAGGCTATCTAAAGAAAATCCAATTTTTATAAATGGCAAAGAAACACAAGATTATACTTTCGATGATGAAAAATCAATTCTAACTATTCCTTTTGAAATATTAGACCCATTAGATGAAATAGAAATTATCATCAATGGCTCTATTGTAAAATAAAAACTATATAATAAAAACAGTTAGAGGCTAATTTTTGGCTTCTAACTGCTTTTTATTTTATTTAATTAATCACTAATTTTTTATATTTGGCCTCAATACAGACGAAATTTAAGGCTTTATTTTTAATTTAAGCACCTATTGATTGCAAACAACGGCGAAAAACTCAATATCTTCATCTCCATCATTAATAAATGTATGACTTTCACCTTTTTTACAATAATGGCAATCACCAGGCCCAACTCTTTCAGTCACATCAAGATTTACTACCTTACCTTTTCCTGATAAAACATAAATAATCTCAGAAGATGTATTATGAGTATGTAATCCTATTGAACATCCAGGTTTTAATTTTCCTTTGAAAATTTTATTCATATCATCTATATACATTCTAGTTTCAAATTCCTTTTCACCACCATTAAAATTAGGAATAACTTTTAAAGGTATTTTATCAAATTCTATTTTCATTTTAATTTCCTCACCTTCCTCAATTAATCTAAATACCTTTTTAAATATCTAGGATTGATATCACTAATTTTTAATACAATTAATACATCCAAACTATTAAAAGGTATATCTAAGTATGCCCCATCACCAATTGTAGCATTTAATCTTAAATATCCTTTAACAAGTGGAGGCATCTTCTTTTTAGCATTTTCTTCATTAATTTCTTCTTCTTTTAAAAGATTAAGTTTACTAAATGTAGTTTTTCTTACCGTGCAACGAATGTCTTCAGGGGATAAATAGTGGTAATACAAATATGATAAAGTATCTTTATATTCATATGGATCTATGCCGTGAAAAGAAGCAGTGCCAATCATAAAATCAATACCCTCTTCTATAGCATATCTTATTACGCCTTTCCAAAGCAAATTGATCGCAGCTCCATCACGATATTCTTCTTTCACTACTGCTCTACCTACTTCTAAAACCTCATATCCATTTAGTTTTGAAATATCAAATTCATTTTCTGTTAAATACCTTCCTAAATCTTTTATGTGACTTCTTTTAATTAAACGATAAGTACCAATAACTTCATTTTTCACTTTGTCAATAGCTACTAAATGATCACAAACATCATCATATTCATCTTTATCTATTTCTTCGTGATTAACTTGATCTTGATTATAATTCAAAATAAGATCAAAGTATCGCAAACGATATATTTCTTTATAATCTTTTTCTGTTTGGGCTAGTCTAATTAAAATATTACCCGCTTCAAAACTTTTCATACTTTCACCTCTCCAAAGTCTCTACTACCTTTTTAAGCTTTTCAATTATATTAAGATTATATGGACATCTTTTCATACATTTCTTACACTCGATGCATTCACTAGCTTTAACACTTAATTTGTTATATCTAGAAAGAGCCCATTCACGTAATCCATATCTATTGTAATAACCTTCAAACATAAAGCAATTAGGAATATCAATACCTTTTGTACAAGGCAAGCAGTATCCACACCTCCTACAAAAATTTTGACCTAAATCTTCTCTAATTTTTTTAATTTCTTCCAATTCAGAAAGACTTAACTTTTCACCTTTAACACTAACGTTTTCTAAAACTTCACCAACACTACCCATTCCTGGAATTAATACATTAACAAAATCTTTGCTCAATAAAAACTTAATTGCTAACTTTTTATTATCTATTGCTCCTCCAGCAAGTGGTTTCATAACTATCGTTCCAATGTTTTTCGAAACTGCTTTTTTAAATAAGCTTTCAGCCTTTTCTTCAACAATATTATAAGGTACTTGGATTGTTGAAAAAGGGAAATTTTCAAGATCAATCTTACTTTCTAAAAAATCCAAATTATGTGAAGTAATTCCAATATGATGAATTTTTCCTTCATCTTTAGCTTCAAGTAAAGCTTTATATGCACCATCATTTTGCATAATGCGCTTATATTCTTCTTCACTTTTAACATTATGCAATTGGTATATATCTATGTAATCTGTTTTCAAATTTTCTAAACTTTTTAAAATATCTTCTTTCATAGAGTTATAATCTCTAGACATTGACTTTGTGGCAATGATAAACTTGTCACGCACACCTTTTAAAGCTTCCCCTAAGAAAGCTTCACTTACTGTATAGCCTCTAGCAGTATCAATGAAGTTAATTCCTTCTTTTAATAACGCCAAAATAATTTCATTTACATCACTTTGGCAAACTCTTTGAATAGGAATTCCTCCAAAACCAATTCTATTTACATAAAGATTAGTTTTTCCCAATTTAATCTTTTCCATTTTTGCATACTCCTTCATATTCCTTTAAGTATGTTAATTTCTTATCAATCACACTAGAAGAAAATAAATAAATGTTTCTAACTTCACTAATAATATTAACTTCTTTAAAAATATTATCTTTGTTTTCTCTAACCAAAGTAATATGTGGATAGTACTCTCCATCTACATTAGCCTTTTTAAGATTAGGATAATCATTTTTGATTTTTAAAGCAATTTCTTTTTGAAGTTTTAAAAGCTCTGAACTTTTTTCAACTTCTAAAACAATAATATCTTTAAGTTTTGTCAATTTATTAACCTTAATAAAAAAGCTATCAAATGAAATACTATCAATTATTTTCTTTACTTTTTCTATATCAGAAGTATCTAATTCTCCTAAAAATAATAATGTTAAATGAATATTATTTTTAGATGTAAAATTACCTTTTACTCCACTTTTAGCTAAAGAAAATGATATATTATTAACTTTTTTTAAAGCTTCACAATTAAAATCTATTCCTATAAAACATCTCATATTTTTTTCTCTATAGCAATTAAAAATGGTGGTTCATGAATTTGATTAATATATTCATATTTCAAAACTTCAAACTCTTTTTGATTTAAAGTTTCAACCATTTTAATAACTTCTTCACTTTCTTTTTTTCCTTCACTATGACCAGGATATAAACATATTACAACTATTCCTCCCTTTTCTAATAAAGGAAGAATATTTTTAATTGCTAAAACGGTGTCTAGGGCTTTTGTTGTAAGAGACTTATCACCATTTGGTAAATATCCCAAATTAAAAATTACACCTTTTATTTTTTCTTTATTTAAATAACTATTCGCTCTTACATGACTATCTAAAATATATTCAATATTATCATAATCCTTAGTCTTTTCTTTTGTAAGTTTAATTGCTTCTTCTTGGATATCAAAGGCGTATACTTTTTTAGATATTTTCGCTAAAAACAAAGTATCATTTCCCGCCCCACAAGTCATATCAACACTAATATCAGCGTTTGTTAAGACTTCCTCTAAAAGCCTATGTGAAAATCTTAATACTTTATCCATACTATATTTTAAACTCCTTACCCTCTTTTAAAATATATTCATTATATTTATAAGTTTTAGGATGACGAAACCCTAATAAATATGAATGCAAAAGAAGGGGCTTTTGGCTTTTTTCACCATATATTTTATCACCAACAAGTGCATGATTAATATGAGCAAAGTGAACTCTAATTTGATGAGTTCTCCCTGTTTTTATATCTACTAACACTTTGGTCATATTGTTTTTTCGCATTAATACTTTATATTTAGTATAAGCACTTTTGCCATTTTTGCAAACAACATATCTGTTATTATGATGACGATCACTACCAATATTATAAGTAATCTCTCCTTCATCATCTTTTAAATAACCATTAACTATAGCAATATATTGTTTCTTGATTTCTCCATTTTCCATTTGATGATTTATATAGTGATAGGCAATTATGTTTTTACAAAACAACACCAAACCAGTTGTATCATAATCAATTCTATGACAGGAACGAACTTTTTCTTTCAAGTAGTAACTAAGAAAATTGGCTATAGTTTGATTAGAATTACCATCGGGATGAACTAATATTCCTCGTGGTTTATTAACTAAAATTATTTCTTCATCTTCATAAAAGATATCAATTCCTTTTTTCTCTTTATATTCTACTATATCATTTTCTTCAAAACCATTTAAATCAAAAACTACTACGTCTTTTTCTTTTAATTCACTAACCTCACATAATTCTGAAACATTTTCTTTTTCAATTAGTATTCTTTTTTCATTGAATAGTTTTTTTCTTAAATTCTTTGGTATATATAGAAAATCTAAAAATTCATTAACTGAAATTGTTTTTTTGAAAGCAAACTTTTCTAAAACAAACTCATCGACTATTCTTTTAATCATAATATTTCCTTCAAGAATTCATCTTCATGCATAATTTTTATATGACATCTTTTATTTAACTCTAATAAGTATTCAAGTTTACTTTTAGGACATTCATCAAAGCATATGAAAACATCTAGGCTTCTATCAATATTTTTCGATATAAGTGCACCTTTAATTTGTAGTAACTCTACCACTTTTCTTTTAGTCATTTTTTTAGGTTTACCACCAATACATACAATTCTACCTTTAAAATAATTATCTTTTGCAAAAGTATATGTATTTTTATACTTAAGCTTAGGTAAAAAGAATTTATCATCATCATATCTACCGAAAATAATTCCTAAAGATTCCATAACTTCAGTGATTGTTGAAGAGTTGGTTGCTTTCATTGCTCTTTCAATAATTTTGTAACACACATAAGCATCACTTAAAGCATTATGATGTTCATGAGTAACTTCTAAATAACCACTAATAGTATTCAATTTGCAATTAGGTAAAACATCTTTCCACAATTTTTGACTAATTTTAAGTGTGCAAGCAATTTTTATATCAGGGACATCTAAATCGTATTTTTCAATCAAAGCTTTTAAAACATTCAAATCAAACATTGCATTATGAGCAATAACTATTCCATTGAAATAATCTTTAATCTCTTCCCAAACTTCTTCAAAAGTCATGCTATCTTTGACATCATCACTAGTAATATGGTGTATAGTAATATTATATGGATCAAATTCCATTTCTGGATTTATCAAATAATACTTTTCAAAAGCAACTTTATCATTTTCAACTCCTACTATTCCAATAGCACAAGCACTACAAAGTTCTTTATTTGCTGTTTCAAAATCTATTGCTATATAGTCCATATTATCACCATTAAGATTATACCACGTTTTTTCAAAATAGAAAACCACAAATATTAAATATATGTTGAATAAAAAAGGCTGTGATATTCACAACCCAATTTATTATTCAACAACGTAAATAGTTCCACGCCAGAAATTCATAAAAGTTTCAAGTGGGAATTCATAATAAACGAAATATGGATTTCCATCTTTATCATTTCCGAAGCGTTGATTTATATTAGGATCATTACAAATTACATAAGTTTTGCCATCTACTACACGGTAACCTCTAGCAACTATTAAATGACCATTAGTATTATACAAAATCGCATTACCAGCAATACTTGCTCCAACAGGACCAACAGTTGCCAAATGATATTTTAATTCTTCCCATGAATATAAATGTTTAACATATGAATCAAGACCAAACGCTCCCATAGTAACAGTGTTATAAACCCAGTTACCATATGTTGGTGAATTATGACCTCTGTCAGCTACTAGGTTAGCAATATATCTATTTTCATACTCATCATACTCTGAGAAATCAAATCCTTTGTATTTTAAAAGCATTGTTGAAGTAGTGGCACTACAAATAACATTACCAATTTCAGGTACCACATTTTGATTAACTTTTGGAACATCATAATCAACAAAATCAGGAAGATTACTAGTATCAACATCAAATTTATAATCAGGTATACGCATTGCCATTGCTACTAAAGATAATTTAGCAGATTCTGCATCTTGACTATCTCTTCTTAAAATTATTCTGTATTGGAAAGCATCTCCAAGACCATTTGTTGGTAAGATTTCATCAACACTCATCCTAGCGTTTTTGTCATTTTGATTATAGTATAAATTATTTCTTCCAAGCCCCCAAATACCATAAGTAAAGTATTTGCTCCACTCACCATTAACGCGAATCTTTACTAATAATTCACAAGTAGCTACTTTAGAACTTGTTGCTGACCAAGAGCCAACTAATTCTTTAAAGTTTAAAGTTTCATATATAGCTGAATCATAATAACCATATATTTCACCACTCTTTAATACTACCTTACCATCCTTAACTTCTAAGTTAAACATATTTCCTTTATCAAAATCATTAGCTCTTTCGACCATATAATGCATATTTAATTTATGCATTACTGCAGTTTTTACACTAAATTCTTTTTCCATATAATCTTCTCCTATGTATAATTTTAATTTTAAAACAACATCAACACTTTCATTGCTTAATTTAACAATACCTTTTTCACTAATAACACCACTACGACTTGATGTCCATATTGCTTTTGTATCATATGAATATTCTTCTAGTAAGTCTATATCACCACTAACAACATAAGGTAATTCAATCTCATCAAGAGCAAGTTGTAATCTCTTTTGATTACTATACGGTTTAATTACTATCACATATTCAACATCTTTTTCTGATTTTCCGCAACTAAAGAAAGCACTAATAGTAAGAGTAGTATCTTTACTTACATAATAACATTTACCACTATTAGATAATATATCTTCATCATCACTATACCAACTAATGTCTACGCCATTAATTCTAGTTGGTAAAACTATATCATCATTAGTCTCTTTTGGTAGTTCAAAACCACCAATAACTTCTAAAAGAAGTTCTTCACTACTTTTTACTAAAATCTTTCCAACAGAAAATCTTTCACTATAGCTACCATATTTTGCCACAACAAAGACTTCAGTCTCAGCACTAACACTTCCGTGTTTGATAGTTCCATCGCTTTTCAAAAAGATTTTTTCATATTCCCATGTAAGAGTAATCTTCTTGCCATCTAATTCTACTTCATCTAAAAACACAACTTTTTCATCGCCAATTTGTTCTAAAACAAAAGTTTCTTTAAATTTCTTAATTGTGCTTTTTTCAATATTCCCATATTTTGCTTCCATGTCACTAATGCTAATGCTTACAATTATACCTACTTCTTTTTCAAAAGTAACATCATCAATTTTAAAAACTACAGTCACTTCCGCTTTTTGTTCTGTTTCTTTATGAATAATCTTTCCTGCTTCATCTACTATTTCTTCTGAGAACTTCCAAGAAAGTTCAATATTTGCTCCTTCATATTCACAACTTTTTACAAGGTCAACTTCGTAATCACTAGTTTGTTCAAAAACAAAAGTTTGAGCAAATTTCTCTAATATTTTTAATGTTTCTTCGGCTTTTTTATCATTAATTGATATACTAATGATATCTCCTAAAACAATAGTTTTACTATATTCACCTAATGTAGCTTCTAGTGTTAAAGTAGATTTAAAACTTTCATCTTTATGAATAATCTTATTATTTTCATCTAAAATTTCTTCAGAAAAACTCCACTTTAAGCTTATTTCTTTTCCACCATATACTACTTTATCTAGTAGGTCAAATTTTTCATCTTTAGGATTTAATTCAAAATCTTGAGAAAATTTTCCCAAAAATTCATCTAATAATTTTTCACTATTATCATTTGGATTACATCCAACAAATAAAAATGCAAACAAAAACAATAAAATCAATAAAGACTTATATTTCATATTATTCTCTCCTTGTTATGCCTACATTATATCATTTTTTTATAAATATTAAAAGAAAAACAATTCTTATTTTTCTAAAAACCACATTTTAGTTCCATATAAAAGTAATAGTGTGCCTCTTGCGAGACACACTATTTAGGAAGGGGATGTTTGTGAATAAAAATTATTCACTGCTTTATGTAGGGGATAAGTACAGCTTTTCAGCTGCAACTATATTATATAACAACAGATTTTATAATGCAATACTTTTTTTATTTTTTTTTATTTTTCATCAACAAATGACAATTTTCAACTTTTTGTTTCCTTAAAAATTAAAGGTTTGCTTTTTATATTATTTTACTTTTCCACCATTATATTGTATAATGTAGTGGGTGATTAATATGGATATCAAGGTTATTGATAAAAATATGGCTGATGCCAAAAAAAATAATGACACTTTTGAATGGTTAAAAGGATTAGATAAACCATTCACAATTCACGGCCTATATTGGGTAAAAGAAAACAAAAATTTTCATCGTTTACGTGACTCTTTAAATACAAGGCAGTATCTAAAAGACTTATCAGCACATCCATCTGGAGCTTATATTTCTTTTGCTACTGACTCTACTTCTATTCAACTAAGAGTTAAAAACTCATCAGCTGCTTATATGGCACATATGAGTGCTTGTGGGCAAGGAGGCTTAGATCTTTACTTTTTGAATAAAGATAGTTATACATTCTTAACAACTACTAAAATAAATAAAGCAGAGTATGAAATCACATTAATTAAAAATATGGATAAAAAAATGCGTTCATTCAGGCTTTACTTACCTTTATACATTGCTTTACTAGACTTAGAAATTGGTTTTGATTGCGGAAGCACTGTTTTAGAATGTGAACCTATTAGAGAAAATAAAATTGTTTGTTATGGTACATCAATCTCTCAAGGAGGTTGTGCTACTAGACCAGGTATGAATTATTCAAGTATTTTAGAAAGACTACTTAAGAAATACGAAGTTTACAACTTTGGTTTTTCTGGCAATGCTCACTTAGATTATGAAGTAGCTACTGACTTAGCTACAATCACTAATACAAAGTATATAATAATTGAATCAGAATCTAATAATACTTGTGAAAGAACTAAAGAAAAACTTTATAATTTTATTAAAATTTTAACTGAAGGAAATCCTAATGTTAAAGTCTTCGTTTTGAGTCATTTCCCTCATCCTAATGAAAACATTAATGAAGATTTTAATAAAAACTTAAAAAAGCACAAAGCAATACACAAGGCAATATGTAAACAATTTGATGGCAACGTCATTTATGTTGATGGTGACAAAATATTAAAGCAATTCCATTATGAAGAAACAGTTGACAACGTTCATCTAACTGACTTAGGTTTTTATTTTGTAGCTAAATATTGTGAAAAATTAATTAAAAAATTTGAATAGTAATTTGTTATTATATTGAAAGCAAATAGAAAGGCTAACTTATGAATGCTAAGGAGTTAGAAAAACTTGTTGAAAGGTATCGAAATGGTGAACAAGAACTTTTTGATGATATTTATTACGAAACGCAAAAAGGTGTATATTTAAGCATTTCAACAATTATAAAGGACAAAAGCACAGTAGAAGATTTGATGCAAGATGTGTATATTAAAGCAATAAATAATTTGGCATCATATAGAGTAGGAACTAATTTCTCTGCTTGGATATGTACAATTGCAAGAAACCATGCAATTAACTACTACAAAAGAAAGAAACGTGAGACATTAGTTGATGAAATTGATGAAGATTATTTGTTCACAACAAACGACAACCGCGATTCTGTTTTAGCAAAAGCTTTAGCAATTCTAGAAGGTGAAGAGCGTGACATCATCTTATATCACATTGTACTTAATTTCAAATTTAAAGATATAGCTAATATGTTAAATATCCCATTAAGTACTGCTTTTTTCATTTATAAAAAAGCCTTAAACAAGATTAAAAAGGAGTTATGATTTATGAAAATCAAAATGTTCAAACAACAATTAAGAGACGAAAAATTTGATATTCCTAATGTTTTAGATAAAATAAAGCCTTTAGCATATGAAATGGAATATCCACTTCAACCTAAAAAGAGTTTCTTTTTAAAAAGCATCCTTCAACTAGTTCCAGTTTTAACTGTTTTTACTATTTGTATCTTTGTATTAAATAGAAGTTATACTAATAAAGCATCTGTTCCTGGTGAAGTTGTAAATTATGAAAATTACGTTAATCAAACAATGCTTTATGATTCATATATTCAAAACTTAGTCACAGACGAACCTGCATCTAATTTTAAAAATGCCCCTGAAGCTGCTAGAAAAGATTGTACTTCAGGTAACTATTGTATGTGGGTTTTCGATAATGATGATCAAAGTAATTTTATGATTGTTGATGAAGATGTATTTGATTATATAGTTAACTATATGAAAGAAAACAAAAATTGCACTTTGATTGATGCTATTAAAGTGACTAGGGAAAAATATTCTATCCCTGAAAGTGAAACATATACTATTCGTAATGCTTATGAATATATAAAAAATAACTATTTCCTAACAAAATAAACATAAAAGAGCTACTCAAAGTAGCTCTTTTTTAAGCCATATTATAATAAAAAAGACATTAAGTTATAAAACCTAATGTCTATATTTTTTATTCAATGATATACTTAATCTCAGCATTTGTTTCCATAATATTTATTGACAATGTCTTTTGATATACTTCGTAAGTGTAATTATTAGTCTTCAATGAAACTTCAGAATTTCCTTGTAAAGTATATAAAGTCTTTGCAGTATTATAAATATTAATTAATTCTTTGTAAACGCCAGCATAGTAATTCTTAACCATACTCTTTTGAGCATCAGTTAAATCTTCTGTATCTTCATCTTTAATAAATGTTTTAATTTCTGCAAGTGATGGAATATTTCTTCCTTCATAACGATTCATATCATTGTTTTTAATTTTGAAATATACATGATATCCAGTATCTGATTTAATATAATCATAAACAGACCCATTTTTACCATAAACTTCAGGATCTGTTGAAGATGGATTAGCATCCCAAAGTGTTTTAGCAGCTTTTGATAATCCTTCATTCAAATCTTCATTATTAAATGTTCCCAAATCTTCATATATTAAAATTATACCAGCAGTCTTGTATTTAGATAAATCCATACCATGGAAAATCTCACCTGACTTATTATTACCTACTAAGAATTGAGCTTCTCTGTATTTTAATTCAAGTAATTCAGCAAACTCTTTATATGCAGCTTTATTATTATCTAAATACTCTACGATTAAACCATAGAACTCTTCAACTAAAGCTGTTTGTTCTTTAGTCCATGTGCTAGGATTAGCAAAATTTCCATATTTGTCTAAATAAGTCAATGCAAATTCAAATCCTGTTGCATTGAAATATTCATCAGCTAATTTTTGCATATATGATTGATACTTATTCCAGTATAATGAATTTTCATTATAATATTCAAGTGAATAAGTTTTTACTAAATAATCGCCTAAAATTCTTTCTCTTAAATAATGGAAACATAATTCCTTTTCAGTACGAATATCATAAACTGCTTGCAAGAAGTTTTCCCAACCAAAACCAGTTGTATAACCATACATACCATATTTTCCAGATTCAAAATATTCTTTTTCTCTAGCAACTTCTTCTAAGACACTATTCCAAGCGCTCTTATCAAGAATTCTATCGCCTTCAGGACCAACTTTAGTAAGGTCATAAACTTTATTAATTTCTTTATCATATAAAACATTATAATAATTAATTAATTCTCCAGCAACATATGGACCAAATCTAGTATCCATAATATTGAAGTATTCATCTTTAGTTAATGTTTTACTCATGAAAGAAGCTAAAATATCTCCATTATCTATAGTAACTTCTGGAATTGAACCAACTAAATATTTGTTAGTGTATGCAGTTTGTAATATTTGATCATAAACAACTAAATCTAATTTAGTACGTAATATTGACATAACATTTTGAATATAATCACTATTCAATTGACTTTCAAGTAATACTTTCTTAATTTCAGGTTTAGCATCTTCATATGGAACTTTGTCTTTCTTTGCTAAGAATAAAACAGAGTAATATGCGCCACCAATTTCATTAGTTTTTGCTATATACCAATTAGGGTTTTCACTAGTTGATGTAGCTGAATAAGGAGTTAAGCCTTCTAAAACATCACGTAAATCACTGTGTAAACTCTTAACTAATTTACTTGAATAGTGTAATAAGCCTTCTTCATCTTGCTTGAATTGATATTTTCCATCAACGATACTATATTCTTTACCTTCAGTTAATTGATATGGTTTACTAACATCTTCTTTAAATAGATTACTATTGTTATATAACTTAATATATGCTTCAACTATTTCATTTGGTGTTAGAGCTTCATTTGTATCATATTTAACTAATTTAACATTATTTTTATCACTATCATCTATTTTAATGTTTAATTCTTTGAATGTGTTATTGCATGCAATTTCACTTTCAAAAGGAATTAAAATCATATCATATTCATTGAAATAATTGCTCTTCCAATAAGTTTGATAATCACCTTTACCGAAATCATTTCCACCATCGTAATATATTTCTTGATAATCTCTAACTAGTTTTTCTTTAGCAACTTCAAGTTTATAATATTTTTTAATGCTTTCTTCATCTCTATAACCATAGTTATAAAATTTATTAGCAAATCTTTGTTCTAAACTCTTTAGTTCATCTTCAGTATAATTATCTTTACCATTAGGATATTTATCGCTTTCTAGTTTTTCAAGTACTTCACTATCTTTAACTAAATCAATATAAGCTACATCTGAGACATCATCAAAACCTTCAGAATTAGTTAGAGCCTCTAATAAACTCTTTTTACTAATGTTAGTTAAAATGTTCTCATCTGCCCACTCAACAAGCATAGCTAAACCAACATAACTTCTTAAATTAACAAACATATCTTCTTTTGAAATATTATATGTTACGTCTTTGTATTTAACAGTTAAGTATACTTCATCTGTCTTTTCATTTGGGAAAATAGGGTCATTATTCTTCGTAGGATCGTTTTTACAACCAAATCCTATTCCTATTGTTAAAATAACTAAAAGTAATAGTACAATCTTTTTCATTTTTTTCACTCCTATATATTCTTTATCTTTTCTTTGAGACCTCTTAGAATGACTACCATAGACCAAGTATCTTGCCCACAATATTCAATCAAATCTCTTCTGATTTCTTCTATTTTTTCTTTATCTAGATATCTAAATTTAGCATAGTTACAAAGAGCCGCCACGCCATTTTTGATATTTAATGATGAATATGATAAATCGGAAAATACTGGCAACAATTTCTTAATTGAATATTTTCCACGTTGATAATTGTCATAAAAATTAATCTTATCAAGTTCATCTTCATTAAAGCCTATTTTTTCATAAAACTTACTACCTTTATGAATAATATCTTCTAAATCAATCATATGAGTCAACATTAGCTCTAATTTCTCTTTGTACTTTGGAAATATCTTTATGAATTCACATATACGATTATATTCAAAAGCTTTATTATAAACTAAAACTGTTCCACCATGACTAAGATCAATTGTCTCAACTAATTTTTTTACTAATTCTTCCCTTTGGTCACTAAAAGTATTAGCAACAAAACTCACATTATCTCTCTTTATATCACAAACTCCATCACTTGCTTCAATGTGAATAGAGAATTGAAAAACAGATTGGAAGAAAGGTTTTTCCATAAAAAACCTTGGTAAAGGACAATTAAAAGCTTCAAAATCCAAGTGATATATTGGATATTTAATTTCCTTTAGTCCAGCAACAATTTTTTCTTTGTTTATATATTCTTTTCCACTTTCATAACAATCTCTTTGGATTAATTGATTAGGATTTTTAATCCAACTTCTAGGAACACTCTCTATAGTTTTATATCCTTTTTCAATCATATCCTTTATTCGATATACACAATTATTTTCCCCATAAAAGAACTTACCTTCCATATAATCCAAAATTGAATTCTTTTCTAATAGTTCTTTAAAACACACTCCAAAAAACTCACAATGTTTCTTACCACTAATCTCACATTCTGGTTTTATTACGGGACTTAATAATTTGTTTTCAGAAATATTCTTTACTATTTTGTCTTTTATATAATCAATTTTTTCTAAATATTTCTTGGTTACTTCAGTTAAATCAATGTAATTAATTACTGACTCTTCTTCTTGATTAGGGCAATAATATTTACAATCTTTCCCCATATAGAAGTTGCTATTTAAAACAGCCAAATAATAACTAACTTTTTTATTATTATTTTCCTTTTTCAAACTTCTTTCAACTATATATCTTTCAATAGCTAAATCAAAAACATATTTTCCTAATCCATCATTTCTATCAAACAATTTCTCATAATATTTTTGATATTTTTTGCTATCATATTTCCAATCATTAATATTAATAAGCTTATAAATATTATTCTCTTTTTTAAATATTGGATGCACTTTACCAATTGTTGGTCCGAAATTATTGATTTTTGTTGAAGAGATAGACTTAACTTCAATTACAATTATTTCATTTTCATCCTCACAATAACCGTCTAGATAACAATAAAAATTATACCCATTTTCATCTGTAAAACTAAACTTTTTTTGATCACTAGTGTTTTCAAAATACTCAAAATCTTTTTTAAAAATCTCTTTAGCATTTTCTAACGCTACACGTTCAACATCTTTATAAAATGGTAACATCGCTTCTATTTCGCTATCACTTACAGCAATCAAATCTTCTCCAGTTTCACTATCAAAAAACCTTGATAATATTTCTAATATATCATCATTTCTATTATCGTCAAATAAATTTACTTTTTGATTTAACTTTTTACGATATATCTCTGTTAACGGATATATTCTTTCACACTTTGCATATTCCTTAAAACTAGTTTTTGATATATCCATCTTATACTCCTTATTAAGAGATACATTCGTACTTATCATTTTATCACTTTTCCCACAAAAAAACAAGAAAATGATATATTTCTATTTATTTAAATTCTTTAAAATTGTCTTTCTGATATAATCTACATATCCACAATAGTTTTCATAAACAACTTCTTTGCTCAAATCTTTAAACACAAAATCATTTAAACAAGAAAGATTAGCCATTCCAATAAGCCCTAAAAATTCATTAGAAAATGGCATATCTAATATCTCTTTAGGAATAGATGCTAAATCATCTTGAACTTTCAAAACTCTCATTTCATTAAGAAAGATTGATTGTTTCATTTCAAGATTAATAAATGACATATAAATATTAATATTAAATTGACGCTTCTCGCCATTTTCAAAAAATGTTAACACATCATAAAACTTCTTCTTTAAAGCTTCAAAATATGTTTTACCTTCAATTTTCACATCTTGCTCAATATCATGATGTAACTTCTTATAAATATCATCTATTATATAAACAAATAAATCATCTATATTTTCAAAATATCGATAAAAACTACCCCGTGGAATTCCAGCATCACGAATAATATTTGAAATCAAAGCTTTCTCAATTGGCACACGAGAAAACTCTTTTTTTGCGGCATCTATTATTCTATTTTTTTTCTCTTCAGGAAGATTAATAAAAGTTTTTGAAGCCATAGATTCCTCCTTAATAATTTTTCTAGTATTATACCAAAAAAGTGACACCTTGTCAAGATGTCACTCGTACTCAAAACTTAATTCAAATTATTTTCACTTCTTATTTAAAAATTCTCTTTTAACAACTTCTAATAATATCGAAATATTACTACATCGTTCAGTTGAGTTACTACTTTCAAAAATATAATCCCAACTTTTCTCATAGTCGCATGGCACATTATTCATAGTTTCTTTAAGCTTTTTTTCAAAATCTTCTGCTGATGATGAGTATTTTTCATCAAATGAATTAGACAATTCCTTTTTTAAGGAAAGTGACGCATTTTCTATTCCATACAATGCATGTTCTAAATTCCTAGAAAAATAAAATTTATAATATTTTATACCACAAATCATATCTGTATGATATAAAGTTTTATATATATCCTTCTTCTTGTCAAATCTTTTAGACATATATTCTTTATTATTTGTATGCAACTTTCCATTAGAAAAAACATTTCTTTCAATTGAATTGTTTTGGACTATTGAACTAGATTCGATAAATGCTCCATCAGTATCTATAATATGAACAATTTCTATAAAATCAGTGTTAAACAAAAAATACTTCTTTTTGTGATCAGTAACAAGTTTTTCAATGTAATCAACACAATTTTTTGAATTTATATTATCCTTGTATGCTATGTCGCCATTTGTAATTTCGACTTTAATATTACTTACACGTTGTCTAAAATAATTTCCCAAAGAACTATGAAGAGTTATATCATCACTATCGCCTTCACAAATAATATATAAAACTTTTCTATCTGTCTTCCCCATATAAATACAATTCCCCTGCCTTGCTTAAAGCTCTATATATTTCATATTCATCAGTTTGATTAGATAGATTTGATTCACCCAAATACAAATCACGTAAATATTTTTTTCTCAAGTTATTTGTTTTACCAATGTATGACATCTTTATAAATCTATCATTTTCATCGTTTGTTGCAAAGATTATATTATCTTTTATTACTTCTAGCGCACGTAGATTATGCGATGTAAAAAGTAGTTGGCCTTTTCCTCTTTCTTTAAATACGCTTAATATATTTCCTAATAAATATTCAAACACACCATAATCAAGCTCATCTATGAGAAGAATAGCAAATGGATTATTAAAAGCATCAACTAATGAAGATACAATAGATATAATCTTTTTTGTTCCATCTGACTCTAAACTAAGTGGTATACTAAAACCATCTTTTATAGAGACAAATTGATATCTAAAAGACAATTTTCCATCTTTATCTAATAAATCTCCAAAGTTTAATAAACCAACTTTAGTACCAGGAATTAATTTTTCTAATACTAAATTTATCTCATTTATATATAAATTAATTGTTTCCTCATATTCCTTAGAAATAACATCTTCTTCAAATAATGACAATGCTCCTTGTGTTGAATTAACTTGATTTTTACTTTCACTCTTATAAAAAAATGGTATCATATCTAAAGCAATCATTTTGCTAATTTCTCTGTTGTCATACAAATGATAATAGTGATTTGCATATACTCTCATCATTTTTATAAATGGACTATTTTCACAAAATTCGTTTGAATTAGATAACATTTTTTCAAATTCTTCACTAAAAATTAAACTGCATTTACTAGCTTCTTTTTGACCTTTCAAAATTAAAAGTTGAGGTAGTGCATCATTTATTTCTTTTGAAAGTTTAATGAAATTTGTAGTTGGCGTAATAAACTTTTTGAAATTATCAGTGACATTATCCATTTCCCACAATGGTCTATTTTTTGTCCAATCATTATCAACAAATTTTCTAATCCAAAGTCCTTCAGATGATAAATACACTTCTTTTTTTTGCTCATTTTTAGCAAAATCAGCATAATAATCATATATATAATTTTCATTATTATTTTCAAAATATAATGAAATATCTATTCTACAATTATTTTCCTTTCTAGAAATTTCTTCATACATTTTGTTTTCTATTGAATTATTAGAAAAAATTGCTTTTAAAATTGAAAAGGCATTTATAATTGTTGTCTTTGAACTGCCATTTGGTCCATATATACCAATTATATCTGACTTATCAAATTCAAAATCACCATTTAGCACTTTTTTATATGAGTCAAATTCTATAAAGCCATGATTTAGATTCTTTAAATTTCTTACTTCTATTTTCAGCACTCTAATGTTACACTTCATAACCATAACTCCTTTTTCCTCCTTATTA
>UMGV01064201.1_pt1 | contig 45937 bp, 43 predicted proteins | sample 1965361 | NCBI WGS metagenome assembly UMGV01 (sample SAMEA4836081, study PRJEB28245) | human gut metagenome | biome: gut microbiome; material: fecal sample | place: Denmark | collected 2008
AAAAAACAAGTATATTATAATAACAAAAATACCAACACTTTGTAAATATATATTGATTAAAAAAATTATAAATAAAGTAATATAAGAAATATAAATGGATGTTTTCTCAGCAAAAATTTCCCGGATAATCCTATATCCATCTAAAGGATATATAGGTAACAAAGAAAAACAAATTAGCATTAAATTGTATTTAATAATCATTTGTGAATATATGCATTGGTATAAATATTTGAAAATAAATATTAATATAACATTAGCAAAAATTCCAAAAATATATACTATTATTCTTTTGTTTTTTGACATAAGCGAAGTATCAATACTACAAATACCACCAAACATTGAAACTTCAATTTTTATTTTTCTATTTCCAAAAATAAAAGAAATAAAAACGTGAAATAATTCGTGAATAAATATTGATAAACTAATAATAATAATTTCACTAATTTTTGAAACATAAAGCATAAGAATTAAAAATAGTAAATATGAAAATGTAAATTTCACATTACATTTTACCATTTTCTTCCATCTCTAATGTATAAAATGAACTAGATGATCCTATAACATCTTTTGTTTTTACGTAGCTATATATATGAATATCAAGTGTTTCCAAATTACCATAAATATATTTTTTGTTATCTAAACCTAAAATAGTAACTTCGTATTTATCATTATCCTTAAGGATTTTTACACATACACCACAGGCATAATTTCTTACTCCTTCTAGTGAATTTGTTTTTATACAGTTACCATTAACATATTCGATTGGTTCTGTTGATACAGCTATTTCACTTTCATTCCCTAAGTCAATTATATTTACTTTGCCATTAACTTTTTGTATTACTTCTAAAGAATTAAGATTATATGTAAGTTTAGCTTTCACATCGCTTAATTTAATTATACCAAATTTATCAAGCAAACATATACAAACAAGCAAAACTAATCCTATAACTAGCTTATACCAAAAACGATCCATAAATGTCATACTATTGTTTTCACTTTTTTCCATATTTAACCACCTCTAAAAAAGTATATGATTAAATAATTCATTTAATAACATCTTATCAAAACTCTTTTCCTCTTGAAAAAGAATAATAAGTATTTTTTCCAATAATCAAATGATCTATGAGATTTACACCCATAAACGAAGCATATTTAGAAAGTTCATTAGTAAACACTTTGTCATTATGACTAGGATTACAATTACCAGATGGATGATTATGAACGATAATAAAGTTTTGTGACGAAAGTTTTAATGCCCATTTAACAACTTCTCGAAAATCAACTTCTGTCTTATTTGTATTACCCATTCCTAATTTGATTATATCTATTACTCCTCCTTTCGCATTCAAATAAACACATCGCATCTCTTCAACTAATAAATTTTCCATTTCAAAGCGCAAATACTCATATAAATCATCCGGTGTCTTAATACATAACATTTCTCGCTTTGTATTAAAAACTCTTTTACCAAATTCAATTGCTGCTAATAGTTCGATTGCTTTTGCCTCTTTTATTCCTTTGTTGTCTTTTAATTCTTCCAAAGATAAAGAATTAAAATTTGAAAGAGAACGATATTTAATCAAAAGCTCTTTTGAAAGATCTAGAACTGATTGTTCTCTAGTACCTGTGCGCAGAATAATTGCTAAGATTTCATAATCAGCAAGAGCACTAGGACCAAATTTAGCTAGTCGCTCACGCGGCAAAGTGTTCTGCGGATACTCACTTAGCTTATATAACATTTTATCACCCGTTTATATATTATATAAAAATTGGTTTTTTTATTTTATGTAACATAATGTTTTATAAACTTTCTATAATAATTTTATAAGCTTGCATTTGGGCTTTCCTTCGAAGAGATTCATTTTTCATTGATTTAATAATGGTCATTTGCGTGAAAAGTTCAATGTTAACTGGATCAACATTATATTTTTCTGATATTTCAAAATCTTCATCTAATAAACTTTTATATAAATTATTAATGCATTCACTATAAAAGCTATATAATTTTTCATTATCTAAACATGAATTTGTTTTTTCTATTAATAATTCTTTCTTAATAATTGGATTATAACCTAAAATAGAAAATTTATTTTTCAAATCACTTAACTTTTCTTCACTACTAGCTATTCCTCCATAGATGTAATAATATATCTTATCATAAACAACTATACTATCTAAATTCTTTTCCGATAAAACATTTTGGTAATTTTTTGCTCCACTTGGGTTATCAAACTTGGCAATTTGAAGAATATATACGTACTCTAACTCACTTTCCTTAACTACTGGTATATTTTCATCACCTGAAGATATTTTTTTACCAATCATATAACCTAAAAAAATTCCAATAACTAAACTCATTAATATAATTATTATGTCAATATTATTTTTCTTAAGCATAAAATTTCACCTCGATAATATAATATCTTATCGATTGTAAAAAAAATGATTTATTTTAGGGAAAATAATTTTTTAGTAAAATATTTTTAAATATAAACAAATTTTTATTTTAAAATAAAAAACTTACCACAATATAGTGATAAGTTTTGTAATTTTAATTATCAATTTCATTAACAAGCATTAAAATTCCTGCAATTCTACTTACAAATATTAAAGAAAGTATTTTAAATTTCATGCTTATTTTTTCTTTATTCTCGTATTTTTTGAATAAACTAACAGTCATTGGTATTGTCCATAAAAGAGGAATCAAAAGAAAACCTGATAATATACAGCCTAAAACCATAAAACCTTTAGTAATAGCAATAAGTAAATCTGTATCACTACTTTCTTCTTTCTTCTCTTCTTTGATATTAGGAACTCTACAACCACACTTTGGGCAAATTACTGCATCATCTAATAGTTCATTCCCGCAATGTACACAATATTTCATTATTATGCCTCTTTAATTTTATTTATAATTAAATCTCGAATATGATCTGCTAAGTTAATGTTTGTAACGCTATAAAATGTTTTAAAATGGCAATTAGAATTAACTTCGCATAAAATTGGTTCGTTGTTTTTACCGAACATAATATCAACACCACAAAAATCTAATCCTAAAATTTGAGAAACTTTTTCAGAAACTTCGATGAAATCTTTAGGAGCATCCCACGCACTCATTTTTCCACCTTGTAAAACATTTGAGCGAAAATCATTTTCATTTGTACGAATAACACTGCCAATAGCTTTGCCATTAACAACTTCTATTCTTACGTCTTTACCTTCTGACGAGGCAATGTATTCTTGGAAAAGAACTCTTGCAGTTGATTTATTCTTTAGTAAATCAATCAGTTCTTCTTTTGTTTTTACTAGACTTACTCCCATTCCGAAAGAACTCTTGTTTTCTTTCACAACAAGCGGTAAATCTAACTCTTTTATCACTTCATCAACAAATGAAAAATCATTGTATGGTATATTTTGAAATGTGAAAGGCGATATAATTGTTTTAGGAATTTTAATGCCTTTATTTTCCAAAGCCATCAAAGTTAATCCTTTATCATCACATAGTTCTATTGCTTTACTGCTATTAAATAGTTTATATCCGTGTTCTTCAAGATAGCGAGAAAGAAGAATATCCTTATCCCAATATATAATAAAATCACATTCTAAAGAGAAATTATTAATTTTTATTAACACGTCTTTGTTTGTAACAACATCAAGTTCGATATTCTTCTCAGCAAATGACTTTTTAAGCATTTCATAAAGAACGTTAAAGCGATTTCCTGTTAGAAAGGCATTAACAATTAATATACCTTTCATGATATGCGTTCCTCTAACTTTTGCAAGACAATATCATTTAGACTAGTAATCATTTCAATTTCTAAATCACAAGGAATACTTTTTCTAATGCAATCACAAATATAACTTGAAATATCATATAATATTTTTGAACCAATATATAAAGATACACCTTTAATGCGATGGACTAAATCTAATATTTTTTGATAATCTTTTTGTTTCAGAAAATCTTTTATAAGACTTGATGCTTTTTCAAATTCAGAAATATAAGTTTCTCTAACAACACTTATTGTATCCTCATCACCAGCTAAATATTCTTCCGATATTTTATCATCTATTGGATCAATATTGTTATCTAAAACATCTTTTACCTGTAAATAAATTTTACTCATTATAGCCATTTAATAATTTTATTGTCTCCTCAAGTTTATTTTTATAAGATGCTAATTTTTCCTTTTCTTCATCAACTTTAGCTTGTGGAGCTTTGCTTAAGAAGTTTGCGTTGGAAAGCATCTTTTCACATCTGTTAATTTCACTAATGTATTTTTCTTTTTCGAGAGCTAATCTCTTCTTTTCCTCTTCAACATTTACTAAAGCTTTTAGAGGAACAATGACAATGACATTATCACATACTTTGGTAATAGTTTTATCTTTATCAATTGTTTCCATTGAAATATTGATATTTTCATAGTTAGTAAATTTTTCTAAGTAAGCAATTGAAGAATTAATTGTCTCAAGTGTTTCTTCATTCAATACTTGAAGTGCCAAATCTATTTTTTTACTTGGGGCAACATTTTTCTCAGCACGAATATTTCTAACTGCTGTTATAATATCAAAAATAGTTTCTATTTTCTTTGCATTTGCAAATGTATATTCTTCTTTAATTTCTGGCCAACTTGCAATAACAATACTTCCTTCATTATACTTTTGATAAATTTCTTCAGTAACAAAAGGCATAAAAGGATGTAATAATTTCAAAATTGTTGTTAGAACATAGCGTAAACAAGCACATGTGTTAATTTTCGCTTTTTGATCATTTCCACTAAAAGTAACTTTTGTCATTTCTAAGTACCATGAAGCAAAGTCAAACCAAGTAAACTTGTAAATAGCTTTACTAGCTTCCCCAAAATCGTACTTATCATAATTCATATCACTTGCTTTAATAGTTTCGTTTAATTTAGTAAGAATCCATTTATCGCAATCATTTAATAAAGAAAGATCTATTTCTTCATTTTGGTAATTGTTATTTTCAAAATTAAGTCCAATAAAACGAGAAATATTCCAAATCTTATTAATAAAATTCCAACTAGCTTCTATTTTTTCTTCAGAGTATCTAATATCTTGTCCAGGAGCACCTGATGTAGTAATAAAGTATCTTAAACTATCAGTACCATATTTGTTTGTTACATCATACATGTCTACACCATTGCCTAAAGATTTACTTACCTTACGTCCTAATTCATCACGAATTAACCCGTGTATTAAAACATCTTTAAATGGTCTTGTGTTAAGTAAATACTTAGATTGAAATGCCATACGAGCAACCCAGAAGAAAATAATATCATAACCTGTTACTAGGCAATCTGTTGGGAAGAATTTTTCAAGATCTTTAGTTTTCTCAGGCCAACCAAGAGTAGAGAATGGCCAAAGAGCACTAGAGAACCAAGTGTCAAGAGCGTCCTCGTCACGAACCCATCCTTCACCTTGTGGAGGAACAGTACCTACATAAACTTCTTCACCACGATACCACGCAGGAATTTGATGACCCCACCATAATTGACGTGAAATACACCAATCTTGCATATTTTCAAGCCAATTTTCAAATATTTTTTCAAAACGTGCAGGAACGAAGTTTATCTTTTCCTCTGTTTTTTGCATTGCTAATAAATCACTAGCCAATTTATCCATCTTTACAAACCATTGTTTAGAAAGTCTTGGTTCAACAATAACACCTGTTCTTTCACTATGGCCAACTGAATGAATCATTTTTTCTACTTTAACTAAATATCCTTCTTTTTTGAGGTCTTCAACTAAAGCCTTTCGGCATTCAAAGCGATCCATACCTTCATATTTTAAAGCCATACTATTCATTGTTCCATCGTCGTTCATACATAATGGTCTTCCCAAATTATGTCTTAATCCAACTTCAAAGTCATTAGGATCGTGAGCTGGTGTTACTTTTACAACACCTGTTCCAAATTCCATATCAACATATTCATCACTAATAACAGGAATCTGTGTATTTGTAAGTGGTATGTAAACTTTTTTGCCAATGAATTGTTTATATCTTTCATCATTTGGATGAACCATTAAAGCCATATCAGCAAACATAGTTTCTGGTCTTGTTGTGGCAATTTCTAATCCTTCTCGGCCATCAACCTTTCCATCAACAAATTTATAAATCATGTGATAGAAAGCACCTTCAATATCTTTATACTCGACTTCGATATTAGAAATAGCTGTCTTACTTTGAATATCCCAGTTAATAATCTTCTCACCACGATAAATTAAACCTTCGTTATACATTTTCACAAACACAGTGTTAACAGCTTTATTTAAACCTTCATCTAATGTAAAACGCTCACGAGTATAATCTAAACTTAAGCCTAAAGTTTCCCATTGCTTACGAATATAGCCAGCATATTCTTCTTTCCACTCCCATGCAACTTTTAAGAACTTTTCGCGTCCTAAATCATAGCGAGAAATACCTTGACTACGTAATTTTGCCTCAACTTTAGCTTGTGTTGCAATACTAGCATGATCCATTCCTGGTAAATATAAAGTGTCATAACCTTGCATACGTTTACGTCTAATTATTATATCTTGCAAAGTATCATCTAAAACATGTCCTAGATGAAGTTTTCCTGTTACATTAGGGGGAGGAATAACGATACAATATGATTTATTTGATAAATCACCTGGCGTAAAATATCCCTTTTCAACCCAAGTACGATACTTACCTTCTTCAACACTCTTAAAATCATATTTTGTTGGTAAATCTTTTAATTTCATACAAACCTCCATATAAAAAATCCTTAAGATTTCTCTTAAGGACGAAAATTCCGCGGTACCACCTTAGTTCACATAATGTGCTCTTCATTTATCTTAACGCGATTAACGGACTAAACTACTTTTCTTTCGTAAAGCCAACTCCAAAGCTACCTTCATTAATACTTCTTATGACCTTTCACCAAACAGTCACTCTCTAAAAACAAGTAATTAATTACTCCTCTTCTTCATCGTTATTACGAATATTATACTATAAATACAAAGAAAATGCAAGTATTATTTAGTTTTTAATATTTGTTTAATAATAAATAGCTGCACTCTCTTTGGCAAAGAACTTAATAAACGCAAATAAATATTTCGATTTAAATTATAAACGAATTTAGGTTTTTTTGATGATAATATTTTTAAAGTTTTCTGAGCAATTTTATCAGGAGAAACACTTTTGGCTTCCACACTATTAACAATATCTTTAAATCTTTGCGCATTGCACTTATAAAGATTTGTCTTTAAACAAAAATTATCTAATGAGGTTGTGGAAGAGACTAATAAATTAGTCTTAACAGCACCCGATCTAATAACCGAAACATGAATATCAAGTAAATTTAACTCCATGCATAATGAGTAAGCATACTTATCTAAACTACTTTTGGTAATAGCATATAAACCTGTAAATGGGAGAGGATCAAGAGGAGCAAGTTCACTTGTCGTTATAATGATTTTACTATTTTGTTTCAAAAGAGGCATAAATATTTTATTTACCATAAAACATCCAAAAACGTTAATTTTAAACATTTTTTCAAAATCATTCTCGTCAATTTCAATAAGTGAATCTAACATATAAATACCCGCAAAATGAATAATTGCTTCAAGTCTATCTGTTTGCAACAAAACCATTTCGTATGCTTTTTTAATTTCATCATTTTTGGTTATATCCATTTTTATAGAAACAATACTATCCTCATCTTTAACATTTTTATCGAGTGCAAAAACTTTATAACCTTTAGACCTTAAAAGTTTTATAGTTGCATATCCCATGCCTCCAAACGCACCAGTAACAAGAACACTACCTTTTTCCATATTTATAAGCTCCTAAATATATCAACAGATGTAAGTAAATCTTTGCTCGACTTAACTTCGAGAACTACATAAGCATCTTTTGCCATTTCTTTATATTTCTTTATATCAATAAGACCTTCGCCAATAGCTAAATGACAAGTTTTATAATTACCATCATGAATATGAAATTCTTTAAATGTCAATTTATCACTAATTGTTAAGAGTTTATCACCATCATTATTATCATGTCCTATATCATAATTAAAAACAAATTCATCTTTTAAATCTAAATATGTTTTAATTAAAAACTCAGGTGTTTTTACATTTTCTAAAACCATAATAATATTATCTTTATCTAATATTTTCTTAATAGTAAGTAAATTACTTTTAAGTCTTTTTAAATATTCATCATATTCTTTTTCATACAAATAATTCTTTACTCCAGATATTGTAACTACAGGACCGACATTTAGATGAAAGTTAATGATTTTAACTTTAAGTTTTCTTAAATATTTAAGATATTTCTTCAATAGTTTTATATAACCATCAGTTATTTCTTGATAACTTCCAAAATCAGCTTCATCATAAAAATGACAGGTAACTTCTAAGTTATTTGCTTGCAATTCTTTAAATAAATCTTTATTGTTTTCTAATTCATCACGTAAATAGCCAAAATTAAGATTTAACTCAATAAAATCAAGATTTAACTTTTTTGCAAGAGATATATTTTCTTTTAATGTGTTATATTCATAAAGTATTGGCATTCCTAGTTTCATTTTACACCTTTTATTGCACGAACTTTCAAAACTTCACTTATGTTTTCTAATTCTTTAATTGCCTCATCATCAATAATATTATCTAAATCAAATACTGAATAAGCTAAATCTTCTAAACTATTATTATACATTCTTGCAATATTAACATTATATTTTGTAAAGACAGACGTAAATTTATTGATCATTCCACTTACATTTAAATGATTTAAAGTAATTCGCATCTTTGTTTGGCAGATACCAGCATCTACTTCAGGATAATTAACTGAATTAGAAATATTTCCATTTTCTAAGTAATCCATAACTTCTCTAACGGCCATTATTGCACAATTGTTTTCAGACTCTAACGTTGAGCCACCTAAATGGGGAATAACAATTGTATTTTTCATATTTACTGTCTTAGGATTAGGAAAATCAGTAATATAACGACTTACTTTACCACTTTCTAAAGCTTTTTTGATGTCGTCATCAACAACTAAAGCATCACGTGCAAAGTTTATAATAGCAACTCCATCTTTCATTTTTGAAATTGCTTCAGCGTTAAGCAAACTTCTTGTGTCTTCTTTTAATGGAGTATGAATAGTAATAATATCACTTTTTTCAAGTAAACCCTCAAGTGTTGTTACTCGATTAATTTTTTTCGATAAACCCCAAGCGTGACTAATAGAAATATAAGGATCATAACCATAAACTTCCATGCCCAGGTCAATGGCACTATTAGCTACTAATCCTCCGATTGCTCCTAGCCCAATAATACCTAAGCTTCGTCCCTGAAGTTCAAAACCAGCATATTTATATTTTTCTTTCTCAACTTTCTCAACAATATCTTCACATTTTGCTAGTGACTTCACCCAATTAATACTACCAAGAATATCTCGCTGAGATAAAATCAATCCTAAAATTGTCATTTCTTTAACTCCATTAGCATTAGCTCCAGGAGTATTGAAAACAACTATTCCTTCTTTACCATATTTTTTATATGGAATTGTATTGACTCCTACACCTGCTCTACCAATACATAAAACATTTTTAGGCATCTCTAAGTCTAAAATATTTGTTGAGCGAATTAAAACTGCATCACAGTTTTCAAGATCACTTTCTATATAATCATTAGTAAATAATTTTTTTGCTTCTTCTTTTATAGGATTATAATAATTTATTTTGTACATTCATTTTCCTCTTTAAATTCTTCCATAAATTTTATAAGTGCTTTAACGCCTTCAATAGGCATAGCATTATATATACTAGCTCTTAAACCTTTTAAAACCTTATGTCCTTTTAAGTTAACTAAACCTCTTTGGCTAGCTTCAAGAACAAATTTTTCATCTAAAGCATCGCTACAAGTTTTAAAGCAAACATTCATAAGAGAACGACTTTCCTTGCTGGCAATAGTTTTATAAAACGTTTGACTATCAAGATAATCATATAAAAGCTCAGCTTTTTGCTTATTTATCTTTTCAATCGCTTCTACACCGCCATTTTTCAAAAGATATTTAAATACCTTTCCACACATATAGATATTATATGTTGGAGGAGTATTATATAAACTTTTTGAATCAGCAATAACTTTATAGCGAAGTAAAACAGGTGTTAAAGGATTACATTTTTGAATAAGATCTTCTCTTATTATAACAATAGTAACCCCAGCAGGCCCAATATTTTTTTGTGCCCCCGCAAAAATGATACCATATTTACTGACATCTATTGTTTCCGACAAAATCGATGAAGACATATCACATACTAAAGTTTTACCTTTAGCGTTAGGAACTTCTTTAAATTTTGTTCCATAAATAGTATTATTATCACAATAATACACATAATCACAATCTGATACATCTAAATTATCACAATTAGGAATATAAGAAAAATTATCTTCTTCGCTACTTGCTAGTATTTTTACACTACCATACTTTTTAGCTTCTTCAAGAGCTTTTTTTGACCAATGGCCAGTGTTTATAAAACCTGCACAATGATCAAGTAAATGTAAAGGAATAATGGAAAATTGTGTTGTAGCTCCTCCTTGCATAAATAAAACCTTATAATTACTAGGAATGTGTAATAATTTTCGAAGATCATCTTCACATGAATCGATTATCTCTTGAAAAGTTTTGCTGCGATGACTCATTTCCATAACTGACATACCTAAGTTATGATAATTAATCATTTCTTCTTGAGCTTCTTTTAAGACTTCATATGGTAAAGTTGCAGGACCAGCGGCAAAATTATAAACTCTATTTTCACTCATTAAATCACCTCTTATATAATTTATTCTTGATAACATATTCATGTACATCACTTAAGACTATTCTTTTATCAAGAGTTTCTCGGTAAGCACTCGATGATACATTAGGAATAGATATATTATCTAAAATAAGAAAATTATCTTTATAATCTTTTAAAGTTTCTTTATTTAATATGCTTTCTACGTCTATGTTATTGCGATTAAAGATAATAAATTTATTTTCCCTTACAACATCAGGAAAATGTTTCCATGTTTCAATCTCAATTAAGTTATCAGCGCCCATTACAAAATAGTATCCCTTAAAATGTTCTAACGTAAAATACGTTCCTTTATACTTATTTTGTTTTATCTCAAAATCACTGACACGGCAGTTAGGTAAGTGTTTGCACATTATCTCAAGCATTTCGATTCTTGACTTACTATCTATAAGTGTTTTCTTGCCATAATTTAAACTTGTTGGAACAAAAACAAAATCATTAACTTTAAATTTATCTATAATTGCTCTACTTATTTCATAATGTGCAATTGTTGGAGGATTAAACGAACCTCCAAAAATAACATTTATATTAATATTTTGCATAAGCACTCACCTCATTTCCAATAATTATACATTATTTATTAAAAATAATCCATATTTTTTAGTAATTTACTTTAAAAAAGGGCTTAAAACCCTTTTCTCGATAGATTAATTTATTTTTGAAAGTTAATAATATTTAAAAACTAACTCTTTAAAAGCTCTACCTCTTTCCTCAAAGTTTTTATATTTATCAAAACTTTGACTGCCCGGTGAAAATAAAACAACTAATTTTTCGTGATATTTCTTTATATTTATAATAACATCTTCTAAACTATTATATATTTTAATTATGTTTTCAGAATATCCACTTTTTATAAATATTTTCTTTAAATAAATTTCATTTTCCCCAACAATATAAATTTGTTTAAGATTGTCATTGTACGTACAAAGAATATCTTCAAAAGAATCTTTTGGTAATAAACCACCACAAATTAATATCAAATTATCATTTCTAAAAACATTTATTGCTCTATTTAAAGCATATAAATTTGTAGATTTTGAATCGTTATAAAAAACATAATTACTTGTTTCATAAAAGCATTCAAGTCTATGTTCTAATCCCTTAAATTCATTTAGTTTTGATACTAATCCATCATAACTTTTATTTATCCATATATAAAGCAAAAGAGTTGCCAAGATATTTTCAGGATAAACTCTTAAGTATGGTATAAAATCATTTATCGAACATATATATTTTTCCTCAAAATAAATATTAGAATTAAGTATATATATATTTGCCTGAGGATTTTTTGTACTAAAAGATAAATATGTACAAGTACTACCTTCCTTTATTTTGCTAATTAACTGTCTTGTATAAAAATCATCATAATTATAACATACACAGTCTTTGGTATTCTTAATTAATTTACCTTTTGAAGAAATATAATTATCTAAAGTTAAATGATGATCTAAATGATTAGGATGTATATTTAAAAGGATTGAATAGTTAGGTTTAAAATCTTTAACATATTCACACATATAACTTGAACATTCTATTATCAAATTACTATTTGTATCAACCTTATCAAAGATTGGTACGCCAATATTTCCTACTAATTCATAATCTGAAAATAGCATTTTTAGAAGTGTCACTGTAGTTGACTTGCCATTAGTACCCGTAACACAAATTGTTTTTTTGTTTTCCATATAATCATTTAATAGTTCTAAATCAGTAACTATTCTTTTCTTTTTTTCTAAAAAATCACGTACTATTTTTTGATCATTTCTTATTCCTGGACTTTTTATTAGAACATCAATATCGTCAAAACTCTCTTCTTTTTCCTTTTTATTATCATCGAAAACTAAAAATTTTATATTTTTTCTTTCGAAGAACTTTTGAACACTTAAACCAGATTTCCCTAAACCTAAAATTAAATATTTGTATTTCATATTATCACCACAAAGCCTTATAAAGTAATAAACCTATTATGACACAGATAACTTCACATATCCAAAAACCAATTGATATTTTTTCTTCTTTTATACCTTTTAATTCAAAATGATGATGAATAGGTGTCATTAAAAATATTCTTTTTCCTTTACTTATTTTAAAATATATAACTTGAATAATAACACTCAGTGTTTCTAATATCATCATCAATCCAAATATAACAAGCAAAAACTCAACCTTTAAAATAATACATAAATTAGCTATCGTTGCTCCTAATGCTAATGATCCAGAATCTCCCATAAATATTGATGCCGGATGAACGTTAAAAACCCAGAAGCATAATAAAGCGGCAATAATCAAAACAACAAATAAACTTACAATATCGTTTTTTGAAAGAAGCAATAAGGCAATAAATATTATAATTGCCATTCCTGAAGCTAAACCATCTAAACCATCACACAAATTAAAAGCATTTGATGATGATACAAACAAAAAGAGAATAAACACTCCATAAAACCATTTCAAATCAACATTATAGCCAAATATATTAATAACAGATGTTTCATAGTTTAAGAAAATAATAAAGTACAAAACAGCCCAAATGATTTGAAAGAGCATCTTAAAACTAGGACTTATGCCATCATTAGTTTTCTTTTTAGCTTTTAAATAGTCATCTAAGAAACCTAATGTTCCATAACAAATTAAAGGCATAAAAAGCATAAAAATTAGTTCATAATTGATATTAATTTTGTATACAAGACTTATAACAATAAAACTTATAATAACACTTAAAATTATGAATACTCCTCCTATATTAGGAGTTCCACTTTTTATTTTATGTCTTTCTGGTCCTTCTTTTCTTATAGCTTGTCCAAGTTTCCTTTTTTTTAAATAATAAATGCCAATACTAGTTAATAAAAAACAAATAACAAAAGATAGAATAAAAGCTATCGTTAACATATTTATTTACCTAATTTGTAAACTTCATCTTTATCACTATAAGGAAGTTTATCATTACCTCTTATTATATAGTTTTCATTACCTTTGCCTAATAAAGCGATAATATCTTTTTTTGTTGATAATGAATATGCTTTTTTTATCGCTTCTTTGCGATTTAAAATCACTAACACTTTATCTCTATTTTGAATAATTCCTTTTTGTATTTCATTAATTATATCCATTGTTTCCTCAAAACGTGAATTATCTTCAGTTAAAATAATTATATCGCTATTTTCCGAAAGTATTTTTCCAACTATTTTTCTTTTTGATTTATCCCTGTTTCCACCCATGCCAATAACAGTAATTAACTTTCCTACTTTTAACGTGTTTAGAAGTTTTAATACATTTTCAACGCCATCGGGTGTATGTGCAAAATCAATAACAAACTTTCCTCTATTTGTTTCGATTATTTCAAATCTACCAGGAATTGTTATTTTCTTAGACAAATAGCTTAAAGTATATTGATTAAATGAACCTAAATAGTCAACTAAAGCTATAAAGGAAGTGACATTGTATATATTATATTCACCTAGCATACTTGTCTGTATATGAAAGTTTTGCCCATAAATATCTAAATCAAAACTAGTACGTTCAATATCATAATCAATGTTATTTATATGATAATCTGCTTCACTTTTTCCAAATGTGATAATTTTCTTGTCAATTGCTCGATTAACCTCTAAGAACTTATTACTATCGCGATTAACTATGACATTGTTACAGCGCGATAAAAATAAAACCTTCGTATAAAAATAATCGTCAAATGTTTTGTGATAATCTAAGTGGTCAAGTGTTATGTTGGTAAGCAAACCAACATCAAAACTTAAACCATTTACCCTACCCTCTTTAATTCCTTGACTACTGACTTCCATAATTATCAAGTATGATCCATTATCAATAGATTTTTTCATGATTTCATAAATAGTAATTATATCTGGCGTAGTATTTAAGGATTCAAAATATAAATCGTTAATATAAATTCCATTTGTTCCGATTAAAGTGCATGATTTTCCTAAATAACGATAATATTTATACAAAAGTGTCGTAACAGTTGTTTTTCCGTTTGTCCCTGTGACACCAACAAGATGAACTTTTTGAGATACATTTTCGTAAAACTTCTTACAATAAAACCCTAGATCCTTTTTTACATCATGTGATAAAACAATGTTTAATTTTTCATTAACATATTTCTTATAAATTTCAATATTATTAGTAACAATTGTTCTTACTTTTTTCTTAATTAATTCATCAATAAAATCATTGCCACTAACATTTTCACCATCGATACATATAAAGATGTCATTTTTTTTCGTTTTTCTTGAATCAATTGAAATACCAGAAACTTCATAGTTGTACTTAACCTTTAAGCCTAAAACATCTTCTACTTTCACTTTTGCTTCACCTCTACATAACATAATATTAATTTACTTCTTGCAATATTACTTAATTAAAGATATAATAAACATAAATGAAAAGAAAGGTAAAGAAAATGAAACTATTAACATTTAACGTTCAACACTTTAGAAATTATATAACTAGAGAAATTGATATTGATCTATTTGCAAGGACAATAAAAGAAATTAACCCTGATATTATATGCTTAAATGAAGTATTTGGTGAAGGAAGTAATGATACATATGGTGATCAAGTTAAAAAAATAGCAGATAAATTAAACTTAAATTATTTTTTTGGTAAAGCCATTTCTATTCCGAAAGGTAATTATGGCAATGCTATTTTATCTAAATATCCTATTGAAAATCAAGAAATAATTCCCATACCTGATCCTCTTGTGAGAAACGAAGACACATATTATGAAACTAGAATATTAATCAAAGCAAAAATTAATAATATTTACGTATTTATAACACATATGGGGTTAGCAAAAGATGAAAGGATTAATGCTACAAAAGTTTTAGAAAAAAATATTAATAATCTAACTGAACCTTTTGTAATTATGGGTGATTTTAATATGACTCCAAATGATAACCTTTTAAAACCTATATATAAGTATACTATTGATGTTTTGGAAGAGAAAGATGGAAACACATTTCCATCAGTAAACCCTGAGAGAAGAATTGATTATATCTTAGTTTCTAAAAATATAAAAAAATACAATGCAAAAATAATCGAAAAAGTTGTCTCAGATCATTTACCGATTGAGTCAAATTTAGAATTTTAATATTCTTATTCAATAAAAAAACACAAGACTTCAAAATCTTGTGTTTTATTTATAAGTATTTTCTTTTTCACTTTATAATTATAAAGTGATATTGTTTTATATTATTAATTTTTATATGATTTTCTTACAAGATACTTATAAATTTAATAAAAAACTACAGCGTTAAGCCATAGTCTTTATTAAAACATACTCTATAAACAAAATATTGCATATAAGGGAATAGATTTTATCTCATTTTCAAAACCAAAGTTCTTTGAAGAGATACGAATAGAATATGTTGGTCTATATTTTTCAACAAATATTTTTAAACTTCGTGCCCTTACATTATCAGCAGATTTTACTTCAATGGGAATTACAGTATCCTTTTGACGAATAACAAAATCAACCTCAGCTTTTCCATCGGATTCCCAATAATTAAGTTTGTAACCTTGTATTACAAGTTGTTCAGCAATATAATTTTCCGCAAGCAATCCTCTTGCTTTGTCAGAAATTAAACTATTTATAAGAATATCTTGAGGAAGAATTCCAGATTTAAAACAAAGCAAACCAACATCTGAATAGTAAATTTTGAATGAATCAATTTGCTCATAAACAGCGAGAGGGATTTTCCCCTCTGTCACTTTGATATTTTCCAAAACAATGCTCGATGCTTTTAGCCATTGCAACGAAAGTTCATAATCTTTTGCACGAGCATTACTTTTAACTATAGCATATTGGAATTTTGTATTTTCTTTTGCAAGTTGAGAGGAAAGTGTATTGAAAATAGCAATACTTCGTATTGTTTCATTAGGAGTAGCATATTTTGCCATATCTGCAATATAAGAATCCGAAATATCTGCCTGTACAGAACGAACTGAGTCATAATTTTCAGTTTCAAGATAAGTTTTCACAGCAGCAGGATAGCCACCAATAACAAGATATTTTCTATAAAGTTCCAACGCATGATTATGATAAATATCTGAAAGTGGAGTAAAAGAATTGTATGATTCACGTATTTTTTCTATAAGAATATCATTATTAGTAGCTAATAAGAATTCCTCAAAAGAAAGAGGATACATTGTGAGCATGTCTACTTTACCTACAGGAAAAGAAAATTTTCCACGATTTATAGCAAGTCCTAAAAGACTGCCAGCAGCAGCGATATGATATTCAGGTGCTTCTTCAGCAAAATATTTAAGCGATGTTAAAGCTTCTTCACAAGCTTGTATTTCGTCAAATATGATAAGAGTTTTATGGGGAAAAATTGTTTGTTTAGCATAAACGGAGATTTCTTCGATAATGCGTTTGGGATTAAGATCAATACTAAAAATCTTATTAAGAGTTTCTGTATTTCCTTCAAAATGAATGTAAATAACATTATCATAGAAATTCTTCCCAAAATCTAACAAAGCATATGTTTTTCCAACTTGTCTTGCACCTTTGAGTAGCAGTGGTTTACGATAAGGTGAGTTTTTCCACATAATAAGTTTATCTGTAATAAGTCGTTTCATTTTAAAGTTTTCCTTTCTATTTTGATTCAATTATACACCCAAGAACATAAAAAGTCAATACATTTTACTTTCTATGTTCTTAAAAGTGTTTAACAGTTACACTAAAAAGAACATAATATGTAAAAATAAGACAAAATTATAATATTTGTGCTTGTTTGATTATAATTTAATGTTTTGTACAATTCGATATTTTATATTCTTTTAATTTAAAATTTTTTTCTCAACAATTTTTTATTATTTTAAAATATTAATAAAGTACATTTAATTAGATTCTATTATGCTATTAAGAAAAGGCCATTAAATAATAATGACCTTTCACAAAGCACATAAATAATACCAAATTTTAAGAATAAAAATCTCTTATTTTTTCTCTATATGCATCTTTAATTTTATCCATTTCTTCATTATAATCCTTACCTTCATACAAAATATTATAAAAAGGTTTTAGAATTTCATTATCACTACCTAATCTACCTACAAAATTGGCGTCAAACATAATCTTATTTTCATCGTAGAACATAATTGCTTTTACAGATTCATCGTTTGATAGATTCATTTTATAGAAATCAATAAGATTTTTTTCTATGCCAGTTTTTTTGTCATTCAAACGATTCATATATCTAGTCAATACTATTTCGTTCATTATATAACATATTCGTTTATATGTATCTGCACGTAAGCCATCAGGATAATGTCTTCCTGTTGGATAAACATAAACATATTGTTTTGAAGCACTAATTCTCGTATCTTCTTTATTCATGTTATCAGGATAAGGATAAGGTACATATCCATATTCTGTAGTTCCTTCTCCCCACATATCATCTTCAAATTTTGTAATTGCACTTTCTCTAGGAAGATCATTATAGTTAGCAGTAATCATTAAAGTTTTACCATTTTTAAACGAATCATTATTTTCCTTTAAAATACAACCACTTTTAGCTAAATCATAAATTACATTGGATGCTTTTACCGAAATATCATCATATAAATTAATGTTTCCTTGAAGATCGGATGTTCTTACACCTGCAGCACATGTCATACCAATCCAAAAATCATATGGTTCACCTTGAAGAACGTATTCATTTTTTCCAAGAAGTTCTTGTGTTTTCATAACCCATCTAATAAAATTAGAATATGTCCATTCGCCATTGTTAAACATTGTGGCTGGATCTTCTATTCCTAATTTTTTTAACCACCCATAATTGTAACAAAGTCCATTAGCATTTATTGGAAAAATATCAGGATCATATGATGTTGACCCATATATTTTTCCATTTACTGTCATACAATCCATAAGATAAGGAAGCATCATTCCTTTAGATTTAAACATTTTATTAACATCTGTAACATCAGCTATTACCTTCTCTTCAGCAATTTCTCTAATATATGAATTATTTAATAATGCAACATCACATATAGGATTATTTTCCTTAAAATCTTCTAGAAAGATTGTACTGATTTTAGGGGTAGACCATGGAGATGTATAAGGTAGATTTTCATATTTTATTTTAAAATTATATTTTCCTTCAGCTTGTCTAATTGCATTTTGCATATAAACTCTGTTATGAAGATCAGATTCATTTATCTCAGGATCATTAGCAATATCGTAAAATGGATCATAATATTTAACATTATTAACCATAACTACAACTTCGTATCCTTTAAGATCATAAACTTCTGATGTTTGGAGCTCATCAATGATTTCTATTTCTTTCCAAGAACTCTTTATAGATGTATCAAATGCACTCACAGCTCTAATTTTGACTTTTCCTGTAGAACATGCTAATAAAGTACCATTTTCCTTTACCATAACATTAGCAGTGCTATTTTCATCAATTTCCCAAGTAACTAATTGTGGAGCATCAACTGGATACACAACCCCTTCTAATATTTGTTTATAGTTAACATACATTTGTTTTTGGTAGATGAAATCAACTTTTTGAACTTTTGATTTTAGTCTTCCATTAATTAAATCATCTAACCATTCTTCTTCTGTTTTTTGGTAGTTGGGATTATGTTTTATATATAATTCATAAGCTGACAAACCATTTTCAGATTGGGCATTAATTCCAGTGTCCTCATCACCGATCCACCAGTTTCCATTTTCACCTATATAAGGTGTTTTACCATTCTCACCATCTACACCATCTACACCATCTTTTCCATCCTTTCCTTTGATTGACTGTAGCCATTCTTCATAAGTCCCTTCATAACCAGCATTTCTAGCAAGACTATAAATGTAAGATTGATCAGATGATTCTTTTTCTTTTTTACATCCTAAAAGAAATAGGGAAAAGAAACAAAGAAAAACCACAATAAAAAATCTTTTTGTTTGCATACTCAACCTCCGTATCATAATCTATATTCTAAAATTATAAAATCTACTAAAGTATATATTTAAAACTTATTTTTCATTCCTTTCATAAATATTATATCATATTTATTTAGCTAATGCAAACGTTTTCTAATTATTTTAAAAAAAGGCCTCCTATTTAGGAATATGGCCTTTATTATTTGTGAAGTATTTATTAATTATAATTAAGTATTCAAGAAAGTGTCTCTCTCTAATAGGTTTTTTTGTTCCATCACTAAAATATAAAACTAGTGCTTTTCCAATACCTTTATATGAGTCTGTAAACTCATATCCTACTAACAATCCTTCTTTAATCTTTCTTTTTAATATTCCATGATAATTATAATACATATTCTTCACATTATTATTATTACTTATTTTTTTGTTTTTATACATTAAATAATTTTTTTGTTTTTATACATTAAATAATTGTAATAAATTAAAAAATGATGTATAATAAATAGTAAATATTATATAGGAGTTTTAATATGAAATTAGGTATGATTTCTTTAGGCTGTGCTAAAAATCTAGTTGATTCAGAACTTTTCTTAGGTTTATGCACAAAATACAATATCGAAATAACAAATGATATAACAGAAGCTGACATAATCACAATCAATACTTGTGGATTCATTGATAAAGCTAAAGAGGAGTCTTTAGATACAATAATGGAAATTGTAAAAATAAAAGAAGAAAATAAAAATCTCAAAATAATCGTAATGGGATGTTTAGTTCAAAGATATCTAAAGGATTTACAGAAAGAAATTCCAGAAGTTGATTATTTTATTCCTATTAGAGATTATAATAAACTTGATGATATCTTTATGTTACTTACTTCAAGTTCATCACATCATGAGTTATCTTACACAAACAGAATTATCTCGACAGGAAATACTTCTTGTTATGTTCGCATAGGTGATGGTTGCGATAATCGTTGCTCATATTGTGCTATACCGTTAATAAGAGGTCCTTATAGAAGCAGACCAAGTGAAGATATTCTTAATGAAGTTAAATATCTTGCAAAGAAGGGTATAAAAGACATTACACTAATATCTCAAGATACTTCAAAATATGGAATTGATTTAAATAATTACAATCTTGCTAACCTTTTAGATGACATTGCAAACCTTCATTTATTTAAAACAATTAGAGTATTATATCTATACCCTGATGAAGTAACAGATGAAATAATTAATGTTTTCAAAAAGCATGAGGAAATAGTTAACTATTTTGATATTCCTATTCAACATGCTTCTAACAAACTTTTAAAAGCTATGAATCGTCGTGGAAGTAAAGAATTAATTGAATCACTAATAAATAAAATTAGGGCAAACATACCTGATGCAGTTATTAGAACAACAATAATTGTTGGTTTTCCTGGGGAAACTAAGGAAGATTTTGAAATACTAAAAGACTTTATCAAAAAAATGAAATTTGAGCGTTTAGGTGCCTTTACTTATTCTGATGAAGAAAATACAAAAGGATATACTATGGATCATAAAGTTACTCCAAGAACAATGAATAAACGTTATAATGAACTTTTAGAAATACAAAAAGAAATAGCTTTAGAATACAACGAAAGTCGTATTGGCCAAACTTTAGAAGTTCTTGTAGAAGAATATGACGAAGAAATTCTAATGTTTAAAACTCGAAGTTATGCTGAAGCTCCAGATGATGCCGACGGATACATTTATGTTCCTGGAGATTTACAAGTTGGAGACTATGTAAAGATTAAAATAATAGCAACTTATGATTACGATTTAATCGGAGAAATCATTTAAGCATAAAAATGCTAACCTCATTAACATCCTAACCCTCGATACTTGAGGGTTTCTTTTTCATTAATTTATAACTTTAATGTGCAAATGAAAAATAGAATAATAATTTATAGACACTCAAAAAACTCATTTTCAGATGTCAGTTTAAATCGTTGTTTTTTATATAAATTAATAATTTTGGACTACTATATGCTCTAAATAGTGGTTCTTTCCTTTTAATTGAAAAAGGAACTTTACTACTAATAAATAAAAAATAGTCTTTTAACATCTTATTTTTTATTTAGTGAACATACTTCTTCTACTTACTAATTTATTAATTTTTTGAGGTTACTGTTTAAGTTTTTGCTTGTGCTACTTAAAACAAGAATTGTGACAGTAAAAGTAATCACATCAACAATAACTTCAAAATATATAACACCATCTAATTTCATTATTAAAGGTAAGATGAATACTAGTATGGTACCTAATATAATCTCCCTTAAAAGCGCTAAAAGTGTCGACGTTAAACCTTTTCCTAATGCTTGCAAATAAATAAGAACTCCTTTATTAAAACATGCAAGAGGCAAACTAATTAAAAATACTCTTATACTTTTTACCATAAATTCTTGGTAAACTATACTTTCATTTTGCCCCCAAATATATTTGCTAACATATTAGCATTTAATTCAAAGAAATATGTACAAATTGAACCGATTATAAATTCATAAATTAGTAATTTTCTTAATATCTCTTTTAATTTATCATATCGTTTAGCTCCTTCATTATATGAAACAACAGGAATTAAACCAGCTGATAAGCCTATTGCAATTGACATAACAATTTGAAAGAACTTCATAACAATACCACTGCAGGCTGTTGGAATGTGACTATACTCATCTTTGCAAAATACTTCATCTAATTTTGCATACTTCTTGAACATATTAAGAACAGCGAATAAGCTTAAAACAAAAGCAATTTGTGTCAAAAATGATGATAACCCTAATGAAAAAATCACTTTTACAAGCTTAAAATCCAATTTAAAGTATTTGCGATTTAATTTTATGGCTTTTGTTTTAAAAAGATAAAACAAAGATAAAAGAGCAGTAATTATTTGTCCAATAACCGTTGCAATTGCTGCACCAGTCATTCCCCACTTAAAGCCAAATATAAAGATAGGATCTAAAAACAAATTAGTTATAACTCCTATCAACATTGAAATCATTGCAAAATGAGGATTTCCATCAGCTCTTATAATTGGATTCATTCCTTATCCAAACATATAAAAAGCAACACCTAAAGTAATCCAAAAGAAATACTCTTTAGAAAACTCATATGTTTCTTGGTTTACTTTTCCTCCAAATAAATCTATTAAAGTCTCATTAAACAGTAAATATATAATAGTTATAAAAACACCAATAATAGCAAACATAAAAATTGCGTTTCCAGCAGCTTCTCCTGCTTTATCATTATTCTTTTCACCTAATGATTTACTTATAAATGAACATGCACCATCTCCAATCATTGTTGCGATAGCTAAAACAATAATTGTTAAGGGAAAACAACAGTACTTGCCGCATTACCAAATTAACCTAAATAACTAGCATTAGAAATGAATAGTTGGTCAACTATATTATATAAAGCCCCAACTAAAAGAGAAATAATGCAAGGAACAGAAAATTTGCGCATTAATTTGCTTATTTTTTCTTCTTCTAAAAATGAATTCGTACTTACCATATAAACCTCCGTTAAAGCACAAAAAAATACGAGAACTAGCTGTCTCGTATCGAAATATTCTATTTATATTTTGTATCGTGCCTTGAAATATTATACAACTTTTTAATTTTTTTTGTAATTTTTTTTATAAATTTTTTGTAGTTTTTTTAAATATAATTATTGATACAATAATTGTTACAATACTATAAGATATTGTAATTATAAATGGTAATCCAAATGAAGAAAAAGAAAGATTAATTGCACAATCAATTGCTTTTAAAGAATTAGCAAATGGTAACGCATAAGCAATTTCATATATTGCACTTCCTTCCATTAGATCTAAAGGCATAAAAATACCTCCAAAAATAGAACCAAATGAGATAACTGCTGAAGCAATTCCCCCAACAGTTTTATCTGTTAGTAATGCACCTAATAATATTCCTAAGAATATATAAAATAACATTATCGGTAGACTAATAATTATCGAAAGCAACAATCCGCCAGTTAATTTAAGTCCAAAAATAAATGAAAGCGAATAGCATAAAATTATTTGCACTAAACCTAAAGGTATCATTGGTAAAGCATATCCAAATATAAAATCTTTAACCTTAAGTGGAGATGATTTAATTCTATTTAAAAATGATGTTTGTCTATCACGAGCAACCAACATTCCTGTAAAAAGCATTAGAAAAGAAAAGCTAAACATACATAAACCAGGTGCTAAACGTTCGATTTGAAATTGTGGGGTACCCCTTGCAATTTCTTCTTTTGTCATTGAACTTATTATTAATTGAAAGACAAAAAGCATCAAAACAGGAAAAATCACATTGAAAAGAATGCTTAATGGATCGCGAAGTATTTCCTTTGCATTTCTTTTTGAAAATATTAAAATGTTTTTCATGAAGTCATTTCTCCTTTTATTTAGAGGCAATATCAATAAAAGCTTGTTCGAAATTATTATAATTCTTAGAAGCAATTATTTCATCTATTGTCCCTTTTATTTTTAGTTTTCCTTTAGCCATTATTCCCACTTCATCAGCTAGTTCTTCTACTTCCTCAAGATAATGAGTTGTGAGAATTATTGTCATTTCACTTTTTATAAGCTTTATGAATTGCCATAACTCACTACGAGCTATAACATCAAGCCCAAGAGTTGGTTCATCTAAAAATAATACTTTAGGTTTACTAACTAAAGCCATAGCAATACTTAATCGTCTTTGATAACCACCTGATAACTTCTTAGCATATTTATTTTTTACTTCTTCTAATCCAAGTTTAGATATGATTTCTAAAACATAATCATTGTCAATATTATATATTTCCCCAATAAATTTAATGTTTTCATAAACAGTTAGATTCATTGCAACAGCTGTTTCTTGGGGAGAAACATTAATAATATTCTTAACATCAGATGCTTGACTAACAATACTTTTACCTAATATAAAAGCATCTCCACTTGTAGGACTAATTAATGTAGATAACATTTTAATTGTAGTTGACTTGCCAGCTCCATTAACTCCTAAAAGCGCAAATAATTTGTTTTCTTCAATTTCTAAATTTAAGTTGTCAACAGCAACAATATCTTTATATTTTTTCGTAAGATTTGTTATTTCAATTGCTTTCATCACTATCACCTCTGTTTAATAAATCATCAGTTATTTCTTGAAAAACATCAGCCTTAATAAGAGCTAAACCTTTTTTCACGTCACCTAAACAGACAATATAATCTCCAGGGTTAATGCCAAATATATCTCTAGCCTCTTTAGGGATTACAATTTGACCCTTTTCACCAACTTTACATAATCCAAATAAATATTTACCTTTAGGTCCTGTTTTCATAATACCTCCGTATAACTTGTATAACTTTTCATACTTATTATACTACTTTTACTATATAAAATCAATACTAAAACTAAATTAAAAAACAAAAAAGACGCTTTACGCAATGATATGATAAAACGTCTTTTATGTATTTTAAGGGGTATTTTTTCATCCCCTTTTTTTCAAAAATTCTTTCAGCATACATTCCAAGAGACATAACTCTTAGATGGAACCTTAGAAAAACATCTATATCAGCACAATAAAATTTCTATCAAAGAAACATATCAACCAATACAATGTTATTATACACTAATTTCAATTAAAAATCAAATATAATTCTTTTTGATAAATACAATATTATTGTATGTTATAATTTTATCTCATTTTTATATTTTAATATTTTACCTTAAAAAGTTGATTTTGTAAAACTTTATGAATAATTTCACTAAATAATTCTATCACTAATAAAATTAATATTCAAGATTATGATTTAATTGTTACTAGTATATCTTTTATACAATTATTTTCCTTTTTTATACTTACGCTTAGCAAGAGCGGATTTAAATGATCTAAGCCATAAATGGTTATCATCTAAAAACGTATAATGAGCTCCACAGTTATCACAAACACAATCATGGTTGTGAGCATTAAGCATATTGCTCCCACAAACCAAACAAATGTTTGTATATACACCTTCATTTACAGGGGCAACTAGTGTGCAACATTTCAAAAGCATATAAAGGTCGGTTGTGGAATTCTCATTATTTGGGGTTACACATGCCATATTATCCGAATATTCTACAGGATATAGGCAAAGCGTGTAATCAGCATCTTGTGACTTTTTGCCATCATCTATTGTTTTTAATTCAACTTTGGTGAGTTGTTTTATTTTGTTTTGTTTGCATAAAGTATTAATCAAAAACATATTTTTTTCAATTGATAAACTAATTGCAAATAAATCCCCATTGAAAATCAAATCAGAAATCTCAAATTCATAAAGGACTTCATCAAGTTCACGATCTTCAATTAACTTATATCCCATTTTTGAGAGAAATGATGAGGCTAATAAAACAATATATGAAGAATATAAAGATGATATTTCCATTTCGTTTAAGTCAGTAGTATTTTTCATACATGTATCTAAATAATTCCATAATAGATAGCAGGCTCTATAATCAGTATTATGAGTAAAGAGGTTAGTAGGTTCTGGAGTTCCAACAAACTTTGGACATTTACTCATAATTTTATAAAAGTCTGTGTTTTTTAGATAATTAAGTTTGGATTGTAATAAATATAACTTTTGAAAGTCTTTGAAAAAGACATTCTCAGAAAGGATAAATGTATTAAAATCAGCAATTCTGATTAAATCGAATTTGTTAAGTCTATCACTTTGAAAATATTCATCATATAAATTCTTAATAGCATTTCGTGCTTGAAGAACTGGACCATTGATAAAGGCAATCAATCTATCAATTAAAGTTCTTACAACTCTATTTTCATAACTATCATATTCTTCTTCAAAAGTTTTACGATAAACATATTCTGGTCTAGGGTTATCTTTATCTATCCATACAGAAGAATCTCTTATAGTCATTTGAATTCCTTTAGGTGATAATTTATCTGCTTTTGAAGCATGAACTAATTCATATTCATTTTTAAGGGTAATATACGGCTTTTCCGAAACGCTCATTAAATTACCAATGGAACTATTTAACTTATCAATTATTTCAGCATAATCGTTTCTATCTGGAGTAGGAAAACAGAAAGTAAAGTCTCCTTTATTTACTAAATCTAAAATTGTATTTACAGTCTTATCTTGAATCTTAAGAAATTGGTTATAGTACTTTTCAAGAGACGATAAACTCATTAAATCAACTTCCTCTTTAGTTTAGCAATATATTCTTTAGTATTACGGAAACTCTCTACTCCAAATAATTCATCAAGCATTTTTTCTAACTTAACTAAGTTAGATTTTACACCATCTTCAAATTTACCATCTAACTTACGTAAAATTTTACGAGCGAAAATCAAATCGAGTGCCGACTCACTTGTTCCGCCACAAGCCACGTAAACAGGTACAAATCTACTTATTTGGTTTAAAATACGATTACCAAAATTAATATCAAATGTATTAAGCATATATTCAGTAACTAAACTGAACTTCTTCATAACTTCATCATTTAGACCCATATTCTTTATGGCATCATCAAATAGAGACATTAATTTATCAGATGAAATATTGATTTTAGAAATATTATGTGCTTCTGTATTAGATTCATTACGTTTATTAAAATCAATTATGCTAGCACGGTCATATACTTTATCAGTAATTGTATATGTGGAATCATCTTTATTAGCAGTTCCTATAAACCATGTGTTATCAGGAATAAATATTGACCAACCATCAACAAGTTTATTAGGTGTTTTTCCTTTAGTGCTTAGAGGCATAAGTTCAATTGACCATTTTGATTTATCAAATTCAAGAACAGATAAGAAATCAGCAAAATAGTATTCAACACGTGATAAATTCATTTCATCTAAAACCATAAAATTAACTTCATCACGGCGATAATTAGCTTCATACAAACTACGTAAAAACGGAGTTTCTTTGAATTCACAAGTTAAGCTGTTATAAAAGCCTAATATATCACTACGATCTTTCCATGATGCTTGAACACTTGTAAAGCATGCATCACAGTTAATAAACTCAGCAAAATATTTTGGAAGAGATGTTTTACCTGTTCCTGACATACCTTCAAGTATAATAAACCTTGAAGAGGCCATACCAGCAATAAAAGCTCTAATTGTTTCAGGTGTATAGAACATACCTTTACTCTCAAGATACATATTGAAAGAAATACATAATTGCTTTAATGTTACATCATCAGATAAAATAGGCACATAAGGTTTTTGAGCGTATTTTGCATCAATAGCTAATAAATCAGGAAATACTTCACGACCTAATTCCTTATCATCTTTCTTTTCTTCTTTTTTCTCTTCTGATTCTTCTTTTTTAGGCTCCTCTTTTTGGGCACGCTCTTTACGTTTAGCCTTCTTTTCTGGAGAAGAAAAGATATACATTATACCATTAACAGCACCCCAGAAAATTAAAGCACTGAGAATATAAAATAGTAAACTGAAACGGAAGTTTTCCATGTTTACAGTTAATAAACTTTCATCACCCTTACCAGTTTTATAAATAATAAAGATTAAAGCTATACCTATAATTAAAGGTAAGAAATAACAAATCCATTTAAGGATTTTAATGAATATATTTTTTCCAGAAGGTAATCCTTTTGTATATAGCAAACTAACAAATACACACCACTCAATAATAACTATAAATGATATATGCATAATTAGCATCCATGAAGATGCTAAGACAGTAAATACACGTGTAATATTGAAAATAAAAAGACCTACAAAGCCTAATAGTCCTAAAATAATAGATTTTATAATTAACGACTTAACATTAAATTCACTAGTTTCTTTCAATGGTTTCATAATAAAAGCTCCTTTACTAATATATATTTTATTGAATTAATAAACATATTTTTATTTCTTTGATTATTATATATGATTTTATTACATTTTTCAAGTGTTTTTTTAATGAAACCAATTACATTTTTTTAATAATGTACTAATGATTTTTTAACATTAATTTAAAACATCAAATAAAGCTTTATCTTAATGATTTAATGACCAAAACCATTAATAATCAATAAAAGTCAATTAGTATTTATTAGTAACTAATTGACTTTTTTGCTTAAATTTATATTATAATATATCATTTGATTTCAAATCTTCGTCTGTAACATCAATTAAATTAACACCTTTTAATATAACATCAACTTCAGTATCTAAAGCATTAGCATATTTAACTAAAAAGGAAATAGTAGGTGAGTTACTCATATTTTCAAATCTAGTTATTTGTTGACGAATTACACCCATTTTATCAGCTACTGCTTGTTGAGTGAAACCCTTTTGTTTTCTTAAACTTATAAATTGCATTACAATTTTAGCTCTTAACCATAATTCTTGTTGTTCAAATTCCATTTCTTTTAAATCTTTGTTATTATAAATATCACTAATTTTACTTAACTTTTTCATACATAAACTCCTTATGTAATAATTATATCATATTTTTATAAATAATGCAACATTTTTGTATCGTTTTATAAAAATTAAAATATATAAAGGCCACTTCAAATAATTCCTAGTTATGGAACCTTTTAAAATGACCTTATTCACAAAATTATTTATTCCCACACACATGTAAGAACAATATTATTGTTATTAGAGAATGTATAAACATCACCAGGTTTGTAGATTTTTTGTCCGTCAGAAAAACCTGTAAATTTGTAATTATCATATATAAATTTATTTTCTGGTACTATAAAACTATTTTCACCATTTAAGATTGTAATCATATTCATAATTCCTTCAACTTCTTCGGGTCCTCTTATGAATGTAATAGTTTTTCCAAGGGAGTTATCAGAAATAAATTTTGCAGGTACATAAAATGATCCTTGTTTTTTATTTTTTCCATAACTTGTTAAGACAAATATAGCAGGTGTTTTCATAGTTTCATAAGATATATTATCTAAAGTCATATTGTCTTTAATATATGTGTTACTATCTCTATGTATCATAATATTTCCTTTTTCAAATATTACTTCTGTATAATAACTTTTATATCCGTTTGTTTCATAAGTGTTTCCAAAGGAAATAGTTCCTAAGTTTGTATCATTGACTATTTGTTTACCTTCTTCGTCAGTTGAAGCAACTTTTACAAACAGCACACTATCAGCTGCTTCTAATGAACCCATATTAGCTGCTTTTACAATTCCGTGTACGATATCAGAGTTTTGGATTAAATATTCGGTATTAATAACAGGATTTATGGTGTGTTTTTCACTTTGTAATGATGTGTTTTTCACGTAATAATTTCCGTATTCAGTGTCTTTATATCTTATATCTTCAAGTTTAGTTTCCACTGGTAAACCTATTGAAGAAAGGAGTTTTTCCTTTATTCCGTTTGGAGCATACATAAAGATTGGTACTGGCATATCAGTATGTCCACCATGCAAAGTTATAGAATCATTATATTTTTTGTAGTTGTAATTAACCCCTATTTCCACGCCTTGATTATTTACCCCAGTAATTATTGTATTTATAACATCATCTTTACTAGTTTCTATGTTGGCAAAACCACCAGAATCATGATCAGGACACGCAACAACAATTGTTTCATCTCTATTTTCTTTTGCCCATTTTACAACATAAGCAAATGTTTCATCAAAAGCTAAGGCTTCTCCGACTGCATCTCTTAGATTTCCACCTTCAGCTGCATTATCAAGAGCTCCCCCTTCAATCATCAAGAAAAATCCATTAGGATTATTAATATTTTCTGATAAAGTTTCAATAGCTACTTGAGACATTTCTAAAAGTGTTGGATTAGTATCAGAATTTTGAATGTCATAAGCAATGTGATCACTAGCTACCCCATAAGCACTTTCTTTTTGAGTATGGGAGTTGCTATGGCTAACTCCTAATATAGGAGCAAATATTTTTTTTGACTTCTTTTCAAGAAGTGAAAATAGTCCTTGTTTATTTGTAGCTACATCATAACCAACACTTTTAGCACTTATATTTGGATGATTAGTTGTTGAATCGGCAGTTAATATGTCTCCATATTCTGTTCCTTCAGCAATTACAACATCTGCCCCACTTAAAAGTGCTTGTAAAGAATTATCATGGTATTCATATCTAAATATTGAATGGCTTGTAAGAAAAGCTAAAGGAGTAGCATCAACATATGATTTTGTTGTTACAATTCCCGTAGACATACCATTAAGTCGCGCAAGTTCAGAAATTGATGCATGAGGAATTGTATCAGAATCAATTCCTGAATAACAATATGATGTCTTATAACCGCTTGATAAAGCCGTTCCCGCGGCAGATGAATCAGTGATATAGCTATCTCCATGAGGAGTATAGAGTAATGTATTAGCACTACCTACATGAAATTCATCAAGATATAATCCTTTAGGATTATAACCATATTCAGTTAACATATTATTTGTAAGCTTTGTACGAGCACCATTTAAACTATTTAAGCCACGCTTAAAGACCTCTTCTTTTACTTCACTTGCTAAAGTTAAATTATCATATCCTCCTCCATCAGGAATCATGAAAATAATATTCTTAATTTTTGTGTCTTCAGGCCTATAAAACATTTGGCTAATGTTATCAAAATAAGGGATATAATTGATATAACCATCAGTTGGCTTACAGTTTAATTGTTTTGCTTCAAATTTATCACTATAAATTGAAATTGGATTATCTATACTTCCAGAAATAAAGAAATAAACATTTGTATCAAAAGCATTAACATAGTGCGTATAAACTAAAGCTTTTTCTGTGTTATGATCAAGTACCTTTAAGTAATTTAAAGATAATTCATTAGCTTTTTTTATCTTTATTGTTTTTCCGGAATATTCGTTATTAACCTCTTTAATAGTAGTTTTATCAACTTTCACACTTTCATTATTATGAAAAACATAATAATCACCATTACTAAATAAAACTAAATAATCATTTAAATAATTATGTAATTTATTTAATTCACTATATGTGTTCTCACAATCTACTAAAGATTCATCTTTTTCAATTGTAGGTTTACATCCAACAAGTAATATAAATAATAAACATATAAATATTTTTTTCTTCATAATTCACCTTTCAAAAATAAAAGCTTTATAATGCATTTATAAACACTATAAAGCTTCAATCATTTTATTTATCCTTAATTGTTTCTGCAGTTATTTTCACAAATAAATTTAATAATCCGTCGCCATCAACATCACCAAGTAATTCCTTGTTTTTATAATCATATTCAAATGTCCAAGGATATTCGTCACTTTTGATTGTTAAAGTACCTTTATTTTTATCATTATCATCTTTTTTATATTCGTAAGAAAATGTACCAAGTTCTTTACCAAGATTATAAATAGTAACTTTTTTCTTTTCAAATACTAGTGCGTAAACATCCATTCTTGAACTGTCACGATGAACATATTTTCCCTCAGGACCAGTTAAGCTTTCGCAACCAACTGCTAAAAACATAATAAACGCTAAACCTAATAAGCATAATAAACAAGCTATTTTTTTCATGTTATTCCTCCATATAATTATTTTTTCCCAAATAGTTTTGAGAAGAATCCTTTTTTGTTTTCTTTTTTGTATTTATTGGCTGTTTGTTCAATTATTGTTGCTAATTTTTCATCATCTTTTTTTATTTCATTAACAATTTGAACTAACCTCTTGTTGCCATCTTTATCAAGTTTATTAAGTGTTTTATAAATTACACTCTTAATACCTTTTTCTTCGTCAGTATATATTTTCTCAACAAATTCTTCCTTATTTGAAGCTTGTTTTAAGATATGAATATATAAACAAATGTTATCAAAAGCCCATATACTTGCTAGAGAGTCAACATTAACTTCATCTTTACTACCTCTTGTTACATTTCTATTAACTGATAAATATTCTTTACGTTTAGTATAAGCATAATCGAATAAACTTGGTAAATCATCTTCTCCAGTTTCTAGATATGAATATATGCCAGCAATTGTAATAGCAGACAATGATAAATCATCATTTGTGTAACACCTTGCTTCAAATTCATCTAATCCTATCTTAAGTGATTCAAGAATTGATTTCATAACTGGTTTAGTTAAATCAGTATTAATGATTCTATAAACAGCATCTATGTTTTTTCCTTCTTTTATAGAATTAGTTACTTCGTTTGTGATAACAATTAAGTAGAAAGTATCTGATTCTTTTATAAATGGATTCTTTTGGGCAAAATCTAATATGTACTCAACACCATCTTGTTTTAATTTTGGATTTAATGCGTCAAGCAAATGATCCTTTACAAAACCATTTATATAGTTTTCTTTAATATAATTATAGAAATTATCTAAGCCATCATAATATAAGCTTAATATATCATTTAGTTTACGATAATCATCACTCTTAATAGTTTCAAGTAATTTATCATCTAAATCGATTACGCTATATAACTTAACACCTTTAAGCGATTTGTAAGCATTAATAACTGCTTCGGTAAATCTCTTTTGAGCTGGCATAGGCATTTCGTAGCAAATAGTCCATACCTTTATGATTTCATCAGTCAACTCGTTAAATCCAAGTTGTGATAAATTTTCAAGGTATCTAGTAAATGAACTTCTTGTTGACCAAGATACAAATATTCTGTGAAGAATAATTTTTTCTAGTATTCCCCCACTAGATAAAATTAAATCTAAGAGGAATCTTGTTTTTTTCTTTTCATCGTTTTCAACTAAAGTTGCAATACTATTTTCTATTTTCTTCTTATATGAAGAAGTATCTAAGTCATAATGTTTATTAATAAAATTAATGATTTTTTTTGTTAAAGAATCATCTTCTAAAAGCATTTCATAGAATGTGTTATAAATCATATCTCTTTGATTTGGAGTAAATGATTCATAGAACTTATCAAGAAATTCTAAGATTTTTTCTTGGATTCCTTGGGTTCTAATTGCTAATAAAAGTTTTTCAAGAATAATTGTTTTTGTTTGGCTTGTTTCATCTTCATAATATTGGCTAAATAATCCAATAATTTGACTTTGTAAGAAACCTCCATAAAATACTCTTGACAAGTCTTCACTTATGATACTTCTATTCTTTTGGATTTCTTTATTATAATTTGATTTAATAAAACTAAATAGTTTATCTCTCATTACATCTGTATGTATTAATTCTAAAATAATAGCCATAACTGTTGTTTTGCATTTTACTAGTTCAGTTGGGTATAGTTTTATTACTTTAGAAAAGATGTTTTGAGGAATGATTATTCTATTTGTTGCGTATCGTTGAATACATTTTAGTATTTCACAACGATCTTTTTCTTTTAAGTATTCTCTAAATGTTTCGTAAACGCACAGTAAATTGTACACATCTTTGTCTTCAGGAATAATAAATTTTTCTTCAAATTCTCCAGAACTTTGTTTAAATAGAAGAATTATGTTAGAAAAATCTTTCATATCAAACGTATTAAGTTTTGGATTTTGTTCAACTACATAAGCATAAAAAGCTAAAAACTTATCACGTACGCTTTTGTTTCCTAATAAATCATACATAAAGTCTATTTCTGATTCACGCGATTTATACTCTTCATCTCTAATTCCGTCAATCATCTTTGATGTCATATCAAATTGATAAGCTTTACCTAATTGTGGAGTTAGAAACTCTTTAGGAATAAACTTTATTTTTATTAAGTTATTATATCTATTTAAGTCACATAAGAATGTGACAAAAGTAAGTTTACTTCTTATACTATAAGGAAAGATTTGAACTAAAGTATTCATAAAATTTAGAGCAGTTTCTGAAAGTTTATTCATACTTACATCTAAAGTAATGTATACATTTTTACCTTTTGAAAGTAAAGTTTGAAGAATAGCATAAATTAAACGCTTAACAACAACTGGAGGATATTTAGTAACAAACTCTTCTACTGGGCCTGATTTTTCTCCACTTATAAGGAGCTCATCCATATCAGTTATTGGCTTACTTTCTTTGTTTGTAATATCAAAAGTATCTATATTCATACAGAATAGTTTTGAATTAATCAAACCATTTCTGTTTGAGGAAACAACTTTCATTCTTTCTTCTTCAGAATATATTAAAGAATGAACCATATATGAACTTCTTTCGCCAGTGAAGTCTAAAGGAATGTAACTAATCACACTTTGAATTAGTTTTTCTCCGTTTTTGCTTAAGTACTGAGCAAAAGATGTTGAGAATTTACCATCACGAATTAAGTTCATTTCATTTGTTGTTAATTTGATATTACAAAATGGTAATAAATTATCGTTTATGAATTTTTGGTCTATGACTTCTGATTTTGCAAATGTATCAAAACTATCTGTTTTTTCATACATACTTAATCTCGCAGGTACACGCGAATAAAAATGTTGATATGCCATAAAAACCTCCTACTCTAAATATTTTATAACCTAATCACTAAATAGTCAACTTTTTTTATTAATTATTTACTAATTATTCTTCGTTCATAGTCATTAATTCTTGTATACTAGTATATCCCTTAAATACAAGTTCACGACATGCATTCCATAGTGGAACCATTCCACCTTCTTTAGCAAGTTCTCTTAACTTGTCTAAAGTTTTTTCTCTAACGATTAAAGCTTTAAGTTCATCAGTTACATACATTACTTCATGAACAGCTACACGTCCTTTATATCCTGTATTGTTACAGAATTGACAACCTTGAGGTCTGAATATAGATATTGGTTCAGCAATTCCTAACAATTCCATTTCTTTAGCATTTGTTTTACCACGTTTTTTGCACGCAGGACATAGTCTCTTTACAAGTCTTTGGGCAATAACTCCAACTAGAGCATCTGATACTAGATAGTCAGGAACGCCCATATCTTCAAGTCTTATGATTGCTCCAGGAGCATCGTTTGTATGTAGTGTCGAGAAAACCAAGTGACCTGTGATAGCTGATCTAATAGCTATTTGGGCAGTTTCCTCATCACGAATTTCACCTACCATAATGATGTCCGGATCTTGACGTAAAATAGAACGTAGAGCGGCAGCAAATGTCATATTTGCTTTAGCATTAACTTGAGTTTGATTGATACCCATCATAGTATACTCGACAGGGTCTTCAACAGTAATTATATTAACTGTTGGTTTATTAACTTCTTTTAAGAAAGCATATAACGTAGTTGATTTACCACTTCCTGTTGGACCTGTTAATAAAACAATTCCATGAGGGCGAGCTAAAATCTTATCTACGATATGATTTTCATTATCAGTAAAACCTAAATCATAACGAGTAAAGTTAAATGATGATTTATCAAGAATACGAATAACGAACTTTTCTCCATAAATTGTTGGTAAACAAGATACACGGAAGTCATATTCTTTACCAGCAACAATCATATTGATACGACCATCCTGAGGAGTTCTTCTCTCAGCGATGTTCATACCAGACATAATCTTCAAACGAGCACAAATTGCTCCATATGATTCAATTGGAATATCAGCACGATTTTGTAAATCACCATCGATACGATACCTTACTTTAATAACTTTTTCAAATGGTTCAATGTGAATATCACTGGCCCTAAAAGGTATAGCTTCACGAATAATTGAATCTACTAGACGCACTGAAGGGTTATTAATAACTTCTTCATCTTTATTTAAAGCTGAAGCAGTATCAAATGATTTTGCAAGTTTAAAGATTTCTTCATCTTTAGCATTATTTAAATCAACTAATGCCTCAGATGTTTGAATTACTGCAACAATAGAATCGATATAACGTTCAATTTGTGATGGTGGAACCAAAACATAATCAACGTTACCATTGAAACAAAGAGCAGCAGCAGATAAACTGTTAGGATCAAGAAGATTACCGGTTGCAATTAATAGTACACCATTCTTATCAACTGTAACTGGCAAAAACTTATTTTTTCTCATATATTCATAAGAATACATAGAAAGTAAGTTTTCATCTATATCTAACATGTCAACTTCAACAAAAGGAATATTATAATAATCAGCTAGAACTTCATACGCACCAGTTTCAGTACAATACTCTTTTAGAGTAAGGTACTTTTCTGGTGACATATTAAGTCTTTCTAATTCTGAAAGAATAAAATCAAAATCTTTCTTCTTTATAATTTTCTTCATGACGAAGTATTGTAATATTTCAAAGTTTAAATTCATTGATTTACCTCTATTTTCCAATAGTAGTCATTATTTGTAGCATTGGTGAATAAATAGCTATAAATAATACACCAACAACTCCACCCATTATTAAAAGCATAATAGGATTTATAGCTGATGTGAAAGCATTTAACGCTGATTCAGCTTGTTCATCAAAGAAAGTACACGAACGGCTCAAAACATCTTCAACGGCGGCAGTACGTTCACCAACAGATATCATCTGAATTAAAATATCCGGGAATAATTTGTACGATTCAAAAGCCATTGTCATCGTCATACCTTGTCTTATATCTTCTGTAGCAAGTTTAAATCTCTTTTCTACATTTTTGTTACCTAAAACAGCAGAAATTTCTTCAAGAGATTCAACAATATCCATACCACTCGACAACAATAAACTGAAACCACGAGCGAATCTAGCTGTTATTCTTGCAATATTTATTGTTTTAAGAAGGGGAATATTGATAGCCAACGTATCATAAACATATCTTCCTTTTTGGGTCATTCCAAAAATTTTTAAGAATACAATAATTGAAACAATTGTAATTATTATTTGTTTCCATTTTGCTTTAATAAAATCACTCAAATCCGAAATTGCTTGAGTTAGTGGAGGCATTTCAACATTCATCTCTACTAATGTTTTCTTAAATGTTGGAACAACAAATAGCATCATAAGGATTACAATACCAATAGTCATTAACAATAACATTAATGGATATACCATTGCTCCTTTTGTTTTCTTTCTAATTGCTGCATCAGTTTCGTAATAATCAGCTAAAGAAACCATTACAATATCAAGTTTACCAGATGCTTCACCAACTTTAATCATACTCTTAAAGAAATTAGGGAATACTTTCTTATGCTTAGCAAGAGCATCTGAAAGCATAACACCAGCTTTAACATCTTCATAAACATTTTCTAAAATTGATTTAAAGAATTTATCAAAATCCTGATTTTTTAAAACATCTAATATTTGGACTATTGAAAGACCAGCATTAGACATCGTAGAGAATTGTCTACAAAATGTTGTCAATTCAGGAAGTTTTATTTTGTTACCTAAGTTAATGAAACTTGACGAAGGACTATCAGGAGCAACTTTCGCACTAATCAAATACAAATTTTGTTGCGCTAATTGTGCAGCTAATTGTTTTTCATTTTCGGCAAGAAAAACTCCAGTAAACTTCTTCTTATTCAAATTCACAGCAACGTATTTATACTTTTTCAGTTAAAGTCACCTCCTTACGTCAAATTTATATATTAAAATCTAATTAAATCTAAATATCCAGTAACAATATAATATCCAAAGAAAATCGAAATTATTGCAGCAATTACAATAAAAGGTGCAAATGGATATTCTTTATCTTTATTAAATTTCTTTATAACTTTCACAAGTAATAAAACAATACTTGCAAGAACTGTAGAAATTATTAACATAAGAATTGAGTTAGATAGACCCAACATAAGGCCTAAAATAGCAAATAACTTAACATCTCCTCCACCAATTGCTTCTTTTTTGAAAAGAATTAATGCACCATAGTGAATCACAACAAACAATCCACCACAAACAAGTAATCCATATAATTTTACATCCCATGTATTATCTGGATCCCATTCAGTAAATATCATAGCGATAGCACATGCTAATAGGCATAATTGTAAACTATCAGGGATAATCATATGTTCTAAATCAATAAAGAAAATACAAATTAGTATTGAGCAGGCAATACATACAGTAATAGTGTAAGGAATATTTCTACTCCAGAACATTAATACAGCTCCCACCCATAACAAAGCATTAAGCAGTTCTACTATTGTATATCTAATAGATATATGTTCTTTACAATGCCTACACTTTCCACCTAAAATCAAATAAGAAAGTACAGGAATATTATCATACCATTTAATAGGATTATTACATTTAGGACAATGTGATGCTGGTTTTGCTAGATTCATACCATTAGGAAGTCTATAAATAACAACATTAAGAAAACTTCCAACACATAAGCCTAATATAGCACTTAAAACTATTGCAATTATTTTTATTTGATCCATATTAATCACCATATACCCATCGTATAACATTATATTTTTTTGTTGCTAAATCATATTCAAATTCAACAGTCAATCTAGTTTTAGTATCAATAATTTTAATGTATTCATTTCCTTCTATAAATGAATCTTTTGTTTCAATTCTAAACTTTGTTTTATCCTTTTTTGATACAAATTCAAAACTATTTGGATCAAAAGCTGAGTTATAATTCAAATGTGACATATAAGAATCAGCTATTGAATCAATGTATACTTTTTCTTTAATTCTATTGTTAGTAAAGAATACATAGTTTTTACTTTTGACTGTAAACAAAGTTAAAATTGTACATAGTGCAAAAACAACAATAAATGTCACTATTGCCATTTCTATAGCCATACCCTTATTATTTTTTAAAATGTTAGGCAATTTCATATAGTTAACCTCTATTATAAGAATCGTTAAACAATTCAACATCATTGTTTGAAGTTGCTTTTAACATTATTGTGTTTTGAATACAAAATATATTATAATGAACATTATCAATTACATAATCAACAGCACCATTGCCATAGGTTCTATCTACACAATCTGGATAAATTGAATTCATATAATCGAAAAATTCTTCATTACTTTTTGAAATTTTAAATATCTCAATAAAATCAGCACATTTATTTTGAGCATCAAATGATAAATATGAGTTATAAGATGTAGATTTAGCACTTATTGCCAAAGTGATTGATGTTGATGCTATAATTACTACAAGTGCCATTGAAATAACCGCTTCAACAATTGTTACACCTTTTTTATTTAATCTTTTCATAATTATACCTAGAAAACTTGGTTCTTGTTATTGCTATTAATATAAATAGCACCATATAATTCTAAGTTTTCTTTTAATTCATCAGATATGTTTATATCTTCATTAAAAGAGACAAATGCATCGGTTAATCCCATATCTTCATTAGCCATCTTTAATAAATAGTTAAATTTATTAGGCATATTCACTAGAAAATAGTCAATACCAAATCCATCGCCTTTTTTTTCATAACTACTCTTTACAAGCAAAGCCCATTTCATAAATATTCTAAAGTTTTCAAAAGCAATTGCTTCATCAGTATCAGCTATTTCTCTTTGCATAAACTTAGGAAGTTTTTTAGGAACTTTTTTACCCAATACCTTTTGAGCATTATCAGAAGAAACTTGAGCGTCAGCAGAATTTTCGTCTTCTTCTTTTTCTGTTTCATCAGATAATGTAGTCAATTGTTTTGCCTTAGCTTTTTCTTTAGCATTTAAAACAGTTATTTCTGCTAAATCATGATTGGAAAGCATATTTTCATAAACAAGTTTATTAGATTCTAATATCTTATAACCATATTGTAAAAAATATGATCCAATTGTTCTTCCTTTATTTGAAATAGCAAAATAAGTACAATCAGATTTTATATCAAGGAATATAAAGCTATGATTCTTATTTTTAGGTTTTAAATTAAAGACAGCATCAAGTAAAGCATTTGATACATAAGTAGAATACTTAGAATATAATTTACAACTAGCAAGAACAGTTGAAATTCTTGCAATTAATTCTTTTTTAACAGATAAAATATAATATGTGGCATATTGTTTATTAGAATATACCATAAAACTTTTCATAATCAGTTCTTTTAAATTCTTATAAGATGATTTTAAAGTAATATCAAGCGAATCTTTCATTTGTTTTTTACTAACACTTGGAACACTAATTAAGTCATTCGAAACGCATTCATTAGGTATTAACACATAAACAGCAACTGCATCAATTGATGGTTTATCTTCCAAATACTTGTTTAAAATTGTTTCAAGTTTTTCATAAAACTCGTCATCAAATACTCTTGTTTTAAAAGGTATCTTTTGTATATTGACAGTTGAAAAATTACTACCAATCATATTTAAAATACAAATATGTTTATTGAAGCAATCAAAACTAATAACAAATACTGGTGTATTCTTTCTAATTGAAGACACAGCTTTTTTGTAATTAACTCTAAAGTTTTCTTCTTTTTTGGGTTCATTAGAAGTTTCCTTCTTCGAAAATAAATTAAATTTCATAAAACACCCCCTTGAAATTTAACTTCTTCTACTTATAAGAAATGAGTACTCAATATCTTCCTCATCTGATACAAATAGAATTGTACATTTATATATTCGATTATTCAAATCGTTATTTTCAAACTTAATATCTTTTATCCCTTTAAATACAAGTTTATTTGGAGATAAACTATCAGAAGGATAATCGACTTCTATGTTTTCGTCCACACATCTAATTGTGTACTCAACTCCATTATTTATTATTACTAATTTATCATTTTTGCATTCATAGATACTTTCTTTCTCATCAAAATTATGAAACCATTTATCAACAAATTCTCTTGTTAGCGTTAAACTTTCAATCTTATAGTATTGTTTCTGATTAGAAACAACAATTGCACTAATTGAATTGCAAAGCAAAACAACAGATGTTGAGATGATTGCAACCAATGCAAGCACTATAACAAGTTCAACGAGGGTAACACCTCGTTGGCCCATTTTATTATTTGATAGCCTCATGGAATTACCCTCGCTTTCGTTGTAATTTATTTAGTTTTAAATTGTTTTAATAGTTTTTATATTACTTGCTAGTACTAGTAATAGCAATTGCATCGCCTAATTTATATTTATCAGCAGCAACTTCAACAGTAATAAAACCACCATCATTAATATGAGCGCCAGGAGTTGATGTTGAATAATTATTATGTTCTAAATCTGTTAAAGCTTTTAATGGAACAAATTCACCTTTGTTATAATCATACTCAGTAATTGCATCTCCAGTTCCACCAGTAGAAACTTTTATTAGCTTTATTTGCTTACCATTTAAAGTAACAATAGCAACTCCACTTACATCAATAGTATTTTCTAGTTTAGCAGCATTCTGTTCTACATACTTTCCATCATTTCCAATAGTTACATATTCACTTTCACTATAAATAAGTTTTCCAGGATAAATCTCACAATTTAATGATCCATCTTCAAATGTAACATTTTTAGTATCTGAATAGAAGAAATTAACATATTTTTCTTTTCCATCAACAGTTGCAGTATCAAATTTCTTTTCATTGCCAGCATCGTTTAAATAGTGTGCAGTCATTTTATTAGATTTATAACTATCAGAACCAATCGTTAAGATAACACCTTGTGTTCCAGGTAAATCATGTTCTTTGAATTCATGAAGAGAACCTTTATAGAATACATATGCTCTATTTGATTTCTTAACTTTAAATACTGTTCCATCAGCTAAAGATTGACCTTTAGAACTTGTATATGCTGAATAAGCTTTTAAAGAGTTTTGAGCTTCTGATAAGTCAGCAGATTTGTTTGCACTTTCAATAACATTTGAGAATGTTGGAATTAATACTGCAGCTAAGATTGCGATAACTGCGATAACGATAACTAGTTCTACAATTGTAAAACCTTTTTTATTTAATAGTTTTTTCATTTTAATCTCCTTAGTTTATTCTTATATAAAGAATAATTATATAATTTATTTCAGTTTAGTTTAAAGTATTAGTAACTTTTAATTCTTGACTAGCGAATAAACCTTTTTGATTAATTTTAGCAGCATCAAATTTAGATGTGTTGTTAGAAGATTCAGCTGTTAAACCTAATTGTGCATTTGCAGCAACATTAAGAGCCTTAGCAGCTAATGCATAATATTGTCCAAATAATGGTGCAATTGAAACTTTATCAGCATATGAAATATCATATGAGTAAGCACCATTAGATTCACAACTCTTCATTGTAACTTTAGTAGTGTATGAGTTGTTAGCATCAATGTTTGAAGAAATTAATCCTGCAGCAAAGAATGCTCTCTTATTAGTTTGTGCGTTTCCAGTAGCATGTTTATTAGTTAATGTAACTAAACCATTGTTAACGCAAGTATCTAATGTAACAGATGTAGGAGTTCCAGCACTACGTGCAACTAAACCAGCTGCAAATACTGCGTCATAAGTATCGCTATTGACTTTACGATTATTGCTATCCCAACTGTTTTCATTTGAAACACCATTGATTTGACCATTATTTGTGCAATGATCTAATACTAAATCAAATCCACTGCAATAGTTTTGAGCTAAGATTCCACCAGCACTTTGACCAGTTACTGAACCATAGTTTACACAATTTTCGAATTTAACAGTAGCTTCTTTTCCAGTTTCAGGTTTAATAGCATAAATACAAGAAGCGATTCCACCAGCAGTAGCATGTCCTTGAGATACTTCTGCAGTTGAAACAACGTCTGCATAGTTAGTAATATTTCTAAATGTAATTGATCCAGCAGTCATTGGACTACCATTAATTGAACCAACCATACATACAACACCACCAATACGACTCATACCAGTGATTGTTCCTTTACCAACTGTAATGTTTTCGATAACAACGTCTTGATTTGCATCATTTCTAACGCAACCAGCTAATACTGCTGTAGCATGTCCTGTTTTTACAAATCCTGTAGGAGCATTAGATGCTAAACCAGGGTTAGAAACTTGATGTCCTGTTAGTTCAAGATTACCTAAATAGTTACCAGTAAATACAGAAATTAAACCATAATACCAATAAGATCCACCAGTTGTAGTTGCAGAGTACATTGCAACTTCAGCAGTACGATCTGATAATGCTAAATTTTCAATCTTATAAGATTTTGTAACTTCTTTTCCATCAACAACTTCAGTGTAAGAACCATCTAAGTTTCCTGCATAAGTTTCGATTGGTTTCCATTGACTTCCTTTTAAGTCAACGTTGTTACTTAAAATCAACGTATAGTTTTCGCCGTTTTTATTTTCTTCTTTGCCAACATATTCTGCATAAGAAACGAATTGTTCAGCAGTGTTAACTTTTGCAAGAGTATATTCTAATAATTTTCCATCTTTATCTTTAACAGATAATTTTGCAAAAGTTTCTTTTGATTTTTTAAATTCCATAGCAGATAAGTTAGCAGCTACGTTTCCACCATAAAAATCAGTGTACTTACCAGTTTCTTCTAATTGCTTAACATATTCAGTTAATTCATTACCAGTAAGTTTTTTACCTTCTGCTGTAACATATGATACGTTACCTTTTTCATCAGATGATACTTTATAATCATCAAGTTTAGTTTGTACATTTGCTCTCCAAGAATCATCGGCAATCATCTTACCTTCAAGAGTTGTCCAAGTACCATATCTGTAGCCTAAAGAGATAAGACCATCAGCTGTATATTCTTCTGGATAAACAACAGTTTGAGTTTTCTTTTCAACGTAAAGAACTCTATTTACAGAAGAATCCCACACTAGATAATAATCACTTGATAATGCTCTATAATTTTGCGCATCTAGATTAGATTTGTTTAATACTTTAACAGCTTCTTGCCAAGTAGCAGGTTTACCATTAATTTGTTCATCAGTACTTAAATAAGTATTCATTTGTTTTACAGCAGCTGTGTCAGAGTTGACATTAGCCTTTTCAATTAAACTAGAGAATGTTGGAATCAACACCGCAGCCAATATTGCAATAACTGCAATAACAATAACAAGTTCTACAATTGTAAAAGCTCGTTTACTATTTTTCATTTTTAAATCTCCTTTTCATTTTATTTTAAAATATATATCTTCTATGTGTATCATATGTATTATTTTACATGCAATACACATTTATTTCCCAGTTTAATCTATTTTTTAGATTTAGTTCCAACTACGATTATCAATTAAGTAACCGACAAAAATGCAAATATATTTTTTCGGCGTAGTGCCATTCAACCAAAATATATTTTGTATGTGCTTCTTGTTTTTTAAAGAAGCCAAGTTTGCGTTTAACTATTTCTAGTGAATCTTTAATGATCACAACAGCAGAAACAGCTAAAACCAAAACACTCAGTACGAGTAATATAAATTCTAGTATAATAAATACACTTATTTCATAAGAATTAATACGATATTTGTCAAGTAAAGCACTCCTAAATATTTCATATTCAGAATCTCCCATAAAGTATTTAAACATATTAGAAATTACTGAAACATTACTGACCAGAAGTAAATACATAGTTATGATGGTGAACATAATGCTATGAAATACAGCGGCAATACGCATCTTCTTTTCGAGCCATCTAGCGATTACTACACTAACTAAGAAGTAAACTATTAGCCAAAGCATAACTAGTATCCCTCCTTTCGTAATACTTTACTTTGTGTATATATGATGACTATCTCTAAAACTCTACCTTTGTTATCAATTTTTTTTACTTAGCTAACCAGATAATTAGTAATGTTAGTAAGAAAATCAATGTAACTCCACCAATTAAAATTCCGCCAACTAAAGTTGATACTTTTTTAAGCATCAAGTCTTTAAAAGAATTTTCTTTTTCTTCTTTAAGTTCTTCTTTTTCTTCAACTTGAGTTTCTTTAACTTGAGTTTCGTTCATAGAAATGTCTCCTTTCGATTTTGTTTTTTATATAAAACATTTGATATCTAATATATACCTAGATATTCAAACATATTATACCACTTTTTTAACTTTATTTCAATAGAAAAAGATATTTTTTAAATGTATTTTGTATTTTTTTACAATTTTTTCACTGCTTTTTCTTTTATTTTAAACAAACAATGAATAAAATACTATTAAAATTATAGTACGAAATAGGAAATAATTATTAGAAAAAATTAATATAATAATATGTGATTTCATATATTTAATGTTTAATATGTTAGCATATTATGGCATACAAAAACATATTATTTCTTAAATAAAATAATAATTTTTTCCTTAGCACCAACAACAATATTAGATAAGTAAAAAATACTCATCTTTTATTAATCAACCTTTTTCATATCAAGTAAATAAGTATTTATAAATATTTTATACTATTGCTATTTTTTTGTCAAGACTTTTGACAAAAATTGTCGCAAATAGGAAAAAATATTTTGTTTATTTTTAGTTTTTTATAAACATACATTTTAAATATTATATAGATAT
>UMGV01003455.1_pt1 | contig 44815 bp, 35 predicted proteins | sample 1965361 | NCBI WGS metagenome assembly UMGV01 (sample SAMEA4836081, study PRJEB28245) | human gut metagenome | biome: gut microbiome; material: fecal sample | place: Denmark | collected 2008
GGATGGTGACCACCGCGATACTGATTTTTCTCGTCCGTCTTCCGGTAGTGCCGGGAGGCGGATCCTTTGTTATAGGTATATTTAAATCATGTTTTTTAGGTATTGCGGCGTTGCGGCAATCTTCGTAATTTTGCAACTGTAAAACGGAAGCAAAACATCAACGTAAAATCTCAAAGATATGAAACCAACCGTAGTGATTTATGGCTCGTCAACAGGAACCTGCCAAAGTATAGCACAGACCATCGCCGGCAAGCTCGGCGTGGAGGCAATCGACGTGACCACATTGACCCCTGAGGTCGTCAAGGCTCACGACAATCTCATTCTCGGCACCAGTACATGGGGCGCAGGCGATATGCAGGACGACTGGTACGATGGCGTGAAGGTGCTCAAGAGTGCGGGGTTGCAGGGCAAGACGGTGGCAGTATTCGGCTGCGGTGACAGCGCGAGCTACAGCGACACCTTCTGCGGGGGCATGCGCGAGCTCAGCGACGCCGCCCAGGAAGCCGGTGCTACGGTCATCGGCAGCGTAGACGCCTCAGACTACACCTACGACGATTCCGAGGCAGTTGTCGACGGCCGTTTTGTGGGTCTTGCCCTTGACGACGTCAACGAAGATGATAAAACCGAAAACCGCATTGAAGCATGGATAGCCGCCATCAGTCCGCTGCTGTAATGCCCGTGGAGATGAAGGTGCTGATGAACCATATCTACGAATACCAGAAAGGAGTGCGCAGGATGGTGCTCTTCACTTTCAATCAGAAATACGAGCCGGCGGTCGTCGATCGTATGCGGCGTCTGCAGCTGCCCTTTCTGCTCCAGCCGGTGGGCAATGGCTGTCTGAATCTCTATTTCGGACGCCGCGAGTGCCTCGATGCCGTGAGGATGATCGTCGACAAGCCACTCAGCCGTCTCACGCCCGAAGAGGACTTCATCCTCGGTGCCATGCTGGGCTACGACCTCTGTGCGCAGTGTGAGCGCTATTGCGAGCGTAAATGCCGCCGGGGCCATTGTGGGGCTGCCGGCGCGTGACAGACATAAATCTTGTTCGCTATAAATATAAAGCATAATGTTTTTGTATGTGTATAAAAAGGACTGGCTGGGAAGCTGGTCCTTTTTTTTGTGGGTTCTTGAAATTTTTTCCCATTTATGTTTCCTTAACTAATTAAGAATCTGTAACTTTGCACATGGAAAGCCGCCGCGGGGCGACAAGAATGTTATTTTCGGGACGGAAATCGTTATCAATATAAATATAAAGCATGGAAGTAATCAACAAACTGTTTTGGGGATTCCCCGAGTTTTGGGGTGGTGGAGTGGCTCACTCCCTGTTTATCCTCTCGCTGGTGCTCACCATAGGCCTGGCACTGAGCAAGGTAAAGGTTCACGGCATCTCGCTCGGCGTGTCATGGATATTGTTTGCGGGACTGGTAATGGGCCACTTCAACATGATGCTCGATGAGCACCTGCTGCATTTTCTGATGGAGTTTGGCCTGGTGCTCTTTGTCTACTCCATCGGCCTGGAGGTAGGTCCGGGCTTCTTCGCCTCTTTCCGTGGCGGCGGCCGTGTGCTCAACGGGCTGGTGGCCATCATCGTGGGCATCGGTGTGGTGACGCTGCTGGCCATCTACTTCATCACCGGCACGCCCTTCGCTACGCTGGCCGGTGTGGCCTCCGGCGCCGTGACCAACACGCCCGCCTTGGGTGCGGCCCAGCAGGCGTTCAGCGATCTGCACCATGTCGTTGACAATCCGTCGATTGCCACCGGCTACTCGGTCGCCTATCCCATCGGCGTGCTCGGCGTCATCGCCGCCATGGTCATCCTGCGCTATGTGCTCCGCATCGACATGAAGGCCGAGGAGGAGGATGCCCGGCGCGGTACCGGATACCTCGAAAAGATCACGCTGAACACCTTCTCGGTGAAGATCAACAATAAGATGATCGATGGAAAGCCTGTGCGCGAGGTGCACCATTTCCTCAAGCGCGACTTCATGATCTCCCGCATCTACCGCCCCGAGGACAACAACCACCATGAGCTTGTCAAGGGTGACACTATTCTCAACGACGGCGACGTGATCCTTGTAGTCGCCCACCCGCAGGACGAGGAGCCTATCTGCGCGCTCATGGGCGAGAAGGTGGCGTTTGACTGGAAGCAGTTCAGCGACTCGCTCATCTCCCGTCGTATCCTCATCACCAAGTCGGAGCTCAACGGCAAGTCCATCGCTCAGTTGCAGTTCCGTTCCAGCCTCGGTGCCAACATCACACGCGTCAACCGATCCGGCGTGGATCTCGTGGCCACACCCCATCTGAAACTACAGATGGGCGACCGCGTCACCGTTGTGGGTTCTGAACTTGCCGTGAGCCATGCCGAGAAAGTCATGGGCAACTCGCTCAAGCGACTCAACGCGCCCAACCTGATTCCTATCTTCCTCGGCATCTTCCTCGGCTGTCTGTTGGCCAACGTGCCCTTCTTCATCCCCGGCATCTCCGAGAATCTGAGACTGGGACTCACCGGCGGACCCTTCATCATCGCCATCCTCATGGGATATTTCGGTCCGAAATACAACTTGGTGACCTACAACACCATCTCGGCCAACCTCATGCTGCGCGAAGTGGGATTCTGCATCTTCCTGGCATGCGTGGGACTGGCTACGGGCCGCACCTTTGTGGCCACGATAGAGAGCTATTCGGGATTGATTTGGATCTTCTACGGCTTCCTCATCACCATGATCCCCGTGCTGCTCGGTGGAATAATCGGCCGCTATTGCTTCCACATCAACTTCTTCACCTTGATGGGCGTGCTGGCCGGATGCAACACCAATCCGCCCGCCCTGAGCTTCGTGGGTGAGCGCAGCGACACCGACTCGGCAGCAGTGGGATACTCCACGGTCTATCCCTTTGCGATGTTCTTACGTATCATCACTTTACAGATACTCGTCTTCATCTTTGCCTGAACCTCTTGACAATATAGCAGACTTATGCCGGTCATACACATCACCCATAAGGACACCCCGGGCACTGAGGTGTTTTGGAAACTCACTGACGCGCAGCTTCGCAACCGTCTGCATCCCACCGAAGCCCTCGTGGTCGTGGAGAGCCCTAAAGTCATCCGCACCGCGCTGGGTGCCGGGCTCCAGCCCGTGGCCCTGCTGTGCGAGGAACGACACCTGAGCGGCGACGCTGCCGACATCGTGACACGCGTGGGCGACATCCCCATCTACACGGGTCCACGCGAGCTGCTGGCCGACATGACGGGCTACACGCTCACGCGTGGCGTGCTCTGCGCCATGCGCCGCCCCACGCTGCCCACGCTCGACGACCTCTGCGCACAGTCGCGCCGGCTGGTGGTCATCGACGGCGTGTGCGACACGACGAATATCGGGGCGATGTTTCGCTCCGCGGCGGCACTCGGCATGGATGGCATATTGCTCACTCGCGACAGCTGCGACGCCTTCAACCGCCGAAGCATACGCGTGTCGATGGGCACCACCTTTCTGATCCCCTGGACGTGGGTCGACGACCCCCTCAAGGATCTTCGCCAGCGGGGCTTCCACACCGTGGCCCTGGCTCTGCGCCACGACTCCATCCTGCTCGATGATCCCCGCCTGGCCGCCCATACCCGACTGGCACTGATCATGGGCACCGAGGGCGACGGACTGCCGAATGATGTCATCGACGGCGCCGACGATGTGGTGCGCATACCCATGGCGCGCGGCATCGACTCGCTCAATGTCGCAGCCGCCATGGCAGTGGCGTGCTATCAGTTGAGAATTAAAAGTTGAGAGTTGAGAGTTGAGAGTTGAGAGTTGAGAGTTGAAAGTTGAGAGTTGAAAGTTGAGAGTTATATTTGATTTATATGCAATTGTATCATTGGTTAGGTTTTGACTCCAAAACCATGAGTGTGCGCACTGAGCTCATCGCCGGTGCCACCACGTTTCTGACGATGTGCTATGTCCTTGCCGTGAATCCTACTGTGCTGAGCACTACGGGCATGGACCGCGCGGCACTGTTCACCAGCACGGCGCTTGCCTCAGCAGCAGCCACGCTGCTCTTGGCCTTTCTTGCCAAGCTGCCCTTTGCCCAGGCACCGAGCATGGGATTGAACGCGTTTTTTGCCTTTACGCTGTGCCAGGCACTGGGCTATACCTGGCAGCAGGCCTTGGCCATCTCGCTCATCGAGGGCATCGCCTTTCTGCTGATCACTTTCATCCATGTACGGGAATATATCCTGTACGCCATCCCCACCAATCTGCGCTACGCCATCTCGGTGGGTATCGGCATGTTCATCGCTTTCATCGGACTGAAAAACGCTGGGATCGTTGTCAATAATCCCAACACTTTCGTATCTCTTGGGAAGTTCACACCCACAGCGATCCTTGGCATCATAGCCATCTTGGTGAGCGGTGTGCTCATGGCGCGCAATGTCAAGGGCTCTTTGTTTTTTGGTATCATCCTCACCACACTGGTGGGCATCCCCATGGGCGTGACCGAGGTGCCGCAGCACTGGCTGCCGGTGTCTATGCCCCAGAGCCTGGAGCCGGTCTTCTGCCGTTTTGAGTTTGCGGGGCTGTTGTCGTTTCGCACGGTGATGGTGGTGGTGTCGCTGCTGCTGGTCAATATTTTCGACACCGTGGGCACCCTTGTGGGATTGGCTTACAAGACCAACGTGGTGAAGCCCGACGGCACCATTCCTCATGTCAACGAGGCGATGATGAGCGACGCCTTGGGCACCACGATAGGCTCGCTGCTGGGCACGAGCACGATCACAACCTACGTCGAGAGTGCCTCAGGAATCGCCGAAGGAGGCCGCAGTGGCTTGACGAGTTTTGCCGTGGGCATACTATTTCTCGTCTCGCTATTTCTCGCGCCCGTGTTCATGCTCATCCCCGGTGCGGCCACGAGCGGCGCGCTGGTGATGGTCGGCGTGCTGATGCTCGACAATGTGAAGCGGATGGACCTCTCGACGATCGACGAGTCTTTCCCGGCTTTCATCACGATGATCACCATGGTGCTCTGCTATAGCATTGCCGACGGCATCTGCCTGGGTATCCTCAGCTATGTGGCCATGAAGCTGTGTGTCAGAAAATGGCAGGATCTCAACGCCACATTGCTCGTGCTCAGCGTCATCTTTATCCTCAACTTCATATTCGGATAAGGATAAGGAAATAGGAAATGATAATCAAAATGTGTCTGAAAGACTCCTGCTTAAATTTCAGAAAAGCTCAGGTCCCAAGCGTTCCAAGACAAAAGCACGGGCAATGGAGACTTCATGATTTGCTCAGGAAAGACATCAACTCTGTTAACCTTGAAAGCATGACGCTACGCCCATCCTCATACACTTTCTGCATCAGCTCCGGGTCATGCGTGATATGCTTGATGGGCAATATCGAGTGCGGCCGAATGACAAACGCCTTTCCTTCCTTTTCCTGCCGGGCGACATATTCCGTCTCTTCATTGTACATGATGTGCCTTACTGCTGCCGCCTTGAGAAACTTTGGATAACGGTGAAGCTGAAGTCTAAGAAGCGGCATCAGCGGATTGGGCTTCTTGACATACCCTTTGGGCTGCGTCAAGACCACTACGTTCTTGTTATATCCTTGTTGCTCAAAGAACCTCAGCGGGATAGAGTCGGCGATGCCGCCATCAAGGAGCTGATAGCCTTCTACCGCTACGACCCTCGAGGCCAATGGCATAGAGGCAGAAGCCCGTATCCACTCATTCATCGCATAGCCATGATGCATCAGACGTTTGTAGACGGGCTCACCCGTCAGGACATCGGTGCAGACCGCATAAAACTCCATGGGATGACGGTCGAAAGTCGCTACATCGAACTTGTCTAGCTCATCGGGCAACATGTGATAGGCAAATTCGGCTCCGAAGAGGTCACCCGTCTTGAGCAGCGACTTCACACTGCAATATCGCCAGTCGTGGGCGTAGCGTTTGTTGTAACGAATGACACGTCCCGGCTGCCGGCTTTTGTAGTTGCAGCCGAAAGCGGCACCTGCCGATACGCCAATGAGTCCATCAAACTCAAGGCCATTCTCCATCATGACATCTATCACGCCTGCCGTGAATAATCCGCGTAAAGCCCCTCCTTCAAGAACCAGTCCTTTCTTCTCTGTCATTCTTCGGTCTTATGAAATATTGAATTTGCCTCAAAGATACTCATTCACGCTATCTTCCACGCCGTGATCGTGCGCTCCTGGGAGGAGAAGCGGATACCGACCTTGACGATGCGGCGGCCGTCGGCCTCGTAGGGGATGGCATAGCCCTTGTCGTCGATCTGCCGCAGCGCTTCCTCCACAGTACCGTCGAGTTTCAGCTCCATGACGTAGATCGTGGTGTCGGTCTTCAGGAGGATGTCCATCCTGCCCTTTGCCGTGCGCACCTGGGTATAGACATAGACATTGAGGAAGGAGAACATCACGTAGAGCATGGCGGTGAAATGGCCCTCCGACGTGGGTGCGTCGTGCAGCGTGCCCTCCTGATAGGGAATGCCGGCAAAGAAAGCGCGGGCCAGGGTGAGACACTCATCCATGTCGTCCTTACGCAGGGCGAGATACATCTTGGCGGCGGTATTATTGGTGAGGTTCACGTTCTTGGTGACGTAATACGGCACGAGGGTTCGCATCAGGCCCACCTTCACTTCCTCGTTGGGGTAGCCGAGCCGGTACAGGTTCACCACCGGGTCATAATCTTTGATGGTGAGGTAACCGCTTTGGTAGAACAATGGGAGGATGCTCTGCATGTCCTCCGTAGGTGCGTCAAACTCCTCCGGCGCCGCCTCGCTGCCATCGATCTGTGTGAGGTCAGCATGAAACTTCTTCATCATCTTGACTAAGAACGTCGGTGTGCCGGTGGAGAACCAATAGTTGTTGAAGTCTTTGTTGTTCATCGCTGACAACAAACTAAACGGATTATAAACCCCTTCAGCGTTGCGTGAGAAACGATAGCCGTCGTATTTGAGCTTCAGTTTTGCCAGCACCTCGTCATTGGTCATGTTGTTTGCCTTGCCAAGTTCAGCGATACCCTCCTGGAAGTTGTCTTTCAGTTCCTGCTCCGTGATTCCGCAGATACCGGCATATTGTGGCAGCATGGAGATATTATGGAGGTTATTAAGCTGTGAGAAGATGCTGAGCTGCGAGAACTTGGAGATGCCCGTGATAAAGACGAAGCGGAGGTATTGATCCAGCTTCTTCAGGGGTGAATAAAACGACTGCAGCAAGGTGCGCATAGGCTCGAGCCGTTCGCTGTCGTGGAGCACGGTGAGCAACGGCGCATCGTACTCGTCGATGAGGATGACGACCTGCGATTCCGTCTTCCGGGAGATGTTCTTCACCAGTTCGCGGAACCGTATCGTGAGGTCGTCGGAGGCTTTCTCGCAACCATACGTCCTCTCAAAATCCTCCAACTGCGAGTGGAGGTTGAGCTCACATTCCTCGGCAGTACCTTTCTTGATGTCGCTGAGGTCGAAGTGGAGCACGGGATAGTGGTTCCACTCCTTCTCCAGACTGTCTATGGCGAGCCCTTTGAACAACTCTTTCTTACCTGAGAAATAAGCGTCAAAGGTGCTCGTCAGCAGCGACTTGCCGAAACGGCGCGGACGCGACAGAAAGACGAACTGCCCCGGGTGGCAGACGTCATAGACATATTTCGTTTTGTCGACATAGAGGAATCCGCCCTTGCGGATCTTCTCAAAAGTCTGTATTCCTATCGGATAGTATACCATAGCGCATGAAAGTCTTTGCTTGCAAATTTAAGCAAAATTCTTAAATTATAAGAACATAAATCCTTATAATTTATCATGCCATGGTGTTTATGCCAATACAGTTTTGATATCAGCCACGATCTGTGTTTCTGTGAGGTGATTGTCACGAAGCAGATCATTGACGTCGTAACGGTCGTAGAGCGCTTTCTTCACACCAAAGTTGAGCACCTTCATGTCCGTGGGACCATAGTAACGGGCGATGCGCTCACCAAAGCCACCGTCCAAGCTGCCATCCTCGAGAGTTGCAATCAGTTGATGGTCACGCTTGAGCTCATCGAGCAGCTGCTCGTCGACACCCGTCAGGTAGCGTGGGTTGATGAGGGTGGCGTTGATGCCTTCGTCGGCCAACAGCTTGAGCACAGCCTCGCCCTTTTGATAGAATCCGCCTGCGGCAATCACCGCAACCTTACTGCCCCGATGGGTCACTTGGAACTTGTTCAGTTGACTGTAGTCCGTCGGATAGTCCTCATCGCTATGAACCACAGCACACGGTACGCGAAGCGCCACACTGAACTTGTCCTGCGCGATCGCCCAGTCCTCCATGGCAATAAACTCTTCCCACGTGGTCGGTGCTAAATACACTAAATTGGGGATATGCGAGAACATGGGTATGTCGAAGAAGCAGATGTGTGTGAAGTCGTTCATACCGTAAATGCTTGCCCCTAAGACGTTGATAACCGCCGGATTGCCATTCACAGCCAAATCCTGACACAGCTGATCGTAGGTGCGCTGCATGAAGGTTGCCGGTGTCCCCCAGACGGGATGGGCCCCGGCCTTGGCAGCACCCGAGATGAGCGCCACAGCTTCCTCCTCCGCAATGCCCACGTCGACATAATGCTTGCCCAGTGCCTCGCGACGCTCCTTCGACAGGCCACTCATGGCAGGTACGGCACTTTGGACGACGAGAAGCTTGTCGTCGAGCTCAGCTTTCTTCACTAAGTACTGTCCGAGCAGGTCGCTGAAGCTTTCACCACCGCCGAAGTTTTTCGGCTTTCCGGTCTTCAAGTCGAAGGGCACGCTCCAGTGCCAGGCCTCCTTGTCTTCCACAGCGGGTTGATAGCCGTGACCTTTCTCGGTATGCAGATGAACGACGATGGGATGGTCGATGTCCTTGACCTTGCGGAAAGCCTCAACGAGCTTCTCAATATCGTTGCCCGCTTCCACATACATATAATCGAAACCTAACGCGCGGAAGATATTGTTGCTGCTCTCACCGTTGCTCTCACGCAGTGCTGCCAGACTCTTGTACATTCCGCCATGGTTCTCAGCGATGGACATCCCGTTGTCATTGAAGAGCACAATGAAGTTGGTTCCTGCCTCCGCCGCCACATTGAGTCCTTCGAAGGCTTCGCCTCCTGAGAGTGAACCGTCGCCAAGAACCACTACAATGTTGTATTTCTCACCCAGGAGATCACGCGCTGCCTGAAGTCCGGAAGCCAACGCCACAGAAGTCGACGTATGTCCTACCTCAAAGAGATCATACTCCGAATTCTCCCGTGGAGAGGAATAGCCGGAGATGGCGTTCATATCATCGGCCTTGAGAAAGCCATCCTTGCGGCCAGTAAGCATCTTGTGAGGATAGACCTGATGGGAAACGTCAAAGACAAACTTGTCCCGTGGGGCGTCAAAGACATAATGCATGGCCACCGTAGCCTCGGTGAAACCAAGATTGGGGCCTACATGACCACCATGATTGCTGACCCGGTTGAGCACGCCGGTACGAATCTCGTCGGCGAGCACATTCAGTTCATTGATATTTAATCCCTTGATGTCCTGAGGACTGTTGACTTTTTCTATATACATAACCAATAAATGATTTTAATGTTGTTGTTTTGCTTATTACTTTTTCCGGATGCAAAGTTAGCTGATTCTTTTTAGACTGCAATTACCTTGATCAAGGTTATTACAACCTATTTTGCATATCAGGCTAACTCGGATCCACAGTTATCACATCATGTTTCATCCAAGTCACGATCGTTCCTCATATGTGACACGATGTAGTATTCGTGTACCGCTTATTATCCGTTAAAGGTAGTTAATATAGCTTTAGAATTCATGCATTTTGTCGATGAGATTTTGTAATTTTGTAAGGTCACCTGTCAAGGCGACATAACATGTAGTGTATTCAGGACGTTACACGTAAGTCTAGTTATGAACTTCAGCAGGTGTTTTATTATCAGTTCATAACAACAAACAAATGAGTGTAGTAAACAAGAAGTTGACAGACACCATTCTGTCTATGTCGCTGCTGACCGTCATGGCGGGAGCAGCCATCGCACCGGCCTTGGGCGTCATCAAGGCTCATTTCGCAGACGCGCCGGAACTGTTGGTACAGTTCATCGTCAGCATCCCCGCACTGTTCATCATCATCACCAACCTCTTTTTTCTCAACATCAGCCGGCATTATGGCACCCGGGCTATTGCCCTCTTCGGTCTCGTGCTCTACGTCATGGCGGGAGCAGGCTGTTTCTTAGCCAGTGATATCTACGTACTGCTCGTCCTCCGCGCCCTGCTTGGCGTCAGCGTGGGTCTCGTCATGCCGCTGTCCACCGGACTTTTGGCTTACTACTATCCGCCTGAGCAACAAGCCCATCTCATGGGCCTCTCGGCTGCCATGAACCAGATGGGCGGCGTCGTCGCCACACTGTTGGCAGGCCTGCTCTCTGCCATAGGCTGGCGCTGGGCGTTTCTCGTCTATCTCTTAGGATTGATCGCAGTGGTCATGGTCGCCGTCTATCTGCCCGACGACCACCTTGGCTCAGCCAACAAACACGGCATTCCTTTCCAGCCGCGACAACTGCTCAAGTTCCACCCGTCGGTCAACGGCATGCTCCTGCTGATGATGATCTTCTTCATCTATCCCACCAACTTTGCCATCACCGCCGAGGAGCAAGCTGGACTGGACTTGCAGGCCACTACGCTCCTCATGGTGGGCTTGGATCTGTTTGCGTTCTTCGTGGGACTGGTCTTTGGCCAACTGATGAATATCTTCCGCGAGCCCATCAAATATTTTGCACCCGTGTTTTTCCTCATTGGCTATATCCTTTTTGCTTCCGCCCATTCCGTGCTGCCATTGTTGGTCGGTGCTGTGTTCACGGGTTTCGCCAACGGTGTGGGGGTGCCTTATCTCAACACCATTGCCTCTATTAAGGGTGGTCACAACTCAGCCACCACCGTCATGCCTCTGCTCTCTGCAGCCCTCTATTTAGGACAGTTTCTCTCACCGATCGTCGTCACACCACTCTCGCGTCTGATCTTTGGCGACAACGATGTAGCGGGGTGCTACAAGATAGGCATCGCTCTCTGCCTTGTCTTCCTCGTGCAGGTCTATACCACCCGTCACTACCAGAGTCTGCCACCGAAGACTGAATAGAAGTTAAACAAGGACGAAAAAATAGGGGAATTCCGCTGGAGACAAAAAAAACTTGTAAATTTGTAAGGGAGAGCAATATGGTAAATTCATGCCATACTACATATAACTACATAATTTTATTACAAGAACATTATGAAAGCATTGTTTATCAACGGAAGTCCTCGCAAGAACGGCAACACAGCCAAACTGTTGCAGCGGGCTATGGAAGGAGCCGAAGAAGCCGGAGCCGAAGTGGAATGGGTCAACCTCTATGACCGCAAACTCAATATCAAAGGATGCATGAGTTGCTTCGCCTGTAAGGTGAAAGGTGGGAAGAAGGGCGTATGCTCTTTCAAAGACGACCTGCTGCCCATCCTTCAGAAAGCAGTCGAAGCTGATGTGCTGGTGTGCGGATCACCCAACTATTGCGGTTACCCCACCGCTTTGCTTCGCGCGTTCATGGAACGGATTATCTTCCCCACGGTGAACTATTCCGACTATAGCAAGCCCACCGTACTGAAAAAGATCCATACGGCCACCATCTACACGATGAACTGTCCGAATGATGCGATCTACCAAAAGATGAACTACCAGTATCTGATGGATACCAACGCCAACGAGTTGGGTGTCTTCGGTCCTACAGAGATTCTGCGGAGCTACGACACCTACCAGTTTAATAACTACAGCCGCTACGATGCCGCTATGATTGACGAGCGCCACAAGGCAGAGGTGCGCGCCACACAGTTTCCAAAAGACATGGAAGCAGCCTTTGAGTTAGGCAAACGATTGGTGAGAGAGGCAGCAGGTGAAGCCTGTTGCACAAAAGCCTAACGGATCTGCGTGTTCCTTCGATATTGAACGGGCGTCATCCCTGTATGTGCTTTGAAGTAGCGTATCATCAAGCTGTCATCAGGAAAATGGAAAGTGGTGGCTATCTGGCGGATACTGTCATTGGTATTTCGCAGACGTAGCTTCAGTCGGGTGATGACATATTCGTTGATCATCATCTTCGGTGTCTTGCCCGTCTTTCGCTTTACGATGACGGCAAGATACTTGCGGGTGATGCAGAGCCGGTCGGCATAGTATTGAACATCCTTTGACTCCATGAAGTCATGCTCGAGGATGTTCATAAACCTGGCAAAGAGCTCATCGGTTCGCTGCGAGTCAACATCGGGATGGCGCAGTTCAGGATGCTGCCGGAGGAAATCGGAGAAACCCAAAAAGAAGCTCTTCAGCTGCAGGGCGACGATCTCATCAGTCACGCGACAGCCGTCAGTGGAGAAGAAATGCTGCAGGATGGTGAGCATGGGGCTGATGACGTCTGCTACAATCTGCCTCTCCCGGCAGAGCCTGTCGTTTCTCAAAGAGAAATAGACGCTCTCTTCTATATGCAGACTCGCCATCCGCAGCATATCGTCGCTATAGACCAGCGCTATGCCATGAAATTCTTCCGACACATCTTCTATCTGCACAATATCCGTAGGAAAGAAAGTTATGGTCTCCCCCGCATGAATGGTCCACTGCGAGAATTCAATCCGCACCCTCGCCCAGCCTCTGTCACATAATAATAACTCCCCATAGCCTAAGATCTGTGGCTCATTGGAAAAAGAAGAGGCGGTCACCTCTTTCAACTGGCATTTCTTGTTATTCATGCTTGCAAAGTTACGAACAAAGATGCGTTTTTTTGCACCTTTGTTCCCGAAATGAATGCTTTCGTCGCTTTTTTCGTGAACTATAGTTCACAAAATGTCCCTACCTTTGCACTCGCAAACCAGAAGAGGACCTTCCTCCACCTTGGAAAATCATTTGATTCCAACGCGTTTATCTGTTGCACACTACTTTGAGTAGAAGAATTCAGGATGAATACAAATGAATAGACGAAAAATGATAAAAACAAAACAGGCATTGCTCACCATAGCACTTGCCTCAGCACTCTGCGCCCCGGCGCAAAAAGCCCACCGACTGAGCATCCATGACATGTTTGGTATTCTTGATACAGAAAACCGCACCATGAAAGCCAGCGATGCTGCTGTCTCCACAGCCAAGAAAGGTTGGGAGAGTGCCCGTGCCCAACGGTTGCCGGACATCAACACCTCACTCTCGGCGAGCTATATCGGTAATGCGCTCCTTACCGACCGTGACTTTACCAACGTCCACGGACTCTCTTCTCCGCATTTCGGCAACAACTTCGCCCTCGATGCACAGCAGGTCATCTATGCCGGCGGAGCCATCGACGCCGGGATCGAGCTCGCTGCGTTAGGTGTCAAGCAGGCGGAGACCCAGAAAGCCGTGCAGCGCCAGAACCTCCGCTTCGCCGCTATAGGACAGTATTTAGAATTGCAGAAACTCGCCAATCGCGAGCAGGTGGTGAAGAGCAATATTGCTCTCACCCAACGTCTCATCGCCAACATCGAGGACCGACAGCGGCAAGGAGTGGCATTGAAGAATGATGTCACCCGCTATCAGTTGCAGTTGCAGACCTTGCAGTTGCAACTGACAAAGATAGCCAATTACCGCGCCATAGCCAATCATCAGTTGTGCAACACGCTGAACATCAGTGTCAACGACTCCATCGTACCCACAGACGACGTTGCCAACGGTGCTTACGAGAAAGCGGGTGAAGACCGCTGGCAGCAGCAGGCTGCATCATCCTCGCCGCTTCTGCAGCTCAGCGACCTCGGTATCGACATGGCACGCAAACAGGAGAAGTTGACACGTAGCGAGATGCTGCCGAAGATAGCCGTGGTGGCTCATGAAGGATTCGACGGCCCCGTCACCTTCGAGCTGCCTCCTGTCAACAAGAACCTCAACACCTGGTATATCGGTGTCGGCGTGACCTATTCGCTCTCCTCACTCTTCAAGAGCGACAAGAAGCTGCATCAGGCCCGTCTCGCCACGCAACAGGCTGTGTTGCAGAAGGAAGTGACGCGCGAACAACTCAACAATCAGGTACAGGCCGCTTACACCGAATATCTCCAGAGCTTCGTGGAGCACAACACGGAAAGGAAGAATGTGGAACTGGCCCAGGAGAACTACCAGGTAGTGAATGACAGATACCTCAACCAGCTGGCGCTTATCACTGATATGATAGATGCCAGCAACACTCTGCTCGATGCACAGCTGCGAGAGGTGGATGCCAAAATCAATATCGCATACAATTATTATAAAATGAAATACGTCGCCGGCGAACTGTAAATCCGGTACACCTTCGTTCCTGATGAACGGAAAAAGAATCACATCAAGAGAAAAATCAGACATGAATAAGAGAAAGCAAATTTTACGGTCGTATAATCTATTGGTCATCGCACTGCTCGTCTTCGGTGCCATCTATGTGTGTGCACGTTTCATCCACTTGGGTGATGTCGTCTACACCGACAACGCAATGACCTATCGCAACATCTCGCCAGTGAACACACGCGTCCAGGGATTCATCAAAGAGATACGCTTCCAGGAGTTTCAGCATGTAAAGAAAGGCGACACCCTGGTCATCATCGAGGACGCTGAGTTCCGTCTGGCATTGGCACAGGCTGAGGCCGGACTGAAAGGTTCCCGTCAGGGCAGCGGTGCGGTGAGTGCGGGCATCAGAACCACCGGCAACAATGTCAACGTGGCCGCTGCCGGCATGGAGGTTGCCTCGGCAGGTATCAGTGAAGCAAAGGAAGACATGGACAATGCCAAGAAAGACTTCAACCGCTTTGCGGCCCTCCTCAGCCGTGGTGCCGTCACCCAACAGCAATACGACAATGCCAAGACCCGCTATGAGCAGGCGCACAGCCGGTGGATGGCTGCCCGTGCCCGGCTCACGCAGGCTTCGGCAAGCCGTACGGCAACGGCAGGGGTCGCAGGGGAGCAGCGTTACCGACTCGGACAGAGCCGCGCCGGAGAGAGTGTCGCCGATGCTCAGTTGAATCTGGCACGCCTCAACCTCTCTTATACAGTCATCACGGCGCCCTGCGACGGATATGTGGGCAGAAAAGACATCTATGTCGGACAGCTCGTGCAGCCCGGACAGCTTCTGACGCGTGTCGTCGACGACGCCGAGGTGTGGGTCATCGCCAACTACCGTGAGTCACAGATGAAGCATGTGAGCAACGGCGAGGCTGTCACCTTCACCTGCGATGCCGTACCCGGTGTGACCTTCAACGGAAAAGTGAAGAGCATCAGTGCCGCCAGCGGTGCCGCCTATGCGGGACAACCCGTAGACAATGCCACGGGAAACTTCGTCAAGGTTGAGCAGCGCGTGCCCGTGCGTATCGAACTGACTCGTGACAACAAAGTCGCTGACATCCGAAAACTGCTCAGTGGACTGAATGTAGAAACAGAAGTACATTATTAATACTGATGGCAGATCCAATGATCGGGCGTCCGTTCGCGATGCCCATGATAAAACCTTTCATCCCCAAAAAGGTCCAGCCCTGGCTGTACCTGCTGTGTGCCGTCATCTTCCAGATGGTGAATACCGTCTATATGGGCTCCATGCAGCAGATGGTGGGCGACCTGGGGATTATGCGGGAAGATGTGTCCTTCATCTTCCTCTGCGGTGTGGTGGGCGTAGCCATGCCTTTCCCCATCCTCTTCCGGCTGAAATTCCGATACACCAACCGGCAGTTGGAACTATTCTCCGTATCGGGAATGATCATCTGTATCCTACTCACGCTGGCATTGGTCAACTTCACCGACGTAGCGCTCACGCTGCCTTTGATGTGCTTGTTGTCCTATTGCTGTTGCTTCTTCAAACTGATGTCTACCTTCGAGGTCTTCAGCAATATACAGTTGTGGATGACGCCCAAGCGCGACTTCGAGATCTTCTTCCCTCTGCTCTATATCGTTGTGTTGGGCGACATGAGCGCAGGTTCATGGATGTCGCAGCAGCTCACCTATTACTGTGGATCGTGGCAGGCTGCCCAATGGTTTATCGTCGGCGTGCTCCTGCTCGTGCTGCTGTTCATGTACACCTGCACGCAGCCGTTCCGCTTCATGAAGCCGCTGCCTTTCATCTCCATCGACTGGCTCGGACTGGCCTTGTGGTCAGCTTTCCTCTTGGAGCTGATATGGCTGTTCAACTATGGGGAGCATTACAATTGGTGGGACAGTGAGCTATGGCTCAACGTCTTGGGAGCAGTCATCGTCACTTTCTATTTTGCCCTACAGCGCATGCGCCACATCCATCATGCCTATCTCGACTACAGAGCCTTCAAATACAAGACGTTGTGGCCGATCCTGTTCATGTTTGGCGTGGCAGAGCTGATGAACTCCACATCAACATCCTTGGAGAACGTCTATACCGGTGCCATCATGCACTGGGGCATGATGACGTTGTCCGTACAGAACATCGTGGCCATCATAGGCAGCATGACGGGATGCCTTTTCTGTCTGTGGTGGATGAAGATGCTCCGGCTGCCCTACACGCGCCTGCTGACCATTGGCTTCGGCTTTCTGTTAGTGTATCAGGTCTGTATGTATTTCTACATCACACCGACCCTGAATTTCGAGCGCCTCATCTTCCCCACCTTCATCCGCACCTTCGGCTACGCCATCTTCTTCACCACGCTGACGCTCTACTTAGAGGAGCTCATGCCTTTCCAGCATTTCTTCATGGGACTGACGATCGCCGGTTTCGTGAGGAACGGACTGGTCAGTGTCATCGGCGGCGGTCTCTACGGTTTCTCGCTGCGCCGCCATATCGCCGACAACCTCGTCAGCGGTCTGCCCTTCACCGTGTTCGACAGCATGCTCATGGCCATCAAACAGCTCTATGGCGTCACCTGTCTGATAGGCTGTGCCTTCATGCTCTTGCTCATGCTCTGGCATGTGCAGCCGGTACGCAGCACCCTCAAGCGACTACCCTACTGGAACGCCATCGGCAGAGCCATGAGGAAGGAATTGGGGAAAGAATAAAGATAATCATAGTTATACAACCAGACTTTCAGAACTGTCCTCACCAGCAGCCCTGTCAATGCACGTATAGGCTCAAGTCATTGCCTCTTACCATGCTTACTATAGGGCTGCTGACGTTTTATTGTATAGCGTTAATTAACGATAATATCATTATTATTATTAGATAAGAACCTTAAAATAATACGGATTATTTCGCCTATTAGAATTATTTTCCCTAACTTCGCTAACAAAGAAATATAAATTCATGAACCTTAATATCCTTTCAACAACTTGATAGGTATTGTTTCGGTTATTAAACACAAACAAGAAATGGAAGAAAAGAAGAAAAGCCCGTGGCCGGGTCCGGAAGGCCTTATTCCTGTGACAAGCGGTAAGGCCGACGATGCCAATGTTATCAACCGCCGATATCTTGACAGTCTACTGGTAGAGATGCGAGTCATAGACTCCGTGAAACCGTGCCTGACAACACGTATATTTGGCAGAGAGTTCTCATCACCCATTATGATGCCCGCCTTCTCACATCTCAACAAGGTTGGGAAGAATGGTCGCAAGCCCATGGAGGAGTATGCCCTTGCCGCCAAACAGTTGAGACTGCTCAACTGGGTTGGCATGGAGCCTGACGAGGAGTATGCCGGAATTGCAGCGGTAGATGCACCTACTGTTCGCATCATCAAGCCATTCGCCGATCACGACATCATTCTTGAGCAAATAGACTTCGCCGTGAAGCATGGTGCTATAGCCGTAGGTGTCGACATCGATCATATTGCCAATAAAAATGGCGGATACGATGTTGTGGACGGTCAGCCTCTCGGTCCCGTCACGCTTGCCGACCTCAAGACTTATGCCGAGGCTGCCCGCGTGCCCTTCGTAGCCAAGGGCGTGCTGTCGGTCAGCGATGCACTGAAGGCAAGGAATGCCGGATGCAAGGCGGTGCTGGTGTCGCACCATCATGGACGCATACCTTTCGGTATTCCTCCCACAGCCGTGCTTCCACGGATAAAAGATGCCTTGCAAGGCAGCGGCATGATGATTTTCTGTGATTGTGGTATCGACACGGGCTACGATGCATATAAAGCCTTAGCTCTTGGGGCCGATGCTGTTGCGGTGGGCCGCGGCATACTCGCTCCACTACTCAAAGAGGGAACGGAAGGTGTGGAGAGGAAAATCCGTCAGATGAACGAACAACTGTCTGAGCTTATGCTCTATACAGGCATCAAAGATACTGCTTCGTTCGACTCGTCAATCATTCATCCTAGTGTCAGCATACAATAACCCTGACGTATCGCCATGGTGGAGTAATCAACGCTAATGCCTTTTTCCAATCATTGTGATGACTATTGAGGTCATGGCGAAAGCCAGTCCTATGGCAGTCACCCCAGTCCATCCCATCCAGTTCCAGGCTAATCCCGACAGCATGGTGCCCATGGCACCGAAGATGAAGTAGATGGTCATGAAATCGCCTAAGGATATAACAAAGAACAAAGCCAAGGCATACCCAACCTGTGCCACCACCGTAACAAAGTTGGCTGCCACCTCACTGGTGTGCATCTCCTGCCGGATAACATCAAGCAGAGGCTGATTATAATAAATGTTGGCGGCCATAAAAGCCGCCACAACGGAAAGGACGATCACTAACGTGAAAGAGATTCCACCATCGGGCGTCAATGAGCGATGGGGGCGAAGAAATGATTTCAGTCGATTCATAGTATTTTCTTTATATTTATCTCCTAAGAAGTCTTTTTATAACGGAAGACAAACCGCTGGAGCTATTTCGACTGATTTCAAAAGTCAGGTTCCTACCAGAACCCATGGAAGAGCATCCTATGCCACTATCTTCCACGCCGTGATCGTGCGCTCTTCGGAAGAGAAGCGGATGCCGACCTTGACGATGCGGCGGCCGTCGGCCTCGTAGGGGATGGCATAGCCCTTGTCGTCGATCTGCTTGAGCGCTTCCTCCACAGTGCCGTCGAGCTTCAGTTCCATGACGTAGATGGTGGTGTCGGTCTTCATCAGAATGTCCATCCTGCCCTTTGCCGTGCGCACCTGGGTATAGACATAGACATTGAGGAAGGAGAACATCACGTAGAGCATAGCAGTGAAATGACCCTCTGAAGTGGGCGCAGCCTGCAATGTTCCCTCCTGATAGGGAATGCCGGCAAAGAAAGCGCGGGCAGCCTCGAGCGCCTCACCGATGTTGTCCTTCCTCAAGGCAAGGTACATCTTACCAGCCGCAGCGCGCGCCTCAACAGGATCTTTGACGACATAGAACGGCAGCAGCGCGTGCATCAGTCCCACCTTCACCTCCTCGTTGGGGTAGCCGAGGGTGTAGTTGGACAGTATGGGGTCGTAGCCTTTGATCGTGAGATAACCGCTCTGATAGAACAACGGCAGCACGGAGTGCATGTTCTCGGTAGGAGCGTCGAAATCGTCGGCGCCTGCCTCACTGCCGTCCAATTTTGTAAGGTCGGTATGGAACCGCTTCATCATCTTGACTAAGAACGTCGGCGTGCCGGTGGAGAACCAGTAGTTGCTAAAGTCTCTGTTGTCCATCGCTGATAGCAGACTGAAAGGATTGTAAACCCCTTCAGCATTGCGTGAGAAACGATAGCCGTCGTATTTGAGTTTCAGTTTTGCCAGCACCTCGCCCTCTGTCATGTTGTTTGCCTTGCCAAGCTCGGTGATGCCCTCCTGAAAGTTATCCTTCAGTTCCTGCTCCGTGATACCGCAGATGCCGGCATACTGTGGCAACATAGAGATATTGTTGAGGTTGTTGAGCTGTGAAAAAATGCTGAGCTGCGAGAACTTGGAGATGCCCGTGATGAAGACGAAGCGGAGATACGGGTCGAGGTCCTTGAGCGGTGAATAGAACGACTGCAGTTCCGTTCGCATCGGCTCCAGCTTGTCGCTGTCGTGGAGCACGGTGAGCAACGGCGCGTCGTATTCGTCGATGAGCACCACGACCTGTGTGCCGGTCTTCCTATAGATATCCTCGACGAGTCGCCGGAAGCGTATCGTGATGTTGAGGCTGTCGCGGTTCTCGATGCCGTATTCTTCTTCCGCGGCCCCCAACTGGTATTGTATCAGACTATCGAGGTCCTCCACGGTACCCCGCTTGGCAGAAGCCAAAGAGAAGTGGAGCACGGGATAGTGTTTCCACTCCGTCTCGAGCTTCTCTATCGCCAGCCCTTTGAACAGATCCTTCCTTCCGGAGAAATAAGCGTCAAAAGTGCTCGTCAGCAGAGATTTACCGAAGCGGCGGGGGCGCGACAGAAAGACGAACTGCCCCGGATGGCAGACGTCATAGACATATTTCGTTTTGTCGACGTAGAGGAATCCGCCCTTGCGGATCTTCTCAAAAGTCTGTATTCCTATCGGATAGTATACCATAGCGCATGAAAGTCTTTGCTTGCAAATTTAGGCAATTTATCCGAATAAAGAAAGAGAAGACGCTGGCAAATTTAAAATAATCGTGTAATTGGGATGGCTGGGAATTTACGACAAAAAGTTAGGGCGGGGATCAACCTCGCCCTAACTACAGAATTTTATTTGTTGGCCTTCCACCACGTGATGTTGCTCTCATCCCATTTATCTTTGGGTTCCAGAGCCTCATCGGGGTAGCCGACGAGGATGCAGTTCAGCGGCACGAGATTGCCGGGCAGCCCCAGGGCTTTGCTCACGCCGTTGACCTTTCGCATCTCCGGGTAAACACTTGTCCAGACGGCACCGAGCCCCATGGCATGGGCAGCCAATAGCATGTTCTCCGAAGCGCACGAGACATCTTCCACCCAGAAGTCGCGGGCCTGTCCCTCAATCATACGCGTGGTGTCGCCACAAGCGTAGATGACCACGGGCGACTGTGCGATCATCTCACCATGATGCTTCATTGTAGAGGCATAGGCATGGATGTCGGCAGTGTCGCTGAGAACCACGAAGTGCCAGGGACGCAGGTCGCGGGCTGTAGGAGCCGCCATACCCGCCTTGAGCAAGGCGAGCACCTTGGCTTTCTCCACCGGACGCTGTTGGAACTTACGAATACTGGTGCGTGTGAGGATGTTGTTCATCACTGCCGCACTGTCGTTGGAAAAGCCGTCCCCGGCAAAGGCAGCCTGAGCTGCCAGTGCCGTGAGGACGACTGCACATGATATTGAATGAATGAAATGATTCATAGCCGATTATTTTTTGACGATGCTGACGACCTTTACCGACTCGTTCTTGTCGAGCGTCATGAAGGCTGTAGCCACGCCCGTAGCAGCGTTGATTCGGTAGATCGTGGGCACTGCTGACGATGTGGCGCGCGTGGCCTTGGCGTGATGCCAGCTGCCGCCACCACCACCAGTGTTAGATGCCTCAGCGGGGTTGATAGGCAGATAGAAGTAGCCGTCGTAGCCGTCACCGTAGCCGATGGAGTAGTTGGCCATGTCAGAAGCCGCGGGCACACCCGTCACCCATGTGAGGGTCTTGGTGTCCATGTCAGCGATGGCGAGTTTTCCGGAGGTGCTCATATTGCTGTAAGCATCCTTATCGACATAGAACTCGAGCAGGAACTTGCTGCCGCTGATAGGATAAGCTTTGCGGAAGCGGTAGCCCTCACTGGCGGTGTAGATGTCGAACTTATAGTCGGGATCGAAGCTCGTGGCACCTTTTTTGATGCGCAGGGCACCGACCTTGGAACCGTCTGCGCTGGTGCCGCAGAACACATAAGCCGTGCCGTCGTCGGCTACGCCGCCCATAGCATAGCGGGCAGAACGCCAGGCACCATAGATGCCACCGATGCGGCTGTCGAAGACAGGAGCGCTGACCGTAGAGAAGCTATAGTCGGAGAAGACCACAGCGGCAGAGTCGCGGTTGGAATAATAGAGTGTGATGGCCAGACGGTTGTTGCCAAGGTCGAGGATGTCAGAGATGACGGGTGCTTTGTCGTCTACGGCAAACTTCGTCAGGTCGGGAGCCGACCAAGAAGTCATGGCACCGGCAGCCGTGAAATAGTTGACACCCATATCGCTGTTCAGTGCGCCATAGGAGTAGTTGCCGAAGATACCCACATTGCCGAAGTTGGTAACGATGTTCTTACCCGTCTCGGTGAGTTTTCCGTTGACAAGCTGATAGATGCGTGTCCCCATCTTGCCGGCACCGATACCGCCCTGAGCCTCGTCGACAGAGCCCTGACGATAGATGAAGCCCGTGAAGAAGCCGGCCTGAGAGTTGTATTTAGCCTGTGTGAAGCCATCGTGACTGTAGACCACGTCAGCATTTGTGCTATCGCCATAGACCTTCTCGTCGGTCCATGTCTTCTCTACATTGGTATAGACTTTCATACGCGTACCGCCCTTGAGACTCTTCGTAGCATCATTGGAAGCCACGATGAAACTTACTTCTGACGGGTTGATCGTAGCCTCACCGTTTGAAGCGCTACTGTCATCATTGTCGCTGCACGCAGTGAATGTGGCTGACAATGCTGTCAGTGCAGCCATGAAGAATACGTTTCTTTTTTTCATCTTTTATTAATTAGAATTTATAGTAATAAATAAAGTTCTTACTTCAAGTATCCTACGCTGCGGATAGTGGCTGCTCCGGTGACGGTAATGCCCCTGGTGGCCACTCCCGTGTTGGGATCGACATTATAGAGTGCCGCGTAGCCTCCGCGCTGGGTGATGGGGATATAGATCTTACCATCGTGAACCATCGGCACGTCGCCCGTGGTCGATCCCGAAGTGATGTTGAGCTTGTCGGGGAGTCCGGTGACATCGACGTGGCTCTTCGTCTCCATATCGATGACAGCATAGTGGCGTGCGGCGCCCGTAGAGGTCGGTGTCTTGTCGTCGTAGAGCTCTAAGAGGAACTTACTGCCCGTAATGGGCCACACGCGGCGGAACTTATAACCGCCGAGCTCCGACTGTATGTTGAAATAGTAGTCTTTGTCGAAGCCGTCAGCGCCTTTCTTGATGCGCAGGGCACCGGCTGGCAGTGTTGAGGTCGACTCATAGCTGTTGCTGAAGACATAGACGTTGCCGTCGTCGGCTTTATAGATGGAGTTGAGGGTCTGCGAACGGAACTGGCCGCAGGCGTAGCTGATGCGGTCGTCGCCATAGACAGCCTTGATGTTGAGCGCCGTGTCCATCTTCACGACCCAGCAGCTGTCGGGATATTTCACGGTGCCGATGCTGCCGCCCTGTGCGTTGCTGCCGTCGTCTTTGTGATCCGACTTGATCATGGCGGTGAGGAAGGTGCCGTCGCCGTTGTCTACGATTCCCGAGAAGGTGGCTTGCTGGCCCTCACCGGCGATATCGGTGGTGTAGCGTGACTTACTTCTGAGCAGTTTCACACCACTGTCGTCGAGCGACCAGAAGTCGAAGACGGCGATGTCGGTGCGGTCGCCCCGGGTCTGACCGGATACCGAGGTGACAAACATATCGTCGATGAAGCCATAGGTCGTGAAGCGGTCGTTGACCTGGAACTGTCCGATCTGCTCAAAGGGCTTGGTCTCGTCGGTGAGCTTCACGCAGTAGCCCAGTCCGGCATACTGCTGCTGGTACGACACGCCCACGGCATAGCTGTCCTTGAACACCCAGGTGTAGGGCGAGGTAGGCAGCTCCTTGATGTTGCTGCTGATGTTGAGATCGCCGTCGGTGACCGAGGTGTTCTGAAGGATATATTCGGTGCCGTCGTCGGCAGCAGCGTCGAGGAAGAAGTGACCCGACGTGGCGGCTCCGGTGGCGATGCCGCCGCTCTCTCCATTGGTGCTCTCAGCACTGTCGTCGCTGCTGCACGCTGTGAACAAGGGCAGTGACAACGAGAGCAGCACTGCCGCTCCTCCATACAATCCCTTTGATAATAATGCTTTCATATCTTTTTCTATTTCAAGTCGTTAATAAAAATATTTTCATTGTTATTTATTTGCTCCACGAATAGCGGAACTTGATGGCGAAGTTACGGCCGGGCTTCTGCAGACTGTAGTTGTCGTAGAGCAGACTGTTGGTGAAGTTGTTGGCCTCTATCGAGATGTTGTACCGTCCGCCATAGATGGAATATGTGAGGTTAGCATCGTGGCTGTACTGCTCGGGCACGCAGAGCTTGGCGCCGTCACCTGACCACGAGCGATAGAAACGGTGCACATAGCGCATGTCGTAGCCGATGGTGAGCTTGTTGTATTTTCCGAAGACATGCTTCAGCGTGTAGCAGGCGTCCATATTGCCGAAGGCGTAGGGCAGGTTGGGCACACGGTTGTTGAAGGTCACGCTGAGGGCACCGTTGGCGTTGTAGCGCTCACGGTTGCGCATGTTCTGCATGGAGTAGTTACCGCCGATGGTGAAGATGTCCTTATAGAGATAATGTATAGCCGCGTCGAAGCCCTCGCCGAGCACATGACCGTGGTTGGTGCTCACAGCCACTCCCTTGGCGTTGATGGTTCGGATGATATAGTCCTGGATATTGCGGTAGTTGAGTCCGAGCTCCGCCACAATAGTGTGGGCATCGGCAAAGGTGTGCTCATAGTTGAAGTTGAGATTCACGTTATTGCTCTTCTCCGGCTTGAGCACGGCATCGCCCTCTTCATAGTCGCCGTCGCCGAAGAGCTCCCGCTCACTGGGCAACCGCAGTGCGCGCTCATAGCTCAACTTCACCTGCAGGTCGCGCCAGGGTGTCCATGTGCCGGCGGCACCGAAGCCGAGGGCCTGACTGTGGCGCTGCTGCTCCTCATACTGGGCGCGCGTGGTCTGGGAGACATTGACCGGACCCGTCACATGGGTGTCGTAGTATTTCACGAAGGCGGTGGCATTCCACTCGGTGTTGGGAATGAACTGATAGCTCAGCCCCGTGATGTCCTTGATGTTGATGCGGCGCATGAAGGTTGCCGCGGACGTCATGGCGCGGTTGGCAGAGTTGTCGGTGGTGTGCCGGTGGAAGTTGATATAAGTCTCGTTGAGTGTGAAGAAATGCTGGTCGCCGATGCGATAGGTGAGGTTGGCCACGGCCGTGAGCGTCTTTCCCGTAAACTCAGCAAGTGAGGTGGCACCCTCGCCCTGCGACGCTTTGGGGATCCACTGTCCCGTCCAGCTGTAGGTGCGGCTGAGCGTATCGACGTTGTTCGTCGTGGTATAGTCGTAACGGGCTGAGAGACGCAGGTTGAGCCCCCGTGTGAAGAGGTTGCGCTTCTCATAGAGCAGACTCGGCGTGAGTCCCCAGTTCTTGCGCAGCTTGCCGCCGAAGACGATCTTCATCAGATTGGCATTCTGCACCTGCGCATATTCATGGGTATACTGCAAGCCAAAGAGCAGTTTGTTCGCCCACGGCTTGTTCACCAGTCCCGCCTGGAGCACCGCGGCTTCGTTGTGGTAGCGGTCGTGGAAGCGGCGGAACCATCCCTCCTCATTGCTGATGGTGGAGTTGGAGAGGTCAGTCCACTGCGTCTTCACCTTATAGTCGTTGTCGGAATAGTTCTGATACGCATTGAATCGGACCACGAACCCTCGCTTGCCGGTCCATCCGAGGGCGATGTTGCTGCGATGGGTGTTGAACGAACCATAGCTGTAGCTGGCATCGACGTAGGTGCGTGGACTGTGGTCGGTGACGATGTTGATGACGCCGCCGATGGCATCGCCGCCGAAGTCGACGGGCACCACACCTTTATACACCTGCAGCTGTGAGGCAAAACCCGCAGGGATGTTGTTCAGTCCGAAGCTGGTGTTGGAGTTGTCCATCGGCATGCCGTCGATAAACACTTTGACATGCTGACCGGTGAAGCCGTTGAGGTTGAGCTGGACGGCTGACCCTACGCCGCCCTCTTCTCTGATCTTGATTCCCGCCACACGGTCGAGGGCATGGGCCAGGTCGAGGTTGGTGTTGCGCAACTTACGGGTGTCGATGGCGACAGCATTGTAGGCCGACTTGTTGACGCGGTCGACATATTTGCCGCGCACTACGACCTCACCCAAGCGCTGCGTGCGTTTCAGCGCTGTCGTGTCCGACCTGTAATGGCCGTCGTGCGGGTGCTGTGCCGCCACGTCTGCTGACAGCAGGAGCATGGGCACAGTGATCCCTAAGAATAATAATTTTTTCTTTATCATATCCATTCAATATCATTTCTTATGTCCGACATTTTTTTACATCATGTCACGATATAAGATATGGTATTCTTCTGTGGTACAATAAGGTGGATATGATCATCCAATGGTTTTACGCCGTTACACAAAGTATAAAGGCTGGGTCTCCTTATCCGTTTCCGTCAACCAATCTTTTTACGACAACGGGCCATCCCGTTTGTCGGCTGCAAAGGTAGCCACAATGGCGGAAACGCACAATACCTAAAAATGATGAAATCCCGAGAGCGATGTCCCGGGATTCCACCAAAAATCATGACTTCGTAAATGCGTCACCCATATTTATCCAGTTGAATAGTCTTTTCTAACTAAAACAAATAAAACCCTTGCTGTGGTGCAAGGGCTGCGCCCATTGTTTCTTCTCCGGCTCCGGCTTGTTCCGAAGCAAGCTTCGGCAAGCCGGAGCCGGAGAAGAAACAGCCTTCGTTCCTCAGGCTTGCATCACAGCAAGAAAAACCTTGAAAACAAGCCTGAAAGAAGTTAGGAGTTAGAAGATAGGAGTTAGGAGCCACCGCGCGAGCCTGTTTTTAAGGTTTTCCTTTGTGACAGCGCCAAGATCCGATGGAGGAGGATCTGCCCTTTGTGGGGGTGAGGGTGGGGAGAGGCTTTGCCTCTCACAAGCCCTCACCCCCACAAAGGGCAAAGGGCCTAAGCCCTTGGCGCTGGCATAAAGGGTTTTATTGGTTTTGGTCTCAAGGGATGAACAAGCCCTATGTGAGGTCTATTCTCCACGATTATGCTGGCGGAACAGCCAGTCGCGTATGGCCCGGAAGCCATAGGCTACGCGCCAGGTGTCGAAATGCGAACCCGACGTCAGGTGGGAATAGTGGATATTGCCACCTTGAGCGAGCAGCGCCGCCGTCGCCGCGTCACGCTCCTCATCGGTAGCTGTCAACGGCCATTCGGCAGTGGCTGCCACCCCTCCATGCTGCTGCCACTCGGCGATGGCCTCCTCGGCTCCCTCCTTCGACTTGCCCGCGCTGGAGACGAGCCACAGCGGCTTCTTCGACATCGGGGCGAGGTCGCTGGCACGCCAGTGCCCGGCAACAAGATAACCGGCGGCAAAGAGCGAGGGATACTTCGACATGAGCAGATAGGTCATCATGCAACCCATCGACTGCCCGGTGATGTAGACGCGTGCGGTGTCTACAGGATAGCGTGCGAGGAGGTCCCGGATGAGATCCGCCGTCGACTCCGCGGCGCTTGTCTGATGATAGTCGTCATCCACGACCACCTCGTCAAACTGCGGCGCCACGACGATACACGGGTGCTTGGCCTGTTCCTCGGGCGTCGCCCAGACCACAGCACCGAGGCCCTGACGCAGCGTGTAGGTGTCTTCCTGACCGGCGCAGCTGGCATCGTGCAGGAAGACGACCAGCGGATATTTCCGCGAAGCGTCGGTTTCCTTCGACGGTACAAAGATGTTGTAGCGCAGCGAGTCGCCCGTCTTGCTGTCATGGTAGACCTTCTGTTTGAAATCGTCGACGACCAGTGTGCCCGCCATCGTGTTTCTGAGCAGCAGCCGTTCGGTGTAGGTCTTGCCGTCCGTGGTCTTCACCGGCGCAGTCTGACGGAACACCACGGTGGTGGGGTAGGGATTGTCCTTACGCTCGGGCTTGCTGCCGGCAGTGATCGTGGGGATGGCATGCTGCTGCTCGTCGCGCGTCTCGTTCTTGGCGGTGTCCGTGGCGGTGGTGCTCTTTGCCGAAGTGTTTGTGTTGTCGAGGTAGAGCGTGTTCTTCAGCACAATGATGACATTGTTGCCTTGGTCAGCCCTTCCGTCGGGGGTCTCCGTGCTGCTCGTGAAGGCGTCTGCCACCTCATGGTTCTCAACCTCATAGGTGTTCTTGTTCACGGTAGCGCCATCGATGGCGTGGTCGTAACGCACGAGGATATAGTCAACCTTTTGCCCGTCGCCGTAGACACGGCTCACTGACTTGGAAGCCATGACATGACTGATGTTCAGAAAACCGTTGAAAGCCTTGGGCGCGTCGGTGACAAACACGGTAACGCCCTTGGCCCGCAATCTGACATAGACGGCGTAGACGCTGTCGTGCGGCACCTGCTCATGCTCGATGGCCATCTTCCAGGTGGCAGCGGTCTTTCTTGGAACTTTATCCAACCGGAAAAATTCGGTTCCAGTATCCGTCTGCTTCACCAAAGCGTCAATATCCTTTTTATAGTCGTTGTAGTTGCTGACCGTGATGAGAATCTTCCCTTTGCAGAAGCGCAGAGCCTCTTCCAAGGTAGGAATCCGCAGGGGCGTAGGGTTGCCGTGATACTCTTTCAAGGTGAGCGCCCTAAGCTCTGCCAGCGTCAGGTCTGCCACGCGGCCTTTGCCATTGGTCATGCGGTCCACGGACTCGTCGGCCATGAGCACGAGCGAGTCGTCCCTGGTCTTTCTCACGTCGACCGCCACGGCAGCACAACCCTTCTCTATGGCTTTCTGTATGGCGTGGAGCGAGTTCTCGGCTGTGCCATGCCAGTCGCCACGATGTGCGACGACCATCACGGTGGTGTCTTTCTTGTCGAAGAGCTGCTTGCGCAGGTCCGCGGTGTTGTAGTTGCTCTCCACGGCATAGTTGACGGTGAAGTCTACTTTGGGTTGCTGTGCGGGTTTCTGCTGCGGTCCGTCTTTCTGCTGCTGTGCGGCAAAAGCGATGATGCAGGCGCCCAACAAAGCCCAGACAATCATGAATCGTTTCATAGACAGTGCATTATTTATCGTCTTTTCTGCGTTGTTCAAACAGCCAATCGCGAATGCCGGCGAAGGTGTAGGCCACACGCCACGTACCGTTGTGCCAGACACCCTGCAGATGGGAGTAACGGATCGTGACGGGCTTGCTGCGGAGCGCCTCAATCTCTTGCGCCCGCGCCACTTCCGTCGTGTCGAGGGGCCAGGAAGCGGAGTCGGTCTTGGCACCTAAGGAGCTCCACAATTTCAAGGCTGCTGCAGCGCCCGCGGAACTCTTAGCGTCGCCGGTGCTAGTGATGAGCCACAAGGGTTTCTTCGCCATCGGGGCAATGACCTTCGGATCCCACTGTCCGGCGACGAGCATGCCGGCGGCGAACTCATCAGGATGGGTGGACATGAGCAGATAGCTCATCATGCAACCCATCGACTGACCGGTGGTATAGACGCGGTCGGCATCGATGCTGTACTGTGCCTTGATGGAGTCGAGCAGATCGATGGTCGTCTCAGCACTGGGGGTGACACGGAAACTGTCGTCGACGACAATCTCGTCGTACTGTGGGGCAAGGACAAAGCAGGGGTGCTTGGCCTGGTCGCGCGGCGAGGCCCACACCGTAGCGCCATTGCCCTGGAGCAGCGTGTAGTTGTCGTTCTGGTTGGCTCCGCTGGCGTCATGCATGAACAATACTAAAGGATAGCGCTTGGCGGCGTCGTAGTTTTGGGGGACGAAGAGGTTGTACCGGAGCGTTACGCCGGTCTTGTCGTCCTTGAAAGTGAGCTGTTTGAAATCGTCGGCGATGAGCGTGCGGCTCTTGTCGCTCGTCAGCTTAGCGCCCGCCTTGTAGGTCTTGCCGGTTGTCGTCTTGATGGCCTTGACCTGCGTCAGCGTCGCTGTGATGGGGAAGGGATTGCTCTCGCGCGTGGGGCGGTTTCCGGCGGTGATGCCTCCGGCGGGGCCGCCGCCCTGCCCCTTGTCTTTCGGATTGTCAGCCTTGTCGTTATCTTTCTTCATGTCAGGACCGAAGTCGGGCGTGAGCGATACCGTGGTCTTGAGCTCGACAATGACGAAGCGGCCCTTGCGCGGTGACCGAGACTTCATCGCCTCGGAATTGGTATAGACGCGCTTCACCGTGCGTCCGTCAACGGTGTAGGATGCTGTGGAAAGGCTGCTGCTGAGGATGGGAGCGTCGTACTCGATGGCCACGGCGGTGGTCTTGGCGCCATCACCGAGCACCTCGCCGATGGCTGTAACGTGCTTCACATGACTCGTGGCCGCCATCATAGCGACGGCTACAAACAGCAGACAGACTGCTGAAACTAATTTCTTCATAAAAACCTATACTTTTAAATATATAAACTTACGATCATCCGTCACGGATAATGTTGGAGCTGCTTCATGCCTCTGTGATAAAAGCATAGGTTCCTACCAGGACCATGGGTGTCGTAGCTGCCCTTGCTACTTGCCTCGAAAGGGTGCTAAAACAACTGCAAAATTACGAAGTCTTTTTGTAATCCCCCGGTTTTCATGCATTTTTTTAGTTTTTTCTCCCTGCCTTGCGATAAATTAACAGTCGGCGGTGCGGGCATCCGCGACTTCGCATTCACCGGATAGTTACGCTTACCCCTCCTTTCGTTAATAGGCCATAATTTCATTAAAGATAGTTACTGCTTTCTTGCCATAGGGAAAATAATTGTTACTTTTGCACCACTTCTCCTTCGGAAATATAACGAGTGTTGCCAACACGCGCATGTAAATCCAGTTATGAATTTCGGGGGAAGTATATTAGATTCATAACATAACAAACAACGTATGCAAAAGTTAATCGTTTCAGCACTGGCAGCAGTGATGGCCCTGAGTGCCTCTGCTGCTAAGAAGTCGGCTGCCAAACTGCAGTTTGACGCGTCAAAGGGCGTGGCGGGGTCTGTTGAAATGCCGAGTGGCAGAGTAAACTATACTGCTTATACCAAACTCTATTTCGTGACCAACGTCGAGGACACGACCTATCAGTATGTCAACGTCTTCGTGCCCGAGGGAGCCACACAGCAGTCGCCCATCTTCCTGAAGACCAACGTTGGCGGTTACATGCCTTCGGCTCCAGGCTATCCCTCAGCCGGTGACGCTACGGGCATGGCGCTGCAGCGCGGCTATGTGGTCGCCATTCCCGGTTCGCGCGGCCGCTCGTCGTATGTCACCAAGGGCAAGAAAAAGATCTACAACGGCAAGGCACCTGCTGCCATCCTCGACCTGAAAGCCGCCATCCGCTATCTCCGCTATGTCGACAAGGAGATGCCGGGCGATGCCGAGAAGATCATCACCGACGGTACATCGGCAGGGGGCGCTATGTCGGCACTGATGGGGGCCACGGGCAACAACCCCGCCTACGACAGTTATCTCAAAGCCATGGGTGCTGCCGACGAGCGCGACGATGTCTTCGCCAGCGTGTGCTACTGTCCGATCACCGACCTCAGCCATGCCGACATGGCCTATGAGTGGCTCTACGGACAGACCGACTCGCGCAAGGCCAACGACGAGGCTCACCGCCAGGTGACGAAGGAGCTCACGGCGCTCTTCCCCGCTTATATCAACTCGCTCGGACTGAAGAAGAAAGACGGCACGCTGCTCACCGCTGACAACTATCTCAGCTACATCCAGGAAGAGCTCATCCGCTCGGCACAGATCGCCAAGGATGCCGGTGCCACGATCCCCGACAGCATCGGCTTCACCATCAGCAGCGACAAGGGTACCTTCGCACCAGTCAACGGAGGTGCGGGTCTGCCCGATCTCAGCCAGCTGCCGGCCGACATGGCGAAGAACCTGAAGGAGGGTAAGTTGCCGCCCAAGCAGGTGGGTGAGTATGTCACTGGTCTCGACATGGACAAATATCTGAACTACGTCGCCAACAAGACACCGCTGAAGTCGGCTCCCGCCTTCGATGCCCTCGGCGTGGCAGGCAATGAGGCCAGTGGCGAGAACGACGAGTTCGACGATGTGAACAACACGCCTGCCAACTTCACCGACTACTCCGCTTCCAAGAACGGCAAGACAGTGTCTGCCAAGGTCAAGGAAGCGGAATATCTGCTCAACCCCATGGAGCAGATCGGTCAGCAGGGTGTCACCGTTGCCCCGCACTGGTATATCCGTCATGGTTCCATCGACCGCGACACGGCCTTCCCCGTGGCCCTCAACCTCGCGACGAAGTTGGAAAACGAAGGCAAGGATGTCAACTTCCTCTTGGCATGGAACCGCCCTCACAGTGGTGACTACGCCCTCAACGAACTCTTTGAGTGGATAGCGAAGATCACCAAGTAAGGCGTCAAGCGATCACATGCAACTGGTCATTCCGAACGTCGTTGCGATGGCAGCGAGGATGGGGATGACCAGTTGACAATCATCTTCCAGGTCTCTTAAGAGTTCAGATGCAAAGGTACTACACATTCGCACCGTTTCCAAATTTGGACGGTCTATTGCGGTTAAGATCTGTTAACAACAAACGATAAACCTCATTTTTCTGAATTTATGGTTTGCGAGGGGTGTAATTATTATTCGCTCAAAGCAAAACATATCGTTGGGCAGGACGAAACTCCCAACTCCTAATTCCTAACTCCTAACTCCCACATACGCAACAACGCAACACGCAACAACGCAACATAAGGTCGTTTCTGACCATCAACGGCAAATGTGACCGAAAATGAGACTATAGAGTAAAAATATATTATAATACTATATATTATATTATTATTTAATATATTAAATATTAGTATTTTATGTTATTTGTTTGTTTATCTTCTCATTTTACAAATTCGCTTATTCCGACATGCGATAGCTATAAATGTTGCGTTGTTGCGTTGTTGCGTTTGGGGGAGGAAAAGAAAAACGGCGGGGAGTTGGAGAGTTCGGAACAGGTTGTATATTTGCAGGCTGAAAGAATGAATGCTGATGAAACATTTTTTTGTGCCACACCGTAACACCGTAACACCGTAACACCGTAACAAAAGGTCGATTCCGACATGCGGCTTGGGAAATGGCAGAAAAAGAGACTATAGAGTAAAAATATATTATATTATTATATATTATTATATTAATTATATTATTAATAATCAATATTTTATATAGTTCTTAACTTTTTCCGTTTCTTTTTACATTATCTTACTTTCCGACATCGGATAGCTATAAACGTTACGGTGTTACGGCGTTACGGTGTTACGTTGAGTGGCAGAAAGCCCCTACCCTTCTTTTCCCACCCTAAAAAGAAGATACAGAGAGGAAGAAGAAGACATGTTGTGCACAAATACCTACGAAATGTGCAGATTGCAGGCTGTTTTTATGTATTTCGTTTGGTCAAGAAGTAAAAAATTAGTAATTTTGCCCCCGTTGTTTCGGAAACATTACAAATTTAGTTATAAATATGAAATTGAACATTGTAGTACTTGCCAAGCAAGTGCCAGACACAAGAAACGTGGGCAAGGATGCCATGACCGCAGAAGGAACGGTCAACCGCGCCGCCCTGCCCGCCATCTTCAATCCTGAAGACTTGAACGCCCTGGAGCAGGCTCTCCGCATCAAGGATCTTGACCCGGAGAACGTCAAGGTGGGCATCGTCACTATGGGTCCTCCACGTGCCGGAGAGATCATCCGCCAGGGACTCTACCGCGGCGCCGACTGCGGGTGGCTGCTCACTGACCGCAAGAGTGCGGGCGCTGACACCCTCGCCACCTCTTATTTCCTGTCCAAGGCCATTGAGAAGATCGACAAGGAAGTCGGCCACGTCGACATCGTGCTTGGCGGTCGCCAGGCCATCGACGGCGACACAGCCCAGGTGGGTCCCCAGGTGGCCCAGAAGCTCGGCCTCAACCAGGTGACCTACGCCGAGGAAGTGCTCAAGATCGAGGACGGCAAGGCTACAATCCGCCGCCATATCGACGGTGGCGTTGAGACTGTGGTGGCTCCGCTGCCCGTGGTGATCACCGTCAACGGCTCCGCCGCCCCCGCACGCCCCTGCAACGCCAAGCGCGTGATGAAATACAAATACGCTACCTGCCCCATGGAGCGCAAGGGCGACGAGCCCTGGAGCGACCTCTACGAGACACGTCCCTACCTGACACTCGGACAGTGGAGCATCGCCGACTGCGGTGCCGACTACGAGCAGTGCGGACTCGCCGGCTCACCCACCAAGGTCAGTGCCGTGAAGAGCATCGTCTTCCAGGCTAAGGAGAGCCAGACCCTCACCAGCTCCGACGCTGACATCGAGGGACTCGTGAAAGAATTGTTGGACAAAAACATTATTGGCTAATCAAGATATGAACAACGTATTTGTATATTGCGAAGTAGAGGGCACCACCGTACAGGAGGTCTCTCAGGAACTTCTTACCAAAGGTCGTAAATTGGCCAATCAGTTAGGCGTCGACCTCGAGGCCGTCGTGGCCGGCACCGGCATCAAGGGCAAGGTCGAGGATCAGCTGCTGCCCTATGGCGTGGACAAGCTCTATGTGTTCGACGGTGAGGGACTCTTCCCATACACCTCGGCTCCCCATACCGACATCGTGGTGAAGCTCTTCCAGGAGCAGAAGCCACAGATCGCCCTCATGGGTGCTACCGTCATCGGTCGTGACCTCGGTCCCCGTGTGTCGGCAGCCCTGACCTCCGGACTGACCGCTGACTGCACCCAACTGGAGATCGGAGACTACGACGACAAGAAGAGCGGCAAGCACTACACTGGTATGCTCCACGCCATCCGCCCCGCTTTCGGCGGAAACATCGTGGCCACCATCGTCAACCCCGACCATCGTCCACAGATGGCTACCGTGCGCTCCGGCGTGATGCAGAAGGCGCTCTATGAGGGCAAAGCCAAGGGCGAGGTGGTCTATCCCGATCCCAAGGACTACGTCTCTCCCACCTCATACGCCGTGCAGGTCATCGACCGCCACGTAGAGGCCGCCAAGAATAATCTCAAGAGTGCTCCGATCGTCGTGGCCGGCGGCTACGGCATGGGCTCAAAGGAAGGCTTCGACATGCTCTTTGAACTCGCTAAGGAACTCCACGGAGAGGTAGGTGCCAGTCGCGCCGCCGTCGACGCCGGATGGGTAGACCACGACCGACAGATCGGTCAGACCGGTGTCACCGTACATCCAAAGGTTTACATCGCCTGCGGCATCTCCGGTCAGATCCAGCACATCGCCGGCATGCAGGACGCCGGCATCATCATCTCGGTCAACAGCGATCCCGACGCCCCCATCAACGCCATCGCTGACTATGTCATCACAGGCACGGTGGAAGAGGTGGTTCCTAAACTCATTAAGTATTACAAGCAGAACACCAAGTAATCATGGTAGACGTAAAGAAATTAGAATATTACCTCAACAATCCTCTCATGAAGAGAATCGTTGAGCTGAAAGAAAGAAACTTCGCCGACAAAGACCAGTTCGAGGATGCTCCCGTCAACTACGACGATGCCATTGAGAACTATAAGCGCATCCTGGCCATCACCGACGACGTGGCAAAGACCATCATCGAGCCCAACTCGGAGAGCGTGGACCAGGAAGGACCACACCTCGAAAACAACCGCATGGTCTATGCCAGCAAGACTTACGAAAACCTCGACGCTACCCGCAAGGCTGGCCTGTGGGGCATCTCCATGCCGCGCCGCTTCGGTGGTCTGAACCTGCCCATCACAGTCTTCTCCATGCTCTCTGAGATGGTGTCTGCCGCAGACTCCGGCTTCCAGAACGTGTGGAGCCTGCAGAGCTGCATCGACACGCTCTATGAGTTTGGTACTCCCGAGCAGCAGGCTAAGTACATCCCACGTATCTGCCAAGGCGAGACCATGTCCATGGACCTCACCGAGCCCGATGCCGGTTCTGACCTGCAGCGTGTCATGCTCAAGGCTACACAAGATGCCGACGGCACATGGCGCCTTAACGGTGTGAAGCGATTCATCACCAACGGTGACTCCGACATCCACTTGGTGCTGGCTCGCTCCGAAGAAGGCACACGCGACGGACGCGGCCTGTCGATGTTTATCTACGACAAACGCGACGGCGGCGTGGACGTGCGCCACATCGAGAATAAGCTCGGTATCCACGGTTCTCCTACCTGCGAGCTCGTCTACAAGAATGCCAAGGCTGAGCTCTGCGGCGACCGCAAGCTGGGTCTGATCAAATATGTGATGAGCCTGATGAACGGTGCCCGACTGGGTATTGCCGCACAGAGCGTCGGACTCGAGCAGGAAGCCTACGACCAGGCACTGGCATACGCCAAGGAGCGCGCACAGTTCGGCAAGAAGATCATCACCTTCCCCGCCGTCTACGACATGCTCTCGCGCATGAAAGCCAAAATCGACGCTTCACGCGCCGTGCTCTATCAGACAGCACGCTACGTCGACATCTACAAGACCCTTGAGGACATCTCGCGCGAGCGTAAGCTCACTCCCGATGAGCGCAAGGAGATGAAGAAATACAGCCGTCTGGCCGATGCCTTCACACCGCTGGGCAAGGGCATGACATCGGAGTATGCCAACCAAAACGCCTACGACTGCGTCAGCGTACACGGTGGCTCCGGATTCATCATGGAGTACAAGGCTCAGCGCCTGCTGCGCGATGCCCGCATCTTCTCCATCTATGAGGGTACTACCCAGCTGCAGGTGGTCGCCGCCGTGCGCTACATCACCAACGGCACCTATCTCGGCATCATGCGCGAGATGCTCGCCGAGGATGTCTGCGACTGCATGAAACCGCTCCGTGACCGTGTGGCCAAGCTCGTGGACCTCTACGAGGAGGCTGTCGAGAAAGTCAAGGCCGACGAGAATCAAGATGAGCACGACTTCCTCGCACGCCGCATGTACAACATGACCGGTGACATCATCCTCTCACTGCTACTCCTGCGCGACGCAACCAACGTGCCCGAGGAATTTGCCAAGAGTGCCAACGTCTACGTACGCATGGCCGAAGAGGAGTGCGTGGGCAGCCATGCCTACATCATGAACTTCAAGGCTGATGACCTGAGCAACTTCGTGGCTGAGTAACCCACCCCACCACGATCATCATATAATACACAGCTCCGCCGCATGGCTCCTGCATCCGATGCACAGCCGTGCGGCGGTTTTTGCTTTGCAGAAGCAAAGACTGCCTGCCCCACGGAAAGTCGCTTTTTTCTCTGATAACCCCCGAAAAGTCGCGCCATTTCAAATATTATGTGTAACTTTGCGATATAATTATTGTGTTTATGAAATCATTACGAGAGATATACCGCATCGGCAAAGGACCCTCTTCGAGCCACACCATGGGCCCACAGAAAGCAGCACAACTCTATCTGAATCAGCACCCCGAGGCCGAAGCCTTTCGAGTGACACTCTACGGATCGCTCGCCGCCACCGGCAAAGGCCACATGACCGACGTGGCTATCAAAGAGGTGCTCGAAGCGCAGGGCGTAGTGGAAATCGTATGGAAACCCGACGTCTTCCTGCCCTTCCACCCCAACGGCATGAAATTTGAAGTGCTCGACGCACCCCAGCAGCAACGTTCCTCCAGCGACGGACGCGCCTCGGCACCCTGGACTGTCTACTCCATCGGCGGAGGAGCTCTATCAGAGGGCGACCACCCCACCGGACTCCTACCCGACTCTCCGAATATCTATCCACTCACCCACCTGGTCGACATCCAGCACTGGTGCGACGACACGGGACGCGCCTACTGGGAATATGTCAAAGAGTGGGAAGACAACAGCATCTGGGACTATCTCCATGAAGTATGGGAGGCCATGAAAGCAGCCGTGAAACGAGGCATCACACATGACGGACGACTGCCCGGACCACTGAACCTGCAACGCAAGGCCCCCACCTATTATGTCAAGGCACAGGGCTATAAGCAGAGCCTGCAGACACGTGCGCTGGTCTATGCCTACGCACTGGCCGTCAGCGAGGAAAACGCCAGCGGCGGTACCATTGTCACAGCTCCCACCTGCGGCGCCTGCGGCGTCATCCCCGGCGTGCTCTACCATCTGTGGCAAGGCCACGACTTTTCCGAGAACCGCATCCTCCACGCCCTCGCCACAGCCGGACTGGTGGGAAACATCGTCAAGGAAAATGCCAGCATCTCCGGTGCCGACGTGGGCTGCCAGGGCGAGGTCGGCGTAGCCTGCGCCATGGCCTCGGCAGCTGCCTGCCAGCTCTTTGGAGGAAGCCCCGCACAGATAGAATATGCCGCCGAGATGGGACTCGAACACCACTTGGGCATGACATGCGACCCAGTATGCGGACTGGTGCAGATCCCCTGTATCGAGCGCAACGCCTTCGCCGCCACACGCGCCCTCGACGCCAACCTCTACGCCTCGTTCAGCGACGGCAAGCACCGCGTCAGCTTCGACAAGGTAGTGGAAGCCATGCGCCAAACCGGCCACGACCTACCCTCCCTCTACAAAGAGACCTCGGAAGGAGGACTGGCTAAACTCAGTATCAACAACAATTCCGACAAAGCCCTATGAGAAAGACCGTTTACTTGATCATCCCCCTCTTCGCACTGCCGCTGATGACCGTCTCCTGCCGCATGGCTCCCAAGGAAGAACTCGGCGACACCGTGGCTGCTAAGGTCTTCGAGCCCATCGACACCGCCGCGCTACACCGCAAACAAGCCGCAGAAATGAAAAACATAAAAGACAGTGCCGACATCTTCTATGTGGGACCTGCCACAGATCAGAAAAGCCTGCAGCTCATCAGCTATCCCAGCCGACGAGACACCATCTCGATAGGACGCACACGACACATCAAGAGATCAGGGACAACAGATCAGGGACACGTTGTACGTATCGCGCTGTGGACAAAGGGAAAAGATACGCTCGTGTCGAAAATTGAAGAATATTACCCCACAGTGAAAAACAAAAATAGCAACAAAAAAATAACAACAAAAAAAACAAAGCGGACCACGCCCTGACGACCACCGCAAATGCTCAGATTTCGAAAAATTAGGCCTCAAAAACAAAAAAATTGACCTTTTCCTTTTGAGTCTCACAATTATTGCTTATATTTGTAGACTAAAAAAGTAAATGGATGACGTGGCTTGTATTTTTCTTTGAGCTTCTGACCGTATGCCTGTTCTCAGCGGGAGGCCTCCTGCTCGTTCACTTCTTGGAACACAGAAGTGAAAGGGGCAGGCTGAAACCCGACCATGCGCAGGAGCAAAACAAGAAACGCCTCGACAAAGCACTCAAAGCACTCAACACACAAGCCGTGTGGGAGAAAGACCACGACGACATCGTTGCCCACTTCGACTACCAGAGCGGACACTTCCGAGTGAGATTGGAAAAAAACTCGTTCTACACCCGCCTCTTCTACTTCTACTTCTTTGACGCGCCGATCAGCTATCTCGAAACCGTGCGCAGCCTGTGCAATCAATGCAACCTCAACGCTGAAAGTTGCCGCATCGTCTATACCATCAACGAGAAAACAGGGAAAACAGACCTGCATATCGTCGATACGCTCACCCTACACGATGACGACGCCACCTACAACCTGCGCAAAGAACTCAGCAGCATGTTCTATTGGCAGGCACTATTTATACAGCATTTCAGTGAACTCAAGCCCTCCGCCAAACATACCAACAACCACGACGTGGAAAAGCAGGCCACAGAATGGCATCATGAGCTCTTTCTCATACGAGAGCAGGAGATGATGCACCAAAGCGAAGGGCCCAACTGGCACGAGCATAAAAACGACCTCTTCAGCCTCAGACACCTGCTCTCCACACTGCTCGGACTCTACGACCTGACCCCCCTCAGACTGGAAATCTACCGCGGCGACAACGTAGAGCACCACGACAATGCCGACGAGATCCTCGACTACCCCATCCATCAGGCTATCATCAAAGAGGACAAAGTCGTATGCCACACCGCTATGATGCGCCTCAACTTCATCAACCCCACAGAACCCGACACACCCCAGCAGATGATCATCGACGTGGAGGATGAAGGAATGTCGGCCGACACCATCTACTATCGCGCCACACTATGCCGCATCCCCAACGCATTGAGACCCGAGCTCACCATGAGCAGCAACGATCACACAAAAAACGTGACAAGCCTTCTCTTGGGCTATGACCTCCATGAAAAAAGCAATGTACAGGAAAAATTCAACTATATCTGGAAAGAGGCAATGGCCAAACAGCAGAAAGGCAGCACCGACAAACTCAGCAACGACGAGAAACTGCTCCTTTCCCTGCAAACCCCACAACTCCGACAGCTCTACTTCGAGAGCAAAGACCTCATCAATGAAAAACGATACTACGAAGCCATCCGGAAAATACAGCCCGTCTACAATGCCATGGCAGAAGATTATGTAAATATGGCCAATGAGCAAATTGAAAACTTCTACGAAGTCTGCTATACCCTCGGATGTTGCTATACATGTCTGGGACGATACAAAGAGGCGATGTACTATCTGCAGCCACTGCTCAAAACACGCCGCATCACCTACACCGAGATGTATGTCAACTGCTTGGTCAACGCTCATGACTACCGTGCTCTGGGCTATATCGACGAGCTGCTGCAGGCACTTGTCTCTCCTTTGAACTATCAGGACGAAGATGACGAGCAAGAGCAAGAGGAAAGTCAGGGGGAACTGCAACCCGAAAAAAGCTTCATCAACTTCCTCAATCGACGGAAAGCTTACATTCTTGTGGAGATGAAAGACTATGCCAACGCCGAAAGACTCCTCAAAAAGATGCTCGACGAACCCGACAGCAGCGACTTCGCTCTGCAAGAACTCGCATACATTCAGAAAAACAAAAGTAAATAAACAAAACATACAACAACACACAGCAAGAACTGTCCTGCTGACTCACAACTTCATCAAGAGAAAAATGTACTACATACAGAAAAGCTTCGAAATTTCAGCCAGCCACCACCTCAAACTCAACTATAGCAGTAAATGCACACAGGTGCATGGTCACAACTGGCACGTCACCGTCTACTGCAAAGCAAGAAAACTCAACGAAAACGGCATGGTGGCTGACTTTGGACACATCAAACAACTCATCCACGGACGGCTCGACCACCAGGACATCAACCAAGTGCTGCCCTTTAATCCCACAGCCGAGAACATCGCACGGTGGATCGTCGACGAAGTTCCCAACTGCTATAAAGCTGTCGTACAGGAAAGCGACAACAACATCGCATGGTATGAAAAAGACGATGACGAAAGCAAATAAAATATAAGTAGAAAAAAATAACGATTATCATCACATGAAGGAGTATCGAATCAACGAGATCTTCTACAGCCTGCAAGGCGAAGGCCGCAACACGGGACAGGCAGCTGTCTTCATCCGGTTCAGTGGATGCAATCTCCACTGCACGTTCTGCGACACCGACTTCACCGAATATACCCTCATGACCCTCGACGACATCATGCGCCAATTAGAAGACTTCCCCACACCACAGTCCACGGGAGTGGCGATCTGGTGTATCCTCACAGGAGGGGAACCCTCACTGCAAGCCGACGACCAACTTGTCGCACTCCTCCACCAGCGAGGATATCGGGTAGCAATGGAGAGCAATGGTACACACCGCCCACCCAACGGACTGGATTGGCTCACGGTATCACCCAAAATTCAGCCCACGGTAAACCAATGCGATGAACTGAAGGTAATCTTCGACGGAAAACAGCTGCCCAACGACTTCGGCATCAAGGCACATTATTATTATCTGCAGCCCTGCGATACCGGCAACAGCAAACTCAACCAGCGTATCATGCATCAGTGCATTGAATATATCAAGCAGCACCCTAAATGGCAGCTCTCTCTGCAAACACATAAAATGGTGGGAATCGCCTAATTGCATCCCCAAAACTGACTCTATTCAATATACTACACTACCGCATTCGACATAATCATTCAACATTCAACATTCGGATATGCTTATTCTTCACTGGTTAGGAGTAGGTGTTTACACCTTGATCGTGTTGATCGTCATGCTCAAGGTGTTGATGGACAACCGGCAGCCGTCCAAGACCATGGCATGGCTGTTGGTGCTTTGGTTCATCCCTCTGCTGGGCATCATCCTCTATTTCTTCTTCGGACAAAACACACGCAAAGAAAAGATGATCAGCCAGCGGTCGCTCGACCAGTTAACCAAAAGAGCCATGCTCGAGTTTGCCGAGCAACGAGGACTGCGCATCCCCGAAAACTATCGCCCACTGATGGCACTCTTTAAAAACCAGAGCATGGCTCTGCCTTTTAAAGACAATGAGGTGGAGATCTATACCAGCGGTTATGAGTTCTTCCCTTCCCTGCTCCACGAGATCAGCAAGGCCCGCGACCACATACATATCGACATTTTTATCTTTGCCGACGATGCACTGGGCAACCTCATCGCTGATGCTCTCATCGACAAAGCTAAGGAAGGCGTGGAAGTGAGGGTCATCTACGACGACGTGGCATGCTGGAAGGTGAAAGGACGCTTTTATGAGCGCATGCGCGATGCCGGCATCGACGTCCATGCTTTCATGCCCGTGAAGTTCCCCGCTTTCACCTCTAAAGTCAACTACCGCAACCACCGGAAACTGGTGATCATCGATGGTAAGGTAGGATTCATCGGTGGCATGAACTTCGCCACACGCTATGTCAAAGGCACCGGCAAACTCGCTTGGCGAGACACACACCTCAAGGTGACCGGCGGTGCCGTCTATGCCATTCAGCGCGCTTTCCTCGTCGACTGGTATTTTGTCGACAGAACGCTGGTCACGGACCGTAAATACTATCCCGAACTCGACATGCGTATCTCCAACGATTGCCTCGCACAAGTGGTCACCAGCAGTCCCATCTCTCCCTGGCCCGACATCATGCAGGGCTACGTGCGCGTGCTGCTTGAAGCCAAGCACTACGTCTATATGGAGAGCCCTTACTTCCTCCCCACAGAGCCCATTCTCTTTGCCATGCGCACCGCGGCACTCGCCGGCGTCGACGTCAGACTGATGATCCCCTTGAAAAGCGACTCACGCATCGTCGACCGATCATCCATCTCCTATGTCATGGAGACGCTGGAAGCCGGTGTGAAAGTCTATCTCTACAAAGCCGGATTCAACCACTCCAAACTCATGGTCTGCGACGACAACCTCTGCACATGCGGCAGCACCAACGTGGACTTCCGAAGCTTTGAGCACGACTTCGAGTCGAACATCTTCTTCTATGACCGCGGGATGGCACTGCGCATGAAAGAGGTCTTCCTCAACGACCAGGCCAACAGCCTGCTGATCGATGAGGTACGGGAAGTGGAGCATCAGAGCTTTCTCAGCCGTCTCTGGGAAAGCATTCTCCGTGTCGTCAGTCCACTGATGTAGCCCACCCAATTAGTTCTGACTGCTGTGGTGATTATCCGATTGTGATTACATACTCGCTCATGAAACTTGATCCCGGCAACAACTGGTTGACGAGATATTTGTCGCGTAATTCTCCATCAAAACCGTCGACATCGGTCACGCCATACCACGGCTCAATACAGATAAAGGGCGCATCTTTACCGCTCGGACTCCAAATGCCAAGTGCCGGAGCCTTGGTCTGAACCGTCACCACAGCTTTTCCCTTAGCATCCAACAACTCAATCCGTCGGATCTGACTATGATCAAACACCAGAGCGTCATTGTCGAAGCTGTGCGTGTCAAAGCTCCACACACCCTTGTCGGTTCTCACCTCTTCATGACGAGACCGATCCAGACAGCCCTGCTCTGCCAGGAAGCGACGAATCGGCTCCGAATTGTCGAAGCGCAGACGGCCGTGAAGAGGCTCTCCCTGCTTCATGTCAGGAACTCTGAAGGCCGGATGTCCTCCTACCTGAAACCAAATGGTCTTGTCGTCGGGATTCTCCACATGCCACACCACATGCAACTCATTGTCCTTCAGCCGGTAGCTCACAGCAAGATTGAAATGAAAAGGATACTTCTTCAGCGTCTCTGCCGAGTCGTGCAGGGCAAAGACCACTTGCTCGTCACCTTTGGCAATCAAATGGAAATCCATGTCACGCGCAAAGCCATGGCGAGATAAAGGATAGTCCTTGCCGCACACATGATAGACACCATTCCACAAGCTGCCCACAATGGGGAAGAGTATCGGCGAATGACGACCCCAGTATTTGGGATCGGCCTGCCACAGATATTCCTTACCTTGCGCATCCTTCACGCTGACCAGTTCTGCGCCGTGATCAGCAATTTCCACAGTGAGTTGTGAATTCTTAATCTGCTCCATTATTCTCAATGATTGGTTTACTTTATAGCAAAGTTATGAAAAAGTACGTTGACGAACAAGAGAAAATGATAATATCTCATAAAAAATGAGTAACTTTGCACTCGATATTACATTTTTGTTTAGTCAATAGGTTACCAATCATTTATTAAGACAGTATTCATGGAAGGGAACACTACAGAAAACAGTACGTCGACAAAGGAGTTAACCCGCAAGCTCGACTTGCTGTTGCGTACCGGTGAGATTTTGATGGACAGCAGTGCCGACACCAGCCGTGTCAAGCGCAACATGGAGCGCACGGCGGCTTTTCTCGGATTGCCAAAGGAGAACCTGCATGTCGAGATGGACTACTACATGCTGCAGGTGAACCTCAGCGACGAGACACACTCTTACTCCAAGATGCGCCGGTGCGACAAGCACGCCATTAACTTCTACGCCATCCAGGAGATCAGCAAGCTCTCGTGGCGCGCGATCAAAGAGGACTACTCACTCGACAAATATAGCGAGGAACTGGAAAAAATTGCGCACGGTCCACACTACTACAGTGAATGGATGATCGCTATCTGCGCTGGTTTTGCCTGCGGTGGCTTCTGCGTGCAGTTCGGCTGCGACTGGACCGCTTTCTTCTACGCTTCCCTTGCTGCCATCCTTGGCAACCGCCTGCGAATGTGGCTCAACAAGAAAGGTTCCAACAGCTATTTCAACATCGGCGTAGCCGCCTTCGTCTCCACGCTCATCGCCTGGCTCACCACATTTCTCTCTACCCCTGCCGTTGCCGCGCATCTACCTGAGTGGCTCCC
>UMGV01087891.1_pt1 | contig 44679 bp, 40 predicted proteins | sample 1965361 | NCBI WGS metagenome assembly UMGV01 (sample SAMEA4836081, study PRJEB28245) | human gut metagenome | biome: gut microbiome; material: fecal sample | place: Denmark | collected 2008
GGTGCGGACGGTTCGGGCAATGCGTTCTATGTGGGCGACGTTGGTGGCGTGGGCAACCTCGATGTGGGCCGCAGCGGTGCGGTGCGGCCGTCCTTCAATCTTGAATCTGCCATAACCTATGTATCGGGGAGTGGCAGTGCCAACGGCCCGATTTTGATAAACTAGTACTTTAGGCCAAGCTTGTCTAGCGCGTCCGCGTGCTAGGCAAGCCGCGACAAAATTAAGCAGAGGCAAGAAGGAAGTAGTAAATTATGGTAGAACAAAGGCTGCCGCGTCTGCGGTTAGTGCAGGCGAGGCAGAGGCGCCAGCAAAAGTTAGTAACAAAAAAATGGCATTCATGAGGCATGATGTAAGTCCAAAAAAGGTGTAAATGTCAATATAAAAAGTCATGAAGATTTTAGTGTTAATGTAAATGTCAACATCAAAACCTAAAAAAATGTCAAACTTAAAACTTTAAATTATTTATGACTTTCTATTATACAATTTATAACATGTTGCCAAATTTAGATGTGGCTAAAAATACATTTGACAAACATGAAGAAAAGTAATATAATCAAGAAGTAATTGATGAAGAAATTATCTAAGTAGTTAATTTAATACTTTCTACAGGAAATTGTAGTTATAAACTGAGAGCTACAAGAAAAAGGTAAATTAATGAATTTCAATAATGGAGTCAAACCGTGAAAGAGCGTTAATCTAATGAGATAGTAAAAAATACTATGAAAAAAGGTGGTACCACGAATAAGCTTCGTCCTTTTAAGAGCTTGTTCGTGTTTTTATTTGTATCAAAGAAAGGATTATTATGAAAGAAAGATTAGAAGAAATTAAAACTAAAGGTTTAGAAAAAATAGAAAATGCTAAAACTTTAGTAGAACTTGAAGAAGTTAAAAAAGATTTAACTGGTAAGAAAAGTAAGCTAGCAGAAGTGTTTAAAAATATGAGTAGTTTAAGTGCTGATGAGAAAAAAACAGTCGGTATGCTTACTACTGAAATTAAAAATGTATTTGCGGAGAAATTATCTAGAAAGGAAGAAGAAATTATTTCAAATATGAGTGTTTTGGATAGACCAATTGATATTACTATCCCCGGCACACCAGTAAAAAGTGGAGCTCTTCATCCAATTACCCAAATGCGTAATGATTTAAATGAAGCTTTTGCTTCCCTTGGTTTTGAAGTATATACTGAAGATGACATAAGCAGTGAGAAGTATGCTTTTGATAATTTGAACTTTGCTAAGGATCATCCAGCTCGTCAATCAATGGATACATATTGGATTGATGGAACAGATGATAAAGAAGGAGCTGAAAGACTTTGCCTAAAACCACATTTAACTGGTGGTTCAGTTAGATACTTATTAAAACATGGTGCACCAGCTAGATTTGTTTATCCTGGTAAAGTGTTTAGAAATGAAACAACTGATGCTAGACATGAAAGAGCATTCTATCAATATGAAGCATTAATTGTAGATAAAGATATTTCATTTTCATCTGGTATGGTTATGATCCAAACAATACTTGAAAAAGTATTTGGTAAAAAAATAAATACTAGAATGAGAGAAGGTTTCTTCCCATTTACTGAACCCGGTTATGAAATTGATATGGAATGTTTAGTATGTGGTGGAGTAGGTTGTAAAGTATGTAACCATAATGGCTGGATTGAAGTTATGCCCGGTGGTGTAATTCATCCAAATGTCCTAAAATCTGCTGGATTAAATCCCGATGAATGGACTGGTTTTTACATTAATATTGGTCTAGATAGACTTGTAATGATGCGTTATGGCGTAGATGATGTAAGACTATTCCATAGTAGTGATTTAAGATTTTTAAAAGAGTTTAAGTAAGGAGGATAAAAATGAGAGTTAGTTTAAATTTAATAAAAAAATATGTGGATTTACCTAAAAATATAACTAATGATAAAATTGCTTATGACATGACCCTTAGAACTGTTGAAGTTGAAGGAGTTGAAAATGTCGGCGAGAAGTTCCATGATATTATCGTTGGTAAAATTTTAGAAGTAAAACCTCACCCAAATGCTGATAAATTACGTGTTTGTATTGTTGATATTGGTGAAGCTGCACCTGTTCAAATAGTATGTGGTGGCTCTAACCTTTATGTAGGTGAATATGTAGTTGTTTGTAAGCCTGGTGCAGTAGTAGTTTGGCATGGACAAGGAGAACCAGTAAAAATTGAAAAAACTAAAATGCGTGGTGAAGAATCATTTGGTATGATTTGTGCTGCTGAAGAAGTTTTCTTAAGTGATTTCTTTCCTCAAATGGATGAAGCTGAAATTATTGATTTAAAAGGCATAGATTGTGCACCCGGTGATAATATTGCTGATGTTCTTGACTTAAATGATACTGTTTTAGAAATAGATAATAAATCTTTGTCAAATAGACCAGATTTATGGGGACATTACGGAATAGCTAGAGAACTAAGTACTATTTATAATATACCACTTAAAAAAATAGAAAGTTATACTGTAGATGATTTACCAAAATATGATGTTGAAATTGAAGACACAAGCAAATGCAGTAGATATGTTGCGGTAGAAATAGATGGAATTGATGAAAGAAAATCTCTAATTTGGATGCAAGCAGCTCTAGTTAAATGTGGGCTTAGACCAATAAATGCCATCGTTGATATAACAAATTATGTTATGATAGCAACTGGACAACCTCTTCATGCTTTTGATAAAACTCATGTCGATGGAGAAAAAATAGTTGTTAGAAATGCTAAGAAAGGTGAAGAATTATTACTTCTTGATAATAACTCTATAAGCCTAACTGAAGATGATTTAGTTATTTGTGATAAAGATGAACCTTTAGCACTAGCTGGTATTCGTGGTGGTAAAAAAGACTCAATTTTACCTGATACAAAAGGAGTACTTCTTGAAGTAGCATCATTTAGTGCAACAGCCATTCGAAAAACTGGCAAAAGATTTGCTGAAAAAACAGATGCATCTATGCGTTATGAAAAAGGAATTGATACACAAAGAGTTGATGAAGGCTTAAGTTTAGCTCTTACTTTAATAAAAGAAATATTCCCAGAAAGTAAGATTGTTAAATATAATGATGTATGTCCAAATGAAACAAAGAAAAATGTTATTGAAGTAAGTAGAAAATTTTTAAATGAAAGACTTGGTAAAGTAATAAGTGATGACGTAATTAAACAAATACTTACATCTTTAGGTTATGAAGTCACTTTAGATAATGACATTTATACATGTGTTGTTCCAACATATAGATCAACTGGTGATGTCACAATTAAAGATGATGTTATGGGGGACATAGCTCGAATACTATCATTTGATTCATTTGAAGCTAAACCAATAACAATTACATTAGAACATTCCATTAATCAAAGAAAAGTTTTACTTGAAAAAAGAATTATGGAATATTTAGCATATAGATGTGGTTTTTATGAAATATTTACATATCCATGGATTGATGAAAAATACATAAATGCTGCGGGAATAGATACTTCTGATGCCATAAGACTTGCAACACCACCAGCACCAGAACTTGCAATACTTCGTAAATCACTTATACCAGGTGCTTTAGAAGCAATTTCTAAAAACTTAAGATATTATGATGAATTTAAAATATTTGAAGTATCTGAAGTTTATAAAAAAGGCGACTATAGACCATCAAGTAATGATGAAATACTTCCAGTTCAACATAAATCTTTAACTGGTGCTATCGTAGGTAAAGATGCCAAGAAAATATTCTATGAATTAAAAGGTGTTTTAGAAAATATGGCAAGATACACTCATATGGAAGCTATAACACTTGAAAAATGTGAAAAACCAAGCTGGGCAGATATTAATGCTTATTTAAGTATAAAGTTAAATGATGAAGAAATTGGTTATTTTGGACTTTTAAATGTTAAAACTATGAATGAATGTAAAATTAAAAGAACAAATGTAGCTATCTTTGAACTTAATCTAGATAGCCTAGTGCCATTTGCATCACGCACTAATAAGTATGAAAAATTGCCTGAACTACCTTTGGTAGAAAAGGATTTATCTATTATTGTAGATGAAGATGTAAGCTGGGGTATTATACATCAAACTATAAAAAATAAAGTAAAAGAAGTAGAATTTGTTGATGTATATCGTGGTAATCAAATTCCTGAAGGTAAAAAATCAGTTACTTTTAAAGTCAGAATGATAAGTGAAGGAAGTACCATGACAATGGAAGAAATAAATGAAAAAATGGCAAGTATCTTAAAATCACTTGAAAAAAGATGCGGTGCTAAACTAAGAGAAGAATAAATATTAAATGTGAAAAAGTTTTTTTCACATTTTTAAATTCTTAAAAATATTATTTAATAAAAATAATATTTCTTGCGTTTATTATATGAAAAAGTTATAATTTAAAAGGAGGTAAATTTATGAAATATCCAAGATTTATAAGCAAAAAAAGTATAATTGGTGTTCCTGCACCATCAGATGGAGCAGATAGTAAAGCTAAAATAAATAGATATAAAAATGCCTGTGAACGATTTAAAAACTTAGGATATGACATAGTCATCTCAAATAATTTATATAAATCAGATAAGGGAAGAAGTAGTAGTGCCCAAAATAGAGCAAATGAAATAAATGATATGTTTAAGTCAAGTATTGATTTTATATTGTGTGCATCAGGTGGTGAATTCTTAGTTGAAATACTTCCGTTTGTTGAATTTGATCTTATAAAAAATAATCCTAAGTTTGTTGCAGGATTTTCTGATCCAACTGGACTTTTATATGTGATAACTACAAAATATGATATTGCTAGCATATATGGGAAAAACTTTTCTAATTTTGGAAGCAATATACTCCATGAAAGTGAAAAAAACTTTTTAAAATTAATGAAAGGTAATCTTGACCCTCAAGAAAGTTACCCATTATATGAAGATGAATACATAAAAAAAGAAACTGGTTTAGAAGGTTATAACTTAGATAAAGAAGTTATTTGGAAGACATTAAATAATGAAGACATAAATATAAAGGGAAGAATTATTGGTGGTTGTCTTGATATAATATCAGAACTATCAGGTACTAAGTATGATGGCGGCAAAGAATTTACAGAAAGGTATAAAGAAGATGGTATAATATGGTATTTTGATAATTGTGAGCTTTCACATGAAGAAATCATAAGAGTACTTTGGAAGTTTAATGAACTAGGATATTTTAAATATACAAAAGCTGTTATATTTGGACGTTTTGGGGTAAATAACACAAATATTGGTTATAATACTAAAGAGTGTTTAAAAGATTGTATACTAAACAGTTTAAATATTCCAATAATATACGATGCTGACATATCTCACAAAGGTCCAAGTATGAATATTATAAATGGTTCTATAGCAAAAATAGAAGTAAAAAATGGTAAAGGAAAGATTGAGTTTATTTTAGAATAATATTATATGGGTGATTATATGCAAGATTTTATATTTATGGTACTTAACAAGTATAGTTATTTTGGTGTTTTCTTTCTTATATTTATAGAAAATATATTTCCTCCGATACCATCCGAAATAATACTTCTTTTAAGTGGATTTATGACAAGTTATACAAGTCTTAATGTTATACTTATGATAGTTTTCTCAAGTTTAGGAAGCTTACTTGGTGCTATTTTACTTTATTATATTGGTAAAATATTAAATAAAGATAGATTAAAGAAAATAGTACGTGGTAAAATAGGAAAAGTTTTATTTTTAAAAGAAAAAGATATTGATAAAGCTGATGCATGGTTTGATAATAAAGGAAACAAGAGTGTATTTTTCTGTAGATTTGTGCCAATAGTTAGAAGTTTAATTTCAATTCCAGCTGGTATGAGTGAAATGCCAATGGTAAAGTTTATAGTTTATACTTTTTGTGGTTCTCTAATATGGAATACAGTTTTAATATGTTTAGGTCATACATTATCTGACAACTGGAGTATTATGCTTGATATTTTGGACAAATATAAAATAATTACTATAATTATAATGTCATGCATATTTGCTTATGTTCTTTATAAATTTTATAAAAAAAGAGCTAAATAATTAAAGACAAATATTTAAAGAGGTGTTATAATATTTGTTATAAGTGAGGTGTTAATTATGGATGGAGTTACACTACTTCCAGCAGATAGGTATGTAGTTATAAATAAAACTATTTTAACAGATGCTGATCGTAAATATTTAATTTCTTTTTATGAACCTATCATTGGACACCTTGCCATATCTTTATATCTTATTTTAATTAATGATCTTGAGGAAAGTAAAGGAGTTTCCAGAGATTTTACTCATCATCACTTAATGAGTCTTTTAAAAACTCCTTTAAAAATTTTAAAAGAAGCCCGTGAAGCTTTAGAAGCCACTGGCTTACTTAAAACATATTTTAAAAAAGGTGATGTAAATAATTATATTTATGAAATATATTCACCATTATCTCCGAGTGAATTTTTTAATCATCCAATTTTAAATATAGTTCTTTACAATAATATCGGAGCAACGGAATACGAATATTTAAAAAAACAATATCAAAAATTAAAAGTTGATACTAAAGAATATATTGATATTACTAAAAAATTAGATGATGTAATGGAAAGTGGTATAAATGTATCAGTAGTAGATGTCAAAGAAAGAAGTATTAATGATATTGAAGTTAAAGACCAAGTAGATTTTGATTTAATTTTATCAAGTATTCCAAAGGGAATTATAAATGAAAAAGTATTTACTAAAAAAACTAAAGAGTTAATTAATAATTTAGCATTTATTTATAAAATAGATACATTAAAAATGATTGAACTAATTCGTAGTGTTTTAAATGAATATGGTATGATAGATAAAGATAATTTAAGAATTAATGCTAGAAAAATGTATCAATTTAATAATGGTACTTTGCCAACTTTAATATATAGATCACAACCAGAATATTTAAAAAGTCCAGTCGGGGATAATTCCATGCGTGGTAAAATTATTGAAATGTTTGAAAAACTTAATCCCGTTGATTTTTTGAGAAACAAATATGGCGGAGCAAAACCTACGAATAGAGATATTAAATTAATAGAAAATTTAATAATAGACTTAGAGATGCCACCAGCAGTAGTTAATGTTCTTTTAGATTATGTTTTAAGAAAAAATAATAATAAGCTTGCCACTAATTATATTGAAACAATCGCTGGACAGTGGAAAAGAGCAGGACTTAAAAATGCAAGTGAAGCCATGGATTTCGCCGAAAAAGAAAATAAGAAATTTACGAAGAAGTTAGATACAGTCAAAGCATCAAAAGAACCAGTTTGGTTTAATAAAGTAGAAAAAATAGAAGAAATGTCTGATGCTGATAAAGAGGAACTAGAAAATTTACTAAAGGAGTTTAAATAATGGAAAAAGTTAACATGACAATTGGTGAAAAAATTGAAAAAGAACTTAATAAAGAACTAGAAAAATCATTAAAAGATAGTGATTTTTGTTCCCTTATAAAAAGATGTAAACTTCCTAAAGAAGTAGTTTTAAAAAATAATACTAAACTTATGGATACTGTTGATGAACTTAAAAATTGCAAAAATTGTAAAGGTTTATTCATGTGTAAAAACAAAGTTGAAGGTCATGTTTTGTATCCTCTTTATGATGGTTCATTAAAATTTATTTATATGCCTTGTAAATTTCAAAAGGAACTCGAAAAAAAGATGCATGAAAAAGAAAGTAAGTTAAATGAAATAAGTAATGCTAGAATGAAAGACATTGATATTAATGATAAAAATAGAGTTAAAGTAATTAAATGGCTCAAGAATTTCTATGATAGTTTTGAAAAAGTTAATACTTTAAAAGGTTTATATCTGCATGGCTCTTTTGGAAGTGGTAAAACATATTTAATCGCCGCGCTTTTAAATGAACTTGAAAAAAACAAAGATGCAAGCATTGAAATTGTTTATTTTCCGGAAGTACTTCGAAATATGAAAGAAGATTTTAGCTTAGCACAAGACAAAGTTAATTATTATCAAAATGTTGATATTTTATTAATTGATGATATCGGGGCTGAAAAAGTAACAGAATGGGGAAGGGATGAAATACTTGGTACAATTCTTCAGTACAGAATGAATAATAAACTTACGACATTTTTCACTTCGAATTTAACTATTGAAGAGTTAGAAAATCATCTAGCAACCACTAAAAATAGTGAAGATAAAGTAAAAGCTAGAAGAATAATTGAAAGAATAAAACAATTAACTGAAGATATGGAACTTGTAAGTATTAATCGAAGAAATTAAAAAAAATTTAATTTTTACTTTTTAATTTATAAGTTTTGTGGTATTATATAATAAAGATAGGGTGATTAGTGATGAAAGATTTAGAACCACTTTTAAAAGATGAAGAAGAAAAGTTTTATTTTTTGCAGGATAAAAAGGAAAATAAAGGTGGAAAGAAGTTTTCAAAAGAAACTATTGGTACAATAATTATTAGTGTTATAGTTCTTTGGCTTATGTGGTATTCATTTTATCCATTTTATGTAGGTTTTGTAAACTATGATGAAGGTCATGGTATAGTAACTGAAACCAAAGAAAAAGAGGAAGAAATACCAACAACATCAGTAATAGTAAATGATACTTATAGTTATATTGATGCTACAAATAGTAATGCTTTAAGTAATGCTTTTGTGGAAATTTATTCAGGACTTAATGTAACTGGTGATAGTATTGATAGCAATTTAAAATTTGCCATAATATTTAAGTATCTTGGTATTACTTGTGAAAATAATGAACTTACAACAACATTAGATAAAATAACTAGTGCTGCAGAAAAAGTATTTAAAGATACATCATTTGTTCAAAATATAAGTAATTTAAATGGCCAAAATATATATGGTTATAATGTTACTTTTGAAAATGATGGTTACAAAATTACATTAGATGCATGTAATGCTTCAAATGATTATACTTATAAAAAAATAAATAAAGTTACAGCGAGTGAAAACTATTTAAATATTTATGAGTCATTCGGATATTTTGTATCTAATGGAAATAATAGTTATAATGTTTATGATAATGCTTTAAAGCAAAATGTTTTAACTACTTATTCAGGTAATGTAAATGATTTTAATAATACTGATTTATTAAAAGAATATAAATGGACATACAAAAAAGATGCAAACGGTAACTATTACTTTGTATCCTTAAGTTATTCCAAATAAAAAAGTAACTATTTAATTTCAGTTACTTTAATAATTTGATTAAATAATAATCTACAATTTGTTAAATAGATAAGTTTATTAGAACTATCTATTTTTTTTATTGTGCCATTATATTCATAAGTATATCCATTTTTATAATAAGTAATATTTACTTTATTTTGCATATAAAAAGCATCAATTATAGCTTCTTCGATTATGCTTTTTTCATCATCACTCATAATAGGTTTATTTACTTTAGCTTTTTCTTTCATAATAGACATAAGTACTTCTTTATTACTTACAACAGAATTAAAAGGAATCCATTTTATCATTCCACGATCTTTATTCATGATGACCTCCGATTTTTTCATTTCTAGCTATAGCTGTTGAATCGGGAAGAAGGCTACTGGCTTTAACAATACTATTTTTGCCAAATTTACTTTTTATTTCATCAATTGCGGTATTAACTTTTACTTCTTCTTTTTTATTTTCAATTGGTTCAAATAAATTTAATTGAACACCTTCTTTTTTTGTAAGACCACCACAAGAAATACTTACTTTTCTAATAGGTAAATTATTATAATATCTATCAAATATTAGAAAACATATATTAGTTATTTCTCTAGGGCTATCCGTCGGAGTTTCAAGTTTAATTGAGTGATAGAAACCTCCATCTACGTCTTTTGAATAACCAATACCAAAACCAATTACTCGTGACTCTTTATTACTAGCTCTTAGTCTTGCACATATTACATCAACCATTTCAGCAATGATAAGTTTAACATTATTTCCATCATAATCTTTAAATAATACTTGTGAATGACTATATGATTTATCTTTTGGTGTTACTTTAAAATCACTAATTTTACTTAAATCAATGCCATTAGCATGGTTCCATAGTTCTTGGCCCATGACTCCGAACTTATCTTTTAAAATATTTTTATCATAGTTGGCAAGTTCTCCGACAGTATAGATATTTAAATTATTTAATTTCTTTTCCATTCTAGGCCCAATACCCCACATTTTGGAAAGCGGAGTAATTGACCATAATTTTTCTGGTACATCATCATAAGTCCATTTAGCAATTCCATTTTTATATTTCTTAGCTTCTGTATCCATGGCAACTTTAGCAAGTAAAAGGTTAGGGCCAATACCACATGTTGCGGTAAGACCTGTTTTTTCTTCGACAGTCTTAAGTATTTCTTCAGCAAGTTCATAATCAGTTTTCTTATATAATTTCAAATAATCAGTAACATCTAAGAAACATTCATCAATAGAGTAGATATGTAAATCTTCGGGTGCCACATAATCAAGATAAATACCAACAACTTGTTTACTTTTTTCAATATATAATTTCATTCTCGGAGGCACTATTTCATATTTGATATTTTTAGGTATATCATAAAGTCTAACTCTTCCTGGAATACCTTGTTTTTTTAATGCTGGAGTAACTGCCAAAGTAATAGCACCATTTCCTTGTTTCTTATTAGCAACCACCAAAGGTACTTTAAAAGGATCAAGTCCACGTTCTACGCATTCACATGATGCAAAAAAACTTTTTAAATCGATACACATAATATTTCTTTTTACATACATATCATCCATAGTAATACCTCCAAACATTTGTTTACATCTATATTATATGTCATAACAACATAATAATCAATTACTAAAATTTGGTAAATGATAACCATATTTAATCTATCATAAAGTGCAAAATAAAACAAGCATGTAAGCTTGTTAAAAAAACTTATTTATTTTTAGGATAGGGCTTCCTTTCATCAGTTAAACCAACTAAATAATCAATACTTGTATCATAAAATTTGGCTAAACTAGCAAGCTTTTCAATAGGAATAGTATTAATACCCATTTCGTATCTACTATACTGAGCTTGTGTAACTTTTAAATATTTAGCAATGTCAATTTGTTTATAATCTTTATCCTCTCTAATTTCTTTAAGTCTATCTATATTCATATCTTACCACCTAAACACATTTTACAAAATATACGTTCTACGCATTGACATATATACGTTTTGCGTATATAATTTAAATATAAAATACGCAAAACGTATATGAAGGTGATTAGTATGAAAAAATATAAAATTGTAATTTTAGTATGTGCATTTACCATATTAGGAATATTTACCTGTAGAGTAAGTAAAACAAGTAATGTTTATGAAGAAAATGAAAATAATCAAATGAAAAAACAAGTAAATACAATTTCAATGATGCTTGAAACGGAAGCGGGGAGTGGAAAATATGAAATGACAACTAGAGATAGTTGGCCAACCGAAGGTTATGTATTCAACTCAACCTTATCAAAATGTGAAAATGGCGGAGAACTATCTTGGGATGATACAAATAAAAAAGTACTCATGAGTGGAAACATTTCTGATAAGTGTTATGTATATTTTGATATTGAAACAAAAGTCTTTTTAGCAGATTATGTAAAGTCACTATACACGGGTACCCAAGGAGATAATAACATTTATTATCACGATAGTTCATTAGAAAATGGTGCAGGAGATAATTCATATAGATATGCGGGTTCAAGTGAAACAACAAATAACTATGTATGTTTTGGAAGTGATGCGGATACCTGCCCAGAAGATAATTTATACAGAATAATTGGAGTGTTTGATGGAAAAGTCAAATTAATAAAGTCAACTGGCACAACAAATACTTTACTTGGTACTGATGGAACTTATACTTCTAATTCAGGATCGTATACATGGACTGATCTCGATTCGTGTCCAAGCACAACTGCGTACAAATTTGATAACAATGTAGTTGTACTTTCAAACAAAAACATTTTAGGAGCTGTTCCTGGCGGTGGGAAAAGTGGTGGCTGTAATATGTGGAAATACTCAAATTTAAATAGTGTTAATTTAAATACAAATTTTATAACAAATTTAGGTATAAAATGGGCTGCTTTAGTAGACAATGCAACGTGGAAAGTTAGTGGATATTCAACGGCTAATGTAACTGCAAAAACTATGTATACAGCAGAAATAACAAATGCAACAAAAACATATGGACCTAGTGATGGAACATCAAAAATAGGATTAATGTATGCATCAGATTATGGTTTCGCAGCAAGCCCAAGTGCATGGACAACGTTGCTCAGTAGTTATAATGATTCATCAATAAAATCAACAAACTGGATATATAATGCAGGAATGGAATGGACAATGACACCCAATTCTTCAAATAGTTATAGTGTTTTTATTTTGAGTTATGTTTCTACTGTTAGCAACACTGGTAATCTTGGCACATGGTCCAGTCTTGGTGCTGATGCAGGTTTTGGTACTCGTCCAGCAATGTATCTAAATGCTTCTGTAGTATATACACGAGGATCTGGCACAGCATCCGATCCAATTCGCATTGAAATTTAAGTAGCAAAGGCTACTTTTTTCTTTTGAAAAATAATTTTCAAAAGATACTTGAAATGTGATATAATTAATTTAGTTATGGAGTGTGAAACATGAAACACAAATGCAAAGATGTTATAACATATTGGCAAAGTTTAAAAATCGATAGTAAAGAAAAACTAGAAAATGTATTAGATAATTTTAGAATTTTATTTGCTTATAATTCGGGAGCAATTGAAAATGCAGAAATTACCTATCATGACACAAGAGAAATATTTGAAAATGGCAAAGTTATTAGTTTTACTGGAAACCTTAGAACTATATTTGAAATTAGTAATCAAAAAACATGTTATGAATATTTACTTGATAAAATAATAAAAAAAGAGAAAATAAGTGAAAACTTAATAAAAAAGGTCCATGAACTATTAACAATTGGAACATATGATGAAAGAAGATATATTTCAAATGGAGAAAGACCTGGAGAGTATAAAAAACATGATTATGTAACAGGTAGAGAAGAAGTAGGAGTAAGTGCAAGTGAAGTAGAAAAAGAAATAGAAAATTTAGTAAATGAAGTAAATAGTATTAATACAAATGATGCTGAAGATATCATCAAAATTGCTACATATTTTCACAATAAATTTGAAAACATACATGCCTTTGCGGATGGCAATGGTAGAGTGGGAAGAACTCTTACTAACTATATTTTGATGATTAATAATATGCCACCTTTAATTGTGTATGATGAAGATAAAAAATATTATTATGCCGCATTAGAAAAGTATGATAAAGAAGATGATATAAAATCTATGATAGAGTTTTTTAAATATGAAATGGAAAAAACTTGGGAAAAAACTTTAGAAAAAAATTAAGAAAGAAGTTGATAAAATGATAATAGGTTCACATGTAAGTTTTGGTACTGAACAATTACTTGGAAGTGCTAAGCAAGCAGTAAGCTTTGGTGCAACAACATTTATGTTCTATACCGGAGCGCCTCAAAATACAATAAGAAAAGCTATAGATGAAAATTTAACAAATGAAGCACTTTTATATATGAAACAAAATGGAATAGATATAAATAATGTTGTATGTCATGCCCCATATATTATAAATTTAGCTAATAGAGAAAATGAATCTTCTTGGAATTTCTCATGTTCATTTTTAAAGCAAGAAATATCTAGAATAACACAGATGAATGTTAAATACATTGTAGTACATCCTGGAAATAGTTTGAAAATGGATAGAAATATTGCTTTAGATAATATAGCAAGTGCTATTAATTTAATAATGGATGAAAATACTAAGCCAATGATTTTACTTGAAACTATGGCAGGTAAAGGAACTGAATGTGGCACAAATATAAATGAACTTAAATTTATTTTAGATAGAATTAATTTAAAAGAAAAAGTTGGAATTTGTTTAGATACATGTCATTTAAATGATTCAGGTATAGATATTTCAAAATTTAATGAATATCTTGAAGAATTTGATAAAGTAATTGGACTCGAAAAAGTTAAATGCATACATTTAAATGATAGTAAGAATACAATTGGTAGTCATAAAGATAGACATGAAAATTTAGGATATGGTACGATAGGTTTTGAAACCCTAATAAATGTTTGTTATATGGATATTTTTAAAAATATACCTAAGATACTAGAAACTCCGTATATAGATGGAAATCCACCATACAAGTTTGAAATTGAAATGATTAAAGATAAAAAGTTTAATGAAAACTTAGCAAATGATGTAAATGAATATTATAAGGAGAAGGTGAAATGATGAAAGATAAAAATGTAGTATTTATGGGAACTCCAGATTTTTCTGTACCCGTGCTTGAAATGCTTATTAAAAATGTTAATGTTATTATGGTAGTAACACAGCCCGATAAAGAAGTTGGACGTAAAAAAGAATTAATTTCCAGTCCAGTTAAAATAAAGGCTTTAGAAAATAATATTCCAGTATTTCAACCAATTAGGATTAGAAAAGATTATGATGCTTTAAAAAAACTTGATATTGATTTAATTGTTACATGTGCTTATGGTCAAATACTTCCTAAAGAAGTTCTTGAGTTACCTAAGTATGGCTGTGTAAATGTTCATGCATCACTTTTACCAAAATATCGTGGATCAGCTCCGATACAATGGTCACTTTTTAATGGTGATGCCAAAACTGGAGTTACAATTATGTATATGGATGAAGGTATGGATACCGGGGACATTATAACTAAAGGAGAAATAGATATTTTAGATAATGATAATGTTGGAACTCTTCATGATAAACTATCTGTACTTGGTGCCAAAACTTTAGAAAGTGTTCTTGCAAATTTATTTACTGATAATGTAAAAAGAGAAAAACAAGGTGATGACTTTACTTTAGCACCTATGATTAAAAGGGAAAATGAAAGACTAGATTTCAATATGACTGGTAAAGAAATAATAGGTAGAATTAAAGGTATGTGTCCTTGGCCTCTTGCTAACATTATGATTAATGATTTAGAAGTTAAAGTACTTGATGCAGAATTTGTTAAAAGTAATACAGAAAAAGCAGGTAGGATTATTTTTGAAAAGAAAAAAATGGGAATAACATGTAAAGATGGAATTATTTATTTGAAAATGATAAAACCAAGTGGTAAAAAAGTAATGAATATAGAAAGTTTTATAAATGGTATAGATAAAGAAAAATTTAAAGAGGTTTAGTTATGAAAAATGAATTTTTACAATCAAAAGAAGGAAATGCATTTGTAAAGTTAGTTCTTTGGTTAATATTTATCGGAGTTTTATTTTTTGCTTTTGCTTTTCAAAAAAAGGATAATGTAAGTGAACCAAAAGATAATGAAGAAGAAACTAAAACATTTAAAAATATAGAAAATATGAAAAATGATATACTTCAAAAAAGTTTTAGTTATGAATATATAATAAATGATAATGAAATAATTACCATTTACAATGGTATGAAATGTAATAATAAAGAAACATGGTATAAAGAAACTAGTGAAGGAATAACTAAATATCAAAAAGAAGATGGTAAAACATATAAAATAACTTTAAATGAAAAAGAAGAGTATAATGAAGAAGAAAATGATTTAAGTAAGTTATTTAATCTTTTGAAGGAATATAGTTATAATGAAGTTAAAAATGACACTGAAAGAGATATCAAATATAATTTAGGTACAATTGAAGTAAATATTAAAACCAATTTAGAAAACATTACAAATATTTTAGTTATTAAAGATAATATACGTTATGAAATGCAATTTACAAATATAGGAATTTGTGATAATATAAGTCTTGAAAATTAAGTTTTGTGAGGAAAAACATATATGAATAATAATAAGTTTAATTTTTTGATTACTAATTTTGTAACATTACTTAGAGTAATAGGCATTTTTGCCCTTATTCCAGTGTTTAAAATTTATGGCGGTCTTGCAACATTTATGCTTTCTGCAAGTTGTTTTTTGACTGATTGTATTGATGGTTTGATGGCTAGAGGCTTAAAATCATCAACTTTTTTTGGTAGTTTATTTGATGCCTTAAGTGATAAAGCTTTTTTAGTAGTCAATATGATTTTACTTATGAGTATATCCCCGCTTGCTATTATTCCAGTATTTTTTGAACTTGGTATTGCGTATACACAAAGTGTTAAATACAATAAAGGTATGAATATAAAGTCAAATAAATTTGGTAAAGTAAAAATGTGGGTAGCAGGTATTGTTATTTCCTTATCATACCTTTTAGTGGATAAAACATTTTTAAATTATTTAGGTTCCAGTTTAACTATTAAAATAGATAATTTAAATGAAATAAAGTTATTTAGTGCTTTATTTATGCCTCTTGTATTAAGTGAAATATTAACTTTAGGTAGTTATGTAAAAGAGTATTTTGATGAAAATAAAAAAATGACACCAGAATTTATAAAGGTAAAAGAAGAGGAAGAAAAGAAAGTAGAAGAAGAAATAAGTAATGTTTCATTTAAAGAAATAATGTTTGAACATGAATATTATGAAAAATATAAAGATTATGGTAATTTAAAATTAGTTAGAACATTATCTAAGAAAAATAGGTGATTATATGAAAAATATTTTTGGTTTAACACGTGAAGATTTAGAAGAATATTTTCTAAGTATAGGTGAGAAAAAATTTAAAGCAACTCAAGTTTTTGAATGGTTATATATTCATAAAAAATGGAATATAAATGAGTTTAGCAATATAAAAAAAGATATTCAAAATAAATTAAGTGAAGATTTTAGTACTGATTTTATTAAAATAGAAATTGTAGAAGAAGGACCCTTAGTAAAAAAGTTTTTATTTAGGCTTTTAGATGGTGAAAAGATTGAAGCAGTTTTGATGGAACATGATTATGGTTTATCAGTTTGTGTTTCCAGCCAAGTTGGTTGCAATATGGGGTGTCGTTTTTGTGAGTCTGGAAGGCTTAAAAAGGTGAGAAACTTAGAGGCTTATGAAATAGTTGAACAAATCCTTCTTATTGAAAAGTACATTGGTAAAAGAATTGATAGCGTTGTAATGATGGGCATTGGTGAGCCTTTTGATAATTACGATAATATTATTAAATTTATTAAAATTATAAATGATGCTAAAGGCTTAGCTATTGGAGCCAGACATATTACAGTATCTACTTGTGGTTTAGTACCAAAAATTAAAGAATTTAGTGATTTAGACTTACAAGTTAACTTAGCTTTATCGCTTCATGCACCATCTGATGAAATAAGAAATAAGATTATGCCTGTCAATAAAGCGTATAGTGTTGACACAGTTATACAAGCAATTAAGGACTATATTGCAAAAACTAATAGACGAGTGACTATAGAATATGTTATGCTTAATATGGTTAATGATAAAAAAGAAGATGCCATAGAGCTTGCAAAATTATTACGAGGTATGAATGTATATGTAAATTTGATACCATATAATGAAACAAACAATATAGATTTTGCAAAAAGTGATAAAAAAAGAATAGATATATTTTATGAAACACTTAAAAATAATGGTATAAATGTAACTGTTAGACGTGAGTTTGGTGGAAACATTAAAGCTGCATGTGGACAGTTAAGAAGCGAGAGTGATTAAAAAGTGAAAGCGTTTTATTTAACTGATACAGGAAGAGTTAGAGAACATAATGAAGATAGTGTAACAATTTTAAAAAATATAAGTGGTGAATACCTATGTGTTGTTGCTGATGGTATGGGAGGACACCGAAAAGGAGAAGTAGCTAGTGCCTTAACTGTTGCACATTTAGGTAAAAGATTTACAGAAAGCGCATCAATAGGTACTAAAATAGATGCTGTTAATTGGCTTTCTGATAATATTGCGGAAATTAATAAAGAAATTCTTGATTATGGTGAAGAAAATGAAAATTCCAAAGGACTTGGTACAACAGTTGTAGCTGCTATTGTAACTAAAGAGTTTTTAATATTTGCGAGTATTGGTGACTCATCTGGTTATGTTATGAAAAACAAAAAATTACACAGAGTAACTAAACCGCATACACTAGTTAATTTACTTGTTGATGCTGGAGATTTAACACCTGAGCAAGCTTTAAATCATCCAAAGAAAAATGTTTTAATGAAAGCTTTAGGTGCTGCAGAAAAATGTGAACCAGATATTTTTGATGTAGATAATGGTAGTAATGAAGTGTTTTTATGTAGTGATGGCCTAACAGGAATGCTTAGTGATGAACAAATTGAAAAAGTGTTAAATGAAGATGGCTTAAATGTTGAAGAAAAAGTTGTAAAACTTATAAAGAAATGTAATGCTAGAGGGGGAAATGATAACATATCAGTTGCATATTTAGTTAGAGAAAGTGGTGATATAGCATGATTATGAAGGGGCAAAAAATTAGTGATAGATACCAAATAATCAAATCAATCGGTGAAGGTGGAATGGCTAATGTTTATTTAGCTTATGACACTATTTTAGATAGAAATGTAGCAGTTAAAGTTTTACGTGGTGATTTAGCAAATGACGAAAAGTTTGTTAGACGTTTTCAAAGAGAAGCTTTATCAGCGAGTAGCTTATCTAATCCAAATATTGTAGAAGTTTATGATGTTGGTGAAGATAATGGTGAATATTATATTGTCATGGAATATGTTGAAGGTAAGCATTTAAAGGCACTTCTTAAAAAACGTGGTAAACTTACAGTTCCTGAAGTAATTGACATAACGCTACAAATAACTAATGGACTTAGTGTTGCTCATGACTCATACATTATCCATAGAGATATAAAACCTCAGAATATTCTTATACTTGAAAATGGTATGATTAAAATAACAGACTTTGGTATAGCAGTAGCTATGAATGCTACACAACTTACGCAAACAAATTCGGTAATGGGAAGTGTTCATTATCTTCCACCAGAACAAGCAAGTGGAAAAGGGGCAACACTTCAAAGTGATATATACTCAATTGGTATTTTAATGTATGAACTTTTAACGGGTAAACTTCCATTCCGCGGAGATAATGCCGTAGAAATAGCTCTTAAACATTTGAAAGAACCAATGCCAAGCATCAGAGATGAAATTCCTGATATACCTCAAAGTGTGGAAAATATTATTTTAAAAGCAACAGCTAAAAATCCTAAAAATAGATATAGTGATGCTAGAGAAATGCATGAAGATTTAAAAACTTGCTTAGATGAATCCAGAGCTAATGAACTTAAGATAACATTTAAATATCCTGAAAATGATTATGATGATACTAAACTATTAAAAACTGTAAAACCAGAAAAGAAAAAAGAAGTTAGTAAAGAAAAGGTTGGTGAAGAAGTAGTGGCCAAAAAAACAAAAACAAATGATAGTCAAAATAAAATGCTTATTACTTTAGCTAGTGTATTTGTAGGTCTCGTAGTAATTATTACAACAATATTTGTTCTTATTCCTAAAATAACATCATCAAAACAAGCTGCAGTGCCTGATGTAACAAATTATACAGTAACTGAAGCTATTAAAGCCCTTCAAGATGCTGGCTTTGTAGTTTCAGATGAACAAAGAGAAGAAGCAAATGAAAATGTTGAAGAAGGCAGAGTTTCTAGAACATCACCAGCTATAGGAAGCATAAGAAAAGAAGGAACAGAAGTAATTATTTATCGATCACTTGGTGATGTTAAAGTTGCAATTGAAGACTATACAGGAAAAAATGCATCAGAAATAAAAGGCAAACTTGAAGCATTAAAATTACAAGTAATTATAAGTAAGAAAGATATAAATAGTGATGAAGCTAGTGATTATAAAGAAGGAATTATAATTGAACAATCTATAGCTGCGGGTGAAAAAGTATCTGAAGGAAGTTCAATAACATTATACGTTCCAAAACTTGATAATAAATATCCAGATTTTGTTGCTGATAATTATAGTGTATCAGAAGTTGAAGATTTCTGTAATGAATATGGTGTTAATTTAACAAAACAAGAAGTTGAAACTACTGAACATGCTGCAGGAACTATTTTCTATCAAAGTAGAGCTGCCGGAACAACAGTTGTAAGTGGTGCTAAACTTACTATAAAAATTGCTAAAGAACCAAGTGGAAATACCGAAAATCCAGATGATGGTGGACTTGACTAATGATCGAAGGTAGAATAACAAAACAAATAAGTAACCAATATAGAGTTACAGCTAGTGGAAAAGACTATGTTTGTGGTGCTAGGGGAAAGTTCAGAAATTTAGGACTTTCCCCTTTGGTGGGTGATATAGTTAAAATAAATGAGAATACTTTAACTATTGAAGAAATACTTCCTAGAAAAAATGAACTTGATAGACCTGTAGTTAGTAATGTTGATATTGCTTTAATAGTAACAAGTGTTAAAAAACCAGATTTATCACTTAGTTTACTTGATAAAGAATTATCTGTAGTTTTAGCAAATAATATTAAACCTGTTATATGCTTAACTAAACTTGATTTACTTTCTAAAAAAGAATTAAAGGAACTAAAACCTTTAATAAAATATTATAAAAAAATAGGTATTCTAGTAACTGATAATAACCATTTAGGTAAATTAAAAAAAATACTTAAAAATAATTTAGTAGTTTTAACAGGTCAAACTGGAGCAGGTAAATCAAGTTTACTTAATAAATTAGATAAAAAATTAAATTTAGAGACTAAACCTATAAGTGATGCTTTAAATCGAGGAGTGCATACCACAAGACACACCCAAATATACAAAATAGGTAAAATATATTTTGTTGATACACCAGGTTTTTCTGCATTAGATTTAAAGAATATATATAGTGAAAAATTAAAAGAAACATTCTTAGAATTTAGTAAATATAATTGTGATTTTAAAAATTGTAATCATTTAAAAGAAAAAGGATGTAAAGTAATTGATGCAGTATCTAAAGGAGAAATACTTCCTTCAAGATATATCAATTATACAAGATTTATAAAGGAGTGCCATGAAAATAACCGTAAGTTATATAAGTAGTTTATATGATATAAAAAAAACAATAGATTTAATTAATGAGACAGATGCAGATGGCTTACATGTTGATTTAATGGATGGGGTTTATGCTGGAACTAAAAACTTTGATATAGATTATCTTCAAGAAATATTTAAAGATAATACTAAACCAATGGATATTCATATGATGGTAGATAGACCTAGTAAATACTTAGATAAAATACTTTTGTTGTATCCAGATTGTGTATATATTCATCCTAAAACTGAACCGGGAGCACTTGGAATATTAAATGAACTATCTTATCATGAAGTAAAAAGAGGAATTGCTATAAATCCAGATGAAAATATTAAAGATTTTGCTCATTATATTCCTTATGTAGATAGAGTACTTTTAATGAGTGTTGTGCCAGGTAAAGGTGGTCAAAAATTTTTAGAAGAAACAGAGAGGCGTCTTAAAGAATTACTATCTTATAAAAATGAAAATAACTTTGAAATTTATATAGATGGTGGCATCAATGATAAAACAATAAAGAAAGTATTAGATGCAGATGGTGTAGTTTCAGGTTCATTTATTTGCAAGTCAAAAGATTTTGAAAAACAAATAGAAAAATTAAAAAAATCATGTTAAAAAAAATACAAACTCAAGTAGAAAAATGCTTGAGTTTTATTTGTTAACCATGATAAAATATTATTACATGGAGGCTTAAATGTACGCAAAAGTTATCATAGAATATAGCATAAAAAAATTAGATAAAGAATTTATATATATGATTCCAAATGACCTTTGGGGCATTCTTAAAGTGGGAATGAAAGTAATGGTTCCTTTTGGTCATCAAGAAGTTGTTGGCTTTGTTACTGATATTTTAGATTCTATACAGGATATATCATATGAAATAAAATATATAACAAGTATTGCGGATGAAAAATTAGTTTTAAATAAAGAACTAATGAACTTAGGTAAGTATTTATCTGAAAATACATTATGTACATTGATTACTGCGTATCAAACAATGCTCCCTTCTAGTTTAAAAGTAAAAAAACAAAAAACTAATTATGATTTATATGATGAATTCATATTTATTAAAGATAAAGAAAAAGCTTTAGAATACAAAAATACATATCAAAATAAAAGAAAAAGTCAAATAAAAATAATTGATGAGTTACTAGAAAATGGTAAAGCCCTAAAGAAAAATTATAGTTTATCACTAGTTAAATCATTACTTGAAAATGGTATTTTAGATATAGAAAAGGTACAAAAATATCGAATTAATAAAGAAACAAGTAATATAAAGAAAGAACTTACTGATGATCAGAATAAAGTATTTTTAAAAGTTAAAGAGTCATTTGGAAAGTATGAACCATTTTTGCTTTATGGTATAACAGGTTCTGGAAAAACTGAAGTTTATATAAAATTAATTGAAGAAATTATAAATCTTGGCAAAACGGGAATTGTACTTGTTCCAGAGATTAGTCTGACACATCAAATTGCTAAAAGATTTTATGAAGCTTTTGGAAGTGATGTTGCTATTTTACATAGTTCTTTATCTCAAGGTGAAAAATATGATGAATATTTAAAAATATACCGCGGTGAAGTTCATGTTGTGGTAGGCACTCGAAGTGCTATATTTGCTCCGCTTCAAAATTTAGGTATTATAATTATTGATGAAGAAGATGCAAGTAGCTATAAACAAGATAATAATCCAAGATATCATGCCAGAGATATAGCGATGTACCGAGGAAAATATAATAATATTCCTGTTGTGCTTGCAAGTGCAACACCTTCTTTAGAGAGTAAAGCCAGAGCAGATAAAGGGGTTTATACGTTACTTACTTTAAAAAAAAGAGTGGGCACTGCCATATTACCAAAGATACATATAGTTAATATGGAAGATGAAATGAAAAAAAGAAATATGATATTTAGTGATTTACTTATTTCTAAAATGAAAGAAAAAATATCTAAAAATGAACAAATTATTTTGCTTCTAAATCGAAGAGGTTTTTCAACTTTTATTACATGTAGTAATTGTGGTTTTACATATAAATGTCCATCATGTGATATAACTTTAACATACCACAAAAGTACTAACAATTTAATATGTCATTATTGTGGCTATCAAAAGAAATGTGAAGATATTTGCCCAGAATGTCGTGAAAAGGCTTTAAATTATTATGGCCTTGGGACTGAAAAACTTGAAGAAAAACTAAAAGAATTAATGCCTAGTGCAAGCATTGTTCGAATGGATCAAGATACAACAAGAAATAAAGGTGCTCATGAAAAAATAATTGAAGATTTTAAAAATGAAAAATATAATATTTTACTAGGAACACAAATGATTAGTAAAGGATTAGATTTTCCTAAAGTAACTTTAGTTGGAGTTATAAATGCTGATACTACATTAAATATTCCTAATTTTAAAGCAAGTGAGAATACTTTTTCTCTTCTTCATCAAGTTGCTGGCCGAAGTGGCAGAAGTACAACACCTGGTGAGGTTATTATTCAAACATTTAATCCCGATAATTATGTTATAAAATGTGCCCAAGAAAATAGCTATGATAAGTTTTATCTTCATGAAATGAATTTTAGGCAAAAACTTAAATATCCACCATATTTTTATTTAGTGAGTTTAAAAGTGATAGGTAAAGATTATCAAAATACAATTGAAACCAGTAAAAAAGTTAAAACTTACTTAGATAAAAATCTAAATGATGTAATTGTTCTTGGACCAACAACTGCTCAAGTATTTAAATTTAATAATGAGTATCGAATGCAAATAATATTAAAATATAAAAAATGTGATAATTTAAGGAAAAACTTGAAAGAATTAGATAATTTGTTTATAATGAATAAGGATATTAGATTAGAAATAGATTTTAATCCAATTAATATTTAAGACTTAAGAAAGGGTGAGTTTAGATGAAAAATTTAAGTCGTATTTTATGGGGTATTGTTTTGGTAGTTATTGGTGTTATCTGGGGCTTAAACAGAACCGGAGTAACAGACATTAACATATTCTTTGATGGTTGGTGGACTTTATTTATTATTGTGCCAAGTGCTATATCTTTAGTAAATCCTAAAAATAATGGAAAAGTATCATCTGCGATATGTTTGGTTATTGGTATTTTTCTTCTTTTAGGTAGTTTAGATGTATTTGATTTTGACATTCTATGGGAAATTTTGTTGCCAGCTATAGTGGTTATCATAGGTCTTTCTTTAATATTTGGAAATAAGATTAAAGCAGATGTTAAAGAAAAAATAGATAATACTGATTTTTCAAATGTCGAAGTAATAACTGCGACATTTGGAGAACGAAATATTAATAAAGCTGGAGAAAAATTCGAAAAAGCTAATTTAGATGCTGTTTTTGGTGCTATCAAATTAGACTTAAGAGATGCTGATTTAAAAAGTGAAACATATATTAAAGCAAGTGCTATCTTTGCAGGTATAACTATTTTAGTTCCAAAGGATGTAGAAGTAAAGATTAAATCTACACCAATATTCGGCGGAGTAACAAGTGAAGGTTTTGATGAAAAAACAAATAAAAACGCAAAGAAAACAATTTATGTAGATGGTTTCGCATTATTCGGAGGCATTGAAATAAAATGAATGAAACAACTCAAAAACTAATTAAAGCTTTTGCAATATGTTTAGCAATATTTATAATTGTAAGCATTATTAATGCTGTTGTTTATTTGGCATCAAGTATATTTTCAGTTAATAATGATGTAAATATGAATGAAAATTATTCTAGTGAAATAACGAATATTAAAATTGATATGGGTACATCTAACTTAATTATTAAAAAAGGAGATACCCTAAATATAACTGCAGATAATGTAAGTAAAAGATTTAAAGTAAATGAAGAAATTAATACTTTAACTATTAAAGAAAAAAGTGTAAATGTTTTTAGAAACAAAAGCATTAGTAAAGTAATAATTACTATACCAAATAATTTAAATGATTTAAGTATTGATTTTGGTGCTGGAAAGCTTGAAATTAGTGATATAAACACAAGTAGATTTAACTTAGACCAAGGAGCTGGCAAAGTAACTATCACTAATTTAATATCTGGTAAAACTGATATTGATGGTGGAACTGGTGAGTTTAATATCACTAATTCAGCACTTGAAGACTTAGATTTAGATATGGGAGCTGGTAGATTTTATTTCAGTGGTCATATAGTTGGAAATAGTAAAATAGACCAAGGAGTTGGTGAGTTAATACTTGATTTATATAGTGATGATTACTCTATTAAAGCAAGTAAAGGGCTTGGAAGCATAACTATTAATGGAGAAAACTATTCAAAAGATGCAACAGTTGGTGAAGGAATAAATGACATCAAGATAGATGGTGGAGTAGGAAGCATTACAATCAATACTAATAAGTAAAACCAAATTTAGGTTTTACTTTTTTTTAAATATTTGTTAAAATTGTTGTGTGAGGAAGTGTAATTTATGAATAGATGGGTAAAAGTTTTATTAGTAACGGGAGTTAGTTTAATATTTTATATTTTATTTTATAATATAATGGTGAGTATTGCTGTTAATAATGTTGTAGATGTTGAATCAAATACTATAGCTTTGGTATTTTCTATATGTATTTCTACATGCATTGTTACTATTGTATCGAAAAGAAGAGAAAGAATTATTAAGGTTAATAGTGAAAAGGTAAAACAAATTGAAGAACTTAATAAAAATTTCAAAAAAATAAGTAGTAAAAAACATAATGTTTTAGAAAGAGAATATTCAAGGAAAAGTTTAGATAGAGTTAATGGTGATGATGTAATAAAATATCATATCGAAAATGATATTAAAGGACTTAGGACAGATATTGAAAATTCAATATACAATATTTCTTTGCTTGATGAATATGAGAAAAATGTAGCAAAGATATTAGAACAAGAATCAGTAAATAAAACTAAATATTCTGATAAAAAATATAAAAGAATAGAAAATATTGTGTTAGATAAGATAATTTATACTAAAAAAGACTTTTTAATAAATGCTAGTTTAGAAGTATATTATAGAAGTAATGGTGGTAGAGTTAATGAAAGCAGAAATGGTTTTAGAAACTATGAAGAACTATTAGAACTTTATAAAGAATGGGAAAATGGGAATAAATATGAAGTAACTAAAAGGCAAGAAAGAAAAATTATGAATGATGATATCAGATACAATGTTTTAAAAAGAGATAATTTTACTTGTCAAAAATGTGGAATAACATCGAAAGATGGTGCAAAACTTGAGGTTGATCATATTATTCCAGTATCCAAAGGTGGAAAGACTGTCATGAGTAATTTACAAACTTTATGTGATAGATGTAATAGTGGAAAAAGTGATAAAACTAAAGAAGATTTTGAAACTAATGATGTTTGTCCAAGATGTGGAGGGACATTGGTTAAAAGAAGTGGAAAATATGGTGCCTTCATGGGATGCAGTAACTATCCAAAATGTAGATATATTAAAAAATAGTTTAGAAGTAATGTAAAGTTACTTCTTTTTAGTTGCAATAATATTATAATAAAAGTATAATGAATATATGAACAGATATTCATATAAGGAGATAGTATGGAAAACATTGAAATAATTAATGAATTAAGTGAGTTCTTTAAAGTATTTAGTGACACAACAAGACTTAGAATACTTGAAGTATTACTTGAAAAAGAAACCTATGTTGGTGATATATCAAACAAAATAAAAGTAAGTGCATCAGCTGTATCTCACCAGTTAAGTTATTTACGAAGCACTAATTTAGTTAAAACTAGAAAAGAAGGACAAGTAATATATTATAGTATTGCTGATAATCATATTAAAGTAATAATAGAATGTGGACTTGAACACATTAAAGAAGGGATTAAACTATGAAAAAAATAAATGAAGATTTAATTAGAATAATAATTAGTATTGTATTATTAGTATTAGGAATGATTTTTAATGAAAATATATATCTTTTAGTAATAAGTTATGTTTTTATTTCTAAAGAAGTTTATTTTAATGCTTTTAAAAATATTAGAGAAGGGAAAATATTTGATGAAAACTTTCTTATGATTATTGCAACTTTAGGAGCATTTTATATTGGTGAGTATCCAGAAGCTGTTTTGGTTATGTTATTATTTTCAATTGGTGAATATTTATCAGATCTAGCAGTGGATAACTCTAAAAAAGCTATTGTTGAATTAATGGATTTAAGAAGTGATAAAATAAATTTAAAAAATATTGGTGTTACTGATGTAAGCAATGCTAAAGTCGGAGATATTTTTGTAGTATCACCTGGTGAAAAGGTTGCTCTTGATGGAATTGTAATAAAAGGTGAAAGTCATTTAGATACTTCAAGTTTAACTGGTGAAGCAGTACCACGTTCAGTTTGTAAAAATAGTGAAGTCTTAAGTGGCACAATAAATTTAGAAGAAGTACTTGAAGTAAAAGCAACAAAAACATTTGAAACAAGTACTGCTAGTAAAATAATTGAAATTTTAGAAAAATCTGAAGAAAAGAAAACTAAAACTGAAAAGTTTATTACTAAGTTTTCTAAAGTTTATACTCCGATTGTAGTTTTACTTGCTGTTTTTATTGTAATTATTCCAACTATTTTAGGTGGAAACTTTAACACATGGTTATATAGAGCCTTAGAAATGCTTGTTATTTCTTGCCCATGTGCTTTAGTTATATCGGTTCCTTTAGGTTATTTTTCTGGTATAGGAAAATGTAGTAAAGAGGGAATACTTGTTAAAGGTAGTAACATATTAGATGATTTAGTAAATGTAAATACAATTATATTCGATAAAACAGGTACAATTACCGAAGGAGTATTTGAAGTAACAAAGATATTTAGTGTAAATAATAAAGATGTTGAGCTATTAAAGCTTGCAGCAGAAGCAGAAGCTAATTCTAATCACCCAATTGCCTTATCTATTAAGAAAGCTTATGGAAAAGAAATTAAAAGTAAAATAACTAATGCTAAGGAAATAAGTGGAGCAGGTATAAGTTGCACTATTGACAAAGATAATGTTTTAGTGGGTAATAAAAAATTATTAAAATATAACAAAATAGATGTAGAAGAAAATAAAGAACTAGGTACAATTGTATATGTTGCTAAAAACAAAAAGTTACTTGGGTATATAGTAATAAGTGATAAAATAAAGACAAATGCTAAAGAAAGTTTAGATAAACTAAGAAATGATGGTATAAGTAATTTAATAATGTTATCTGGTGATGCTGAAGAAGTAGTAAATATTATTTCAAAAAAGTTGAATTTAGATAAAGCATATGGTAATTTACTTCCTCAAGATAAGGTAAATATTTTAGAAGAATATAAAAAATATAATAAAACAGCTTTTGTTGGTGATGGAATAAATGATGCACCAGTTATAAAGCTTGCAGATGTTGGTATAGCAATGGGAGGAATAGGTAGTGATGCTACAATTGAAGCTAGTGATATAGTTTTAATGAAAGATGATTTAAGTAATCTTGCTGATGCTATCAAAATAAGCAAAATAACAAAGAAAATAGTAATGTTTAATATTATATTTGCCATTATGTTTAAAATAATTATGTTAGTACTTGCAATTTTAGGTATAACCACGATATGGCTTGCTGTATTTGCAGATGTCGGAGTAACTATAATATCTGTGTTTAATAGTTTAAGAATATTTATAAAGAGAATATAAGTATTCTTTTTTTAGACAAAATTTCACAAAAATATCATTTTTATATTTACAAGACATAAATTATATAGTATAATTTTATTACGTCATTGAGATGTAAAGAAAAAAATAAAAAGAAATTTTCAAAAAACTATTGCAAAACTTAAAAAAATAGTGTAAAATGAAAAAGGTTTTGTTAGTGGGCTTGTAGCTCAGCTGGTTAGAGCGCACGCCTGATAAGCGTGAGGTCGGAGGTTCAAGTCCCCCCAAGCCCACCATTAAGTATGGCCCGTTGGTGAAGCGGTTTAACACACATGCCTTTCACGCATGCATACATGGGTTCAAATCCCGTACGGGTCACCAATTTTGATTATAACTCCGTAGTAGGAGTTTTTATTTGCAATAAAGGAGTTGTATTATGATATATTGCTATGATAAAAGAATTATAAAAAATGAAGATATTATTAAAGAAATTAACAATGTTAGAAAAAAATACCCTGTAGTTTTATATGATGAAATTACCGATAATTTTTACAATTTAAAAGGAAAAGTTTGTTCTATCAAGGGACAAAGAGTTTTTCCTAGAACTGGTGCCTTACAAGTTGAAATTATTATAAATGCTATTGAAAGTAAAGGTGGTATACCGATTAATAATATAGATATAGTAAATAAAGTTGAGCTTTGGCCTTTATATATTAAAACTAATAGAGATGTTTTAGTATTTGAAGGAAGAGAATTATTAAAAGAAGAAAATGTTAGATATTTAAAAGAGTTATTTGGAGAAAAAATGTTTATTAAAACTGTTGAAAAAAATTTTGTAGGAGTTATTAATCCAAATATTTTAGAAAGAACTAATTGTAATTTTTGTAAAGCTTTAAAGCTTCATGAAAATGAACTATTTATAGTAAGTACTTTTGTAGATATTAAAGAAGATAAGTTAGGTACTAAAGAATATAGATGTGTTGTTATTGATGGTAAAATATATAATATATCAAGATTAACTTTTTGCCAAAACCATAAAATTGAAAATAAAGTATTAGATTTTGCTTTAAATATTGTTAAAAACTATCCAGGTACTTATGTTGTTGATTTAATGGAAGATTCTAATGGACTTATTGATATCGTAGAATTTAATCCAATCGAAGCATCAGGAATGTATTTGTATAATTCTATATGTGATAAGTCACTTGATTTAAAGCATGATAATGTAGATTTAGATAAAAAGATAATTGATGCTGAAGTCATAAAACCAGTTTTAAATTCTAGATGTAAATGGAATAATTATGGCATGTTTGCATCCGATCTTAGAAGCATTTGCATGATTGGAGAAAGAGGCGCTTTATTTTTCTCAGATTCATTTGATGATACTAATTTATATGGTTATGAAACTGAAAGTCTTAAACTTTCAAGACAATTTGAACCAATTAATGATTTGTAAACAAAAAAACTTCCATAAATTTGGAAGTTTTTTAATTGCTTAAATGGCGGAGTAGAGAGGATTTGAACCTCCGCGCCAGCATTCGCCGACCTAAATCCTTAGCAGGGATCCCTCTTCAGCCTCTTGAGTACTACTCCATAAGCTACTTCTATATTTTAATATAAAAGTAGTCTCTTGTCAATTATCTAATGCAAAAATTTCTAATATTATCAATAAAATTTTGCATAACAGTCAAATAATCATCATTGTTATTACTATCTACATTAATCATTGACTTAACATCAATAGTTTTAGCTTTATAATCATTTACAATAGAATTTATATTATCTGTATAGTTATTATCTAATACAAATATTGTTGTATAAGTTTCTTTCTTAAAATTATTCTTTATTGAATTAAGTGTTCCTTCAGTTAAAGTTTCTTCATCTAAAGATACAATATTAAATCCATAATTTTCTAAAAATTTAAATGTATTGTCACTAACTACCAAAGTATTTGTACCTTTACTTTGGGCTTCTTTACCAATTGCCCTTAAGTCAGCATCTTTTATTGATAAAATTTCTGATAAATCATTATATTTTTCATCTACATATTCAGATATAATTTTACTTTCTAAATATTCTTTTAAATAATCTCTGATGTTTTTAGCAAGCATTAAATAGTTATTTGGACTCATCCATAATTCTTTAATACCATAAGTATATGAAAGTCCATTTGAAACATCTATGATAAGAAGATTTCTATTTTTATTAATTAAGTTTTTAGTTATAGTCTTTTCATTACTTAAACCATTATAAATAAATAAATCTCCTTTAGCATAATTTTTTATTTGTTTATCCGTAAGTTCATAAGTTGTAACATCTGCACCAGCTGGGTAAATACTTTCAATTGTTGAATAATCTTTGTACATAAACTCTGTCAAATACTTGATTGGATAAATCGTAATGTAAATTGTAGCATTTTCTAAATTATCCTTTTTCAAACTACAACCTGTTAGTAAAAATAAACTAAGTATTAATAAAAATATTTTTTTCATAAATTCTTTCCTTCCTTTTTAAGTTCATCGTAACCAAATTTACCAAATGGATTACATTTAAATATTCTTTTTACGCCAATAATTAAGCCCTTCCATAAACCATAAGCTTCTAGTGCCTCAATCATATACTCACTACAAGTCGGAGTAAAGCGGCACATACTATGACTATGAAGAGGTGTAACTTGATATCCACGTATCAAATAAATGATTAATTTTTTCAAATATATCACCTTTATAAATTGTACTATAAAATTATTAGTTTGTAAATGTTTTCAAATTAGAAAAAATTTGTTATAATGGTATAGAAATGGATATGATATTATGAAATTTTTAGAAAAGATGGGTATTAAAATCAACAATGAAGAACTTTTGAAGACTGCTCTTACACATAGTAGTTATTCAAATGAACATAATTGCGATAACTATGAAAGACTCGAATATTTAGGTGATGCTATACTCGAAGCTGTAACTAGTGAATATCTTTATTTAAATACAGATTATAAAGAAGGAGAAATGACTAAAATTCGTGCAAATTATGTTTGTGAAAAAGCTTTAGCATGTTATTCTCGTGATATTGGTATTGATAAATGTATTAGACTAGGGCATGGGCAAATTCATAATTTAAATGATACAATTATTGCCGATGTTTTTGAAGCCGTTGCAGCAGTGATTTATCTTGATCAAGGTTATGATGTTGTTAAAAAGTATTTGGATGATATAATTATTCCCTATATAAAAGAGAAAAGAGATTTTAATACAGATTATAAAACTATGCTTCAAGAAGCAGTACAAACAACAAGACGCTCACTTGAATATGTTTTATTAGATGAATATGGTGAAGCTCATGATAAGACATTTGAAATGGCAGTAAAAATTGATAATATTGTATATGGAAAGGGAATTGGCAAAAGCAAAAAAGAAGCAGAACAAAATGCAGCTTTAGATGCTTTGAAAAAAAGTGCGGTGAAATAGATGTATTTAAAAAGTATTAGAGCACAAGGCTTTAAGTCTTTTGCAGATAAATTAGATTTAGAAATAAATCCTGGTATTACTGGGATTGTTGGACCAAATGGTTCAGGAAAAAGTAATATTGTTGATGCTGTTAGATGGGTTTTAGGTGAACAATCTGTTAAGTCTTTGCGTGGTCAAAATAATATGACTGATTGCATTTTTAGTGGAAGTGAGTCAAGAGAAGCTCAAAAAAGAGCTATGGTTGCTTTAGTTTTTGATAATAGTGATCATTATTTACATAGTGATTTTAAAGAAGTAGAAATAAAAAGAATTGTTTATTCAACTGGTGAAAATGAATATTTTATAAACAATGCTAGAGTTAGACTTAAAGATGTAACAGATTTATTTATAGACTCTGGTGCTGGAACAAATGCTTTTAATATCATAAGTCAAGGAAATGTCACAGATATTGTTAATTCAAAATCAAGTGATCGAAGAGTTATTTTTGAAAGTGCCGCTGGAGTTTTAAAATATAAAAAGCGTAAAGAAGAATCACTTAAAAAACTTGAAAAAACTGAAGAAAATTTAATGCGTATTAAACTTGTTATTGATGAACTTGCAACAACTGTTGAACCTTTAAAAGAACAAAGTATTGTGGCACAAAAATATTTAAATATAAAAGGTGAACTTGAAAGTATTGATATTGCTTTAATTGCTAAAGATATAACAGATTTAAATCTTGAATATACTAAAATTACTGAAGAAATTAAAAATTTAAAAGAAAAATTGCTTACTTTAAAAGATAGTAGTGAAGATAGCAAATTAGAAACTCTTAAGTTTAGAAGTTTAGAGCTTGAAGAAAATTTAAATAAAAAGAAAGAAGAACTTTTAAAAGTAACAGAAAACTTAAGTGATTTAAATGGGGAAAAGAAACTTACTATTGAAAGACAAAAATATGAAACAAATAATGATGTACTTGAAAATAATTTAATTAAACTTAAAGAAAAAGAACTTGAATTAAATAAAAATATTACTCTTTGTGAAAGAGAAGTTTTAGATATTGAAAATAGTATAAATTCAGAAAGAAGCAAGGGAGAAGATGTTAAGAATAATCTACTTGTTTTAAAAGTTAAGAAAAGTACAGCAAGTAATACATTAATGGATACAACTAAAGCTAAATTCTTGCTTGAAAATAAAATTCAAATTTTAGAAAATAATATTCTAAGTGCAGAATCTGCTCCAGTATCTGTACGAAATATTTTAAATAATCCAAGACTTCATGGTATTCATAACACAATTGGTAAACTTATAGATATTCCCGAAAAATATTTAGTTGCAACTGATATAGCGTTAGGTGCAAGTAGCAACTTTCTAGTAGTTGATGATGAAAATGCTGCCTTAAATGCCATAGATTTCTTAAAAGATAGAAAACTCGGTAGAGCTACATTTTTCCCACTTAATGTTATAAAAGGAAAATATGTAAATAATGAAGTAATTGATGATATTAAAAATATTAATGGTTATATTGGTGTACTAAGTGATTTAATAGATTTTGATCCAAAATACAGAAATATAGTAGAAAATCAGCTTGGCCAAGTGGTAGTAGTTGATAATGAAAGAACTTTAAATATTATAGGTAAACTTATAAATTATAAATATAAAGTTGTATCACTTGATGGGGAAATACTTCATGTAGGTGGTTCTATTACCGGGGGTACAAGTAAGAAAAATACAATGTTAAATGAAAAGAATGAACTCAATAAACTTAAAAGTGAGCTTCAAAAAATGGATATTAAGATTAAAGATTTAACAGATGAAGTTAATGACATTACCAACAATATGGAAGAACTTGAAGAAAGAGAAAATGTCTTAAATAAATATGTAATATTATTAAACGATGAATTATTTAATAAAAAAACAAATTTAAGTAGACTTAATGAAGAACATAAGAATGTATTAAGTGAACTTGAAGGTATAAATGATATGAAGTCAAATAAACTTGATGATCATTTGATGAAATTAATGGAAAAAATAAATAATCTAAGTAAAACTAGGGAATTGATTGAAAAAGATATTAAGGTAATTACTAAAGAAAAGAATGATTTAAATGATGAAATTAATATTTTAGATAAAAAACTTAGAGATAGTAGCAGTAGTTATAATATAGTAAATAATGAATTAAAGAGTAAAGAAGTTGCTTCAGGAAAATTAGAAGTTAAACTTGATAATTTACTTGGGGATTTAAATAATAATTATAATTTAACTTATGAAGCCGCATCATCAAGCTATACTTTAGAGATGGATGCTGATATAGCACGTGACCATGTATCTAATTTAAAAAGAGAATTAAATAAACTTGGTAATGTAAACTTGGGTTCAATCGAAGAATATGAAAGGATTTCTAAGAGATATGAATTTTTAACTAGTCAAAAATTTGATTTGGAAAGTGCATCTATGGAGCTTAAGGGCATTATTAAGGAAATGGATGATATTATGGTTGAAAAGTTTGCTAAGTCATTTGAAAGTATAAAACAAGAATTCAGCAAAATATTTAAGATGATGTTTAAAGGTGGAAAAGGAGAATTAGCATTAAGTGATCCTGATGACTTGCTTAATACAGGTATTGATATCGTAGCTATTCCACCGGGAAAGAAAATAAACTCACCAGTTGCCTTAAGTGGGGGAGAAAAAGCACTAACAGCAATATGCTTATTATTTGCAATGCTTGAAGTTAAACCATCACCATTTGTCATTTTAGATGAAGCGGAAGCAGCACTTGATGAAGTAAATGTTGATATGTTTGGTAAATATTTAAGTGAAGAAAAGACTAGAAGTCAGTTTATAGTTATAACTCACAAAAAGAGAATGATGGAATATGCTGATTCATTATATGGTATTACAATGCAAGAGTCTGGTGTCAGTAAAATAGTTAGTGCAAAACTAGAAAATTAAGCCTAAAATGGGCTTTTTTTTCATAATTTGGGGTGAAAAATTTGACAAATGGTGTCGAACGTGTTATAATTTAACTCCAATGTGGAAATACTATGAACAATATGATAAATTTACACGAATTTGACAAAAATTGCAGTTTGTGGTATAATATAATTGTTCGAGTAATTAGGGGGTATGGAAAAATGAAAGGATACGTTTTAGAATACGTTTGTGAAAACGAATTTAAAAAATTGGAAAGGGCTTTAAAAAAGTATAATATGTTAGCGTTTAAGAAATTAAACTTTGACTATTATCCAGCACTTAGAAATGGTAACTTTGTAGGTGAACTTGTTTCTGTAAATAAGAAAAATGGCACAGAAACATATGAACTTAAATTACCAAGTGATAAGATGTTTGCTCAAATCCATGGTGAAGTTAAATTAGTTTACACAGTACACAAAAAAGATGAAGTAGTAGTTCTAGAAACTATTACACCATCAGATATTCTTTTAGAAGGTCATAGATCTGAACTTACAACATATAAAGGTATTATGATTTCTAAAGCTAACGCATCTAAAGATATGTTTAAAATTGATTTACTTAATATGTTACAAGATAAATAATTTAGTTTATAAAACTTAAGCTTCGGGGGTTGCTTAAGTTTTTTAATTTTTATGAAAAAAAGACTTGTCATAAACAAAAATATGTGGTAATATTAATATTGTCATGGACCTCTAGCTCAGTTGGTTAGAGCCCTCGGCTCATAACCGAGTTGTCATAGGTTCGAGTCCTATGAGGTCCACCATTAATTTTGCAGGCGTGGCGGAACTGGCAGACGCGCTAGACTTAGGATCTAGTGGAATATTCCGTGGGGGTTCAAGTCCCTTCGCCTGCACCAGATTGATAGGAAACTCGAACTTTTAAAGTTTTGAGAGTAATAAATTACTAACAGAAATGTTAGTTTTTTTGTTATTTAAGAAAGAAAGTGAGAGTGATTATATGTTAACAATAGAAACTAAAGAATTAGAAATAAGTAAAGACTTATTAAAGAAAGTTGAGACGATATGTAAGTTTGCTTGTGTTAAACCTACTATCACAAATGGAAATATTAAGAATATTAAAGGAACTAATATTGCTTATGTAAAACCACATATCATCAATATTAATAACATTGATTATTTAATATTTGATGAATGTGATGACATATTTATTAATGGTTATGATGAAAAAATAAAGTTTAAAGACTTTGAAACCTACATTAAAAGCCATTTTTAAGCCACATATTTGACATTTTTTAGAATTGTGATAGAATAATCAGCCAAGAAGACTTATGTCTATTTAGGGGGTTAAATAGTATGAGATTCAAGTTTAAAAGTAAACATTATTCTAGATTAGATTTTAAAAGGTGTCAGCAGTATTAGTCACTATAATACTTTTGACACCTTTTTTGTTAGGAAAAGGAGTTGATGATTTATGAATGATGAAAAGAAAATTGCAGGTATTTATAAAAGAGTTTCAACATTAGACCAAAAACGAGAAGGTTTTAGTCTAGGAGAACAAGAAGAAAAATTAAAAGAATTTTGCAAATTTAAAGGTTATGAAATTTATAAAGTATATGCTGATGAAGGTATAAGTGCTAAAAACGATAAAAGACCAGCATATCAAGAAATGATGAGAGATGTTAAAGATAAAAAGATTAATGTAATTGTTGCTTTTAAACTAGATAGATTAACAAGAAGTGTTTATGATATTGAAAAACTTATGAAGTTTGTTAATGATAACGATTGTGATATTGATTGTATGGCTGATGAATCTAATACTACTACTTCAAATGGAAGAATGGTTATGAGAATAATGACTAGTGTTTCCCAAAATGAAATTGAAAAATGTTCAGAGAGAACTAAATTTGGTATGGTAGGTGCTATAAAAGCAGGTCATATTCCCAACAAGTGTCCTTTAGGTTTTAAAAGAAATAATAAGAAGTTAGTACCTGATCCACTTACTAAAGATATAGTAATAAGAGTATTCGATTTATATTTAGAGGGTAAAAGTTATCAAACTATTGCTAATATCTACAATGAAGAAAAAGTATTAGGTAAAACTAATTGGAGAGATTCAACAATAAATCATATTATTACAAATGAACTTTATAAAGGTGATTATTTGCATGGTAAAAGAACAAAGAAACCTACTTATTATGAAAATGTTGTTGAGCCAATTGTATCAAAACAAAAATGGGAAGATTGCCAATATCAAAAACAAAGAAATGCAAGACACTATGAAAGAACAGCAACATACCTTTTTACTAATAAACTTAAATGTTCTAAATGTGGTAAATTTCTAGGTGGTTGTGCTACTACTAAAAAGAATGGAACTAAATACTATTATTATAAATGTGAGAAATGTAAAACTTATTTTAGTGAAGCAGATATTGAAGAAAGATTAAAAGGTTTCTTAATTGAATTAAATAAACAAGATGAGTTAATAAATAATTACTATACACCATTTATTAAATCTAAATTAGATAGTAAACAAATTGATTATGAAAAAGATATTAAAGAACTAGATAAACAATTAGATAGAATTAAAACTGCATATATAAAAGGTATTTTAAAAATTGAAGATTTTGAAAATGAGATTAACCAAATAGAGTTTAATAAAAATGAAATAAATAAAAAATGGCAAGAGCAAAAACAATATGAGAATTTAAGTTTCACGGTTGATGACCTACTAATTTTACAAGATAAACAACAAATAGATGATTTTGTTAAACCTGAATTATTGTTTATAAATATAAATAAATGGTTAGAAACACCAAGAGATAAAAAACAAAAATTATTTGCTAAATATATCGATTTTATCGAATTAGAAAAGAATGATAAAGAAATAGATATTACAAATGGTCATTTTAGAGAATCATTTTTAATGGATATGATAAATAATCATAAAGAATTTGGAACACCTTATAATTTTAATCTATTTGAAGATGATTATGGTTATCCACTTCGTATGAATTGGGAAGCGAAAACAAATGAAAATGCTAAAAAATATTTTGATAAACTATGCACTACTCTAGGAAGTGATTATAAATTAAATTATTATGAAGTAGATACTGATGATGAATTAAGAGATATAACATTTTCTAGCACTTGTGAAATAGAAAAGATAATAAGACTTATAGCTTTAGAAAGAGATAAATTTGATAAAAGTAAAAACTTAAAATTAGGTATTATAACAATAGACTTAACTAATGTAATTGCACCTAATGGAAAACAAGTTTATAAAGGCTATTTTGAAAAAGTTAGAAAGGTTTTAAAAGATAATGAGTTATGCAATATTTAGAAGTGAATCGATAAATACGATTAAAGATTTAGGACAAATTGGCGCTCATAATAAAAGAGATAAAAAAGCATATAAGTCTAACCCTGATATTGATATTACAAAAACTAAAAATAATATTGATATTGTTCCACTTTCTGATAAATATACCAAAGGTTATTATGAATTAGTTAAAGATTATAAAAAAGAATATGAAGAAAAGCAATTAACTACGAGAGAAGACCGAAGAAAATCATTTGATAAAATGTTAGATGATTCAAATAGTGTTGTTGCTGATGAACTATTATTTACTAGTGATAATGACTTCTTTAAAGGAATGAGCAAAAAAGATATTAAAAAATGGGCTGATACTTGTATGGATTTTGTTTATGAAGATTTAGGTTATACCAAAGAACAAGTTTTACATGCAACAGTCCACATGGATGAAAAAACACCACACTTGCATTGTGTAGTTGTTCCTTTAATTAAAAAGTTCGATAAAAGAACTAATACTCTTAAATACACCATTTCTAAAAAGCATTATATGAAGTCTGGTGCTTATATCAGTGAACTTCAAAATAAATATTGGCAAAGAATGAATGATAAAGGTTTTAAACTAGAACGAGGTATTAAAAATAGTGATAATGAACATATCTCTATTAAAGAATTTAAAAAGATAACAAGAAAACTAGATAATCGTATGGAAAAGCAAAATTATCTTATGACTAGAGATTATGAAATACTAGAAGAAAAATTAAAAACTTCTAAACCTACAATTACAGGTAAAGAAGTTAAAATTGATAAAGAAACTTATGATACACTACAAGATTTTATGAATACTTCAAAACGAGTTATTAAAGATATGCCTAGTAATCAAGCATTATTTAAAGAACTTGAAGATTATACCCAAAACTATCGTGAAATAGAACGACAAAAACATAATGTAGAAGTTGAAGTTAGAAAATTAGAAATAAAAAATGAAGAATTACAAAAAGAAAATAGAAAACTTCATAATTTCTTAAATGTAATGCTCCAAACTTTAAAAAAGTTTTTCAATAAATTACTTCATATAGGAACTGAAAAAGATAAAGATGATGTAGTTAAAGAAATAACTGCCTATCATAGTTTAGATTATTATAACGATAGAGATTTACACGATATAGCAGATGGTACACCTAGAGAAGAAGAAATAAATGATTATATCTATGAACAAAACTATGGAACTGATAAAGATTATGAAGACTATGATATAGACATTTAAAAAGACGAGCAATGCTCGTCCAGCAAGACTCTATTTCCAATAGAGTAACACACTTCCCATTTGACAGAGTCAAAAGGATGTGTGCCAAAGGTGATCCTTTGGAAACCCTAAAACATAATTAAGCAAGAACTAATCGTTCAAGCAATAATTATGTTTTTTTAAATTGCAATAAATTGCAATTATATATTTTCAAAACTTCGTAATGAAAATATATTTATAAAAGTCTATCGCCACTTACAAAATTACTTCGTAATTTCATAACGTGCCACGACTTTTATCTATGCATTCCTTGATGTTGGTTACGATATAATTCAGACCATTCACCATATAATTCTTCAATAGCCATTTGTCTTTTTGCTTTTTGATAGATTCCTTGAACATTCATACTTTCACATGCTTCAACTATCTCTTTAGCAGAAACACCACCATATCTAGAATCATCTAAATATCTACCAACTATTTCTTGTCCTTCGTCAAGTCTTTTTCTCATTTCTTCACTATCACCAAGTGTAGATAAAACTTTTTGTTTAAATTCTTCAGAATATTGCATAAATTAACCTCCATTTCATTCTAATTATAGCATACTTTTTAGACATTTTATTATTTTTTGCATTTTTTTATAACATTTTATCAAAAATGTAGTATACTTGTATTAGTTAGTAAGTTATTACTACCTATTAATTGTTTGTAAGAAAAGTTATTCGACTTCTTCTTCACAGGCACCATTGATGAATCTGTTCGAACTATTCGAACTTTATATATAGAGAACTTGCAAAAAGTTCTTTTTTTATGTTATTATGTATTTAGCAAGAAAACTTGCATAAAATAAAAAATGAACATTTATTCGTGACCAAATGGTTATACTATATTTTTCTATTATATATAATAAACCATAGTATTTTGATATTAATGTCAACATACCTAGAGGGTTAAATATTTTGTCAAAACAAAATAATATACAAAGATTAATTTATATAGTATAATACAATCATCTATTTAATGTTAGGTGGTTTTATGATAAAAAGAATAATATTTGATATCGATGGTACTTTGATTACTGGCGTAGATTTTTCATCTTATGTAGCAAATACACTTAAAAAATATGGCATTGAAGACATAGAAAAAACAAAGCAATTTTTGTTAAATATTAAAGAGTATGAAAAAACATATAATAGCTATGATAGAAATCTATACTTAAAATTTTTTGGTGATAAATTAGGATGTGAATTAGATAATCATTTTTTAGAAATATTCTTTCAGGAATTAAGAAAAGCAATTCCTGAAAATACTGAAAAAATTAGATCAATGCTAGAAGCAATGAATGAATATGAACTAGTATTATTATCTAATTATTTTGAAGAATCACAAAGAAATAGATTAACTGCTATGGGAATCAATGATTATTTTAGTGAATATTATGGTGAAAGTATTATAAAACCAAATGAATTAGCTTATAGACAGGCTCAAGGAATATACCAACCAAGTGAATGTGTAATAGTTGGTGATGATAAAAGATTGGATATTGATGTTCCTAAATCACTAGGTTTTAAGACAATATATGTTAACGAAAATGGTGATATAAAAAGAATTGAGGAGTTATCTCCAAGATTAATAAAAAAGTTGTAGATATCTACGACACTCGCACCAGTTAGAAATTCAACTCGAATGTAATGTTCGAGCTTTAAAATACTTAATTTTATGCTAATATATTTATATAATTAAATTAATCTTGTCAATTTGGAAACCCACTTGCATAATGGTTAAGTTATTATACAATTTATAATATTTAAATAAGGTGGAAATTTATGAACGAAAAAATGTATTATTATTTATTAGAAAATAAACTATTAACCCATGGAATTGGGGATATTAACGATAAGGAAACATATTTTAAATTTGAATCAATAATCAAGAATGGGGGCCTAATGTCATTACAAAAATTAAAAGAATTAGGAATAAATGTATCCGGAAAAGTTAGTGGATTAAGAGGTACTCCTGAAAGTAAAATATCTTTTTTTAATTCATCAACCCCAGAAATTAAAACAAGATTATTATCAGATCACTATTATTATTTTCTACCATTTAATTCTAGTGTAATATTTTTTATAATCGATGGAACAAATATTGATTTACAACAACATCCTAATATTTCTTTTGAAGTAACTACAGAAAGTGGGTTTGTTTCTATTGATAATTTTAAAGGAATAATAGCTCCAACTGAATGTTTCGAATATATAAATAGTATTCAGAATAAGTATGGGGTTTGTTTGCCAATATATGATTTTGATTTTAATATGATGAATGGTCTAAATGATAGTTTTAATAAATATAAATAATTAGAAGTTATTTTACTTCTTCACTTAGGACGCCATTTTGAAAGATAAAATCCTTTATGGACTTTTTTGGCTTTAAATTTGACACAATGTATATTCTATGGTAAAATAAACTCTTCACTTCAAGAAAGTGAGTTGATATGAAATGAAGAAGCAAGAAGAACAGAAACATTTTTTAAGTCTAATGGCCAGAATTGGTGATTACATATTTATTGATATATCTAAGCTTGATATTGCAAGTGGTTATAATCCATATAATTTAGCAGATATTGACTCATTTACTATGCATTTTTCTAAAGAAGAACTATTATCTTCTATAAAGAGGGCCAATTTAGTAAGTGATAAATATTTAAATGGAAAACTAATAATTGCTGATAACCAAAAACATAATCCGATTGAAGTAATAGATAAAGAATTTTATAATAATTTTAGAATAGACCTATATTTAAACGAGACAACAAAAAATAAAGTCAAATTAAATAATATTTTAAATAAATTTAGAAGTATATGTAAAGATAAAGTTATTGAAGATAGCTTTATAATGGCTATTAAGAATAATAATCTTGATTTAGCAGTTGATATTTTATTTAATTTACCATACTTAACTTTAAGAAAATTCATAATATATTTACTTAATGAAAGAAACAGTGAATTAGAAAAAATCAAAATGCAAGAAAGAATTCGTGATAAAGCAGCATAAAAAGCTGTTTTTTTTGAATATTTTGTATTATAATATAGATAGGGAGTGATTTCTATGTTTAAAAAGAAAAATGAATTAGACACAAATGGCTTAAATGAAATAATATACTTAGGTAAAAATATTTTAAAATTATCTTTTATTATACTTATAATTGGCATAATTTTAGCAGGCACAGTACTTTTAAAAGAACTTGGAGTATTTAAATTTATTGGAAGTGTACTTAATGTACTAGCACCACTTTTTATTGGATTTATTGTTGCTTGGCTATTTGCTCCTTTAGTTGATAAAATGACTAAAAAAGGAATGTCAAGAATATTGGCATCTATGATTGTATATGTTATATTTATTGCATTTTTAATAGTTTTCTTTAGAATATTTATACCAATTATTTATAATGAATTAAATGAACTTATAAAAACACTACCAAGTATAACAGAAAAAATTACAGATTTTATTAATAGTACTTTTGACAAAATAGACAGTGATGCCTTTAATATTGAAGCAATTAAAACAAATATATTAGATGCTATTACAAATTATGGAACTAGTATTTCAAGTAATTTACCAACTACAATAGTTACTATAATGTCTAACTTAGTAAGTGGACTTGGTACAATATTCTTTGGTTTAATAATAGGTTTATATATGTTATTTGATTTTGACAATGTAACTAATTTACTTCTTAAAGTTATACCAGTAAAACATCAAGTAGAAGTTGCATCTTTAGTAGAAAAGATTGGTTCAGAAGTTAGAAAATGTGTTAATGGAACATTACTTGTTGCCTGTATGGTATTTGTTTGTGATACAATAGGATTTAGCATTATTGGCTTAAAATCAGCCTTATTATTTGGATTATTCTGTGGTATTACAGATTTAATTCCATATATTGGACCATATTTAGGAACAGTAGTGGCAACAGTTGTAGGGTTAACACAAAGTCCTCTTATAGGTCTTGGAGTATTTATTATAGCTTGTGTGGTTCAACTTATTGAGTCTTATGTACTGCAACCAATTGTTATGAGTAAAGCTACCAATTTACATCCAGTAGTAATTATCTGTGGATTATTAATTTTTGGTCATTTCTTCGGTATTATAGGGATGATACTTGCATCACCAATAATGTCCGTTATCAAAGTTATATTTGAATTTATTATTGAAAAATTTGAGTTATTTCAAAGAAATAGTAATGAAGAAAAAGCAATATGATAAAACATATTGCTTTTAATATAATCGTATGTTAAAATAGTATTTATGGAATATCCAGTTGTTTGGATGCTGCCTTCTAATTCATTAAATAGGAGTTTTGATACATGACTAAAGATGGTATTATCATCTGGTTATGGTTGATCATTATTCTTCTCATTTTGGTTTTGTTATTAAAGTAGAGAAAATAAAAAGCATCTAATCAACCATGTTGATTAAGATGCACACACAATGTGGCAGCATCCAACATGCAAAATTGGATGTTCCATTCATTATTTTATGCAAAATCCTTTGCTAAATACATAATAACATAAGTGTGGCTATTTGTCAAATACTCTTGACAAGCTAAAAAAATATGTGTATATTATTAAATGTAATCGTTGATGTGAGATGTTATATAAATCTTATTTGCAGAAAGTTAGTGGTTGATGAAAACTAATAAAAGAGTTATATAATTGCTACTCATAGAGATTAATCGGGTAATTACGTTACAAATAATTAAGTTAATTAAAGGATGGTACCGTCATACATTGACTCCTTTTGGTATCATTCTTTTTATATAATAGGAAAGTCATCCAAAATTTGCAAAATAAAATCTTGATATATGGCCAAACATATGATATAATTTAATTATCTAAGGGGGATGGTTTAATGAATACTTATAAGGCATATAAATTAAGAATCTATCCTACTAATTTACAAAGAGAATTAATTGAAAAAACTTTTGGATGTACTAGATATGTTTATAATAATTTTCTTGCAGAAAGAAAAAATAAATATGAAGAAAGTAAAACAAAAGTGCATGTTTATGAACAACTAAAAGAACTAACAAATTTAAAAAGAGAAAAAGAATGGTTAAGAGAAATAGATTCATGTGCTTTGCAAGCATGTGTATATAATTTGGATGATGCATTTCAAGGATTTTTTCATGGTAAGGGTTATCCAAAA
>UMGV01016400.1_pt1 | contig 44344 bp, 43 predicted proteins | sample 1965361 | NCBI WGS metagenome assembly UMGV01 (sample SAMEA4836081, study PRJEB28245) | human gut metagenome | biome: gut microbiome; material: fecal sample | place: Denmark | collected 2008
ATTAAATAATTTATTGAAAAAGATTTTAGATTATGATAAAATAATATCATAAAAGTAATTTAATTTAATACTTTTGTAACGATAATTAATTTAAATTGGAAAGGAGGCATTTATTATGCCATTAGTTAATTCGTTAGAAATGTTTAAAAAAGCTTATGAAGGCGGATATGCAATCGGTGCCTTTAATGTAAATAATATGGAAATTATTCAAGGTATTACTGAAGCTGCAAAGGAATGTAATTCTCCAGTTATTTTACAAGTATCTGCAGGAGCACGTAAATATGCTAAACATGTATATCTTGTTAAACTTGTTGAAGCAGCACTAGCTGATACAGATTTACCAATCGTTTTACACTTAGATCATGGTGATAGTTTTGAATTATGTAAAGATTGTATCGATGGTGGATTTACATCAGTTATGATTGATGGTTCTAAATTACCATTTGAAGAAAATGTAGCTTTAACTAAGAAAGTTTGTGAATATGCTCATGCTCATAAACCTTATGTAACTGTTGAAGGTGAATTAGGTAAATTAGCTGGTATCGAAGATGCAGTTAATGTAAGTGATGCAGATGCTCAATTCACTGATCCTAATGAAGTTGAAGAATTCGTAAGAAGAACAGGTGTTGACTCACTTGCAATCGCAATTGGTACTTCACATGGTGCTTATAAGTTTAAACCTGGTCAAAAACCTCAATTACGTTTTGATATCTTACAAAAAGTTTCTGAAAAACTTCCTGGATTCCCAATCGTTTTACATGGTGCTTCATCAGTTATGCAAGAATATGTTAAAATCGTTAACGAACATGGTGGAAAGATGCCAGATGCAATCGGTATTCCTGAAGATATGTTAAGACAAGCAGCAAAGATGGCTGTATGTAAAATTAACATTGACTCAGATTTACGTTTAGCAATGACTGCTTCAATTCGTAAACACTTTGACGAACATCCAGATCATTTTGACCCACGTCAATACTTAACTGATGCTCGTAACAACATTCGTGAAGTTGTAAAACATAAGATTACTGAAGTTTTAGGTAGCGATAATAAAGCCTAAAGATTACTAAATAGTTTGGATTAATACCAAACTATTTTTTCAAAATAAAATATGAAAGGAATATATTTATGAAAGTAGTTGTTATATATGGTAGCCCTCGTAAACGTGGAAGTTCACGATACCTTTGTGAGAAATTTATTGAGGGGTTAAAAGAAAATCAAAATGAAGTTTTTGAATTTGATGCTTGCTTTACACAAGTAGGTTCATGTCTTGCTTGTAATTATTGTCAAAAAAATGATAGATGCGTTCAAAATGATGATATGCAATTGCTTTATCCACACTTGCTTGCTGCTGATGTTATATGTTTTTCATCACCACTATATTATTTTGGATTATCAAGTCAAATAAAGAAAGTTATTGATCGTTTTTATGCTATTAATGATGAATTAATGGGCAAAAAGAAAACTATTTTACTTTTAACATCAGGTGGAGATAAGGACCGTAATGTTGAAGGATGCTTACTGGAATTTAAATTGTTTAATGAATATATGAACTTTACTAATATAGGTAATGTTTATGCGCCTAATATTTCATGTTTAGATGACTTACTTAAAACGGAATACCCTAACAAAGCTTATCAATTAGGTAAGGAAATTAAATAGAATATTTATTTTTTTATTTAAATATGATATGATATATCTATGAAAGTTTATGATTTAGAAAAATTAGGTATTAATAAAATTTCCTTTTATTTGGCCTTAGAAGAATATTTACTATCTAAGGATGTTGAAGCGTTTTTTGTATGGCGCATTGATAAATCGATAATAATTGGTAAACATCAATTATTAGAAGCGGAAGTGAATGTCGATTATGCATTAAGTTTAGGTGCGGAAATATTTAGGCGTCCTAGTGGTGGAGGTGCTATCTTTGCCGATGAAGGATGTTTTATGTATACGTTTATAACTAAACTTCGTAACAAGGATGAAATATATAAAAAGTATTTATCATATATAAAAGATGCTCTTTTAAAACTTGGCTTAAATGTAACTTTATCAGGACGAAATGACTTGCTTTTCAATGATAAAAAGTTTTCTGGCCTTGCTCTATATGAGACTAAGGATGGGGCATGCTTACATGGAACATTCTTATTTGATACAAACCTTGAAAATCTTGTAAAATGTGTAACACCAAGTAATGAAAAATTGATATCTAAAGGTATCAAAAGTGTTAGCAGCAGAGTAATAAATTTGAAAAATTACTTAAAAATCTCTAAAAAAGAGGTCATAAAAGCCTTAGAAGACGAAATTTCACCCTCTAAAATCGTGTTAGGAGAAGACGAAATAAAAAAGGTAAGGCAATTAGAAAATAAATATTTGGATAAATCATGGATTTTCGATAAAAAACCCCCATATACTATTACTTTTAAAAAAAGAGTAACATGTGGAGAATTCTTATTTTTCATAGATATTATAAATGATAAAATTAAAAACATTAAATTGTTCGGTGATTTTTTCTTTGTTAAAGACATTAATAATATTCTTAATGAATTTATTGATAAATGTTATAATTTAGAAACAATTAATAATATTATAAATGCCTATGATGTAAGTGAATATATTATAGGACTTGATAATAATACATTTATAGAAATACTATCAGGAGGCTTAAATGGATAATATAAATAATGAATGTTTTAAAAAAACTCCTCTTTATGATGAACATGTAAAAAGGGGCGGAAAAATTGTTGAATTTGGAGGATATTTACTGCCTGTTGAATATACTTCAATAACTAATGAACATATGATGGTTAGAGAAAATTGTGGTTTGTTCGATGTTTCTCATATGGGAGAAGTATTTGTAACTGGTCCTGATAGTACTAAGTATTTAAATTATTTACTCACTTCAAATGTAGAAAAGCAGACTAATAATCGCATGCAATATGGTATGGCCTTATATGAAGATGGAACAATCGTCGATGACTTAATGATTTATAAATATAATGATGAAAAATATTTAATAGTTGTTAATGCCTCAAATACAGATAAAGATTATGATTGGTTTGTAAAGAATATTAACGATTATAATGTCAAAGTTGAAAATAAATCTGATTCCTTTAGCCAGCTAGCCCTACAAGGACCAAAAGCTTATGAAATTTTAAATAAATTATCAGATTATGATTTTGATAACATGAAGTTTTATGATTTTAAAGATGTTATAATTGATGGTAAAGAATTTATTTGTTCACGTAGTGGATATACTGGTGGCGATGGATTTGAAATATACGGAAAACCATCTGATATAGTTAGTTTATTTATTACTTTGGCATCTTTAAATGTTACTTTATGTGGATTAGGTTGTCGTGACACATTAAGATTTGAAGGATCTTTACCTTTATATGGACATGAAATAAGTGACCAAATCAATCCACTTATGGCTTGTTTAAGTTTTGCATGTGATTTTTCAAAGGATTTTATTGGAAAAGATTCCCTTTTAAAATACAAAGAAAATCCTACGCAAAAACTCGTTGGTTTAGAATTAATTGATAAAGGTATTGCTCGTGCTGGCTATGAAGTATTAAATGAAAATGAAGAAATAATTGGTTCGGTAACAACTGGATATTTGCTTCCTGGTCATGAAAAAGCTTTAGCACTAGCTATGATTAAATATGAATATAGTCAATTAAATACTATAGTTTATATAAGAGTTAGAAAAAAACTACTAAAAGCTTTCGTTAGAGATAGAAAATTTATGGAAAAAATATATAAAAAATAGGAGAATGATATTATGAGTAAAGTTTTAGAAAATTTATTTTATTCAGAAACACACGAGTGGGCAAGAGTTGAAGGTAATATTGCTTATGTAGGTGTTACTGACTATGCCCAAGCAAATCTTGGTAGTGTTGTTTATGTTGAAGCTTTGGAAATTGGCGATGAAGTTGAACAATTTGATGAAGCGGGTGCTATTGAAAGCGTTAAGGCTGCAAGTGATATTATGTCTCCTTTAAGTGGAGTTGTTATTGAAGTTAACGATGATGTTATCGATAATCCTGAATTAATTAATGAAGATCCATATACAAATTGGATATTTAAACTTGAATTATCTGATGCCAGTGAAGTAGATAATTTATTATCTAAAGAAGATTATGAAAAGGAAATTGATGAATAATGTCAAAAACTAATTATAATCAATATAAATATTTCCCTCATACAAATGAGAATATAGAATTGATGCTTGAAAAAATTGGGGTAAATAATATTGATGAGTTGTTTAATGTTATTCCTAAAGAGGTATTAATTGATAGTCTTGACTTAGATAATTCATTATCAGAAATAGAATTACAAAAGAAAGTTAATAAAATAGCGTCTAAAAATAAGTTATTTGAGATATATCGTGGTGGTGGTAGTTATGATGTTTACACACCAAGTATTATTGATTATATAACTTCTAGACAAGAATTCTTAACTTCATATACTCCATATCAAGCAGAAATTAGTCAAGGTACATTACAATACATATTCGAATATCAAAGTATGATTTGTGAACTCACTGGTATGGATTGTGCTAATGCATCAATGTATGATGGAGCATCAAGTTGTGCTGAAGCCATTCTTATGGCTTGTAGCCAAACAAGAAGAAAAAAAGCTTTAGTATCGAAAACTATTAATAAAAATTATTTAGAAGTAATTGAAACATACTTGAAATTTAAAGGTATTGAACTTGAATATGTAAACGAAAAAGATTTAGAAATTGACAATGAAGATTTAGAAAAGAAAATCACTAGTGATGTTGCATGTTTGATTTGTCAATATCCTAATTACTATGGATATTTAGAAAATGTAAAACATATTAATAAATTAAAACAAAATAAATCTTTATTTATTGTTTGCAGTGATATATCAACATTATCATTGATAAATACTCCAAGAGAATTAGGTGCCGATATTGCCTGCGGTGATTGTCAAACATTAGGTGTGCCTCTAGCAAATGGTGGACCTTATATAGGCTATCTTGCATGTATAGAATCATTAGTTAGAAAAATGCCAGGCCGTATTGTGGGAATGACTACCGATAAAGATGGCAAAAGAGGTTATGTACTAACTTTACAAGCTCGAGAACAACACATACGAAGAGAAAAAGCAACTTCAAATATTTGTTCTAATCAAAGTTTGATGGCATTGCATGTAACTATCTATGCGTATTTATTAGGTAAAAAAGGACTAGTTTCAACTCAAAAATTATGCTATCGAAATAGTCATATGCTAATGGATAAATTAATTAGTACGAATAAATTTATGAAAGTTACTGAAAAACCATTTATTAAAGAATTTGTGTTAAAAACAAATTTAGATATTGATAAGTTAAATGAATATTTAGAAGATAAAGGTTATTTAGGCGGCATAAATTTAGGTAAAGGTTTATGTATGTTTTGTGCAACAGAAACAAAATTAGAAGAAGAAATAAATGAATTTGTAAAGATTGTAGGTGACTATAATGAGTGATTTGTCTCTTGATAACTTATTAATATTTGAAAAAAGTGTTCCTGGACGTGTTGGTTATTCTTTGCCTACAGAAAATATTGACATTGATTTAGATGACAAGTATTTTCGTAAAGCAAGTCTTGATATGCCCGAGTTATCTGAACTTGATGTTGTAAGACACTATACTAATCTTTCACTAAAAAATTTTGGTGTTGATCAAGGATTTTATCCATTAGGAAGTTGTACAATGAAATACAATCCTAAAATAAACGAAAAAATTGCTAGTGACTATCGATTTCAAAATATTCATCCTTTGCAAAACGATGAAAGTAAACAAGGTAGTTTAGAAATTGCCTATGAAGTTTGTAAAGATTTATCAAAAATTACTGGTATGGATGATTTTACATTATCTCCTTGTGCTGGAGCTCATGGAGAGCTTACGGGTCTAATGATAATCAAAAACTATTTTCTTGTTAAGGGTGATTTAAAGCGAACTAAAATAATTGTTCCTGAAAGTGCTCATGGCACTAACCCTGCTAGTAGTAGTATGTGTGGCTTTGAAGTTGTAAAAGTTAACTGTTTAGAAGATGGTTGTGTTGATATTGATGAACTTGAAAAATTAGCAACAGATGAAATTGCCGGAATTATGCTTACTAATCCCAATACCTTAGGTATTTTTGAAAAAGATATTTTAAAAATATCGAATATAATTCATAATGTTGGTGGATTACTTTATTATGATGGTGCTAATTTAAATGGTATTCTTGGCTTAGCACGCCCAGGAGATATGGGTTTTGACGTCTGTCACATAAATATCCATAAAACATTTTCTACTCCTCATGGAGGCGGAGGTCCTGGAAGTGGTGCTGTAGGTGTAAAACATTTCTTACAAAGCTATTTACCTGTTCCATTTATTGTTAAGGAAAATGGAAAATACATTCTTACAAAACCAAAACATACAATTGGCAGAGTAAGCACATTTATGGGCAATTTCTCTGTGATTATTAAAGCTTATGGTTATTTAAAATCACTTGGTAATGAAAACATCGCTATGATTGGTAGATTAGCAACTTTAAATGCAAATTATATCAAGGAAAGTCTCAAGGATTACTATTTACTTCCTATAAATAAACATTGTAAACATGAGGTTGTATTTGATGGTTTAATTGATAAAAAAGCAACAACTCTAGATGTTGCCAAGAGATTATTAGATTATGGATTCCATCCATTTACTATTTATTTCCCATTATTATTCCATGAATCATTGATGATTGAACCTACAGAGACAGAATCAAAAGAAACAATTGATAAGTTTATAGATGCTATGATTAAAATAGCTAAAGAAGATGCTGATCTAATCAAATCTAGCCCACATAATACTATAATTAATAGATTAGATGATGTAAAAGCAGTTCGTATGCCTATTTTAAAATATAAGGATATTCATAAATATGAATAAACATTATGATTTGATTATCATAGGTGCTGGACCTGGTGGCTACGAAACAGCCTTATATGCTAAAGAAAATGGTTTATCAGTTGCCCTAATCGAAGAAAATAAATTAGGTGGAACATGCTTAAACTGTGGCTGTATTCCCACAAAAACTTATTATACTGCTGCTAAGTATATTCATGATATAAAAAAAATGGCCTCATTTGGTTTTGAAACAAATTATTCTTTTGCTTTTGATAAAATAAAAGAAAAAAAGGAAAATGTTGTTTTAGAATTAGGTAAAGGTATAGAATACTTAATCAATAATTCTAAAGTTGATTTATATAATGGTAAAGGTATTATTACTGATAAATTAGACGGAATTATTAAAATTAAAGTAAATGATGATATTTTATTTTGTGATCATTGTATTATAGCCACTGGATCAGAACCAGTTAAAGGTATAATTCCTAATGGAGATTTGGCAATAACTTCTGAAGATTTGTTAAGACTTAACAAACTACCTAAATCATTAACGATTATAGGTGGTGGAGTTATTGGAATTGAAATGGCAACTATCTTTGCAAGCTTAGGAACAAAAGTAGAAGTCATAGAAATGATGGACAATATTTTACCAATGCTAGATAGTGATATAGCAAAGAGAATACAACTCTCACTTTCTAAAATTGGCATTAAATTTCACGTTAAATCGATTGTAAATAAAATTATAGATAAAAACTCAGTCGAAGTAATTGAAAAGGGAAATCCTCAAATAATCACTTCGGAATATATCCTTCTTTCTGTTGGTAGGAAGGCTAGAGTTGATGTCTTTGAAAATTTGAATATTGAAACCAACAAAAAAGGCTTTAAAATAAACGACTATTTCGAAACTTCAGTTTCTAATATTTATGCTATTGGTGATTGTAATGGAAAGAACATGCTTGCCCACTATGCAACATATTCTGGATATAAAGTAGTTAACAAGATTTTAAATAAAAATGATAATATTAACTTATCTCTAACTCCTTCAGCTGTTTTTACCTTTCCAGAGATCGCTTCAATTGGTTTAACGGAAAAACAAGCTAAAGAAAATAATATTGTGTATACAGTAAAAAAACTATCTTTTAGACAAAACGGTAAAGCTTTAGCTATGGATGAAAAAGATGGTTTCCTTAAAGCCATTATTTCTGATGATGAAATTATAGGAATGTGCATATGTGGCCCAGAGGCAGCTGATTTAATTCATGAAATAAGTATATTATTAAATGAGCATATTAAGATTTCTAGATTTAAAGATTATATATTTGCTCATCCAACATTAAGTGAAATATTAAAATTAATTTAATAATAATTAATTAAAAAAACCTCTATGTGCTATTAATATAGAGGTTTTTATAAGTTTTTACTGTTTTAAATAACCTTATTTCATTCTTTTTATTTTTTTACTTCCAAAATTATAAAAAATATGGTAAAATAGATAAAAGAAAAGGGTATATATATGCAAAGATATTTTATTGACAACAAATATATAAATACAGAAAATAAAACAGCTTTTATTGAAGGTAAGGATTATCATCATATAAGAGATGTTATGAGAATGAAAATAGGAGATAATATCATTCTCCAAACAAATGATTCAAAAGAATATTTATGTGAGATAATTGATCTTTCTAAAGTTGTTAATTTAACAATCATCGAAGAAAAAGACAATCTAAATGAACTTAACTGCCATGTAACAATTGCTCAAGGACTTGTTAGACGTGAAAAGACTGAAGAAGTAGTGCGCAGGATTGTAGAGCTTGGTGCTAGCAGGTATGTTAATGTTAAACTAGAAAGATGTAATGTCCAATTAAAATCTAAAGATGACTATAAAACATCCCGTTTAGAAACAATTGTGAAAGAAGCCAGTGAGCAATCTGAAAGAGGTAAACTTTTAGAACTTGATGGTTATATATCATTTAAAGAGTTCCTAAATTATTCAAAAAAATATGATTTCAAGTTTGTTGCTTATGAAAATGAGGGACGTACTAATTCTCATAATATAAATGATTATTTATGTAATTTCCCTCAAAAAAATATTTTATTTCTAGTTGGACCTGAAGGTGGTTTTTCTCCAAATGAAATAGAAATGCTAGAAGCAAATGGATTTATATGCATTGGCTTAGGTAAAAGAATATTACGTACAGAAACTGCTCCTTTAATGATAATGAGCATCGTTTCCGCATATGTTGATTATAAGGGTGAAAAAAATGAAGATTAATTATGTATCACTAGGATGTAAAGTAAACACTTATGAAACTGTTGCCGTTGTTAATATGTTTGTTAAGAACGGATTTGAAGTTGTTTCTCTAGATGAAAAAAGTGATGTTACAATTATAAATACTTGTACGGTTACACAAACAAGTGACTCGAAAAGTCGTAAAACTATTAGGCAAATTGCCCGTCAAAATCCTAACTCAATAATTTGTGTTATGGGCTGCTATGCCCAATTAAATAGTGAGGAAGCTTCGAAAATTGATGGTGTTAGTATTGTCGTTGGCAGTTCTAATAGAAAATTGATTTATGAACTTGTAATGGAAAAAATTAATGGTTACACAAGTGGAACAATCAATAAATGTGAAGACTACAATGAAATAACTGAATATGAAGATTTAACTTTGGATCATTATGATACTAAAACAAGAGGTTTTGTGAAAATACAAGATGGTTGCGAGAACTTTTGCAGTTATTGCACAATTCCATATTCACGCGGTAAATTTAGAAGTAGACCTAAAGATAGTGTAATAAAAGAAATAAACCATTTGACTGAATTAGGTATGAAAGAAATTGTTCTAACAGGAATTAATACAGGTGCATATGGAATGGACTTTGATGACTATAACTTCCCAAATTTATTGCAAGACATAATTAAAAACGTCAAAAATGTGGGCAGAATCAGAATTTCTTCTATTGAAGTTACTGAAGTTACTGATGAATTAATCGCAGTTATGAAAGATAATCCTCAACATTTTTGTAATCACCTTCATATACCGTTACAAGGTGGAAGCGATGAAATACTAAAAAAAATGAATCGTAAATATGATACAAAATATTACGAAGAAAAAATAAGACACGTAAAAGAACTTTTACCTGGTGTTAATATAACTGCCGATTTATTAGTTGGTTTTAATGGCGAAACAGATGAACTCTTTAGAAAAGCATATGAATTTGTAAATAAAGTTGAATTTGGGGAAACTCATATCTTTCCATATTCACTAAGAAGTAAAACTAAAGCTTATCAAGATAGTAAATTAATTCATTTTGCTGACAGAGTTGACGGAATAACTATGAAAAAAAGAGTAAAAGAACTTTTAGATTTAAACAAAATAAATGCACTAAAATATCGAAACAAATTTTTAGGACAAACAGTTGATATAATTGTTGAGGAGATAATTGATGGAAAGTGTGTTGGTCATTCATCAAACTATTTGTTAGTTTCGTTCCCATCAATTAATAATAAACCTAATGATTTAGTTAAAGTAAAGATTACCAAAATAGGTTATCCAATGTGCGAAGGAGTTATAGATGTCATTCAATAAATATAATTTTAAAGATTACATAAAACAAGGCTTAGATGGTATAGGTTTTGAAAATCCAACAGAAATACAAGAGAGAATAATTCCCCTTGTATTAGGTGGAAATAATGTTATTGGTAAAAGTCAAACAGGAACAGGCAAAACTCATAGCTTTATATTACCAATTCTTCAAAAACTTGACGAAAAATTAGCTGAAGTTCAAGCAACAATAATCGTTCCAACACGAGAACTTGCTAGTCAAATATATAATGACTTTAATAATATCATAAAATATTCACCTGAAAAAATCGATATTAGAATGTATGTTGGTGGTACAAATCGTCAAAGTGAGATGGAAAGACTTAAAAAAAGTCAACCACAAATTGTTATTGGAACCATTGGGAAAATTAAAGACTTAGCTAGTGATAACAATTTACTTAAAATTTATACTTCAAAGATTGTAGTTATTGATGAAGCAGATATGGCTTTAGATTTAAATGAATTAGAAGATTTAGATTATGTCTTTTCATTATTTAAAGATGCACAGTATTTATCTTTTTCAGCAACACTAAATAAAGAACTAGTTAATTTCATCAACAAATATATTTCTGTCAATGAATTTGTTGATTTAGTTGGTACAAATGTTCTAAAGGAGTCTATTGAGCATGTTTTTATACCAACTAAAAATAAGGACAAGGATGAAGTTTTATTAGAATTGCTAGAAATAATAAAGCCATATTTAGTTCTTATCTTTGCTAATACAGTTGAAAAAGTAGATGAAATTGCTAATATGCTTTCAGAAAAAGGATATAAAGTTGGCAAAATAACAGGTAACTTAGAGCCAAGAGAACGAAGACAAGTTATTAAGAGGATAAAAGATGGTATATATCAATACGTAGTTTGCTCTGATATTGCCAGTCGTGGAATGGATATTACTGGTGTAAGTCATATCGTAAATTATGAACTTCCTAAGGATTATGAATATTACATTCACAGAATTGGTCGTACAGCAAGGTTTGAAAGTACTGGAATGGCTATTTCTTTCTATGATTACGAGGATGCTAGTTATTTAAATAAACTTTCTAATAAAAATATTACTTATAAGTTTATGATGATAAAAGATGGCGAACTTGTTATTACACAAAATCGTAATGCTAGTTTCAAGCAAATGAAAACTAGTGATATTGCTATACACAAAAAATATCCACTTGGTAAAAAAGTTAAACCTGGATATCGTAAAAAAAGAAATGAAGCCATAAAAAAAGAAATAAGCAAAATAAAACGAAAAAAAATTGATAGTATGTATAAAAGATTATCAAATAAAAATGATTTATAAAAAAAGGAGAGAAAAAAGTGGCAAGAATTAATGAAAAGATTTTGTTAGGATGTCATGTTTCAAATAGTGGTAGTGAAATGCTTTTAGGAAGCGTTAAAGAAGCCTTAAAATACAAAGCTAATTGTTTTATGGTTTACTTGGGTCCACCACAAAATACTAATCGTAAAGAAGCAAGTTTACTTCACATTGAAGAAATGAAAGAAGAACTTGAAAAAAATAATATTAATATTGAGAATGTAATAATTCATGCTCCATATATTTTAAATTTAGCTCAAAGTAATGAAGATAAAAGAAGTTTTGCAATAAGATTCCTTTCAAGCGAAATGAAAACAATGGCTGCAGTTGGTGCTAAATATATCGTTGTTCACCCTGGAGCGCATATGCATCTAGGTGAAGAAGTTGGACTTGAATTGATTGCTGATTCTTTAAGACAAGTTTTAGAGAACACTAACTTTGATAACACATATATAGCCTTAGAAACAATGAGTGGTAAAGGAACTGAATGTGGAAAAAACTTTGAAGAAATTCACAAAATTATTGAATTATTAGACAATAACAATAGAATAGTTTGTTGTTTGGATACATGTCACATCAATGATGCAGGTTATGATATTGTAAAAAATTATGAAGATGTAATCGAAAAATTTGATCAAATTATTGGATTAGATCGTTTGAAAATTATTCACTTAAATGACTCAAAAAATCCATGTGGGAGCCATAAGGATCGCCATGAAAACATTGGCCTTGGATGTATAGGTTTTAAAACCTTAATGAAATTTGTAACTGATGAAAGATTTATAAATATTCCTAAAATTCTTGAAACTCCTTATGTTAAGGTAGATGGTGAAGAATATCCTCCATACATGCATGAAATAGAAATGATTAGAAATAAAAAGTTCGATAAAGAACTTATTAATAACATTGTATCTTATTATAAAAATAATTAGTCATGCAATTGTATGACTTTTTAGATATTTTATAAATTTTACCAATAAAAATTTAAGTTAATTTGTTTATTAATAAAGGATGAGATATGAATAAAATAGATACAGAACAAATGAACAATATAATTAGACAGCTAAAAAGTGGTAACATGGATCTCTTTGATGATTTTTATGAACTAACTAAGAAACAAGTATATGTAGCTATCATAAATATTATTAAGAATAAAACAATATGTGAAGACATTATGCAAGATACATATTTAAAATTCTTAAATAACATACATAAATATAAAGATAAAACAAATGTTATTGCTTTTATCGTTACAATAGCTAGAAATCTTGCAATTAACGAATATAATAAAAACAAAAGAGAAGTACATTATGACTTATCGTTATACGAAGAGGAAATAGTTTCAAAAACTGAAGAAACACCTTTACTAGACTTAGTTTACGAAACTTTATCAGGAATTGAACTTGAAGTTTTTATTCTCCATGTTATTGATGATTTAAAACACCGAGAAATTGCTAAAATAATGAAAAAACCACTAGGAACAATTACATGGATTTATAATAAAGCACTTAAAAAAATGAAAGAAAAGGTTGGTGAAAATAATGAGTAAATATGAAAAATTTATTAGTGACTTAAATAATGAAATTGATAATCTTGATATTATTGATGTAAAAGATAAAGTTAAAAGCAAATATGTTTATTCTAAAGTTAAAAATAAATCTTTTTCCCTATTTGCAAAACCATTAACACTGGCAGCTTTTTCAATAATACTTTTTTTGGTTAGTTTTGTGTTTATTAAAATATCAATTGACCCAGCCCATGAACCTAAAAAACCTATAATAGCAAGTTCTATAGAAGATGCCTATGCCTTTGAAATGATGACTGCTGCTAATTATCTATATACTGATGCCACTACTAATTTAAGGAGAAGACAAAGAAATAAAGATTTAAATAATATTTGTGATAAAATAAATAGATTTTATCTTACAATTAACCAATTATTACGTAAAGAAAAAATAGAATATAAGATAACTAATAGTGATAATGATATGTATGAAAATAAAATGGTTATTAACTCGTTCTTTAATGACAATTTTGATTTATATTATACTATATATTTCAATAAATCTTTTATAGAAAAAGATGACGATGAAGAAATATATAATTTAAATGGAATAATTATCATTAATAATATTAATTATGAAATTATTGGTGAAACAGTTGTTGAAGAAGATGAAGTTGAAACAAAGATAAAAGTACTTATCAATGAAACTGAATATTTTATTATCGAACAAGAAAAAGAAGATGATGAAGAAGAATTTGTGTATAAGACATATGTTAATAATAAATTAACTAAAGAGGTTGTAATTTCATATGAAATAGAGAATAAAGATATTGAAATAAAATTGGAGTTAAATACATCTTCTAGAAATGAAGAAATTAAAGCCAAATATAAAAATAATGAATTAATTCTAAAGGTTGAGTTTAATGATTACGAAGGAAAAATAAAAGTAATTGATAGTATTGATTCTATTAGTTATTATTTTATTAATGAAAAAGTTACAATAAATAAAAAAATAATAAAAAACTAAATATTTACCAATAAAAACAAATAATTATTTGTTTATTAAGTGAATGGAGGTTTTACTTATGAAAAAAACATTATTTACACTAATACTTATCTTTACTCTTTTAATCACAGTTTCCTGTGCAAACTCTGAGAAGGCAAATGAAAATTCAAACAATTTCTTTGATAATGAAACAAACATTATGTCTTATCAAACTTTATCTTCAATAAAATTATTAGAATTAAATGAAAACAATATTACAAAAAGACGATTACCAAATAATAATGATGTTACTGAAAAAAATGATATTGAAAAATATATTCAAATGATGGCGGAACTTTTAAATGGTAATCATGGATTTAAAATTGCACCAAAGACATCTGATAAGGAAAATTATACTAATTTCATTGAAATTAAAACAAGTAATTTTTATAACGAAGAAATTGTATATTCACTATATTATAATGAAGAAATATACTCAGAAGAAGTTGATGAGGATAAAATTGAAATTGTAAAAATTATCAAAGGTATTGCTATTTCTAACGGAAAGGAATTTACATTAGAAGGAAAAATAACCGAAGAAAAAGAAAACGATGAAGTTGAAACTGAATCAGTTTACAAAATAATTGAGGATAAAGATAACTATGTAATTGTTAGTTTAGAAAAGGAAGATGAAGATAATGAAATAGAACATGATTATAAATACGTTGTTGTTAAGAACGGAAAAAAAGTGAATGAGTTAAAATTTGAATTTGAACAAGAAAAAGAAGAAATATCGATAAAACTTACAGAAACTAATAACAACGAAAAAAAATCATATAAATTTAAATGCATTGAAGAAAATAATATTAAATATATTAAAATAGAAGTTAGAGAAGGAACGAGTAAAAAAATAATAAAAGTAAGAATGATATATGATACTGAAAAGAATAAATATTCTTATGATTATAAATATGTTAAAGAGAAGTAGTTAATTATATAGAAAAAAGGCTGTTACTATTGAACAAGCCTATTTTCTTTTTTTAATTATTTCAAGATATTTTTTTCCATTTTCATCAGATAGTATTTGATTTTCGTTTTCAAAGATTATGTTTCCGTCAACTAATTTATATTCATAACCTTTAATTAGAAAATATATTTCTGCTTTCAAATTAGGAATTATTTCTTCGTAAGATAATTTAGTAACTATCTTTCCTTTTTTAAATAAAACAGCACAGTTTTTTCCTCCTGCTATTCCCAAGTCTGCATCTTTTGCTTCTCCTGGTCCATTTACAACACATCCCATGACAGCAACTTTAATGTATTTATTAAATGAATTTAAAAATTCATTTATTTCATTAGCTATTGGAAACATATTATACTGGCATCGACCACATGTTGGACAGGAAATTAATATAGGTTTTTCATATAAACCTATTGATGAAAGTATTTCTTTAGCAGCTTTTACTTCTAAAAGAGGGCTTTCAGTTAAAGAAACTCTAATTGTATCTCCAATACCTTTCAGAAGAAGTGAACCTAAGGCAATGCTCGATTTTACAACTCCTTGATATTCTAACCCGGCCTCAGTTACTCCTAGGTGGAGAGGATAATTATAAGCTTTAGAAAGCATTTCATAAGCTTCAATTGTTTTGATCACACTTGATGATTTGACAGAAACAACTATGTTGTGAAAGTCTAAATTTTCAAGAATCTCAATGTTTTCTTTAGCACTTTCAAATAATGCTCTTGAGGAATTACCATACTTTTCATAGATATTTTTACTTATTGAGCCACTATTAACACCAATTCTAATAGGAATATTTTTTTCTTTGCACTTTTGCACAATAAGTTTTATGTGCTCAATATTAGAAATATTTCCTGGATTAATTCTTAATTTACTTATGCCATTTGCAATTGCCTTTAAAGCTAGTTTATAGTCATAATGTATATCGGCAACAATTGGGCCAGCACAAGAAGAAGTGATTTCTTTTAAAGCCTCTGCATCATCATCGTCTAATACCGCAACTCTAACAATGTCACAGCCTTTAGAAAAAAGCTCATTTATTTGAGCTATTGTATTTTTTGTATCGCTTGTTTTTGTATTGGTCATGCTTTGGATAGCTATTTTATTTGTACCACCTATTTTAATGTTTCCAATACAAATTTCTTTGGTTTTAGTTAAACTATTTAATCTATTTTTCATTTATTTTGTAGAAGCAACTTTTTCGGTAGTTACTTTTTTCCTTTTTTTCTTTTTTCTTTGAGGACTACGAATGTGTTGTTCTCTTAAAATATTGTAAATAGTACTACGTGATAAGTTATATCCTCGATCATTCATTTCTTTAGCAAAGTCTGTAAAATTTGTTTTACGGAATTCAACACGATAGATATGAGCAATTTCTTTTCGTAAATCTTCAGAATAAGTATTTACAGGTTTATGATATCTATTTTTATGAATTACGCCTTCTTCACCTTCATTTAATACTTGTCTCTTTAAGTTACGTACTTGTCTTGTGGTTATTTTAAGAAGTTTTGCTGCTTTGGTACCATTTATTTCACCGTTAATTAAACGAGTAATAACACGAAGTTTCTTTTTTTCAAGTCTTTTAAGTTTTAATTTTTTGCTTTCGACAATGGCTTCAGTGTCTTCAACTTCAAGTACTGGTTGATTATTTGTTTCCATATTTTGTCTCCTTAAAAATTATTTCATATAATTTTTTCCTATATATTATACTCGAAATCAAGAAAAAAATCAAGACCTAATTTATTCTTATTGCTTACATATATTTTTCAAAAATTTTAATAATAATTAAAAAACCAAAAATTAATATCGAAATATCTTGATTTTTTGTAAATGATGATGTATAATATATAGGTATTATTTCAGGAGGAATAGTTATGCGCTTAACATTTTTAATGAGATGTACTGTTTGTAATTCTGAAAATTATTTAACACAAAAAAATAAGAAGAATGATCCAGACAGACTTGAAATGATGAAGTTCTGTCCTAAATGTAGAAAACAAACATTACATAAAGAGAAAACAAAAAAATAGGTCTATTTTAAAGATCTTAAAAAAAAGTGCCGTTAGGTTCTTTTTTTTACTTTTTTTGACAGACATTTGTATTATACTTATAGGTATCAATTCTTAAAGGAGGTAACGAGTTTATTACTTACTCGTATGATTGTATGCCTAAGGAAAAGAAAAAAGCATTTGATGAAAAACAAGAAAGAAGTACAATGTTTTATTATGAAATAATTGGCTCTGTTATAATAATATTATCAATTACTACTTTAGGAAAACTTGGTAAAGTTGGAAAAGTATTAACAACACTATTAAAAGTAACTTTTGGAGATTGGTATTTTATTGCTCTTTTGTTTCTACTTTTTTTAGGAATTTATAATCTTTTCTTACATACACGATTTAATTTCAAAGATAATAGATTTGTTGGCTTTATCTTTTTAAGTTTAACTATTATGCTATTTTCTCATTTTTCCATACATAAATATGTATTAGAAAGTGATAGTTCATATTTAGGAACCACTTTTGATTATTATAAAAACTTTATTAATGTTGGCTATGCAAGCTCATTAGGAGGAGGATTAATCGGAGCCATAATATTCTATATAATATATTATCTATTAGGTAAAATAGGAGTTATTTTATTAGGCTTAGTTCTCTTAATATTAAGTGTTTCTTTGATTTTTAATACTCCTTTTCTTGATATTGGAAAATGGATGGGTTCAAAAATATTAGGAATATTTCGAAAATTTAAGTCTTTTCGCTCGTTTTTCAGATATGAAGTTGGAAAAGATATGCAAGAAAAACGTAAAGAATACGTTAAACTATCGCTTGGTACTTTTAAATCATTTGATGATGATAATATAGTAAATGCACAAGAAGAAGATGCTAGTTTTATTTTAAATTCTATAAAGAGTTATTTTGATGAAAAAAATATAATTTATTCTGAATCACCATATATTATTTCATATTATGTTTCCACGTTTTATTTTGAATTAAAAACAGAAATAAGCCATTTAACAATAACTAATATATTTTATGATTTAAAAAAATTGATTAAATCGGAAAGTTTCTTTAGCTTTGAAAGTAATTATTTAATTATTCAGGTAAGCAATTATAAAAAAAGAACCTTATCGGTTCGAAAAATATTGATTTCTTCAAAGACCAACCAAAATTATATCTTTCCTTATGGAATTGATTATCAAAATAATCTTATAACTCTTGATATAAATCAAACTAATAATTTACTTTTAGTTGGCGAATCTACGGCTGAGATATTAAACTATTTAAAGTATTATTGTTCTTTAATATTTTATAAATACAAATCATGTGACACAGAAGTATATTTATACGATCGCTTTGATGATTTAAGTATTTTTCATAATGTAATGACTGTTGAAGGAGATATTTACGCTTTTCTAGACTTTCTAATGAAAAAAATAGATGAATGGAATGAATCGTTATCTTTAAATGGTTTATTTGATTATAAAACATATTTAAATAAAAGTGAAACTTCATATTTAAAATATAAAGTAACAAAAAAGTTTGTTATTATAAATGTTATTGATGAAAATGTTGATTTAAAATACATTGAAGATGCTTTTCTTTATATAACTCAATTATCTAAAAAACTTGGAATTACTTTTATTTACTCTTTAAATAATTCTAAATTTATAAATAATACTATTAATTCAATGTTTGAAAACAAAATGGTTTTTAAAATAAATAGAGAATTAAGTGATACGTTTACGAGTCGAGATGATGTTTATAAAAATGCTTTATATTTAGAAGGAAGTGGAGATGCTTTCTTTATACAAAAAAAATCAGTTAAACGTATAACTACACCATTACTGTCATCAAGTGACTTAGAACAAGTAAATAATGCTTTAAACAAAAATAATAATTAAAAAGGCCTATTTTCGGCCTTTATATTTTTTTCTTGCTTCATTAATAGCATCATAACGCTCTTTTAAAGCTTCTTCATATTTACTTGTTGTTTTAGGAACATAATAAACAGCATCTTTGAGTTTATCAGGAAGATATTGCTGGTATACCCATCCACCAGGATAGTCGTGTGGATACAAGTATTTCCCATTTCCTTCTTCGAACGAATAAACATTTTTCAGATGTGGTGGTAATGTTCCTGTATCTTTTGTTTCGATGTCTTCCATGGCTTTTGTGATAGCTAAGTAACTAGAGTTAGATTTTGGGGAAAGTGCCATCTCAACAACTATGCTAGCAAGTGGAAGTTTTGCTTCAGGCATGCCTAGTTCTAAAGCTGTTTCACATGCTGCTCTAACTTTGGGTCCTATACTTGGGTTAGCTAGAGAAATATCTTCATATGCTATACAATATAGTCTTCTAGTTAGAGGAAGTAAATCATCGACATATAAAAGTTTTCCTAGATAGTGTAGACTTGCATTAACATCACTGCCTCTAATAGATTTGTGTAATCCACTAAGGGTATTGTAATATCCATCACCATTTTTATCAAATTCTAAACTTGGTTTTAAAATAGTTTCTTTTGCCATTTCAAAATCCACTAGTTTATCTCCAAAAGCAAAGTATAGATTTTCAATCATATTTAATAGACTTCGTCCTTCACCACTAGCAATCTCAATAAGATATTTCTTAGCCTTATCATCAAGATTAAAGTTTTTACTTTCTTCATTTATAAAGGAAATAGCCTTATTTGTGAGTTCTAATAAATCATTTTCATTTAAAGGAAATAGTTTATAAATATTACAGCGTGATCTAATAGCAGGATTAACAGCTCTATAAGGGTTTATTGTTGTCATTCCAATTAAAGTGATTTGACCGCTCTCCACAAAAGGAAGAAGATAATCCTGAATATCTTTTTTCATTCGATGAATTTCATCGATAATTAAAATATTATTATTATCTTTTTCAATTAATCTTTTAAGTTTTTCTTTATTATCAGATGAAGCGTTAAAAGTATCATATTTTACGTTTAAGGTGTTAACAATAGCTTTGGCGATTGTTGTTTTCCCAATACCTGGGTCACCATAAAAGATTAAAGAAGTTATTTTATTTGAGTTTAGAAGTCTTCTAATAGCTCCATTTGGGCCAACTAAGTGTTTTTGCCCAACAATTCCATCAATTGTTTTCGGTCTTAATGCATATGCTAAAGGTTCCATTATTTATCACCTTATAAATTATACCCGAAAAATGGAAATTAGTAAATATTAATTATTTTCTTTTTTACGTAAATTTACTCCAATAATTCCCCCAACAGTTGCTAAGACCAAATATGCTACTATTTTAATTAAATTAAAATAAGTAAATGATTTATTAATAATGAAATTTGTTAATAAAATAATAAACATTACAAATACACCAGATAATAAACCTTCAAGTAAACCATTATTTTTTATTACTAAACCTTTAAGAAGTCCTAATATAAAAAATAGAACACCACCTATTATATATGAATAAATGTATAATGTTTTCTCATTATTTGATGCTTTATTTTTATAAAGCAATAATGCATAAAATCCTAAAGACAAGCAAACAATAAATATAAATATTAAATAACAAATCAATTTTTTTAAAGTCAAGCTTTTAAGTTTCATTATATCACCACTTAAATATATGACTAAAATAAAAAAATAGAACATATGGAGGAAAGAATGTTTGCTTTAGTTTGGAAAACTGCTTTTATATATTTTCTTATATTACTGACATTAAGATTTATGGGAAAAAGAGAGGTTGGGCAACTTGGTTTATTTGATTTTGTTGTTTTATTGTTAATTGCTGATGTCAGTGCAATAACATTAGATGATGAAAAAAGTATTTATACATGTCTTATACCAGTTATCATTCTTTCACTTATTCAAAAAATATTAGCTGTTATTTCATTGCATGTTCCTTTTGTAAGAAATATTGTTGATGGTAAAGAATCTGTTATTATGTACGAGGGTAAATTAAACATTAAAGAAATGAAAAAACAGAATTATAACGTTGATGATTTATTATCACAATTAAGACTTAAGAATGTGAAAAGTTTATCTCAAGTAGAATATTTAATTCTAGAAAATAGTGGAGATATTAGCGTTTTTTTATATGAGGAAAATGAGAAAAAACCTTTATCTTATTCTAAGGGAAAAAGAGGTGGTACAGGTTCATCAAGCGTTAGTACAACTGTACATACAATTACTAAAGATATTTCTATTTTTCCACTAGTTATTTCGGGAAAAATAATTGAAGAAAATTTAAAATTACAGAATATAAAAAAACCTTGGCTTCTTGAGGAAATAAAAAGGCAAGGTTTTGATCTTAAAAATGTTTATTATGCTAACATGGAGAATAATAATTTATTTATTGTCAGAACATGTAGTTTTTAAAGGGATATCTTTTAAAATAAATAATTTTACTAATACAATATATATAAGAGAAAAAACAAGGGAACTAATGATAAAATTTAGTTTTAAATATTTTAAAATATACATAATGTAAAAATTAATTCCAAAGAAAAGAATCATTTTTATAAGTTCTGTTAATTGTATTTTTATTTTGAGTAATTTTTTGGTGTAAATATAGTATATGAGTGTATGAATAATATTAATAATTATTACTGAATAAAATAATGATTTATAACCTATTTCTTTTATAAATGTTAAACTAAGAATTAGAAGTAGTTTTATAGCACAACAACAAATTGAAATTATCAATATGTTTTTTTGTTTTCCATGTGCTTGAAGTACACTTAAAAGAACTGGGTTTATATAAAATAAAACAAATATTAAGGAATAGTTTCTTACAAAATAACTTCCACTAGTGCTTTTATATAAGAAATACATATATTTATCACCATAAAAATATAATATTATTCCTAAAAGAATACCAGGTATTAGCGAAAATCTAAGGGCATTTTCTGTTAGTACTTTTGAGTTATTATTATAATTATTTTTAGAAATAGTTGGTATAATTACTGTAGCAATACAAGAAGAAGTAAAAATGAACATTGTAAGAAGAGGTAAAGCGTAGGCATTTACTTCACTATAATGATACATAATTTCATTTTGAGAGATATTTATTTTTCCAAGAACATAAGTGTAGATAATTGGTTCTAAGAAAAATGATAAATTTATAACAAGGTGAGATAAAGTTTCTGAAAATGATAAGGTAAATATCTTTTTTTCTAAATTCTTTAGAGAATTGATATTATTACATGTTTTGTTTAATACTTTTTTTACTTTGAAAATATTATATAGCAATGAACATATTTCCCCAATTGTCATCGAAAAAACTGATATTGACACACTTACAATTAAACCTTTTTTTGAAAAAATAAGAAGAAGTAAAGTTGAAAAAATCATTCTGCCGATTTGTTCGATTAAGGCACTATTTGATGATGTTTTTATATTATCTAAACCATTATAAAAGCCACGATATACACCATTAAGCATTGAAAATGGTATCATAGTTAGTGATATTAATAAAGGATAATAACAATCACTTTGTTTTAAAAGATACAAAACAATAAATTTAAATAATAATATAAAAACAATTGATGTAAGTATTGTAGCGTACAATCCTAAGTATATTCCTACTTTTAATATTTGTTTACGTGTATATTCGTTTGTTTTTTCATTTTCAGCAGTTATTTTTGATAGCGTTATATTTAAGGAAAAACCAGAAATAGAACAAAGGAGCATTATTGTTGGTAGTGTTAATACATATAAAGATATTCCGTCTTGACCTAATAATCTAGTAATTACAATCCTATTTAGAAGAGATAAGGCTTTTATTATTAAACTTGAGGAAATAAGAATTAATGTATTTTTAATTAAAAAGTTGGTTTTATATTTTTTTATCATATACATCACATTTAATATTATGAAAAAAGAAAATAATTATTAATAAAATATTATTAAGGAAATTTTAAAAATGTATTGAAAGATTCTTAATAATTTGATATAATAGGTAAGTAAAAGAGGTGTGAAAATGGATTACAAAAAATACATTGCAACTGTGAAAGATTTCCCTACTAAAGGAATTATGTTTAGAGATACTACTCCATTAATGGCTAATGGTGAAGCTTTTAGATGTGCTTGTGAAGAATTAGAAGAATTTGCTAAAGAGTGTGGAGCTACATTAATTGCTGGTCCTGAAGCAAGAGGATTTATTTTTGGTTGTCCAATTGCCAAAGATTTAGGAGTTGGATACGTTCCCATTAGAAAACCTAATAAATTACCAAGAGAAACAGTAGATGTATCTTATTCTTTAGAATATGGAACTAATACACTATGTATTCACAAAGATGCTGTAAAAAAGGGTGATAAGGTTTTTATAGTTGATGATTTACTAGCAACTGGTGGAACTGTAAAAGCTGCTATAGATTTAGTTGAGAAACTAGGAGGCGAAGTAGTAGGTCTCGGATTCTTAATTGAACTTGTTGATTTAAAAGGAAGAAAACTATTAGAAGGATATAAAATTAAAGTTTTAATGGAATATTAATAAATGTTTATAATTCTGTATGATTTATTCATGCAGTTTTATTTTGAGGTGATTATAAATGAAAAATAAATCTATTGATATGCTTAATTCATCATTATGGAAAACAATATTTATATTTTCTTTACCGCTTATTTTTTCTAATCTTCTTCAAGTTTTGTTTAATATGTCAGATATTGTTGTTGTTGGGAAATTCGGAGGTAAAAATTCGTTAGGAGCTGTAGGTTCAACAACGATACTAGTTTCTCTTTTTACTGGTCTTTTGATTGGAATGGGTTCAGCAGTTAACGCAATTACTGCCAAAAGAATAGGTGCTTCTGATGAAGTTGGAGTTAAAAAATTTATCCATAGTTCATTAATCATTGTCTTTTCCTTTGGATTATTATTATTAGTTCTTGGATTTTTATCAGGAAATGCGCTTTTGAGATTATTAAAAACAAAAGATACATTTATTGATAGTGCTACAATGTATTTACAAATATATATGTTAGGAATGCCCGCTTTAGCAATTTATAACTATGGTCAAGGAATTCTTTCGGCAGAAGGAAAAACTATTAAACCACTTATTTATTTGGCTATAGCAGGAGTTGTTAATATTATATTAAATCTAATATTAGTTATCGTTTTTAAATTAGATGTAATAGGTGTAGCTATTGCCAGTGTTGTTTCACAATACTTATCAATGATATTAATTTTAATTTCTTTGTTTAGAAGCAAGGATGTTTGCAAATTAGAAATTAAATGTTTAAAAACTGATCGTACTTGTATAAAGGAATTATTAATTCTTGGATTAGCAGGTGGAATTCAGAACTCTTTATTTGCAATTTCAAATTTATTTATTCAATCTGCAGTTAATTCGTTTGATGATGCGACTGTTTCAGGTAACTCTGCAGCTCAAAATTTTGATTCATTAGTATATGATATTCTAGCAGCCTTTTATATTGCTTGTTCAACTTTTGTCGGACAAAATTATGGCGCTGGAAAGAAGCAAAGAATAAAAGATGCATTTTTAATAACCGTAGTTTATTCTTTTGGAATTGGTTTATTTATTGGATTAATTCTATTTATTTTTGGCGATAAATGCATTCGCATATTTACTGACGACCCAGATTTAATTACAGCTGGACTCCCAAGACTTAAAATAATGGGCTTATCATATGCGATTTCAGTCTTTATGGATGTTCCTATTGCGGCATCAAGAGGCTTAGGAAAAGCTTTTTGGCCAATGGCTTTTGAAATATTAGGTGTATGTGTTCTACGAATTGTGTGGGTTTATACAGTATTTGCTCACTTTCATACAATAGCTTCTTTATACTTATTATATTCAGCATCGTGGATTGTTACAGGTATTTTAGAAACAGTTTATTTTATTAAAACATACAAGAAAGTGCAATATAATCATGCAAATGGTGCTAATTAGTATCAAATGCATGATTTATTTTGAAAACAATTGAATTAATTTTCAAAAAGGAATATATATGAAAATGCACTTGGAGATTAACTAAGAAAAATGAATTACGATTTTGTTGGAAAATGCATGTTCTTTATTCAAAAATATGTGAAGAAGAAATATAGAAAAATATCTTTTCAGTTTGAACCTAGAAAACTGAAGCAGTATTGACTAAAGTTCAATTGCAATATGTTAACTTCCTTAGTGATAAACAAATTGTAAAAGCAATTAATGATTGGAAACAATAAATATGAAATATGGATTTATACCCAAATTGATGTGGCTAGTTTTTAATAAATCATTTGCGAAGTAATTACAAGAAACTTTAAATGAAGCAAATCATAAAAATGTAATGTAAAAGGCACATAAGAAGTATAAAGAAATTTTACTAGATGTAAATGAGTTTGCAAAAGATGATCGTTTTATTACAAATATTTTAAGCTGTGCAATGTTATCTTCTATTTTACTTTCTATGGAAAATACATATGATGTTGAAGAAGTGCGTTTGTATTATCGCTCATCTATGTGTGAAAATTTTCTTTTGAAGAAAATAACTAAAAAAAGTAAATCATACACTATAAAGGGTAGAGAAAAGTAAAAAACAAGCTAAAAAAATATAAGTAACGATAATCCGTATTCATGGAAGTTTAGTGTTGAAGATGGTAAACAAAAAATGAATACACAGCAATTTTTATACTTGTGGAATATGTCATCTTATGATTAAACTAGGATTAAAAGAATATATTCCAGCTATGTGTTCACTTGATTACGATATGGCAAGTTTAAATAAAACAAAATTTACAAGAAAATATACTCTTGCACAAGGTGTGCCTTATTGTGATTGCCATTATGAACATAATGCTAAATAGAATAATTGATCTTATGTTTTTCACAAAATAAGTGAATCATAAGATTTTTTATGTTTTTTTAAGACATTTATTTACATTTTTAGTAATATGATGTATAATTTTAATATATTTATAAATGGAGGTGAAATAATGGATTCTAATTCATTAAAGAAAATTACATTTGATGATTTATATTCAAAAGCAAGTGAATATTTGCATATTCAAAAGAACCTCGATTTAATAAAAAAAGCATATTTTTATGCAAAAGAAAAACATGAAGGACAATTTCGTAAATCGGGTGACCCTTATATACAACACCCTTTAGAGGTTGCATATTATTTAGCTACTTTGCATTCAAGTCCAGAGACTGTTTGTGCAGGACTTTTACATGATGTATTAGAAGATACAGCAGTCACTAAAGAAGAAATGGAAGCAGAATTTGGTGTTGATATCACTACAATAGTAGAAGGAGTTACTAAGATTAGTAAACTTAAGTATAAAACTCAAGAAAAAGTTCTTGCTAAAACTCATCAAAAGATTTTACTTGCAATGGCCAAGGACATTCGCGTAGTACTTGTAAAATTGCTTGATAGAGTTCATAATATGCGTACTTTAGAATTTCAACCTATTGAAAAACAAAAAAGTATAGCTAAGGAAACTCTAGACCTATATGCACCGCTTGCTCATCGATTAGGTATGTATCGTATTAAAGCAGAACTTGAGGATTTATCTTTTAAATATATATATCCTGAAAAATACGAAAAAATAACACGTGAACTTGAATCACAAAAGATTAATCGTGAAGAAGATATTCAAAAAATGAAAGAAAGGTTAGTAACTATTTTAAATACTAATCATATAACTAATTTTGAAATCAAAGGTCGAATTAAAAACATTTTTAGTATTAACAAAAAAATGGAAAAGAAAGATTTAACCTTTGAACAGATATATGATCTCATGGCCTTAAGAGTAATTGTACCAACTGTAGCTGATTGCTATCATGTTTTAGGTTTAATACATGGAGAATGGAAGCCATTACCAGGTCGTTTTAAGGATTATATTTCTACGCCTAAACCTAATCTATATCAATCGCTTCATACAACTGTTTTAGGAATTTATGGTAAAATATTCGAAATACAAATAAGGACCTTTGAGATGGATGATGTTGCTGAAAATGGTATTGCTGCGCATTGGGCCTATAAAGAGGATAATCGTAATTATACTCCGCAAAAAGAACAGGAAGAACTGTTTTCAAAATTAAAATGGTATAAAGATTTACTTGCATATGTAGAGCAAGGTGAAAATGATGATGAAGATCCAATGCTTTCTATCAATGCTGATATATTTAGCGCTAATGTTTATGTCTTTTCCCCAAAAGGAGATGTATTTGATTTCCCTAATGGGTCAACTCCTTTAGATTTTGCTTATCGTGTTCATACAGAAGTTGGTAATCATGCACAAAGTGCGATTATAAATAATCGAATTGTGCCATTAACATATCATCTTAAAACCGGTGATGTTATTGAAATCAAGACTTCAAAAAGCATAAATGGTCCGATGGAGTCATGGTTAAGACTTGTTAAAACTAATCATGCTCGTCATAAAATTATTTCTATTCTAAACAAGAGAAAACGTGAAGAACTTGTTGAAAAAGGTAGAGAAGAATTTGAAAAAACTATTAAAGCTGAAAATTTAACTATTAAGCTCGAAGATAAAATGGTAAAAGATAACTTTTCTAAGTTAACAATTCTTTCTGTAGAAGATTTTTATTATGCCATTGGTAAAGGTGATTTAGCTGCTGGAACAGCTATTAATAAACTTTTAGGAAGAAATGAAAAAGTTACCGAAGAGACAATTATTAAACATTATGAGGAAAATGAAAATAAGTATATTCGTCACCGACAAAACGAAACAGGTATAATTGTTGAAGGATTACCAAAAGCCCAAATAAAAATAGCAACATGTTGTAATCCTGTATATGGTGATCCAATAATAGGCTATGTTACAAAGGGTAATGGAATAACAGTTCATTCGTATAAGTGTCATAATGTAACCCATGCTCAAGAATCGCGATTCATTGATGTTTTTTGGGGAGACCCAATTCCTAATAAAACTTATGAAACTTTAATAAATATATATTCTTTTGATCGTAAAAACATTGTAGCAGATGTAATAAATGTTATTAATTCATGCCAAAACACAACTATTCTTTCGATTACATCAACTTCAAAGAAAGATGCTGATTTATTGACTAAAGTAAGATTAAGTGTTAATAATGTTGATACGTTACATAATGTAATAGCTAATTTAAGAAAAATATCTGATGTTTACACAATTGAAAGAGCAAGAAAATAGGTGATTATATGAAAGTAGTATTACAAAGAGTTAAACATGCTAGTTGCACTGTGGAAAATGTTATAACTGGACAAATAGAAAAAGGCTATTTGCTATTAGTAGGCTTTACTAATGGCGATAACGTTGAAAAACTAGATAAAGCAGTAAAAAAGATTTCAGGATTAAGGATTTTTGAAGATGAGAACCAAAAAATGAATCTAAATCTTGAAAAAGTAAATGGAAAAATTTTATCAATTTCTCAATTTACTCTTTATGCTAATACGAATGAAGGAAATAGACCATCTTTTATAGATGCTTTAAATCCTGTTGAAGCTAAGAAACTATATTTAAGCTTTAATGAAAAGTTAAGATCAATGGACTTTGTTGTTGAAGAAGGTGTTTTTGGTGCTCATATGGACATTGAACTTCTTAACGATGGACCTTGCACAATAATTTATGAATTTTAATCATAAATGTTAAAAGTATAATAAATAACTCATGCATAGTAAATTTATGTACTCTATAAAATCTTTTGAGGTAAAGAAAAAGATTTTGAGATAATATGGTTTAAAAGAACAATCGAGGAAGCATTTTGGGGAGAAAAAACTCCTCAAAATAAAAAAAATACAAAAGCAGATGAATTTTTGCGAAAGAATATAATCACTAAAATAGATTATAGTATTTTGAATAAAGAAACATATGATACACTTAAAAATGGTGAGAGTAATTTAAAGTTTGTATTTGATAAGTTTATTAATTTATAGTAAATGAAATATATTCATATAAAGGTGCTTTAATGCATCTTTTTTGTTTTATGACAAAATAGGAGTAATAATTCATCTTTATTTAATTTTTCTATTTAAATTTTTTGAAAAATAATGTATAATATTATCATGTGTTTTTGGAGGATTGTATGGAATTAATAGAAAAGTTAAATAAAATACTTGAGAATGAGTTAACTTCAAAACTTATTCCTGATATCTTAACAATTCAAAATGAATTTTTAAAAATAAAAGATTATAACAACTATTACCTTTGTACAAATAAAATTATTGATATATATATAAATGAAGAAAATTTAGATGAAGCATTAGATCTTGCTTTAGATTTATATTCAAAGAATAATCTTTCATCTTTTGGAGAAAGTTATAAACAAGTTATTGATCAATTAATATATATTTATATTACAAAACAATATTATCAAAGAGCTCTATCTTTACTAAATAAAAAGAAGGAATTAATTGATATAAATAATAATGATGAAGTTAATCGTTTATATCTTGAATTAAGTTACATTCATGAGGCTCTTGGGGAAAAAAGTGCATCTTTAGGCAAACTAAAGGCTATATTAGAGAATAATCCTTCTTTGGAAACAAAAACAGTTGTTTTGAGTAATATTACTAAACTTTATATTGATAATAATAATTTCGATGAAGCTAAAAAAACATTACAAGAATCAATTGAATTAGTAGATCAAATCAATGATGTTGAAGGTAAAAGATATTGTAAATACTTAAAAGGTTTGATTGCTCATTTAGAAGGAAACTTCAAAGAAGCCAAAAAATATCTTTATGATTTATATAAAAATATAAAATCAAATGATAATTTACGTGAAAATATTACATATATTAATGAATATTTTAATTTGATTTTAGATATGAATGATTATAAAGAAGCTATCGAAATAACTGAAAAGTATTTAGAAGTTGTTTTAAAATGCGATGATTCATTTAATAAATTAATCTTTTTAAAGAATATTTTACGTCTTGGTGTTATGTCTCCTAATGCTTTAAAGAAAGTATACAAAGGAAAATATGACACTGAAGCCATTTTAAAAATGGTTAATAACTTAGAAGCAGAAAATAGTGCAAACAATACTTTGAAATCAACAGAAATAAAAGAAGATGAACTTTCATTTCAAATGACTAATAGTGAAAATACACTATATAGTCGATTACTTCAAAATTTAAACGATGTTATTGTTGATTACGCCGATGGCAATATAAGATCACTTTTAATTAACTATTCTAGTAGTTTACGAAATAAAGTTATGTTTGATGAAGTTTTATATGTCATTTTAAATAAAGAAAATAATATGATAGTTCCTAATATTGAAACAACATTTGATCGTGTTTATACTTATCAATTTAAGAACGAAAGACTTTATGAAAGAGAACTTAATTTCGATGCTCTTATACAAACTCCTATTGAAAAACTATTAACACAAACAAATGATATTAACATTATCCTAGATTCAGAAGTTAATATGTTAGATCCTATAGCTTTAAAACCTTATTCTGATAATTATAAATATATGCATGCTATATCTTTAAAGAAGAATAATAAAGTATATGGGGCATGTATATATCTTTCTAAAGGCGTTAACTTACAAAACCCATTTTCTAATGTTTTGATTAATTTGTCTTCGAAAATGTTATCATACGCTTTGATTAGTTTATTTAATCAAAATTGTAATTTATTACAATACAATCTTCTTAATGTATGTGATTCAAAAAGTCCAACAGGTATTTTCTATTATTCTGTTAAGGATATGCAATATATTCTATCTGAAAAATGTCAAAAAATTTTAAATATTGATAAACCAAAGATTTCAAAAGAAGAATATGTAAAGTTAATCAGTAAATCTGACTTAAAAGAATACTTAAAGCAAAAAGAGCTTTTAGAAAAACAAGAAGAATATGAAGTAAAATATCATTTAAATATCAAAGATAAAAATATTCTTGTCAGCGAAGTTGCTAGTCCTTTTATAACAAATAGTGGTGAACAATATTATTGTGGGAGAATTTCATTACTTGAGTTCGATGAAACTTTCTTACACGAAATCAAACAATTTCATCCACTTTCATTTAAGGAGTTTAGTTTATATTTAGATACTCTTAAAGATAAAAGTTTTAAAGTTCTAGCAATAAATTCAAGAAAAGATATCTTTACGGAGTTATATAATTTATATAACGATAATATTTATTTTATTAATAATATTTATTATTACATCTTTACAGATAAAAACGTAAAAAATATAACTTCAAAGCTTGAAAAATCTCATTTAAAGGATATTTCATATACAATTATTGAATATCCTGATAAACTAGTAAGAATAGATGATTTACTAGGTCTTACTTCGTATATGCTTACTAAAGAAGGATATGTTGATTTCGGTAACGAAATATATGCTTGCTATATCAGTAAATCAACTATTTGTGAATGCCTAGAAAGAGCTCTAATAACTGACAATGTTATAATTAATTATAAAGATTTATTTGTTGGTGAAGATAAAGTAGGATTATACGCTTACCCAACAATTAAAGGTATATATAATAATGATAGTTTAAAAGTAATAGATGATAATGAAATATATGATTTATATAAATATCTAGTAAACAATATAAAAGAAAGTAATGATATTTATTTATTAAAAATAAGAAATATTTCGCTTTTGAATCTATTAAAAGAAAATAAAATACAAATGAAATCAGTAATATTTGATTTAAATGGATCTGATTATGCAAATGAAATTCTTAAACATATTTCTAATAAAAATTATAAATTAATTGTTACAAATGAGTTTATGAAAAATATTTCTATTGAATCAATTATTAATTATTCTAATTCAATTGTTGGATTTAGTGATGAAATTGATGATTCAATTATAAAATTGTTTGAAACATATAATAATAAATATTATTTCTATGGCGATAAGGGCTTTAGAATTGAATAGATTTGGAGAAAAAAATGAAAATAATAGATTTTATTAAAGCACTATTTATTCCTCGTGAGATGAAAAGATTACGATATATGTCAGTTCTTTTCGCAATTTGCTTATTTGTTTTAGAGATGTACTTAGTTATGTCTCCTGCTAACAGTTATTATAAGCGAACAACACATGATCTTGTTGAGAAGAATGATTTATATTATTTGCACTCTGTTTTAGATATAAAAGAAACAGAAGACTTGAGTTTGCTTTTAAAAGAATTACAATCTAAGAAGATTCGTTCGGGTAGTGTTGAACTAACTGATTGCGATTTAGCTTTTGATGATTTATCAGTAGATAAAGCAAGTAATCAAGCTATAGGTATCCTTCAAAAAAACAAAGATAACACAAAATGGTTATTCAATAATAATGAAACAGGCATAAATGTAAATAATGACAATAAGCCATTAGTTAAGGCAACAACAGGAGGATTTATTTTAAATAATGTTAATGATACAGTTGTATCTGTTAAAGAGATGGAAAGTACTGATAAATTAGAACTTATTAGTATTTCTTGTAATGATGAATCTTATTTACAAATTAATGGAGAAACAACTGATGTTTTTGTTAGAAGTACTACCCCTGTTGTAAGTGTTGTTGATAATAATATACTTTTAGATGGTGAATACACAGGAAAAGCTGTAGAAAATGATGCTAAAGTTATATTTTATTTTGTACCTAATGAGAATGTATATCTTTATGAAAGGGAATATACTTATACTAATGCTGATGGCTTAGTAAATCATTTACTATTTACGGTTAATAAAAAAGCTACAACACTACTTGAAGTTACTAAGGAATATTCAGAAACTCAATATCCAAAAATTAAAGATGAAGCTTATTATTTCATTACAATTGCGAAGACATTTGTTTCTTATCAAGCTAATCCTAAAAATATTGAATCACTAAAAGTTGAACGTAATGGACAAGAATTACAATGTGCAACTATAATGGTTCCATATTCAAATGCTGGCGAATTTACTTTTGAAGGCTTACAAGTTAATGATTTTTCTAGTTATCTATTAGGCAAGTTTGAAGTTGGATATAGATTAATTGCTGTGGCTTCAATTCGTTTACAATTGTTTGTTTATATTATTGTTTTCACATTAGTTATTACATTGTTATTTAGCTTATTATTTAAGAAAAATGGACGTTTGAAGACAATAAAAGAATATTATAATATTGCTTCTCTAGCAAACATTGTTCCAGCAATCATAGCCTTTATTCTGATGTGGATAAATCCAGTGATTGTCGGAAGTGCCTACCTATTTATCTTTACGGTATATTATTTATTTGTTTTATATAGAATTAATAATTCTCCAGAAATTGTGTAATATTTTTAATATCTTGCACATATAGTTTATTGACTATGGAGGGTGTGTAAGATGCTTAAGAAGAATCAATTGGTTTTAATATTACTAACACTTGTTTTAATGTTATCAGTTTATTACATTAGGTCTCCTTTTAAAAATAAAAATGAAGAGAAACCTAATGATGATATGATTAAGGAAACGACTGGACGATTAGAAGAACTACAGGCTATGAGAGTAGTATTAAACGAAGAAAGAACAAGTAAAGTTTTAGGACTTGATGCAATTATTGCAAGCAGTGATAAAACTGTTGATGAAAAAAATTCTGCACTTGAGGAAAAAAGATACCTTAATTCTTTGACTGAAAAAGAATTAATTCTTGAAACACAAATAATGAATAAAGGTTATCGTGATTGCTTTGTTCATGCAACTGATACAGGAGTGGATATTACTGTAATCTCTGACGCTAATTCTTTAACAGTTGCTAATGAAATAATAGTAATGGCCTTAACAGGATTTGATAAAGTATTAGATAATGTTACAGTTAACTTTCAAACAGCACAAGAAGTTATGGCGAAAGTTAATCAAACTGAAAAAACTGAATAAATGACTGCCAGTTTGAAACTGGTGGTTATTTTTAATTAAAAAGGAGACAGATAATTATGAAAATTATAACTAAAAGATTGGTGCTAAGAGAAATGGATAAAAATGATTTCGATGATCTTTATAAAGTATTAGCCGATTCAGATATTATAAATCATTATCCATATATATTTGATAATAATCGTGTAAGTAATTGGATTAATAAAAATATTGATAGATATAAGATATTTGGATTTGGTTTATAGGGAGTGTGTTTGAAAGATACTGGTGAGCTTATTGGTGATTGTGGTGTAACTATGCAAAATATAAATGGACAAATTAAACCAGAAATAGGCTATCATATAAGAAAAGATTATCAAAGAAAAGGATATGTATGCTAAAGAAGCTAGTCAAGCTGTTAGAGATTGGGTTTATGAAAATACAACCTTTAATACTATATTTTAATATATGAATTCTGAAAATACACCTTCTATAAAAACTGCTATCTCATATGGATGTAGCAATTCCTGAAAGAGTTAGTACATATGTGTATGATGAATGTAATAGACTAGTTAGAGAAACAACTAATGGTACTAGCTATGAATATGTTTATGGAACTAGTTCACATATGTTAGAGAAAGTGTATAAAAATGATTGTTTAGTTAAAACATTAAAATATGAAAATGGAATGTTGACAGAAATAGAAAAAGATGGTAAGATTAATGTAAACTATGATAATTATGGAAACATAAAATCAATAGGAAGTAAAAATATTACATATAATAAGCAAGGCTTAGTAAGTTCAGTTAATGATATACATTTTCAATATAACTATCAAGGATATAGAACAAAAAAGATAAAAGAGAATGAAAAAGAAGTAATATATTATTTAGATAATGCTAGAATAGTTGGGGAAAGTGTAAAGACACTAAGCAATAATGAGATAAGTAATAAACTAAGATATTATTATGATGTAAGTGGAATATGTGGTATAGAATATATAGATGAGAATAATGAGTCACATTATTATAATCTATTAAAAGATTCATTAGGAAATGTAGCTAAAGTAATGAATTATGGAAGATTGATAGGAGAATATACATATGATGCATGGGGTAATGTAACAACAAAGATATATGATGATATAGAGATAGATACAATAGATAGATATGTAATAAATAATAATCCATTTAGATATAAAGGATATTATTATGATATAGAGACTAATTTATACTATTGTAATGCAAGATATTATGATCCAACAATATATCAATGGTTAAGTCCTGATGATGTGAGTTACCTTGATTCAGAATCAGTAAATGGGTTGAATTTATATTGTTATTGTATGAATGACCCTGTGAATTATTATGATCCTAGTGGTAATTTCCCAGTGCTTGCGTGTATTTTGGCGGCTACAGCCTTAGTTGGTCTTGGATTAACGATTGGTGGTGTAGTTAGTGACAATAGTACATTAACTGCTATTGGGTTAGGTATTACAGGTATCGCAGCGTTAGGAGCTGGAGGATTAGCTATTGCTGGAGCGGTAGCGACAGGTGCAATTGCAACTGGGGTTGTTGGAGGAGTTACAGCTTTTGCAGGATTAGGATCTTTAGGCTTCATGAGTGCAGAAATTCAAGAAGCAACTGGAAATGGCAACTGGATTATTGACTCAACAGGTATGAGCCAAGGTTTGTATAATGGATTTTTATTAGGAACAGCCTCAATTGCTACTTTAGGATCTATAGCATCATTTGGAATGCTGGCTACTAACCCTATGACTGGATTTACAAAACACGGATTGTCTCAAGCATTAACTCGAGATGGTCATGGTGTGGCAAGAAAAGCAATATTAAATGCGGTTAAACGTCCTTTAAGTGTAATTGACCAAGGAGCAAAAGGTGTGAAATATGTTGGTAAATTGGCTACCGTTGTATTAAATAGTACAGGTAAGGTTATTACAACATGGGCCACAACAAGTGCCAGATGGAGGAATATTATTATTTTATGTTTTATTTTAGGATTACTAAACGACAACAAGAATTATTAATAGAAATATTTAAAAAAAGTGAAATTGATTTTAAATATTCGTTCTATTTTGAATATTTTGCACTAGAAAGTCAACATGACGTTGAGAAATGTTTCAATTGTATTTTAGACTATTTTGTAAGAAATGGTTTATTGCAAAATGATGAACCTAGTGAATATGGCATAGAAATAGAAAATATGAATCAAGTTATAAATCACCAATTAGTTTTGAATAATAGTGAAAATGAATTTGCAAAAAAACATAAATCTATTTATTTAAACGCAAAGACAATATTTTTAAATTGTAAAGGTGACATTTATAATTTAGATAACGAAACAAAAAGAATATATAACAAATATAATATTCCTAGTTGGCTAGAAGAAAATTGGCTAAATGGTATTAAAAATACGTTACTAGAAGAAAAATTTAAAAATAAATAACACGAAGCGTTATATTAGCAATGCTGATAGAAGCAGGAATTGGCTTGATGGTTGGATTAGGAAGTTAACTTGCTTCTGATGTGATTTCTAATTTAGTAACAAATTGGTTTGATCTTTCCGAATGGGGAGACGTCATCATGACAAACTTATGTTGGAACATGATTAGGTGGCGCTATTGGAGGAGCATTAACTCCTTTCTTTGAACCAGTAACTATTAGCTTTATTACAGGAGTCTCATCAACTGTTATGTCAATGGGATTGTCTAATGTTACAGGTGCATCTAATTACTCGTTAGGTAAAATTTTAGCAACATCATTGCTGATAGATTCTGGTTCTGGTATTACAGCAGGTATATTAGATAACGTTAAAATACCTACTGTAAATTCGGGTAGAGGTAGTTTAAGTGCTGTATATGCAAATTTAATTTTAAAAAAGGAACTTATATTAGGCAAGCAGTCTGTAATATGTGCCACTTACATGATACAAGACAAGTAAGATTTAGTAATAATGGTGCTAATGTCAAAGGGTATAGATATTTTGATAGAAAAGGTAATCCATTCTTTGGCTTTGATTGTCCTCATGGTAATATACAATATAATCACTGGTATGGATGAGGTGGATCGGTATTAACTAACAGATCTAAAGGAGATCACTAGAGTTACTAAGAATTTATTTGGTGGATGTTTGGAGGAATGTAAATGAAATTTAAACATAATTACGGAAGTGAAGTACTAAATAATGCCTATGAAAATTTTTATAAAGGTGAACATATATCCTATGAAGAATTTGTAATTATGCTTTCTACGAATGATGAATTATATTTTATGTATAATAAAAAAGAGTATCAAATTTAATATTCTGGTAATGATGTTGTACATATGTGTGTTTTTCGATATGAGAACAACAATACCATTTTAGAAAGAAACGAAAAGTTTAATTCTGTTATTGAATTACTAAATAACTTTAGAATAGAAGGTAAAAGTATTCACGAAATATGGCCAAATATTCATTTTACAAAATCAAAATAAAAATATTTATTTAATACAAACTAACAGGAGTGTAATCATCTCTATGATAGATGGTTGCATTTTTTAAAATAAGAATATAGTTATAATAATTTTCAAAAAACAAATAAATAAATTGAAAATAGATTGAAAAAGTGCTATAATGTTATAAAATACTTGTATGAGGAGATTAATTATTATGAGAAGAAATATAAGCAGATTAAAAGCAATGATAAGATTATATGAAACTGATTTATTAAAAACTGATGAGAATATAGATATTTTTGACGAACTACTAAAAGAATATTCTGATACGAATATTGATTATGATAAGAAGTTCTCTGATGAATTATATGAAGGTGTTAAAAATAATCTTAGTAAAATTGATAAAGCTATAGCTATTAGTCTTGATAATTATCCTCTTGATCGCGTTAGTTATGTTGATAGAGCCTTACTGAGAATAGGTACTTATGAACTAATTTATACTGATACACCTACTCCAATAATTATTAATGAAATTGTTAATTTATCAAAGGATTATTCTGAAGTTAACAAATTGAGTTCATCAAAATTTAATAATGGTGTTTTAGATAAAATTAGTAAAACCTATCGTGATAATGGATCTAAATAAATAACTTATGAATGTTGAATCAAAATATTATACAGTTAGTGCTATAAATAACTATATAGCATACAAATTATCGACTGATGTGGCCTTAAAAGTTGTCTATGTGAGAGGCGAGTTATCTAATGTTCGTGTTTCTAAAGGACATATTTATTTTGTATTAAAAGATTCAGAATCAGAGTTATCTGGTATAATCTTTGCTAATATTGCTTCAAAATTAACTTTTATGCCTAAAGATGGAATGCAAGTATTAATAATTGGCTCAGTTACTCCATATTCTAAAAAAGGTACATATAATTTGCTTGTAAATGAAATCAAAGAAAATGGTAAAGGATATTTGTATCAAAAGTTTTTAGAAACAAAAGAACGACTAGAATCAATTGGTCTATTTTCACCTGATCATAAAAAAAGAATACCAATGTATTCTGAAAATATAGGTATAATTACATCACAAACAGGAGATGCCTTAAATGATATTGTTAGCACAATTAACAAAAGGTTTCCACTTGTAAGCATTTATTTATATCCTGCTTTAGTACAGGGTCCTGATGCTCCTAAATCACTAATAAAAGCTTTAAACAAGGCAAGTTTAGAAAAAAAGGTAGATGTAGTTATTATTGCTCGTGGTGGTGGAAGTTTTGAAGATCTAAATTGTTTCAATGATGAAACATTAGCTAAAACAATTTATGAATTTGATATACCTATTGTTAGTGGTGTTGGCCATGAAAATGATTATACAATTTGTGATTTTGTTTGCGATGATCGTGCTCCTACACCAACAGGTGCAGCTGTTAAAGTTACACCTGATAAGACTGTATTATTTCAAACTATAGATAATGTTAAGCATAAACTTTCAATTTTAATGAGAAAAGTATATGAGAAAAAATTAAATGATTATAATATATTACAAAGCAATTATTATATCAAATCATTTGATAATACTTTGAAAAGATTTAATGAAGAATTTGAAAAACTAGTTTTTAATCTTAAAACAAACAGCCCAATAAACGTTTTAAATAACTTTGATAGTAAGTTAAATAATTTGTTTAAAAGATTAGAGTTAGTTAATTTACTTAAGCAGATAGAAAATAGAAAAAATGAAATAGACTTATTATGTAATAATATATATAAGAGTTATACAAAAAAAATAGAATTAGCATCAAAAGATTTTGAGTATTTATTAGATAAATTATCACTTGTTAATCCTTTGAATATTATGAAAAAAGGATATACAATTGTCTATAAAGATGAAAAAGTTATAACTTCTTCAAAAGATGTTTTTGAAAATGATGAATTGATAGTTAATTTCTATGATGGAAAACATAAAGTAAAAGTTATTAAATAGAGGTTTAAAATGGAAAAATTTGAAGATTATTTAAAAGAATTAAGTGAGATTGTTGAAGAACTTGAAAGTGGAAAATTATCACTTGATGAATCTATTACAAAATATAAAAGAGGTTTAGAGTTAAGCAATCTCTGCAAGAAAAAATTAGAAGAAGCTAAAAGTGTCATTGTAAATAAAGTTGATGAATAAAATGTATTAAGGTTAAGGAATTGATTATATGGAAAAGTATCCGAATATTATTAATATAAAATCCCCTCAAGATATAAAAAATAAAAACTTGAAGGAATTAGAAGAAATAGCTAAGGAAATTAGACTTTTCCTAATAGAAAGTCTTAGTAAAACTGGAGGACATTTAGCGTCAAATTTAGGAGTTGTCGAGGCAACAATTGCCATGCATTATGTTTTTGAGAGCCCCTATGATAAAATCATCTTTGATGTTGGCCATCAAGGATATGTTCATAAAATCTTAACAGGTCGTATAAATGAATTTCCAACTTTAAGAAAATATAAAGGCTTATCAGGGTTTTTAAAGTATTCTGAGAGTGAGCATGATATTTTTGAAGCTGGCCATAGCTCAACATCTATTCCGGCAATGTGTGGATTTTTGAAAGCAAAAGAATTAGGCGAAGACATTGGTGAGGTTATAGCCTTTATCGGTGATGCTTCTTTCCAAAATGGCTTATCATTTTCGGGATTAAATTTTTTGTCAAGTCAGCCTTTAGAAAAGGGAATTATTATTCTTAATGATAATGAAATGTCTATTTCTAAAAATACTGGTGGACTTGCTAATATATTTAATAAAATAAGAATTCGTAAATCCTATAAATTATTACGAAAAATCACACCTAAGGCTATTAGAAATGCGATTAAAGGGTTTGTATATGGTAATGTCTCATTATTTAATCAGTTGGGCTATCGTTATATAGGTCCAATTGATGGTCACAATATAAAAGAATTAATTAAATATATGAAATTTGCTAAGGATTCTAAAGAATCAGTAATACTTCACATTAAAACTATTAAGGGAAAAGGATATGAGTATTCTGAAAAAGATAAAGTTGGTAAGTTTCATGGATTAGGACCATTTGATATTACTACTGGTGAAGAAATAAACAAAGATACAAACTATGAATCATTTGGTGAAGGAGTTTGTCAAGTTTTGATAGATTTATTTAAAGAAAATAAAACTCTCTTTGGTATATCTCCAGCAATGACATATGGTGCCGGTTTATTTGAATTACAAAAAATGTTTCCCCAAAGATTTATTGATACAGGGATTTCCGAAGAAGGAAGTTGCGTTATGGCGTCAAGCTTGTCGCGTTCTGGATATATACCTATTTTAGTTTCCTATGCAACTTTTTTCCAAAGAATGTATGATGAAATTAATCATGATATAACACGCACTAATAGTCATGTTATTATGCTAAGCGATCGAGCAGGTATTGTTCCTGGAGATGGTGATACTCACCAAGGAATCTTTGATGTGTCAATGCTTATGCCACTTCCTAACATTGTAATTTGTGAAGGAAGAAATATAGATGAGATAGCATTTCTTCTTAGGTTAGCTATTAGTGAAAATAAACCTTTTTATATTCGCTATCCTAAAACAAAAATTTTAAAGGTTGAAGTAAAATCTTTTGCTTATGAACCTTATAAATGGTTCTTTATTAAGCCAATAAAAAAAGTTAATATTTTGTCTTATGGTCCTGTACTTGAGGAAATTAATGAAATAACTGAAGGTTTAGATGTTGGCATTATTAATGCTTTGTTTATTAAACCGTTTGATAAAGAATTAATAAGAAAACTTGATAATACAACATTGATAATATATGAGGACATTATTGAAACATCATCTCTTGGAGAGATTATTAAAAAATATGCCTTTGAAGAAAAATTAAATATTAATATTATTACTTTTTCCTTAGCTAACTATGTAGGAACAGGTAGTATAATTGATTTACGTGCTGAAAATAGATTAGATATGATGACTTTAAAAAATGTCATTATAAAATGTTTAAATGAAAAATAAAATTACAAGGAGTAGTATATGTTACTTACACTTACAGTAAAAAATTTCGCAATCATAGATAACATTCAAGTCGATTTTAAAGATGGTATGACAGCTTTAACTGGTGAAACAGGTGCTGGAAAATCATTAATAATTGATGCAATTGGCTTACTTTTTGGAGATAGAGCTTCAAGTGATTCTGTTCGTAACGGAGAAAATAAAGCCTATATTGAAGGTGTATTTTGTAAATATAATAAAGAAATAGATAACCTTTTACAAAATCTTGATATTGAATGTGAAGATGATATGCTTATTATTAAAAGAGAGATTTATGCTAATGGCAAAAGTGTATGTAAGATAAATGGTGAAACCATAAGTGCTAGTAATCTTGACAATATTGCTAGTTATTTAGGTGATATTCATACACAATTTGATTCAATGAAACTTGTAAATCCTAAATCATATTTTTCTTTTATTGATGATCAAAAAATTGATGATTTACTTTTTGAATACAAAAAATCGCTTTCAGAATATAATAATGCCAAAAGAGAATATGATGATAAAACAAAGAATAAAAATGATTTATTAAATAAACTTGATTATATGAAATATCAATTTAATGAATTGAAAAATGCTAAACTTACGGAAACTGAACTTGATGACTTAAAATATCAGTATGATATTTTAAATAATCATGGCAAAATTTTGGAAAACTATCAAGAATTTATTAAAACATTTATGGATAATAATATTTTAGATGGTTTGTTTAATGCATTTTCAGTTTTAGAAAAAAATATTCCTTATAATAAAGAATTAGAAGAAAAGGTAAATCGTATTAAAGATTCTTATTATGACTTGCAAGATACATATGAAGAAATATATGGATATGTAACTCATGATGATTTCGATATAAACACTTTAGATGAAGTAAATTCACGTATGAACTTATACAGTTTATTAATGAAAAAGTATAATATGAATATTTCTGAACTTATAACTTATCAAACTAAATTAGAAACTGAAATTAATGAGTTTGAAAATTTTGATTTTTATATCGAAGAAATTCATAAAAAAGTTCAAAATTATTATAATAAAACAAAAGAACTTGGAAAAAATATAAGTGAACTTCGTAAACAAAATGCGAAGAAGTTAGAAGAAGAATTATATAAAAACTTAATTGATTTAGAACTTAAAAATGTTTCTTTAAATATTTGTGTTAAAGAAACTGATACTTTTCTTGCTAATGGAATTAATGAAATTGACTTTTTAGTTTCATTTAATAAAGGTGAAGCACTTAAGAGTCTAGCAAAAGTAGCTTCCGGAGGAGAACTATCTCGTTTTATGCTCGCCTTAAAAGCTGTTAGCACGACAAAGTCACGTGGTAAAACATATATTTTTGATGAAATTGATACTGGTGTGAGCGGTGAAATAGCTCAAAAAATAGGTGAAAAGATTAAAAAGATTTCAGAAAACAATCAAGTAATTTGTGTAACTCATTTACCTCAAGTAGCTGCAATCTCAGAAAATCACTTATTTATATCAAAAGAAATTATTAATGGACGTGTATTAACAAAAGTTACTGAATTAGATTACAATGAAAGAATTAATGCAATTGCTTTAATGCTTTCTAAAGGAGAAATAACAAAAGCAACCATTGAGCTTGCAAAAGAACTTTTGAATTAGATGTAATATTACAATTATTACATCTTTTTTTTATTTGTTTTTTGGAAACAATATATATAAAAGGAAGTGATGAAAATAGAAAAAAAATTAATAAACAAAAATAAAATTAAAATACTTTATTTAAGTATGACTTTATTTGTTTTCTTAATGACACTGTTTGGTTTTTTTAGTACAAAACCTGTAAAAGCTAGTAAAATAAATGATTATGTAGTTTTAGGTGGAGATTCCATCGGTTTAAATCTCAATACAAATGTTTATGTAACAGGCAAATATGCTATTAAAACTGAAAATGGTTTATGTAAGCCATGGGAAGATAGTAATATTGAAGTTGGAGATATTATTTATATGATAAACAATGTAAAAATTAATTCTCTTGATGACATTAAGAAAAATATTAATGACGAAGGAAGACATGTTTTAAGTCTATATCGAGACAAAGAATTGGTAGAGACAGTTATTTCTGCTCGAAAAAATCTTAAAGGCGAATGTAGTTTAGGATTATATGTTAAAGACAATGTTTTAGGTGTTGGCACAATGACATATTATGACTTGAAAACAAAAAAATTTGCATCCTTAGGTCATGGTGCAATTGATGGAAGTGTCCGTAATGGTATATTAACAAAAAGTTATGTCAGTGGTATTACTAAAGGCATAAGAGGTGTTCCAGGCGAAAAGAAAGCATATTTAGATAATAAAGAACTTGGTGTTATTACTGATAATAATGATTTTGGAGTTTTTGGAAATCTAACAAACTCGAAAATAACAGGTAAAGTAGAAAACGAATTGATAAAAGTTGCCTCTAGAAGTGAAGTGCATACTGGTAAAGCAATAATAACAACTGTACTAACTGGTGATAAAAAAGAAAACTTTGAAGTTAATATTATTGAAGTTAAAAATCAAAACTATCCTGACATAAAAGGAATTAAATTTGAAGTGACAGATCAGAACTTACTTGAACGAACTGGAGGTATTATTCAAGGGATGAGCGGAAGTCCAATTGTTCAAGATGGAGTTTTAGTTGGTGCTGTTAGTCATGTTTTGGTTGAGGATTCAAAAACTGGATATGGTGTTTTTGCTGAATTTATGTTGAATTATACTTAAACCTTGTATTCGACTTTTTTCGA